>JAAUXT010149592.1_pt1 | contig 10281 bp, 12 predicted proteins | sample 7278171 | NCBI WGS metagenome assembly JAAUXT01 (sample SAMN14350112, study PRJNA611818) | marine sediment metagenome | isolation source: surface marine sediment (1.8m) | place: French Polynesia: Moorea | collected 2018-08 | reverse complement strand
TGATTCTTTTGAAAAAATTTTAATTTTTGCCAAAAGTTTTTTTTTTTTTTGGCAAAAAGATGCTTCATTTTACTTTATTTATTTTGGAAAATGGGTCTATATACAAAGCTGACAAAAAAGACAAAAAATACTTGGAAAAAACTTTAAAAACCTGGAAAAATCATGGAAAAATCATGGAATTTTGTTGGTCAGCCGCAGTGGGAACCCTGCAAGAGTGTTTGCCATGACAAACCTGGATATGTTGCGAAGTTCGAACAATAACGACCCAGACGCCCAGATAAAAGAGAATGTTTGCGATGAACGTTGCGATTATTATCGAGGAGAAAATGGTGTAGACTGTCGGACCTGTCGGTTTGCGCATGTCGCCCTGACACCTGGAACCAGACATCACATCTCACATTTCCTGTCATCGCAGTGATGTTCAGGCCTTGATCACGTGAGCGTAAAGTTTGACAGTCCCGCACCATTCTTCGAAGTGGATGGAATAAAAGTAGAGGAGGCCGCCAGGCATTCCTACATTCCGAGTGCACATTTACCAGAACCCGGAGGGTCCGAGCCAGCCGAGCGCCGCCAGGGCGGCCTGCAGCGCGCAGGGCAGGACGACGGCGGCGCCGAGCAGCCTCCAGTCGCCGCGGCCGAACCCGACGCGCCGCCCGAGCGCCACCATGAGGAACGCCGCGAGCGCCGACACGAGCACGATGATCGCCTGCGCCGCTGAAAACGCCTGCGCAACAAACGTTCAGGTGCCGCACTGCTCCATTGTTACTGTGCGAAGTCCCTTTAGGGCGAAGCACCATGTGGTAGTGCAGTATATGGCAGCTGGACTGAAATGTCCCCTACCCCCTACCCCCTCCCCCTACCCCCTCCCCCTCCCCCTACCAGACCCCCCTCCCCCTGCTAGACCCCCCTCCCCGCTGGACCATCCTGCCAGAGGTGGGACACCCCCCCTGGACAGTATGACTGGTGGAAGACAAGGAGGATAAGGAAGAATTCATGACATTACCAGCACCGCAAGGGACTTCGCACTGCAGTTGCCTTGAGCACTGCTTCTTGTTCTTCGTGCAGAGACACCTTTTGTTTTCCAGTTTGGGAGGCAGCACAGCTGCGAACATTTTTCTTGGACGTGAATGGAAATATTACGGTCTGCAAACAGAATCCCACGCGTCTGTCTCTGGAAACACAACTCTGGTAAAAATTGGAAAAGCTTTGAGGAGCGATGGCCAACACACTTGGAGCATGAATGCAGCGATGACGCAGAAGGTCTCAAAGGCGATGGTGAGGCGCCCGACCCAGTAGAGATGGTCCACGGCGTGGGTGACACTGATGCACAGGTCAAACACCGCCAGATACACCACCAGACGCTCCCCTGCAAACCGTGCATGCACTTGTCAGATGTGTTTGGGTGACTTTCAAGAACCGTTTTGAACAAAGCTGGGGTTTACGTAAGCCCGCGGTATTCAGCGATCCGCGGACTCAGTCCAGTCACAGTTGTCCCTGTATGTCTGTGCGTGGAGGGTGTACGATTATAGCACCAGGCCATATCTCACCTGGGGTCTGACCTGGTGCTATCATCCACCCCACCCCCAGGTAGGACAATAGCATCAGGCCAGATCCCACCTGAGGCCTGGCTTGGTGCTCTCTTTAAACCCCCCCCCCCCACACACACACACTGGGTATGCTACAAATCCCACCTGCTGTTGGCCGCGCACCATAGAACCGCATGCTTTCTGAGCTTTGTTTTGTTTTTTGTTGTTGTTTTGCCAGAACTTGGCTTCACATTCCCAGCAACTGTCCAAATGGCAACCCAACAAAATCAGTCTTTTGGATGACAGTAGAAAGGATTTCAGTGCTCACGACAAAAGAAGCGCGCTCGTACGCTTTTTGGTGACCCTATTTTGAAGAACTGAGTTTGACTTGAGCGTTCACTCACTGGCTTCCAATTGGCACAACAGAAAAGCAGTGGCGGATTTAGTTTGACCCCACATTTCTCTGGGGTTTTTTCAAACTTTAGCAATGTACTGTGCACGCAAAATCGTCGTGGAGCGAAACCTAATCGTTGCTCATTACCAACAAACAGACGACCGAAAGAATCGCCTGAACAGGAAGGCCTTTGATTACGTTTTGATGTTCTCGTGCAAATGAAACCAGAAGCACTTGTAACACGCGCACAAAAAAGAACAAGTTTCAAGCTTGTTGACGCAAAACGGAAGCAAGAAACAACCAAACCAACTGGTGAATGTTGTTGTACTCACCTATTTTTCTTTTGAATATGTTCTTGTTTCCATGATTCACAAGATAAATCAAAGTGTAGATGCTCACTGTAATGCTAATCGCCAAGCACACGAGGGCTGTATAGTGTATGAGTTTGAAATAAGGATTCTTTGGTCCAAAAAGCTCAAAAAAATCCGGTGGTCCCGCCGAATCGTTGCTGTTCGACACGTTCAGAACATCCATGTCTTCACAAGCCTGTCACAATAACAATATCAAATACCTGAAACACCTGGCCCTTTTTTCTCAAAGACAGTTTTGATGCTGGCATGGCCCTGTGTGGAAGTTGAAAGACAAGCGGAAAGACATTGCATATGACATGCGTTTCCTGGCACTGAGATGAAGCGGTACCAAACATGCACGGGACTGTGCTTGCTTTTCTTTTGCCATGAACTGTGCGCTTGACAAATGAAGCTGGACTCTGTGTGAAATCGCCCAAAAAGAAACACGCATGCGGAACTTTTTGATTGTTCTGAAAATTCTGCGAGTCTGCTTGCGTTCTCTTGCACGCAGCGTTTGATGTTTGAACAAAACGAGTGCAGTGCACCAGCAAAAGAGTTTCAAGTGAGAACACCGTTGAGTAGAGAAGGAAGTTTCGAACAAGAATTTCTTACCTGCTTCAAAGCACACCACCCCTTCTTCCAAGTACGAGCACCACAAAAACACACGTCTCATTCATAGCTTGCCAGTGGAACAGAATATACAAGTTGGAGCAAGTGATTTTGGCATTTGAGGTGTAGTTTCTGCAACGACTTCAGAAGCTGCAGCATGTGCTTCAGAAGACCAAAACTAGAATGAATAGCGGTCGTGTCCTTTCTGTCTCCAACCGAAGGTTCTTGGGTGTCGTTTTCACTCCGAGGCAGAGATGTGTGTTTCAACGCGACACTGTGAATCAGATTTACAGTATTTTTGTTACACGTTGAAGCCTGAATCAGATTTCTCAGAGGCAGTCACTGTGCAGTGGAAGCAGAACCTTGAAGAAGAAGTCTCTGAAAGACTCGCACTGCTGAACTTTGTTGAACTCGTCGTCGTTGACACCATACAAATCGCATAAAAACTTTTCTTTTGGCTTTCGCGAAAAATATTCAAGTACGTACCAGCCATGCAGAGTGTGTCAAAATTCAAGCCAGTTCTCATTCTCACAGAAAATCTTTTGGCAGCAAAAACCCAGACCTGTTCAGTTCACCGCAGACAACACCCGTCATTCCGTTGACAGGTTCTGCAAAAAAAAGTGTTTCTTTGTCTCTCTTATCTTCCAACAGAAAGTTCTTTGATTTGTTTCCACGGTTCGGGAAAAGTGATACAAAACCCGCTGCGTGTTTTTTCTCGTTTTGCAAAGTTCCATGAGTGTGGAATTCTTAATGAGAGTGGTTTCCAATGAAAGTGAGACAAACGAAGCCAACCGTGCAGCTTTTCCCAAAGCAGTCGACCCAGGCTGGAATAAAATATGACATCTCAAGCGCAATAAAGACACTGATTGCTTTTTGTCTGATTGCAGAAAGCACTGTTGCAAGGTGAGCCCGTCAGCTGAAGTTTCAAACTCTGAAGAGAACTCTGTTCTCCCCACGCGCAAGTGTGTGTGTACACTGTATGGCCAGGTTCTTCAAAGACACAACCTTTTGTGTTTCTGTGGTTGGATTGCAAGTGTTGTTCTTGCCAATGGAAGGAAACATGAAAAACACACATCGTGATGATCACACGCAATATATTTGACAAACAGATCTTTTTCACAAAATGTGCGCACGCATGGCTCTCACTCCAAGTTCCCAGGAAAGCAAAGCCCAGGTGATCTGGGGAACTGTGAACACGTCAACTGGGTTGGCCAGGCAAGGTTAAATCTGCAACAGAAAAAAAATCCGATACTTTTGACAATCGAGTCTGTATGAAATTTGATTCTGGTTTGAAGCACTTCACTTGAGAAAAGAGAATTTGTCGGGGTGTGGTATGTGAACTGCGGAAGGATTCTTACTGGTTTAGCAGGGACTCACACCCCTCTCTGGAAGCTTCGCACAGCTCGAAGCACGGAGGAAGGATTTCGGTCAATCCCACGCAGATCGGGGAGTAGACGCTGCACACGAGGAAGGGGAGATGCTCCGAACATCCGGTCTGCAACACACACAAACACTTTGCAGGGTTCGATCGACAGGAAGCCCACCCCACTCTCGCCTGTCTTTTATACCATTTCGTGCGTAAATGTCAAATGTTCACAGTTGGGATTTGGAGACGTGGGGCTCCTGGACAATCCGAACTTGCCCGCTTTGTTGGTTTGTTTTGCGTGTTCAGATTTGTGTCAAAACAAATAGCAGCTTTGGACAAACATTGATGAGAGGAATGAACTGGTCCAGCTCCAGCGCGGCGATCTCCTGCGAACTGTGCCCGTAGTAGTTGGGGAAGCGGGTCATGTTGTAGCCCAGTCCTTCAACAGCAAAGTTTGCGCGCGCAACGTGAGCCAATATGAAAGTGCTCACAGAAAGTTTGTTTGTTGTTTACAAGGACAAAAGACAAAAAATAGCAAAACGAAATACTTGTTTTTGACGACCTCGAAGGAAAACATCTCCCACCCATTCTAGTGTTCGCAGCAGATTTTCTTTTGGTGTAAAGTTTTCGTTTTCAGTCTCTACTGATCGAAAGCGCAGTCGCGTCCTCCGAGAGGTGACGAGACGAAAAGTGAGGAGAAGACAGAAACACTCACCAAAGCACACAGGATTCCTGAGTTCCTCGCACGCAGCCTCAAACGAAGGTGAAACACACACAGCGACTACAATCAGCAAGACATCCAAGAAGTGACTTCCCATTTTGAAACTCATCAGTATTTTTGGAAATTGAACAAATATTGTCGTTTTAGCCTGAAAAAAATACTGTGGTGCCTGCCAAGTTTCACTCTATTGTTGTGAATAATCATCGCCAAACACGCACGGTAAAATAGGGTGAATGTTTGTTTGACAACCATTTAACACATTATCTGTGTCAATTGGATCCAATCTTTTTGTCGGCATTGCAGGAGCAGGACCACTGTGACCAATGATGCAAAGAATTTGGATTCATTGGGAATGAAAAAGCCCATGCAGAGTCAACCACGAAACTTTTCTTTCTGATCAGCGACGAGGTTTGAAGCGACGTGTGACATGTGCATCTCCGTGCCAGAAGGGGATTTGTTCTTTCGTGTGGACCTCGTGTTGTTCTGTCGCGCACGAATGAAGAGTCTCCACAATTGCGCCAATGTACGTACACTTGTCCAAATCCTGTCTTCGTGAGCCAAGCTTTGGTCCAAGCGACGAATAAGATAGAACGGAGAGTGCAGTTCAAAAGGGGAGGCGTGTGAGAGACTGCAAACTGAGCTGGCCACACCAAAACACTGGATGTTCAAGGTTTCGCAGATCGAGCTGCCGAAAACTCAACAGAAACGGTTCACAAGAAGCTGCACACTGATGTGACAGAATGACAATTTCATTTTGGAAATGAAGAGATAATTTGCAGGACAGTGAACACACATACGAGGTTCGCTTTTTATTTGACCGATCCACCGCTCTGCTGGGCGATTGGAAATTAATAGAATGATCCTGTTTTCAGTGAATGATCTTGAGTACCTTGTCTTTACTTTGACATAGTGTGTGGTATCATGGCATGTTTGTGACCTTGATCTTTTGACCTCTGAAGGTAGTCTGTTTCATGTCTATCACGGAATTTGTTTGAGGACATCAAGCATGATCTTGTGTGTCAATGGCAAAAGTGTTCTGCAAGCACATCACCATTGGTCCCCTCCTTGTGAAGGGAGGCCAGGAAACAGATGAGGACACAACAGAATCTGAACATGAAGAAACCTCATTATTCTTGTTTGGTCATTGTTTTTCCATGGGCAATGTTACTTGCATGAATTTTACAAGACTGAAACATTCTCTATTTGTACTTATCTGTGAGCAAAACATGCATGGCTCCTTTCATTGTCTTTTTGAGGAAGTAAAGATACCATTTGCAAATTTTCATGAGTCTCTGTTTGACGCACACGTCCGGGTCCGTCAAATAAAAAGCGAACCTCGTACACACACACACACACACACACACACACACACACACACACACACACACACACATCAGCGAAAATCAAGAAAAGTATGCTCATGCTGAAGTTCTTGGAACCAATGCTTTTCTTTCAATTTGCACCTCTTTGTCAACAGCAGCGGAGGCCGTGATGAATTTTGCCGCACCACGTTCGTCCGCAGCGATTTGTCGTGAGCGCGAAAAACGCACGTGGTACGAAGAAATTGGTGACGGCTGTCTTTTGCTTAGATTGCATCAGATGCATTGACCAACTGTTCGATTGTTCCCTTGTCATTTTCCTCCTTTGTAAAAGCTTGCTGTCAAACACCCCAAAAACCAAAACGACGCAAACACAACTCGAATCCTCCCAGCCTGTGACTCCAAACGTGCACTTTTGGTCAAACTGACGATAAAGGCCTGTAAAAATTACATGAGCAGTGACACAAAATCGACCGACAAGGACAGTGACATCAAAGCACCAAAAGGAATTGTGTGACATGTTGAGGGAGGATGAATTTGGCGCCTTTGCCTCCCCCTCCGGCCCAGCAGCTGAAGCTATTGAGCCCGCGTTTCCACGGCAACCGTCTCTGCACTCACCGGCTGCATCCAGAAGCCCGTTACTCACCGCATGCAGACCGAGCAGTCGGGACAAGATGGAGACGGCCTGTCGTGGTGGATTTTTCTGTGCAGGTTTGAATGAATTTGATCTCACGTACGTTCACAAGAAGTTTTCTGACAGTTGCTTCCGTGCGGTCAACTTGCATTTTTTCAGACCAGATGTGTCACCAGACACGGGATCAGACAGGGCATCTCACGTTGCACTTTTTGTCAATGTGTCTGTCGTAAAAGGAAAGGTCTTCCAGACAAAGTGGACCTGCACAAGGCACGAAGCAACATTTCTTTGCAAGCTTGGTTCACGCAACACGAATGTAAACATCTTCCTCGATGTTGCTTGGGCAGAAGTCATTCTCATGGATCTACTTACGTGTTCGTAAACAACACAAGAATGTGTTGCTTGATTCTGTATGAAAATATCTGGAGACTGCGGAAAATATGAGACCAAGCGTGTTCCCTTCTTTGCCAGTTTTGACAAACGAATGGATCCACCTCCGTCTCCCAGAAGATGTATCAGAACATTGCCAAGGCATCAGGGTCGCAAGTCCAGTCAGCGGGGACTTGCTGTTTGCTTTCAGTAAAGCCGAGCCAAATTAATCACTCTGCATTTTGAAGTTCTCCATGGGGACATCTGTCAGCCGCAGCAATGTAATGTGATTTCCTTTCGATGCTCGGTCTCATGGAAATTGGATGCAGGAGGAGTCCGCTGCATGCGAGACACAAAGGAAGTTCGGCGGAAAGCACAGACACTGCAGAGCAAAGAACATGATGATATTGATGCAAGATTGTCTGGATTTGTCTCCTCTCTTCATGGCGCAGATTTGTGCATTTGTATCTGTGTTTTTATTTTTGTTTCAGACAAGCGTTCGTGTGCAGATGCCAAACATCCTCGAAAAACTCATCCCTGGGATGAAAAATTATCATCCAGGCGACGCGATATGAGGACAGCGCGGAATGATCACTCTTTTTCTTCTGAGAACAGACAACTTCAACCACTGCAGTCGTCATCATGAACTCGTTCCTGAAATTTGCCGCGGTGGTGGTGGTGTGCAGTGTCACCATGTACTTCCTGCACAACATGGACAGTATTAGCGAGTATTTCTTCAGCCATGACCGTGTGCAGACGGAAATTGTGAGCCACGAAGCGCTGCCTGCAGTCCGTATGCAGGACGTCCATTTCCCAGAGTCCAGTGTCAACGATGGTGACAAAGAAGACAACATATCTGACCCAGAACATGCATTTCACAAAGTCACAATGAAAGGAGTTTTAACGTTGGAGAACGTGTGCATCGAGCCTGACCCCAAACACAGGAGGATTGCTATACAGCAAAGACTCAAGCTTGGAAGTCACTTGAACGCAACGCGCAAAGTGTTGGTGGTGTACAACTCACCCAAGAATGTGACTAAAGTGCATAAAGTGGGCGCACACTCCAACGTGCGTGTGCGTGACTGGGAGGTGATCTATCGGACAGGCCCGCCCCCTGGAGGCGCTCAACTCATATCCAGTCACGTGGCCTACTTCATCACCACTTCCTGCGATGGCAACCTGTGGTTGTTCTTTGAGGACACCCTGCGAGGTTTGCACGCTCTGCTCAAGAAGACGAACCGTTTGCGCTCCAAAGAGAAGAACATAGTGTTCTACAGAGAGCCCCTGTGGGATTATAGCAGCCTGCTGGAGAAGTACGTGCAATGTTGGGACCCTCGGAGGTAGGTCGGAACGTTTCAAGACAAGCGCAGGATATGCTTCTTACACCAACAGACACAATCAAGACTCAAGCCTCTCCATCCACTTCGGTGGAAACACAGATCGTTTTGTAGTCTTTTGACAAAACATAACAATCAGCTGTCTGATGAGATGCGTCAAGCTTACTTCTGGTTCCGCCGTCCTTGATGGCAGGTTCGAGGGGATGCTGCTGAGTCTGAACCTGCGCCAGCCTCACGACACGATCCACAAGGCGCCGTCGTTCACGTGCTACAGACACGCCGTGCTCGGGGCGCCGCCCATCAAGACCTTCCCGCCCCGATCCGAGGTCAGAGTTCAGGCGTCGGTGAACAAATTTCCGTGCGACGCGCCTCATGCAGAAAACAAGCATAAAAGCGATGCTCAAAAGCGAGACATTGTGATTGGAGCAGTGCATTGGGACGGTTTTGCAAAGTCTTAGTCACCACCCATTTGCAAATTTTCTGACAGAAACCCTGTTTCTGTTCTGTTTGTTGACAGACTTGTCTACCTCCCGGACATCGCTTTGCGCAAGACTCCACCAACATTTTGCGTTGAATTTTGCTCCAGCATACAGGTGTCTAAGGGGCAGACAGTCATTCTTTTGTTTGACTCGCTTGTTGTTGCGCAGCTGGTGGCGCACATCGTGGACGCGCTCGGTGTGGACGCGGAGCCGTGTCCGCGGGGCCCGGTCGTCACGCTGCTGCAGCGCAAGAACCGCGTCGTGCTCAACATGGCCGAGCTGCGCGCAGCGGCGCGCCAAGTCGGGCTCAACAACACCGTCGAGACGGTGTTCGAGGTGAGGCAGGGCGACGGTGCAGCGAGGTCCCACAGTCAGGCATAACGCATCTTGTACTCCACCGAAACCCAACATGATTCAGCCAACTGAACAGTGCGGAGTTTGGACAGTACCTTTTGGTGGTGGCCGCACCTTGGCAAACTACAAGATGATTAATAACGTGAAGCATGTTCCACCTCTTTCAGGACCTGACTGTCTACGAGCAGATTCGGACCATCCGCTGCACTGATGTTCTGGTCGGAGTGCACGGCGCTGGACTCGCCTGGGGCCTGTTCCTCAAGAAAGGAACCGCCTTCATCGAAATAGCGTGGCCAAAGCACGGGTGGCCCTTCCTCTATGCGGGTACGTCAGCCTGTGCTGGTCGAGTCTCAGAGACAAACGGATTGCGACAAAGCAAGCACCGTCTTTTGTGTACAAGTCGCATCGACATTATTTTCTGGTGCCATTTCGGGGCCTTTCTCAACGGTAGATTGTGCGTAAAATGTTGGAACATGGACCCAACAGAACATCGCGCGGCATTGCAAGACCTTTGTTGATTTGTTTGGAACATTTTTTGTTGACTGTTTGATACTCTCGTCCTCTCAAACCCGCACACTCACTCAGGGAAGGGCAAAATTGTTTGTGGTAGTAGTTGCAAGGGTTTGTAATGGTACAGACTGGAGCTTTAGAGTTGGGAATTGTCTCATGATTGTGAGAAAAAGAAATTGCAAGACCTTCTTCAAAATCTTCAAAAAAATAGCTCCATGGAGCTCGTGGTGATTTGAGGAAATTTCAGTTGCTCTGATTTGGCTTGCTCTGATTTGGCTTGCTCTGATTTGGCTTGCTCTGATTTGGCCTGCTC
>JAAUXT010003978.1_pt1 | contig 10281 bp, 8 predicted proteins | sample 7278171 | NCBI WGS metagenome assembly JAAUXT01 (sample SAMN14350112, study PRJNA611818) | marine sediment metagenome | isolation source: surface marine sediment (1.8m) | place: French Polynesia: Moorea | collected 2018-08 | reverse complement strand
CTTCTTCAAATTCACTTCAAATTCATACCAACTCAATATGTGCTTTAATGGCAGCAGGAAATGTGTCTAGACAGGAAGTGTGGGCTTTCTCAGGGAAGAGCAAGGACAGTTTCCACTTCCGCGACCATCAGGGTTCCCGCCTCGGAACTTCTTGTTAAGCAGTTGCTGGGCCTGAGTCTGGCAGTCTCGTCTTGTGTTGTCGTTCAAGTTTGTGTGTGTCAATAAACTTGGGAAACGTCTTGGCAAAAGTTTGTCTCTTCAATGCCACAAAGCGGTCATAATAAAGAATTAGTTTCACTGGCGCAATCTGTAACGGCAACTTTCTTTGAGAAGCAAATATTCTAACCGATGTCAAGACTGATTTGAGTTTTGAGTTTTGAGTAGATTCGTCTCCCCACAGACCAAAAACACAAACATTTGTCTGTTGGTTTTCATTTGTTCTTTAGCAGAATGCACAACCACAGTCCTGGGTAAAGAACAGAAGGGAAAGAAATCAATCACACAGTGCGGAAGAACCTGCCAAAGGTGGGACACAGACTTCTTTCAGGAACACATGTGGAAATGGAATCTGATAGTGAGGAGAAACAGTGGGTTGGAAGGTAAAAGTAGTGGACTGTTGTTGAAGGGATGACATTTGTCTTCCAGCATGTGAATGCTAGTTTCAACACCACAGGGTCAGTAATGGGCTGTGGTATTCAACCTGAATGGTTGCCCCAAGGTGGCCGATCTAGGCTGATTTACTGATGGTGCAGCCAACAACTGCAGAAACCCAGATTATGTGCCAGGTGGACCCTGGTGTTACACAAAGTTCTGACAATAATGTGAGATGGGAGTATTGTAAAACAGTCACATATCCAGGTGAGAACGCAACTGCAACACCACTTAACTTGAGCACACCATCTCATTAACTGACTGACTTCAAAACGAGAATGATTTGGTCACAACATGTTGTCCTTTATATCATTTGTGCAGCAAAAGAAACAAAATAACGAGCAATGTCCATCCACGGCCCAAGTGTATGGTGGAGATGAAGGGATTGGTAACTGCCATGTGATGTTTTGCTTGATGTCTCACAGATTGTACAAGGACTAGCTGGAAAAAAGCCAATGAAATTGGGAAAGTTGTGAGCTATTGAAGAGTTAGCCTGGTGAATCTTCGGCCTTCAAACTCTCCACCAAACATTTCCTCTTGGACAGAGAAGGGTTTTTGAAGTGTAGCCACACTAAGTACGTGGAATTATTTTCAAATATGACTGTGCAATCACAGGATTGCTCGATTGATTATGTTTGACTTCCTGGTCAAGTCACAGCTCAGATTCCAATTCCAACTTTGTGTTGAAAAAAGTTAAAAAGAAAGCTTGACCAGAAGAATAAACATCAAACAGGAAAGAGAAAAAGCATTAAGAGTTTTGGACACCTCCAATGACTGTTTTTGTTTATTTTTGTCAAGTTGTTTCTCAGTGATGTTGTTTCTTCTTCTGATGTGAGAGTGCACCAAGCAGTTTTTCTACCTTTAGCTTTGGAATGGATCACAACAAACTCAGGCACAGAGTACAGAGGAAAAATAATCACCAACAAAATCTAGCATCAAGTGCATAACCTGGGGCGGGGAAGGATGATCTGTGTGGGATTCGTGAGGCTGGCATGTCTGGTGTTTTGAGTTGTTTCCTATTTTTATTCCAACATCAGAAAAGAAAATCTGTCCTCTTTGTGGGTTTTCTCAACTTTTTGTTTCAGGAACGAAGTGTGCTGTGAAGAAATGAATTCAAGGAAAATTTGGGCATTCAAAAACAAAACATGAAATGTCCGTTGAGGATTTGTAGAAGACAACATTCATACAGGTACTTGTCTTCACCAAGTGGAATTTCCTGACTGTAACAATATCTCTTTCAATCAGAATGCAAAATTCGTGCCCTTTTGAGGAAAACCACCAGACTCAGAGAGTCACCAACACCAACTGCTCCAGAGGCTGACACAAGCTCAACCTTCCTGCACTGCAGGCGAAGCAGAGAAAACATTGAAGGTTTCCAGTGAAAAGTTCTCTGGAAAATAGTTTCAACAGCCCTGAGGTATGTGTAATTTTTGAAGCAAGGAAGACATCAGACTCATGTTTCTGCCAAAGGCAAGTTTTCAATTGACATGCTGCCAACAGAAAATCTGGAATGTAATATTTGCTCAGCTCTTGAAGAACAGTATAAAATGCCGTGTTTCCATGGAAATTAAGTACATCTTGTGTGACATATTTCCCTGTTGTTGAACACAAAGCAGGAGACAAAAGGAAGATTTACATGAAAAATTGTGACCTTCAAGGCAGCGCGGACTATGTGGCCACTGATTCACATTCAAATTGCTCAAATTTATTTTGCACTGGAAATGATCATGTTGTGGGGATGATACAATGATTCTGTCAGTTTGAAACAAGCACAACATCACCATATGTATCAATAGATCTTGTTCTTCAATACAGATCAATCCTAATGAATCAGAAATGGGCCCAAATGCACTGTGTTTTTTGCCTTCATCACAACAACAGGACAATCAGATCATAAAGAGATTAGAGAGTTGTTGGTAGACTGAAAAAGTCTAGAGAATTTAGGGGAGTTCTCAAGTTGTGGAGAGGCTGTTTTGCAATTTGTACAAAACCAATCCCAATGGGTGACACCCAGATTTGTCACCCATATATTTGGGCAATGAGGGCCAAACCAGCGTCAAGGACAAACACACGTTGTTGGCTTCAGGCAACAGTTGTTGCCAGACAAACAAATGGTTCACGTCAAATCTAAGACCCCAGTAGCATCAGTAGCTTGAACAAAAACAGCTCTTCTGGCACACTAAGAGACATTTTTGCATCATTGCATACAGACCTGTTGAGACTAAACCGTTTTGGTGTTTGATTTGGCAGGAAACAGTTTTCATGAGAGTTTTGGATCATTTGATCAGGATGAATAGCAAAGAAGCAATTTTGTTTGGTGAGTGATAAATCAATGAAATTAAATGTGGTTTTTGTGCTAATTTGTTTCTTGTTGTGTATTTCTTCTCTCAATGGGAATATCTTTTGTGTTCTTGTGTCATTGAAGGTGGTCTTATCTCAGCAGCCTGCTTCTTGAACACACCGTGTGATGGAGCTTCAATATCAAGCGGGACAGATGTTTTCAAAGGTGTCAAACCTGACAGACAAGTTTTGAGCTGAGTCCTTTCTCCATAATTCAAAACATGTTGCCCTTTGCTTTAACCTTTTCAGAGGCTGAAGCAGAATGCACCACTACAATGCTGGGGAAGGATTATAGAGGAAGGAAATCAACCACACAGTGTGGAAGAACCTGCCAAAGGTGGGATAAGGACTTCCCACATGAACACACAGGTCAATGGAGTTGGACAGTGAGGACAGAAAATAGAATGGAAGGTAACAGTAATGTGTTTCATTCAATTTTCTTGGAGCATGTGAACTCCAATGTCAATACTCACAGGGGCAGCAACAGGCACTGATCAGAACTAATTTCACATACCTTCAATGTTTCAGAGAACTACTGCAGAAATCCAGATGACGAACCTGGAGGACCCTGGTGCTACACAATTGATGAGGATGTGAGATGGGAGTACTGTGGTATTGTCACCTGCCCAGGTAAGAACACAATAGCAGCACTATTTCTATGTCACCATCCCAAACTTGGAAAGAAACAATTCAATTGTTACTGCCTTGATGCATTTCTTTCTTGTGGTAACCTTCCTGGAAAATAACACTCAAGATTGTACACAGAGTAACTGTCATTGGGGAGGAAGGGAGATTTGTAGCTGCTATCTGCTGACATTTTCCTCAAAAAGGAGGTTCTCATGCATCTCTGGGGCCTATTTGTAATGCACAGTGTTCTGTGCAGGGAAATTAATTTCAGGGTCATTTTGTGGTTATTTCACAGGCCTAATGCCCCACCACTATCGCATTTGTGATGTACACTTTGTCAGTGATGCCCTTCTGCAGGTCTGTACTCAATCTGGTGGGTTTAAGCATGGCTGTGAATGAGCTCACATTCCTTGAACAGTTCATGACCAGTGTGCTGCCACCTATTTTGCCATGTTTCTTGGCAACAGAGGGCTTCAGCATGGGTTGCACCTCTCCAATAGCCATTGTTATCTGACACTGCTGGTTGATATGGCTGGTCTGACACTTCCTGGAATGACCAGATGGATGAGAGCATGACCTGGGAACCTGACTGGTGCATACATTGTTGACAACTTTGATGACTGCCTTTTTGAACAATTGTCAGGTCAATTATCACTTCTTTCCTTCAGCTTTGGAGTGCATCACAACAGATCCAGGCACTGAGTACAGAGGGACAAAGTCAACAACTAAATCTGGCAAAAAGTGCAAAAGCTGGAGTAGTGAGTGGTGTGAGATTGACAAGGCTAGCATGTCTGGTGTGTTCACTTCTTTCTTTTTTGTCCTCTGCCAATATGAACCTTCATCATATTTGTGCACACATGTCTGCCGTATGGTTCAGAAAGGACTTATAGAATTAATTCCAGAAAAGCAGAAGGCATACAAAAGATTCCCAAAACAGAACATGGCATGTCTTTGAGGGTTCTGGAAGACAACAGTCAAACAACTTGTCTCTGCAATTTTAAATGTCACATTGTCTTTTTAAACAATTTCATTTGTTTTCTCATTGGAACAAAGAAAATAGTTACACATGTCCTTTCTCTGCTTTGCATTGGAACCATGCAATAGGCACAAATTTCACTGCTCCATCCCAATTTCACTTTTTTGATCCAGTGAAGATGAGTGGGGAGTCAGTCAAGCCTCTGACACACAGATAATTCCTTGTTGCTTTGTTGTTGTAGGGAGCTACTGTAGGAACCATAACAATACAGTGAGTGGACCTTGGTGCTTCACAACAGAGGAGGAAATGGAGTATTGTGAAATCCCAAAATGTTCTGGTGAGAAGTTTCAAGTGAACAATCATGGATCACCAGTTCCTTCTGTGAAAAGTATCTTTAGTTTTCAGAGCAAATGCCAATCAACAAATGATGTGGAACAGTTGTTTTCCTCACCCCGTGTCTTGGTGTTGATACCACCTGCAATGTGAAAGCTGTCAGCCCCACTTGCAAGATTATAGCTGCTTCAGAGTTCTTCTCATTTACCTGTGATGCAACCACATTTGTTTGTGTAGCATACTCTGGGTCCACATTTGTATGTTGTGTGAAAGGTTGGACAGTATTTTGTTCACTATGCATTTGCATTGCCCACAACATAAGTATCTCTGTACTTGACTTCAGCTTCAGAGTACATAAGAGGAACCCCATTTTTTCCCTGTAAGTCATCACAGCTACAGCTTCAGCCTCATTACCATCTGGGCATTTGGGAGGGTTTGTTTACAGCTTTATACTGTTGTCTTTGGATGCTGTGTTGTGACTTAGTGTGGCACATGTTGTGTTGTTGTGTCTCCACATGTCCTCACAGTCTGTGTACCAGTTCCTGAACTGAACTGACAACTTGATGTGTTTGGTCTCTGTCCTGTGATGTGGGTCAATTGATGCAGTGATTTGTGCCAAACAGTTTTTTTTGGATCTGGAAATGTTGATTTTGCCAATATTTTCTTTGTTTTTAGAGAAAGAAACAAAAACAACTGAAGAGACACAAATGACACAAGAAACATCACCAGGGCAGAGTTTGGGAGGCTCATCAAAATCAAACCTCTATTTCCTTTCAAGAAAAGGTAACACCATCTGACATTGTTTCTTCTAGCTATTGATTCAGATCTTCAGATGAAACTTTCTTTCCTTGATTGTTTCCTGTGTTACAGATTTTACACAGAATATTGTGACAGTTTTGCCATCCACTCTCCTTGACAATTCTACACACCACTCTGTAGGCAAGGCAGGTGAGCTTTGCAAATGGCTCCTTCAACATTGGAAGTGACCAACATCTTTGCTCCAGTGTTGAACATATTGGGGCTGTTGAGTGACAACTGTTGTTGTGCTATTCCTGACAATATTGTCTTTGTGACAGTTTTTGTGGAAAAAACAAACCTTTCAATGAAGTTTTAGAAAGTGTGTAAACACACCAAAGACCTTGGCTTGCAGTCATTACTTCAATGAAATCCATTTGGTTAGATACAGACAAAAATATTTTGTTCTGATCTCAAAATTCTTGAGAATGAGACAATACTTTTTGTCACAATCACAGTAGCAGATGAATAGTGAAAGGACCAAGGGAAACCAAAACTGAACTTCATCTATTGATAGAATTCTTTTTATTCCAGGTGCAATTGCAGGGCCATTGGTGGGGTGTTTCCTCTTACTTTGTAGTGCATTCTCTGTTGTGTGGCACAGAAAATGGATCAGCAACACTTTCAATTGTTGTGGTACAAAGACCAGAAACAAAGTAAATCTCAAGCCCCCAATAAGACACACAGGAGTTGAAGACCAGAAAGAAGAGGAAGTAATTTCACTGACAAGCATCTCACTCACAACAAACCCTCCAAGTTGTAGCAATCAAGCAGAAGATCATGTGAAGCAGGATGCAAAGGAAGATGCGAAAAATTCAGCTGCTGAAGGTGGCAATTTGGATACAATGGCTGGTGAATCACACTCCACCTGCTTTGCTTTTTGTTCACTAAATACTAATTTTGATGTTGTCCCAGCACAATGTTTTTGTCAATTGGTAATTAGTTGTGCACCCACAACCAGACAGAATCTTGAATTGGTTGTTTAGACTAAATCTCTCAGTCAGTATCCTGCCCTGATGAAATGTGCAAAGACCATCAACTAGAAATGTAACTGGTGTACTGGAATGACCTGAAAGATTGTTGACTTTTCTCTGCCCAATTTTGTTGTTCTGTGGTGTGCAAAACCTTTTTAAATTTCTTATTATTATGATTATCAGAATCAGAGTTTTGTGCAGCTTTGCTTATGTAATGTCTTTTTGCTCAAGACTGGAAAAAATCTAGACAGAAAATCTCTGTGTCATTTTCATTTTTCTGGATAAATAAAGAAATGGAACAGATTCAGCTGTGGAAGTGACACCAAAATGTAATTTGCACCCTTAAGGATTTGCTTGCAGCTGTAGGAGACAACACCTGCCATTCTTTGCACAAATATTTAGGGGTGATAAAAATGCAGCTGGAATATTCAAGGTTTCATCTTGGGAAATGTGCCTGAACCATGGGAATGGTTGGAAGGAGAATAGGAGAGATTTGGGTGGTTTGATTACTTCTGTGCCTCAACTATTGGCTCAGCAAGCTACCATGCGTCAGACATATCTCATTGTCTGTCTTGAGTTCCACACATCGAGATAAAATTTGACATTTTGAGGCCCCAAATGATGAAAGGTGTCTCGTTTTTTACAGCTTCTCCCTTTATGAAACAATGACAGTTGTGCAAAAGTCATCTTACAACACTCACAAGAATATCATTTGGGATGTATTGGAGGGCTACATAAAGCTGGACTTGTCAAGTGTGGTCTCTGTCGTTCACAAATAAAAGCTTTGCAAAAAGCTGTTCATGATTGTTGGTTCTTAACACAGTCAATTCCACTCTACCTCAGGATCCTCCATCCCAGTTTTGGAGCCTGGACCTACTTCCATTGCAAAGGCAATTGTCCCATGATTTCATCATTCCAACTAGCAGCTTTGAGGGAAATGATGTAAAGACAGGCAGTGAATGTAAAATTGTCCACCTGTGCCACAAATCTGTGTTCCATCCCTCAGTAGTGAAAGCCCATTCTACAGAGCTACAGGTGAGGTCCAGGGGGTAACTCTGAAACTGTCAGGCTGAGGACACACTGAGAGAGACTTTGTGATTGTCAAACATCACCATTCGCCTGGTGCCATCTGATTAGCTTGGACTGACACAACCTTGTTTCAAAGACCAATATGAGCCTGATCTAGATCTACAAGATTTAATGTACATACCCATTACTTGGTTGATTGTCTCAAGAATTTGGTGGAATGTTGGTGTGTTATATATAGAATTGAAGGTCTTTTCATGTTGTTGCAATGGTATGATCAGCGACCGAATTGGTCAATTTTTTTGAAATCTATTAGATGTTTTGGCCGCTGCAATTGCAAACATCAGAGCTTGTTTCTCTGGCCACAGGAGGACTTCAGTGCTGGTGACTTCACAAAAGATGCTTCTTTGTGTCTACTACACAAAAAATTGATTGAAATGGTCCAGTGGATTTTTTATGAATTTGTTTGTGATGTGGGATGTCAGATAAAGTTGTGCTATGTATGCGAATGAGGCGTGTGCACAACAGGTGATCATGACAGTGATGGGGGCTGTGATTATTGGCCTGGAACACTGGGGACTGTTGTACCGCCACCCGAGCTGAGGACATTTCTGATTTCCTGGTTTTCATTTCCAATTATTTTTCCAGAGGGAAAAATCTTTCAGACATATTTTTCAAAATCTCATCAAGTCAAAAATAGATGGTCACTTCAATGCTTCAGATTGTGAGAGACCTATCATGAAAATGTTGGTGTGTACAATGCTGGTGAATGAACAATGTGAAATGTGTTCAAAAAGTTTAAATGTCGAAATATTTGTCAGAACATGTTTTATGGGTTGGAGATTCATTTTTGTGAGATTTTAAAAAGATTTGAATTTTTCACATTTTTTGGTGACTGCAGGCACTCACATTTTCATATGGATTGGCTGTCAATGTCAACCATGATAGTGACAATTTTTTTCAGACCTGAAGAAATTTTTGAAATAAGACTTGACGAAATATTGAAAAATGTGTCTCAACATCAAGCCATCACACACAGTTCTGCTTTCGCACAGACTTTTTTCACAGATGTACCTTCAGGTGTGGGAAGCTTATGTTGAAAATACCAAAAACATTCACCTTCCCAATTTGGATATGTATAAACTGTTCAAATCACCCTGAGCTGCATGCAGCTATTTTTTTGCCATTTGAGCACTGAGGTGACTCAAAAGCACCTTGCTAACAGAAAACATTCAATTGACACATTTCTGGTTTCAGCTTGCTCTTGTTGTGCAAATAAATGTGCGCATCAAATGTGACACTGAAACTGTGAAACTGTTGCAGATACATTGTGTTTTCTGATATTGTGGTGTACACTGCTTCATGATTTCTAAAAAACAAGTATTTTGCTGCAGCAACACCAAGTTTCACACAACACAAACAACATACTAAACCCCAGTACCTACAGGAATTCACCTGAAAACACAATATCACACAAAGACACACCCAAACACACACTCGATGTTTGCTTATATTTTTCTTTGAAAAAGTATGAAAGTCTGGTCAAGTCAAAAGCCTCTGTGAGTTTTAGTGTGTGTTTGAGGTACAAACTGTTTGTGTGATTTTTTATTGTTGATCAGGATGAACCTGGTGAGTGTTGAGTTAAAAACTTGAATATGTACCTGTGCCAACATTGTGTCTGTATGTGTTTTGTGACAATGCAAATTGATTGTGAGTTGTTTTTGCAGGCCATCTCATCACAGCAGGGTGCTTTTTGAGTACATTATGTAATGGAGTTTCAATAACTTCAGGAGCAGAAACAAAGGTATCAAAACTGGGTTTACTCCTTTCTTCACATTGTAAATAAAGATACTCATTGTGGGTCTTTATTTGTTCAGAGGCTGAAGCAGAATGTACCACCACAGTCCTGGGTAAGGAATACAGAGGGAGGAAATCAACCACACAATGTGGAAGAACCTGCCAAAGGTGGGACACAGACATCCCTCATGAACACATGGATAAGTGGAGTTTGGCAGAGAGGAGAGATAATGCGTTGGAAGGTAGACATAACAAGTGACTTTCATTGAAGGGCCCACATTAGCTTTCTCTTGTGAATCACATGGATGTTGATGTCAAAAATACAGGCACAAAAACAGACATTGATGTCCAGTCTGAGCTTTTAGGTCAACCTGGCAGCTAACTAGACAGAGTAGATGTGATTATGTTACAGAGAACTACTGCAGAAATCCAGATGATGAACCTGGAGGACCCTGGTGTTACACAACTGATGAGGATGTGAGGTGGGAGTACTGTGGGATAGTCACTTGTCCAGGTAAGAACATAACTGCAACACCATTGCAACCTTGTTGGATACAAAGGTAAACTGCACAAACTGGCTCCTTGAAGAAAAGAATTGCACAAACTGGCTCCTTGAAGAAAATAATAAAGTGTGAACAAGTGACTCATTTCAATTTTGCGTTAATCTTTCGCCTCGGGGGGGGGGGGGGGGGGGGGGGGGGGGGGGGGGGGGGGGGGGGGGGGGGGGGGGGGGGGGGGGGGGGGGGGGGGGGGGGGGGGGGG
>JAAUXT010131525.1_pt1 | contig 10282 bp, 11 predicted proteins | sample 7278171 | NCBI WGS metagenome assembly JAAUXT01 (sample SAMN14350112, study PRJNA611818) | marine sediment metagenome | isolation source: surface marine sediment (1.8m) | place: French Polynesia: Moorea | collected 2018-08 | reverse complement strand
CGGACATTGTCCGGGATACCCCCCCCCACAAAATTTTTTTTTCCCAACTCAGAAATTGTCTGGGTTGGGGTAACTCAGACATTGTCCGGGATACCCCCCCCCAGAGAAAATAAAAGTTTACATTTTCATGCTTGCAATTGTTTTTTGAGAAACATAACACCATGCACACATTCTTCGACACACACAAGTGCTGTCCTGCCGATGTACGCTGCGCGCGGCTGATTCTCCACTTGAAAGTCTAGTCTTGACGTTCGTGTCGCCTGCTTGACTCGACTCAAAACCAGATGGCACTTCCTTTCATCCAGAGGCGAGCTGCTTTGTGTGCGTACTGACGCGAACACTTGTTCTCGCGTCAAACACCATGTCAGTTCAACAGGTTTTTTCTCTCTCTCTCTTCAGAGTCTGACGTCTCAAACTGGAGTTTCGTGGAAGAACAGGTTTCGAAGGCACTTCGGACCCATTGCCACAGTAATATCAACGCTCCAGAAGCGTTTCATCTTGTTTGCGTCATTCTTGAGCAGTTGCAGGCTGTCGAACTTCATTGACTTCGAAGTTGTATCCTCTCACCTTTTCAGTTCTTGAAGAAGCACGACAATGTCTTTCTCTTGGATCCAACCACCAAAGTGGTCACCCTGAACCCAGCAGGAACCACAACAGGCATGTGATTCATCTAGCAATCAGTGCATTTGTGTCCTGTACATAGCTTTCGCCTCGTGAGCAGACCAAAGAATAAAGAGCGTTCTGTTTGCAGACAAGCCTTCGCTTTGCGATTTCGACAGTGACGTGGACGGTTCAAAGAAGCACTCCAGGTTTGCTCATATTCTTCGCACTTCTCACGATTTGTCTGACTCTGACCTGCGTTGAATTGAAAACCGCGCGTCTGGGCGCATAGTCGCGAGCCAAGTGCAGTCACTATCGGTATGTGTGTGTGTGTGTGTGTGTGTGTGTGTGTGCACATATTTGTTTGGGGTGGGGGAGTAACCAACGTATGGCCATGAAGTCAGTTGCCACCATCCCCTGATAAAACCGGCATGAGTGCCTCACGCACGTTTTGGTTTCCAACAGGAATCTTCACAAACTGGAAAAGGAAAAAACCGGGCCGATTCCAAGTTGCGTTCCAACTGACAAGCCAGATTCGTCCAGGTTCGATCTACATCGCAAGAATTCGTGGTGCAAATGATAGATGATTCTCTGTATTCTGTCATTTGAGATGTTTTGATGACTTGTAGACCTTCGACTCCGCCTCCGTCTCAAGGCTACGCGTGGTTTCAGTTCAACGACAGACAAGTGCATCCTATCCGAGTCAAAGACGTCGAGAAACACTTCTCTGGAAAGGAGTGTGCCTACATGCTGTTCTACAGACGGAAGTCTCTCACCAGACCGACCGAAGGTGAGAGACTGAAGTTGTGTTGTCACAAAACTTTCCACACGATCCCAGTGCAATGCAGATTTTTCACTCACAGAATTTTCTTTCCTTTTGCAGCGATAGGAAATCGAATGTACAATATCCCAGATTGGCTTGTCAAAGAGATCGATGACGAGAATGCAACAGAGGCAATCAAGAGGTAAAATTCTGCAAGAAGTGCACATTATTGTGTTTCTAAGGCGTGAAATTGCTCTGTTTACATGTCACATTTGAGAAGCATGTCCATCCGCAAGAAGTCAGGACCGAAAGGGCCAGTCAGTTTCTCCCTCTGATGTTCGCATTTATTTGATGCCATCAGGGAAGATTACGAGAAGCAGATAAACAGCATCACGGTGCAGGTTTACTTTCCCACACTGCTCAAGTACGAGAGGGGAGCCCTACAGGCGGCCACAGACATGTGTCCCTACATAGAGGTGCAACTTGACAAGCGAAACACTGTTGGAGAATTTCGCGCGCAAGTCTGCGAGGTCAGTTCTGTTGTGTGTGCGACAGCTTTTACGCTTTGCGTTGTGTCCGACAAATCTATCTTTGTGGGCACAACCTGCAAAATTGTTGGGCATTGCAGATGTGCGGGGAACTGCTGGAGCACGACGAGTTCGTGATGCATACAGTGCGAGATCTGCCAGCTGGCTTGCACGTTTTCGACCAACTTACAGGTGACTGCAACAAAACAACTGGTTTGAGACAAGTCGAAATCATCTTTGTGACCAGCAAGCGTTCCGCCTCGTGGCTTCTCGACGCATCTTGTCACACTGAAAGAAATATTGTCTTTTCCCTGTGCAATTTTGAGCAATTCAAAATGCTTTCAAGCCCACGGCCTACCGATGCCGCGGGCTCAGCGCAGTCACCCCGTGTATGTGTGTGAGGATTGAAAAACAATTCAGAAAGAACAACGTCTCACTTCGTTTCAAATCTTGCCACCTGTTTTTGGCCGCGGGCTCGATGATCTTTAATCTCTTGTTTTGTCGGCCTGCTGTATCCTAGCAGTCACAGTTCAGTCGTTAAGATGTGGTTTCATTTTGCAGAACCTGACGAGTTTACTTTGAAGACGACAGCAGTCGGCAACGGAGGAAAGATTCTTGTCTGGAATGGTGAACATGTAAGTTGTGTTTTTCAGTGAGAGCGACAGAATTCTCATCTGATCCAGGCAAGTTTTTATCTCGCGAGAGAAGTGAAAGGCTTCGTTGGTTGTGTCCAGACGCGGAATCTTTGTGGCTTCGCGCCTTTTACAGTATCCGTCGATCGATGCCGTCTGGTCTGTGAACAGGAAAGGGTGGCGGAGGGGGGGGGGGCTTCCACCAGGGAAGGCGTGTTGCACCTGCAACAATGCTCAACTTTACATCCGCGATTTGTGCCTGGTGTTTGCGACAACAGTTGTTTGGATCACTCCCAGAGATCACACGCTTGCGTCTTGTCTTGCATTTTGTGGTTTCTCTATCACATTTTGGACACAGGTGAACGGAACGGTGATTCCTATGGGTGACAACACAGCACCGGTGCTACTGAACATCCACCTGCCTGAAGGGAAATCTCTGTCGAGGGGATTTGCAAGCAACTGCACCCTGTACGAAGTGAAGTGCTTCGTGGCAGAAGTCGTGAACATACCAGCTGACCAGCTAGTCTTCGTGCGCCTTGTTTCTGAAGGTAGGTTGCAAGCTTTTGCTTCATCTTGGTCACCGAGGTTCTGTCAGTGCACCAGTTGACTCTTTGGGGGTCAACGGCACGAAAAGCCACCCTTGACCTTTTGGCTGTGGGCCTTCAATGAACAATATGTTTACTGTTGTGAACGTGGTTCGTGTGAGAGTCAAGGAAATGAAAAGTTGAATGTTCAAAGTGCCCCTTTGGTCTGCCTTTGAGCTTGTTTGCAGGTTTTTGAAACGGGGTCGTGCCATCTTTGCCCGTAGTTTAGATACCACCACAAACGAATCTGACGCCAGCAAGCCACAATGTGGTGAATGCACCACTTGCAGAAGTCTGCTGGTATTCCACGTTGCAGGGTACAAACAAGTCAAACATTTTGTGTATGAAAAACAAAAATCTGAACAAAGCCTAAGTTGAGCTGTTTTGTTGGATACACACTGTCAAAATATGTTTCAAGAAGGACCAACTTGCTTGCTACTTTTCCCAATCTCTTGTGAGTCTTATCGAAGACCTTGTCCCCTGCAAATCTTTTCCCTTTTTCCCGCGACCAGGCCTGCAGTCCGTCAGCGTTTTGTGTGTGTGTGTCAGGCAGAGTCACCCCAAATGTGTTCAGTGCAACTTTCAGGTCAGACTTGTTGGCGGTGAGTCGCCATGGGCTCGTTGAAGTCTGGTCTCTTGTTGAAAAAATATTGCCAATTGCTCACAGATCGGTGATAAAGGTGTTGTCGCAAGTGGTTCGGAAAATCGCGTTCTCAGAAGAAGTTTTGATCTTCAAGGGGGACGACCAGTGGAAGAAGACGACTTGAGAAAGACGTTGACGGAGGCGAAAGTTCAAGACGGTGATCGCTTCGCAGCAGAAGAGGCGATGTTGTTGAATGGGTGAGCTGTGAATCCATGCCGAATTTTCAGGAAACAGTATTGTGGCCCGAGAACCTCGTGCTTGATGTGCGAAAAGCACACGAAGACGTTATGGTAGTTTTTGTTCACTTTTCAGACCTCCAATTCCTAAAAGCAGCGCGTTCAGAAATTCCAATGTCATTGGTGTCACAGTGGAGTGCAAATGTTCGGTGAGTCGTACTTTGCTGTTTTGCAAGATCTTCGTCGCTATGACGCTGGTTTCATTGTACACAATGATCAGGTTCGAGTCCCGCCGCCCTGTTTTCACAGCCGATCCTGCTCACGTGAAAAAAAAACTTCTTTGTTCACAAGGTTCCGAGCATCAAAGTAGTTGCCCAAATGTTCAAAATTGTGTGCTATCAAAATTCATGACCGGATGCACATTTTGTCTGGAAAACAACAGTGTCAAACGGAAGGTTGTTACAGGTGACTGAAAGAATTTAGTCACGGTTGTCCACATGTTCAGGTGCTTGCAACGCTCACGACGCTTTCAACTCTCTTGGAGAAGAGTTGCTGTTCAAATCTTTGCTTTCTTGTTCAGGATCCTGAAGGCGAATGGAAAGTTGTGCCAGTACAAATCGAGAAGGATCAGGTTTGTCTCAACAGTTGTTTCTGTGGGCGTTTTCCGCTGGACAAAGAGACATGGTGGTGATGTCCAAGTGAGCATGTTTGTTTCACAACAGCGCGTGTGTGTTCTTGCAGTGGGTGGGGGAGCTGAAGGCCCTGGCTGTGTCTCAGCTGGGGTCACTGGAGCTGACGCACGGGGGCCGGTTGCGCATCGATAGCGACAACCTGGGATTGAAACCACCACGTAAGTTTCACTTCAGAAGGTCGCGTCAAACGAAACGTCTATTTTCACTGATTGTCGAGTCTGAAGAAAAAACACCGCAAGAAACTAGTCGATGTCGTTGTTGCTATTTGTTGCAAATTGCGTTGCATACAGAGTGTAGAAAGTCAATTTGAAGTTGTTCAGTGTGTTTCATGGTGTGCTCGGCTTGCTGTTTACTGACTCACGCTCACTGGTGTGATTCTCGTTCAGTCAGGGGGGACTCTCAAAACTGAGACGCTCTTGCAGCTGTGTGTGATTTCACTGTGCGGTTTGTTCGGGATTGCGCAGTGCACGAGGAGCAGACTGTGGACGCGGCCGGTGTGCGCGAGGGAACACGGCTCGTGTTGGAGCACGGCGCGCCACCTCTCAACTCGCAGATGACGCTTCGTTTCTGCGTCGCTCCGGCCTCCGATCCCGAGCGCGAAGTCGTCGTGGACGTGACGCTGACGGTGGACGCGTGCCTCAACCTGATGAAAGCGGACGTTGGATTTCGAGGTGGGTGAGTCCCAGTCTCTCGAAGCCAGAGTAAAGAGTCTTTCATGTGGTGGTGAGGACCCTGTTCAGACCGAGACTCATCAGCCGTAACAGTTTGCTCAGTGTCTGGCTGTAAAGCACGGTTTGTGGAGGCAGCGCGACTCAGCACTACGGTTGTTCTGGACGCTTGTGCACCTCCCACAGACGACGAGTGGCACCTGCGGAAGACGAACTGGTGCGGCGAGCCAGCAGAAATACTCGGCGATGCCGACGCCCCGCTCAATGAGTACCAGATTCATGACGGAGATCTGCTCCTGCTGGAGACAGGAAAGCTGCCTCCAAAGGTTGACTTTCTTTCCTTGGAAATTTTCGACAGAAAACACACCATCACACCCCAGTGCACGAATATTTTCTTGTCATGTGCGCGCGAGTTTTTCTCAAGTTCTTCACACAGTTCAGGGCCATCGCCTCGTGTTGCTTGGTGACTTTCTTGTCCCAACGTTTCCAGCACGTTCAACCCTTGTTTATTGATGTTCCGGTTGTGACGAGGCCGATGTTTGCAATGCTTGCAGGGGTTCGTCAAAGTGGCTGTGAAGCTGTTCACCTTTCCCGAGAACGGAGTAAAACACGAGGAACTGTGGTCTTCCATGTCAGCCAGCCTCATGGGTATGCCGAATTCATCACATCGAAGAATACTTGCTTTTTGCGGCAGCTTGAAAAGCACTCAAGCCAATGCAGTGCTTGATTGGTGATCATGACCAGGGCAGACATTATCCATTGTGTTTTTGTGTCATTCTTCTAGAGCTTGAGGGCAAGTCAAACAGTGTGGGCCACGGGGATCGCCCTTTGCCCACAAAACTGGCGGATGTTCTGCCTGTCACGTTGGAAGAAGTGATCGTCAGTAGAGACACGAGTTTGAAAGAGCTGAAGCTGCGCATCCAAGAAATCCCCGTCATCAGAGAGGTGCGTCTTGGTCCTCGATAGTTTGGAGGGCTCCCACACCGGCACATCCGAGGCTGAAGCGAAACTGTTGCGCCGTTGGGTCTGAATGCTTTGGAGTGGCAGTTGAAATTTGCACACCTCAAACAAAATTCACTCAAGCGATGTTGTTTCGCAGATGAAGCTGCTGTCGACTGATTTCCTGCGGGTTCGACACGTGGAGGGAATTAGGCTGACGACGGTGCTGAGGAGCCAAACACACACTCTGCAGTGAGTGTCAGTTGTTACAAACATTCCGAAACAGCCAGTACATCATGAGTTGTCCACACCAGTCGTGACTCTCACTGATCCACACTTAATAAAAACTTGCTGTTCTTTTCAGACGGTTGAAGGTTACGAACGGTTGTACTCTGGGTGTTCAGGTGCAGGAACAAGCTGAAGATCTCAGGTTGGTCCTTCTTTGTTCTTTTGCACAGGCGCGTCGCGCAGCAGGCGATTCTGTGTTGTGCACTGGCAGCAGCTAGCTAGGGTTGTCTTCATGGGGTGAGAACCTGTGTTCATTGTCTCTGATGGCCACAACATCTTTCTGGGGAAGGGGGGATGGGTGCACAAAACTTTGTTTGGTCATCAGGGCGTGTGACGAGAAATTGGGCTTTGTGGTGCAGAATCGCATGTCCAAGGAAGCGCCCTTCACTTGTGCTATGGGTGTTTTACCTCGTGGTCAGAGGCGTGGAGTGGACCAACGTGTGGTCATTGTGGCCTTCTGCTGCTTTTGAGGGTTTGATCAACTGGTGGATTCAAATTGTTCTCCACTTGTACTGTTTCTGCCGGTCAAAATGTGAAGTTGGATCGTATGTTTTGCGAAGACCAGTCTGCATTGCTTCCAATTTCACAGCTCAAAATGCAACCTTCAGCCGATGGGTCAAATGCGGAAATGCAGGTACCCTGAGGACGTCAACATTCTCACGATTCTTCCAGTGTATAGCCACGTCCCGAAGGGGTGGTCTTGTGTTCTGCGCTGACACTAGCTTGAGCGACTGACCGGGGGGAGGGGTGAACCCTGACTGTCTACCAAAAAGTTTTGCTGTCCATGATAGCCCCCCCCCCCCGCCTCACAGGGTCATGGTCATCAGGGGCTCGTCAATCATTTCTTCGCGTGTCCCCCGCCCCCGCCCCCCTCTGTGCATTGTCCTGGATCTTTCAACAATTGGACCCTTTCGCGCCTGTGTTCAGTACACAGCAGTCTGGTTTCTGTCACAGTGGTTGTTGCTGTCCAACGAGTTGGTCAAAATTAGGATGAGTGCAATCATACACGGGCACCAAGGATCAGGCAACGTCAGACATCAACGGACAGTTTGCTTTGGTGTCTCTTGTCTGACTGACTCAATTGACTTAATTTCACACTGATTGATTCAGCCTTCTGCTTTTGTCAGACGTGTTTTCTTCTTTCTTTTCCTGTCGGTTTTTGACAAGCTTCAAGCGAAAATCTTCTGCCAGATGCAAACATTATTTCGGTAAATAAGCTGGCCTGGATGCAGCGTGCGTGCGTCGGTATGGTTTATTATGCAGTGGTTGCTGGGGAAACGGTGGGTTGACGTGGTTTCATTGTAACCGCTGCAGTGTGTGAAGGAGCAGGGAGTACTTCCCACACTGTTGTGCTTCTGGCCAAAAGCTGGGCGATAGCGGAACGCTGGAGCGTTTGGCTTTGGCCACACAAAACACTCGGTACCTCTTGGACTGAACATCAGTAAAGTTGAACTTATCAGCCAACATGCAAACCACAGGGAACGAAAATCCTGCTGGAAAACAAGGCACAACGACTGAGAAGGCTTTCTTTGCCGTGTGATGCTTCTGTGGATCACTGGCTGTTGTGTTTCTCGTTCCGAATGTTGTTTGTCCTGGGTTTTCTCTGGCTCACTACACGAAAAGGTGACTCAGGATTTGATGTTTTCTACCGCATGGTTGGCTGGTGGTGTTTGCAGGTTGCTGACTTGCAGAAATCACTTTCTGTGTGTGCGAATCGATAAATGGTGCCATCCTTGGGACGAGCGCTCCAGGGCACGGTACAGCCAGGAATGCTCAACAGGCCTTTTACGTGAAAGACGCCTGCAGGAGTAGCTGCTTGCCTCATTATGTAAAGCCGTGTCGAAATCTGGAGTTGTCCCTTTTGCCTGGGACAAGGAGACAGTGACGTCATTGGGACTCAGTGAGAACTGGTTTCGTGCCTGAGTTGCCTGTTAACAATTGGTTTGAAGGCAATTCGTCACAACAGTGAAGAAATATTGTTCTGACTTGAAAACCAAACGAAGCAAAATTCACTTTGAATGGTTTGTTGCTGGCGCACCAGAGTTCCTGCGTGCTTTCCAGAAATTATTCACGTGTCAAATGTGATCTCTTTTCAAGAACAACGCCAGCTTTTGCAGATGCGCTCAATTTGAGCTGACACAAAATCTAATGTAGAAAACTTTCGATCGTGGGCAAACGTTTGAGGGACCGGCTGTTGTCGTGCACTTGAAACACATGGACACGGACGGGAAAACACAAACAAAAATGAAGACTGAGAAGTTTTGTGCCAAAGCGGGAATTGTTGCGACAGTTGGAGGAGCTGTGTACAAGGTGCGTGGGCGTAGGCTTGCGCGTGCTTTGTGTGCGCTTCTTTACGCTCACACACAAAGATCTGGATCCAAGAGAACAGTTCGTGATTTGAACAGAACCTCTTTTTTCCCTGTCCTGTTTGCTTGAGCGTGAACGCACCTATTCCTTGCAGTCACTTTGACGTGTTAATTCTGTGCGCACACCCCGGGTCCTCCACGGGTCAGTTTATCACGAGCTTCTTTGCTCCTCACGCCGTTGTCAATGGAAAACAAAATGTATCAGGCTGAACATGTTTGTTCGAATACCTCCCAACAGATATTTCACTCAGGTGACGGAGTTTATGTGACCGCTGCATTCCGTCGAGCCGGTCATAGTGCATCGCGTTGTGTTGTTCTGTTCAGATGTTTGTGCGTGGTCCACGTTTCGCCAGAGAAAAACAATGAACAAATTCCCCCCCCCCTTACCATTTTTGGAAAATTTTGCTTCGGTAAAACTGGTTCCTGGTGGGTGAGCACAATGGCTGCTGTATATGCCGCGGACTCGGTGATCTTTGATGTTCTTGTTGATGTTTGAGGAGGGCACGACTGAACACTGACGAGCGGTGTTCTTGCTACGAAGCCCTTTTTTGCAGCGAGGCTCTTGTGTCGTGTCCTTTGCACAACAGTTGCGGGATTGACCTTCAGAACAATCTGGAGTTGACTGGTGCCACAGATTGGGGGTGTAGCTCGAACCACTGCTGTGTTTCTTTTTGCTGGTGCAGTGAGCACAGTGGATTTGAATTTGATGCGCCTTCCCCTCGCTGGCTGTTACCGCGCGTTGTTGCTTGTCGTCACTGCAGATTCTGGAACAGTCGTGGACCCTGGCCTCTTCCCTGCCGGAGGCACTTTCTGTCACGCTCGACCACAACAACCGCGTCAGCGCACTTTTGTGGGAGGCGATCGCGTGTTTCACGTGCGTCATCTCCAGTCAACTACGGTGCAAAACAATTGTGTCGGGCTTGAAGTGTCTGGAAAATGGGCCATAATGACGGAAAACACGAAGAACAGTCTGGAATTTTGTGTTAGAACAATATTTGACATCTCGGTGATTCGTGTTTGTGCTAAAAAGTAGTTGAAGCCTTGTGGATGGCTGAACAAGTGTTTGTGGCCCGGGTGAGGCTCTTGTCGACACGGACAGGTGTCCTTGTTCAAAATGTGTGTGGAATGAGAACAGTGTCTATTTTGCGCCATTCTGGAGGGTTGGTCATAAGTATTTTCACCCCAGGGCGTCACATAACACTTCTGCAGGGATGAGGTAGATCTACGATCCTATTGGATAATGCGGGGAGTCTAGGAGAGAGATTCCTGCCCATTTTGGTGGTTTTTGGAAGAAGTTAAATTTTTAAGCGTGTGGTCGCCCGGAGGGCCGTGTACCACACTCTTAATGTAATCACCATCAGTCTGTATGTGTGTCCATATGTATGTGTAAAGTGGGTCTTGGGG
>JAAUXT010109752.1_pt1 | contig 10282 bp, 9 predicted proteins | sample 7278171 | NCBI WGS metagenome assembly JAAUXT01 (sample SAMN14350112, study PRJNA611818) | marine sediment metagenome | isolation source: surface marine sediment (1.8m) | place: French Polynesia: Moorea | collected 2018-08 | reverse complement strand
TGTTTCTTACGCAATGTTGACAACAACAGTGATCATGAAGATTCCACGAATTAAATGATAGAACCTCGTATCTATATCCTAGTTCAAGGTCTCAGAACTTCTTCCTCTTCTTCTAGTTCACAGTTTCAAAATTTATTTAGAGCTCATCGAAGAAAGAAGAATCTTTTTTCACTCTACTAAATTTTCATTCTCCCTTTGTATTTCAAAAAATCTAAATATACTCATGTATAAAACGCACCCCTTCTTTTGATGCCTGATTTTGGGGCAAAAAAGTGCGTCTTATACACGAGACGGTACGGTACATCTTCGTTGTCAACATCCAGTTCTTCTTTCTTTCCAGTTGGTTCTGCAGTGCGAGTCATTTTCATCCAGTTAAATCCAAGCAGAGCAACACGTCGAATGCCCAACGACAGGTGGATCTTATTTTCCTGCAGTTTCTGTGTTCCCAGAGTGAATGGTCTTCACTTTGCCAACAGTTCGCCCCACAATCACACACGGACCGTTGCGAACCGCAGCCCCCAATGATGAGTAACGATCAACACTTCACAGCTACAGGCGAAGAAAACAATCCTTTTAACCCAGGAAACCCGCTGTTGACAGACACCGCAAATGTTTGCACTTTCACTTCAACATTCCCTCACACAAACACACTTCTCCCACACGAGCTCTTGTGGCGCGTGGCAAAACCAACTTCGATTTCCTTGAAAGGAAGTACTGCGGTTTCAAGAGCAGGAAAACCAGACACAGAATGCACACAAAGGTGACATTGATTCGGATTAGCCATTGTTGCAGACCAGCACACAACGCCGGGAAAGGCTGTGGGTTTCGTTTTCTGTGAACTTCCTGCCGCAATATCCGCCACGGAACGGGACTCCGCGTGTTTGCGGAGGGGTGGGGGGGGGGGAGAACTGTCGGCAGCTTATTTTGATCCCCTGCAGCAGAATGAAAGCCGAGTCCACTGGACCACACCGGACGCGGGCGCTACTCACCGCTGCTGCTCCACGTCTGCAGGCTCGGAGGGTCCGTTCTGTTGCTGCAGCGGGGGCGACTGCTGCTGTATGTGCGGCGCGTGGTAGTGTGACTGTTGTTGCTGTTGCTGTTGTTGCATCTGTTGCATCGTTGGGCCTCGAGACGCATCTGCAACAGCGAGGCTACACAATCAGAACCCAACACCATATCATACAATTTGTAAAATTTGCAAGAGAACAGCACTGAATTTGTTCGTATCGTAACTACGGAATTTGTCGAACAATCCCAAACAGCACTGGCACGCCTGGCCTGTGGCAACCATTCTGTTCGCAGGGGTGATGTGTGACCACATTCCGAAACACTGATTCCAAAAGACTGAAGGGGGAGGGGGTCGTTCCGTCGGTCAAAGACGAATCTTTCGTCGATGCATAAAGCGATGATGGCGGCCGAGGAAAAGTGAACGACGCGCGGCGCGTACTCAGCGTTTCCAGCGCGGACAGCATGGCGTGCGCGAAGTTGTCGGCGTCTTCTTTGCTCGTGAAGTTGAGCCCGTACACCTGTCGGTTGTCGCGCCATTGGTGGAATGTTGGTGTCGCCTGGTTGTACTTCAATCCCTTCAGGATCGCGCAATTTATCACAACCTGAAGAACAGAAAAGAACTCTGAACATCTCTCAGTCGATGAACTTGCAGCTGCTCGGGGTCACACAATGTTTCCCCACAGGTGGAGTGGACACTTCGTGCGAACCGATTTCTTCCCTGCAGTGTCAGAACAGTGGGAAACAACACATGCACAAAATTTCTGATCCGACTGTTCAAGCTGAACTCAATGTGAAGTAGCAGCATGAAATCGCAAGAAAACAATTCAAGTGTAAAGCGGAAAATAACGATAACGAGAACAGCCAACATAACTTCCCCAACGTTTACCGCTCCGTCTGACAATGTACAGCAAAAACATGTGTCAGATCAGCCCAACAGCCAAGCAAGCAATTTTCAGGTATAAAAATATTACAGACCAGGAAGAGCATATTTTTTTGTGGTGTGGAAGGAACGTCAGGTTTCTCTTTCCCTGTTCCCCCAGCGAAACTATTTTTCGCCTGAAGAAGTCTGCGGAACACAGGGTCGAAGCGACGTTCAAGAGCGTCTCGGAAAACTCGACGCCAACGAGGCTTCGCACATGAAGCTTCAGGGAACCAACTACAACTGCTTCAGTTCCTTTCTGCAAAGTTCTTTGTCTTCGTGTCAAAAGACAAGCAGAATGTTTGAAATACAAGGTCTGGGTGGACCAACCGCAGTTGAGCAACTGTGCCATTCTTCAAGTCCATGGGGCGGGATCCAGATCAATTCGTGGATTGCACCTCAGTGAATCAAAGCAGAATCACAAAGGCACAAAAAACCACAGATGTACTTTTTCTGGCAGAGATACCCGCAGGTGGGGCGGGCCACTGCGCTGAGCCGTGTTTGTTTTACAAAAGGTGAGTTTTGTACTCGTCGGCGGAATACTCATTACTCAGCCGTGACCTTTACAATTCTCTATCGATTCTGAAAGGTCAGCACGTGGTATCGAAAAGTCACGCACCCCCGTCCAGGCGCCAAACGAATTCTCCATCAATGAACTCGGCACCAGCGCTGAGCGGCAACACCAGTCTCCAGGGGGTCTGAAGTGATGGTCATATTCAGTGCCCTGGTGAGTGCACACCAGAGCAGGCGTTTCTGCCTCACTGGTGGTTCTGACAAACATCGCTTGTTTTCAGCAGTGAACTCGAGGCGTCTGACTCTGAAACCTTCCAACAAGAAGGCTGTGCAAAGCACTGGTCTTTCTGCACGCGGTTTACAGGCCAGTTCAGTTTGCTAACTGTGCTCAGCAGTGCACAGACAGACAAACAGACCGTGATTGCAACAAACCCGCGGCCATGGATGCCTTCGGCGACCGTGGGCTTAAAAATTAGTTCGCCAAATGAGACTGCGCTCAAAGCGAACGCACGCGTACACTGGAGGATGAGTGTCAGGCGTACAAAATGCGTACCAGGTACACCAAAATACAGGTCATATTTGCCAAATACTGCTGCAAAAGATGGCACATACCTACATGAGGCTCTGCCTGTGGCTGTGCAGCACCTACAGCTGCACCCAGCTTGCATGCTTTTCTTGTTACATGCTGGGATACTATCAAACAAAGCAATTGGTTCCCTGCAACAGTTGCTCAGCAACACTGGATGCAACTGAGCTTGAGATAAATTGTCATTGTGTACACCTCCAGTGTGTTAGTTGAAATGCATTCACTGTCTGTCACCTGGCATACATTTGGTATGCCTGGCTGCATTGGTAATTTGGCATACCTGACACACACACACACACACACACATTTGGTACACTTTATCATAAGAAACAGCTGTAAAGCATTGGCACACATTTGGTGCACCTGGCACACATCCCAAAGTGTGCCAATGCTGCCAAGTATGCCAATGCATACCAGGTGTATCAAATGCGTGCCAAATGTGTAACAATGCATGCCAAAACTGCTGCCATAACTGGCACTTGCATGTGACTTTGGCTGTGGCTGTGCACTAACTGATGTTTTGGCTGCAGCTGCACCCAGAGCGAATACCTCTTCCTGTTGCATGCTGTGACGCTTTTACAAAGAGATTGGCTCCATGCAAAAGAGCGTGCACTTGAGCAAGAGGCGAATCGTCACAGTGTACAACCCAAGTGTACAATTTACTTGTGGTGGCACGTTGAGTCGGGGACCAAAAGTAACGGAGGCTGTGTGACAATTGTGTACACCCTGTTCTCCAATCTGGCTTGGCAGCGAAGCACGAAACCAGTTTGCTGTGCGTTTCGTTCCTCACCCTCACTCACAACACCTGGCCGTTCACCTGTGGGAAGCAGCTTCATTTACTCAACACAAACCCGGCTGCGTGAACGGTCTGATACAAACATGCCACTCCTCGAGCGCGTTGTTCACCACGAGCTGCACCAGCCCTCCACGGAATCAAACTTTTCCGTACTGTGCGACTGTGTCATCATTTTGTCGTGTTGGCAAACAACTAATTTCTCCCAGAATGAGATCCAAATTGGATAGCCATTTGATTTCACTTTCTCGTCAGTCGTTGTCACGAGTACTTCGAATTCAATTCAAGGAAATATGATCGTGGTGTGGTACTCGTACGTCCTACCCTGGGTGGGTTTGGGAAATTGGCGCGCCAACAGCCACGAGCGAGAAAAAAGAACAGCACAAAATGATGAAACCAGAACTCACCACATTCATTCTGGCGGAATTAGCTTTCCCGAAGCAATCAACTTTTGTGGTGATTTCAATAACTGCACCAAAATCCTGGCGCTGCTTTCACACGCCTCGCGCCTGCTGTTTTGACACGTGAACGTATCATCTGTACCGCTGCGGTGTTGACTGACCCGATGTGAAGCCGTGCGCAATTTCACGATTTCATCGCTGTTATGACAACGTGATGAGTAGCGCCGAATAACTCGAAGATGAGGCAAAAGGTGAAGATACGGTGAGGCCGACGGAATACTGCGCTCTTCACACTTCATTCGCTACGAAAAACTCTGCAGACATTTCTCTTCCAAAGAACTTGTTGGTGCGGAACAGAGTGCTGATTCCGGGGTCCGAGCTCGTGCTCAAAACACGCAGCGACGCGACGAGAAACAAATTCGTTCAGTTTCAACAGTCACGGTGAAACATTTTGTCCGTATCTTGTCCCATTGCCGCCCCCACTGTGTCCGGGATGGACCTGACACCGCTATCTAATCCTGAAGCTGTGCTTAACACCCCTCTCACCAGGTTACGTCTACCACCCACACCAAGAAAGCCACCCACAATTCGGCCCACTGCAACGAACTCTCTTTTCACCTCGACGCATCGCTTTCTCTGTGTCTGATTGGAAGTCACCTGATCCACGTGTACCAACACTCGAAACGTCCAGGTTGGTCAGGTGACTCATTCTAGCCGAGGACACGTGTCAGAAAAGCGAGCCACTTGAGAATCCAATGCTAAATCGCACAACAAGTAGCACGTTTGGCGCTCAACATCCTCTGTCACGTTGGAGCCTCCGATGACGTTGCACCCAGGTGTCACATGACCACGGCCGCCTGACCCATCCCCAAAGCCGTGAAATCCCCAGATTCTCACCTCATGGTCGTTTAGTTTTCGGCCGACAACTCGGAAGGTGTTGTTGACGGAGTGGTGGTAGATCTGCACCTTGGAGATGCCCTGCGACGACCCGCTCGGCACCCACTTCTTGTTGCCGTCGTCGTACACCATGACGGAGGCGCGCGCCGCCACGATCGCGTGCTCGCTGCAACAGAGAAAGACAAATCAGCAACGGAGTCCCAGAATTGTGACAACCCTGGAACAAAAGTGGTCTCTGCTTGGTCCCTCAACTCGCCCTCGTCTTGGCACCGGGTCATGAACGCGAGTCGAGCCCTGGGCGTCGGATTCCAAAGTTCGACACACACAGAGTAACCGCACACCAGCCACTTCAGTGCGTTTTGCCTCGAGATCAAGAAGCCTCGTGAGACGGAGACCCGGAATCACTGGGAAACAGCGTTCTGCGCACAGGGAGCACAGAAAACACAGCAACCACGAAACCCATCGGCGATAAAACAATGCACATTTTGCACTGTTCACCGCAGGTTTCGGTTGGGTGCAAAGTGTCTGCTGTGGGAAAGGCGATGCGCTGCAGAGAGAGTTTCGCATCTGCAGCGAATCAGCGCAGGAAACGGCCGGGTTCACTTCGCCCAAATCGATCCCGGGTCGCGGGCGAAAACTCGGAATCACGTCCTTCAACAACAGATCTCATGACCACCGAACCTGATGAAATTGAAAACAAGTGTCAACATCAGGGTTCAGAACAGAGACGTTGTTCATTGAGATTCCACAATTCTCGAATCAGAACTCTCGGGACCAAACTTCGACGAGAACCCTGAAAACCAAACAAGTACCAATCATCGTTCTACAAATTGCAAGCACTTGGTATTTCACGGTGTCCGGGTCCCGGACTCTCGACGGTGCAGGCGGCAGAATTGATGTGTTAGTTCCTGGCTGAACCGATTGAAGTGAAACAACTTCAGTTCAGAACCGACACAATGTACCTACATGGACTCGAGCATGACCCAGGAACTGTGAGGACCCAGCTCATGTCTGGGGGAGAGAGGCGGCGGGGGCGCCGGCCAGGACACCGACACGTGCAGCGGGGGCTCGGGAATCTCCACCTTGATGGCAGGCGCACTTCCGACAACCGCCTCGGGCACGCGAGGCCCCTTGTGATCGCCGCCACCTGACGGCGGAGGCACCAGGACGGGTTTGGAATGTATCGTCGCGTGTCCTGGGCTCGTTGCCCTTTGACCTGGAAGTCCAGGACTTCGATCGTCTCTTGCTGCATTTGGACGAACAAGTCCAGGAAGCCGAATCACCGGATAAACTAAGGCAGGACTCCTTTCTTTGAATCCGTTGGTGTCCAGATTCTGCACACCAGAACGAGCGACGTCGGAGTTGGAGGACTCGCTGAGAGAAGAGCCGGACAGTGACCCTTCCTTGCAGTCAGAGTCCGCCTTCACAAACAGCGGGTCAGTGACGCTGTAGCCTGAGTGAACTGGGGTCCCATCCGTGTGCGTCGAGGACCCTGGTGGACACATACACAACCCACTGTCGTACAGCGGGTCGTCTTTGGCGTGCTGCAAGTTGTCGTCGTCCACCTCTCGAAGCTCTGCAATGGGCTCATGGAGAGGATTTCTCTGAGTCTGAGGAACTCCCAAAGTTGGCGCTGGGTTTCCTAGCTGCTGAGAATTCTCCGATGGATCCGGCGCGTTGCGAAGCCCTGAGTGAAAACACTGGTCCTTGAGAGCCTCCTGTGCAGAAATTCCCGTCGGGTGGATACTCCCCGGAACCTGGCGAGTCCCTGCGTAGGACACAACAGCTTGGTGATGTGGATTCGTTTTCGAAGGCACTTCGGGTGATTTGGACCCAGGAGGTGCAGTCTCATTGGCTGGCGATACAGGCGGCGGCTTTGATGGCGAAAACGAAGTCAACTCGGCTGCCTTTTCCTGAAGCAGCGTCATCGCTTGAGGCTGAATATTCACCGGGATGTAGGTTTTTCTGTGTCTCGCCAGCTCCTCAGCGGCGACAGCAGCTTCTCTCTGTTCCTGACGGTGTTGCCGCAACAACTGTTGTTGCAGGTACTGCTGCTGCTTGTAAGTTTGTGGAGGGTAGGACATCCTGAACTTCTCTTGTTGGACGGTAACTGAGATCCCTGGGGCTGGCATGGACTGTTCGAAGAAATGCCTCACCGGTTGTTCTTGTTTTTGGGGCGATTGTTGCGAAGTCACATGTCGCATTTTCACATTTGGTGGTTGTCGCTGGAGTTGCGACGCAACGTCATCTTTGGTTTTTGGATCTTTGTCAAGTTTACTTGGTTGAACATTCAAACCCGAGATTCCCTTTGGCTGAGTCAATGTCCTGGCATCTGATGGCTGCAGCACTGGCTGGTGCGGTTTAAGTTGCAATGAACTCTGATTTGTTGGTTTTGGTGCAACTTCCGGCTTTGAAATTTCCTTCACATGTTGTTGTGGACTGGGATTTCTTGCCGTCTGTGTGTTTGCGTGTGAAGACGGCAAACTGGACCCTCGTTGAGGCAGTTCCGGCGTCCGAGCTTTGGCCACGCTGCACCCTCGCTGCGGCGCGAACCCGTCGCTCTGGTGTTGCCACGGAGAGTCGTGTTGCTGCGAACTGGGTGTTTTCGCACTGCTGGGCCGAGGTCTGGGCCGTGGCTGAGTTCTGCTCTGATTCTGATGGTGAGGAGCAGCGTCGCTGTGGACCGAGCGCGGTGCTCCTGCAGCACCAGCGGTCGCTGTGTGTCGCTGCGTCGACGCCTCCTGTCGGTTCGGTGGTGAAGCTTCTCTCCCTTGCGCTCCTCCAGCCTTCCCGCTTTGACCGTCTTCTTCCGCATGCGTCGCCAGGGTCTTCTTCCTCTTCCGGGGCAAAGTTGACGAGCCGCTGAAGCTCCTGACGGCGTAGGGCGGCTCTCTGGGCCCCGACGACTTGAGCCCGCACGGCTGCAGCGAGGGCATGCTGCGCCGGACGCTCTCCCGCTCCTGCGCTCTGCCTAGCAGGTACTTGGCCAGCACGTGGCTCTGCATGGACGCATTTGGGAGACTGACACCAAACTAGGACGTGACTCTCTCACAGTGCAGGTTTCCTCTTCAGTTGAAACCGTTCACCAACCATGGTTGTCGTGTCAGTCTGTGACACTCCATTCGGCGACTTGCTCATTCAACTTCGAAAGTTTCCAGGTGAACTCTCAACCGTTCCGTGGTCAAATACGAAACTTGCGAAACGGTCACGGGTGTCCAAGGACTGCACGATTCGTGCGGCTTGCCAAATCTGCATTTCTGAACCGAGTCGTTCGTCCGGGATTGCATTCATGCCGTGGTCCAGTCGACACGTTCAGTTTCCAGAACTGCAGCAACACCATCACATCAGCCCGTAAATCCACGTGTTATCTGGACGAACAATACTTTTGCACGATTATGACTTTCAACACTGCGCACGTTGTGTCCTGGGAGAAATGCGACTGTTCTACAACGCATACTCGTACATGTAGAGACCCAATTCGACAAAAGAAACGTTGGAAAACTTATGGCTTGGACGGTGAATTTCCCCGTTGCACAAAATCCAGGTGTAAAATCCGTTCTGACAGACGGAGATAGCTACAAGTGCTGCTACAGGCAAACTGTGCGAAATTTTCCGTGTCTGAGTTGTTCTTTCTCCATTCCCTGTGAAACAGAAGCTGACGCGAAATGGCTGGTAGAGAACCATGTCTTGCAAAGCTGGTTCTCGCAGTGTTTCGGCCCGCTGGGTACACAGCCTCACGCTTTAGCATTCCTCCCCTGTTATTTGCAAATTCCTCAGACATCTCAGCAATGCAGTTGATAGGAAAAACGGGGAGAGAAAACAAATTTTTTGTTTGAAATAAAAAATCATATTTCCTTCATATATCTGCCCAAGTCTTCAGCTTCCTGGAATGGAGCTGTTTCAGCAAGAGATTTGAAGCTCTTCTCCAGAATTTCGTCCTTTCGAAAAGAACACAAGTAACGAGGGATACTTTGACATTTCGGGGAAATCACACGTTCACAGAACACCGTTATTGTTCAAATGTCCAAGTGCAATGTTCTCGAGTTCCGTCCTGCAAAGCGACCACCACATCGCCTGCCAGTCTCAGACCGTCCGAGAAACTGGTCAGTCTGTTCAATTTCACGTCCAATTGCACTTGATGCGAAAGCGTGCTTCTGACATTACGCGCATCTGACGTCTGGATGCTTCGTTGCAATGTCAAGTGCGTTGCGCCGATCGCACGAAAAAGCGCGCACACCCGCATCGCCCATCTGGGTGCAGGATGGCGAAAGTGCATTTCCACAATACGAGAAAACAGACAGCCTCGACCGTGATGTACGAGCGAGATAATAAATGCATTCAATGCTTCAGCTGCGCAAAAGAGCAGTCAGCAATAAGTTATGCGCGCTTTTACTCACGCATGTGAAAGATCGGTGTGAGGGTTTACCTGTCTGTTTGAAAGGAACACACTTCACGTAGACAAGTAACTTCATTCTGCTGCCTCTTTACGCCGATGCACGACATTGTACGGTGGGGAGATTTCAATTTCCAAACAGCACTGCATGAGTGCGTCGCACGGGCCTGCGAATATTCCTCCCCTGCACATTTCCAGAGGATTTACAAGAGGACTTGTCAAATGCTGATTTCCATGATTCCAGCACCAAAAAGGGTCACGGATCCTGGGATCCAACGATACGTTCCAACCCAGAACAAAAATGTTACCCTCTGCGGAAAGGCAACGAAAAGCAGAAAATTCATCAGATTCCGAGAAATCAAAGCAGAAACAAGAACTGTGCAACTCTGCTCGTCAGCTGTGTTTGACAAAGGTGTCCGGAATGTCTGTGTGCACAGTCAGTTACTGCTTCCACAAATCTCCGGCAACGCAACCAATCAGAGTATCAGTGTGTTTTGAAGCCAACGAGAGATCAAAGATCAAAAAGCTCATGGCACCTTACAGTTGTGTTCGGAACACTCATTGTGTCATCCAACATGTCACAGCTGGTTTCCTTCCCAAGGCAAGTTCAACAGTTTAGTTCATTCTGATTCGCAAGCGAAAGAGGTAGTCACTTTTTTTCATGTGTATCCATAACCTCTGTCATTTGTCTCTGTCATGAGCCATGGTTTTATTTTAAACCGTACTGTTTCCGGTTCCGGTGCAAGTAGTACGGTTTTTTTGACATCATTTT
>JAAUXT010117455.1_pt1 | contig 10284 bp, 11 predicted proteins | sample 7278171 | NCBI WGS metagenome assembly JAAUXT01 (sample SAMN14350112, study PRJNA611818) | marine sediment metagenome | isolation source: surface marine sediment (1.8m) | place: French Polynesia: Moorea | collected 2018-08 | reverse complement strand
GAGAAACAAGCAGATTACAGTTGAAGAAAACTCTCTCTCTATTTATTCCCTGAAGTTGAACATGTCTCTCTCCAGGAATTCAATCAATAACTCTTGCATCTCGGATCATGACGTCACGTCAATCGATAAATCGTGATGTTTTCTTCTCGGCGACAGACATCACAACTCTGTTTGCGGAAAGCATAAAGCAGCAACATGAACTCGATTAGTCGATGAATCGATGAATAATAAAGAGATTCAGACAATGTAAGGTGACTCGGCATAATAAGGAAACCATATTGAACACACCCGTGGGTGTCGTTCGATGATGCAAAAAATTTAGAGCATCACGTCTACACCTCCCCCCCCTGCGGTGATCACATGACCCTTCGTGGTTCTGGTGCTCTCTCTTTGACTGTCATGGCAGCAAACCACATGTCTGCGCCTGCACAACCTGATCAGGAGGGACAAGAACTGATTGCCTTTCTTAGACAAAATGTGGCCCGGCGACTGGCTTGGGAGGCGCATCTGCAGCAGCTTCCTCAGACCCACCCCCGGGTTATCCACACTGTCAGGGCCTATTTTAACCTTGGCCCAACGAGCCATCGCGGGTTCGACCGCCTCATCTGGTCGGTGGCGCACGGCCAGTAGAAGGTGAGTGGTTCTCAAGTCACTCCACACTTCTCGTTCTGCTTCCCGGTTTTCACCACCAACTTGCAGACTTCATGAGGCTGCGATCGCCGTATTCTCAGGGTGGAGGGGGGAATGGAGTCCTCAGCAATTCGTGGGACTGCTGGCAAGGTGGGACTTGACAACGATAGTCACTTGGGACTTGAGCGAGAAGGGAATGGTGCGAAGGGAACCTGGGTGCGTGTTTGTATGCTGACGTATCTGTTACAGTATCCCGACGATCCGGGCATGCACCACGAACCGCACCACCGGTACGCCAGACCCTCCTACAGGTGAGCACTGGCCATCTGTCCATTGTACTGATCTATGTCTTGTGACGCGTGCAAAAGGTCGGTTTGCTGATGGTTTTGTTGCATTCGTTGACAGCAGAGCTCTGCAAGTCCCCCCTTTTCACATTTGTCTGACTTGTCAACTGAGACGTGTTCCTTCACACATCACGCCTGACCCATTCTCGTGAAAGATACTGTTGCGAAGCACAGAGATGCCGCCAAGTACCGGTACTCACATTTTGAACTCACTTGTTGGGACTCAAAACAATCACAACGTGTAACGCCTCAATAAAGACAGCCTAGAATCCGAAACTTGCTTGTTGCTTTTGGAAGAATGACCTGTTTGTACGTGCTCCAAACACATGACAAGACTTCGCAGCGCATCACACGCTGTCCCGGCGAAAATGCACTTGTACGAAGGGATGTACAAGACGATTTGGCTTCCACATGCGTAAACGGTCAAACTTGCCCTGCAGAGGTGGAGCGAGCCCCGGAATCTGCGATCAGGTGAGGACGAACCTTCTGGCGATCGTCGTCGGCGTTTTTCTCATCAGTGTCGCCTTTGGCCTGACCTTCTGGAATGAGGTGAGAAATCAGAGTGTTCGCGTTGCCCAACCCCTGCCTCTAAAAACTTGAACTTTGGTCACAGGACAAAATTGTGTGACTGAAGACGTGTGTCGAGGCAAATTTTGTCCGCTGAAAACTTTAGATCCGTGGGGTCATTCCCTCGATCAGGTCCTGGACCCATCTTTGGACCCACCCACCCATCACACACACACACACACACACACACACACACATACACAAACACTTTGTGTCTTCAAAGGGTCGCGCGGTTCAGACAGCGCGGTCATTGGAAGAGGGGCTGGACCTGGTTATCCCGCTGGAGAACACGGAGATTGCCTTCGAGCATCACAACGGAAAACTTGTCCACATCACCGGGGCTCTGCGAACTGACAAGGTTGTCAGCAGCAAAGTAGCACTGTCGTTTCTTTTTTGCATTCTTGTACACAGATCTACTTGTCCTTGGTTTCTCGAAGAGCAACTTGAGTGGCCAAATATTTACTTCAAGATGTGAAGAAAAGCCGTCAGTCTGTATCTGACGACAGATCGTTTTTTTGTCTCACTCAGGTGCTGAAGGACAGCGAGTACGGCGTGGCTGTCAACGCCGTCAAACTACGCAGGCGCGTGGAGATGTATCAGTGGAACGAGGAGGAGCACGTGCGGTGAGTACGAGGTGAACAGGTGAGTCTCCATTGCACGGTAACTGCACAGAACTCTGTGTTGGGTGGAGAATGAGAACAGTGTGTTCTTGTGAATGGTCGGTTGGCGAAGGCAGAACGATCCAGTGTTCTTGTAGCGTTGTCGCGTGTTCTGTCTGGATTTTAGTTTTGGAGAAGAGAGGGAAGAGTGCATCGACACCCCCCGCCCCACAAAGATAACATAAGACAATTTCTCGTGCCAAACAGGTGCCACTGATGCAGAGAATTGAGTGTTGATTCTGTGTGTTGACAGACATGTGGAGGACGACCACGGAGGAAGAGCGGAGACGTCCTACTCCTACTGTGAGTAAAATTCTCTGCTTTTGTTTCTGACACAGCTCTTGATCGCACAGAACGGCGCCTCCGTCAAGTTAAAAACCGTTTAGAGAGACAAACCACGCCGAAAACTTCGTGTCACTTGCAATCGGATTGTACTGTCGTGTTCCAGACACTGACTGGAGACGAGAACTCGTTCGCAGCAGTGATTTCAACATAGTTGTGGGTCACCACAATCCCGAGTGAGTGTATGTCCTCGTTTCATCGCTGTGCTGAAGTTGCCCGTCCACAGCAGTGGACGTTTCCTGCAATAGTTGTTTCAGCTCATTGGTGAAGTCTGTCTTTGTGGTTCCGCAGGAGATTTCCAGTGGACTCCACGAGCTACCAGTCGGACAGTGTGCGCGTCGGAAATTTTCACCTCTCTCAAGGTTTGTGAACTGGTTTCTGTGCAGCAAGACAATTCTCACCAACCGCCGGATGCATTGGTGGCTCCTGCTTTCTGTGGTAAAATCGACAACCAGCTCTATTTGTGTCGTGAGTCAGAGCGAAATTACGGTCTGTTCAGAACAGTGAGAAACCGCTTCGTTTCAGCTGCGACAGTTGGAACTGAACAGGAGATTTGTCAACTCGTCGAAATAAGCAGTGCCGTTCCGTGTGCGCCTGCAGTTGGTTATGGCTTTGTTGTAGATCTGATTGACAAGATCAGCACGTGGAGCCGTCTGACCCTGAACGACCCCCCAAGTGACGATCCAACGGTCAGTCTGCACCAAGGCACTTTCTACCACGGCAAGTCGCCGTCGAATCCGCAGGTATTGACTCACTCACTCATAGCACAGCACAACACTGCAGTCTCCAGCTGAACTTGTGCACGTCTTAGTTGCTGTGGTTGACTTTCTGTTGGTCAGAGCAATTGGGGGAAATGACACACAGCGTATGTCACTGTTGTGCATCCTGTCTTCAGGTGGGCGACTTGAGAGTGGTGTTCGAGTACGCCGGACTCTGTGTGAGTGACGATCCTCAGAGGAGGCCGGATGAGGTGAGCATCACTCATCACTCTGGTTTGAGTCCTTGTGGAAATCAGCCTCAACATGTGGCAGAAACGTAGCGTATACTTCGTTTTGTGAGCAAACACGAGGACGCTCTCTGCACTGCACGTCATTTTCTTGTGCACCGCAGGTGAGCATCATAGCGAAGCAGCTCGGGAACACGCTGGGGGCGTACGAGACGGAGTCCGGGGACCACCTCGAGATGCTCTACATGGGGTCACTGTCTCCTCAGGTATCGTCCAGACAAGTGCCTGGTCTCAGCTTCTCTGGACACTTTGTTTCAGAGTCTCGCTTTGGCCGTAATTTTTCCAGATATATCAAACATACCCAAATTAAGTCTTTCCTCGAAGAATTCGGAATTTGCCTCTTGTGGACGAACCAGTCAAGTTCATGTGGACAACCGCAGGAATGTGGGGAAAGGTCAACTCCTCAGCTCTGTGCGTCACGTTGTTCGAGTGTGACGCAAATTCGGTGCTTTTACGTTGATCAGGGAACACTAAATTCGTGGCGTGTCTTTCCAGCACATTTTTGGACAGGAGATGGCGCAGAACTCGTTCCTGACGTGGGCGCTGCGTTTCGCCGGGTGGCTCGTCATGTTCATAGGCTTCTCGTGTTTGACACGCTTCTTCACGGCGTCAGGTGGGTGTGCGGGTGGGTTGGGGAGGGTACACACTTCGTGCGCGAACCTTCCATGGACTGGGACATGCTTCGTAGTGTGTGTGATGTGTTCGAACGTGGGGTGGATGACGAGTGACTTGTGTCGACGAACAGGGTGGGGTGACGGGAACTCGGACAGAGCCTTGACGACAGTTTGATGATGAAACACGCGACTTGTTCTGTAGTGCGGCGCGTGCCGATTCTGCGGGAGCTGGTGAACTTGGGAGTGACGACGCTGAATCTGACTCTCTCCATCAGCTTGTCCCTAACTACCATCGCCCTCGGCTGGATCAGGTGAGACGTTCTTCGTTGTGCTGTTGCGTGATTGCAATCAGCTCATAGAACGTTGTTTTGAGCAGAAAAGAACCCCTGAGAAGCGGGAAGTTGCTGCCGGAGTGGGAACAACCTGGTGGTTTTTTGGGTCTTGGAGCTGACCGCGGTAAATTGTCAGTGCTGTGAAATGAACAAGTCAACCTGTGTGAAGTGAAACTGATTTCATGTCTTGCAGCACAGTTTTATCTTGGAGGAGTGTCAAATGAAACTGTGAAAATCAGTTACATTTCACAGCACTGTGTTTCATTTCACAGCATTATGTCAGTCAAAAACATTCGTGTGTCAAATAGAATTGCACCGGTTTCAGATGGGCCTGTTACACGAGTGAGAAACCTCACTGCAGGGGGTGGGAGAGGAACTCTGTTATGTCGAAGACTGAACACCAACTGAAACGAATTGTGCTGACAACACTCAGAGGTTCAGCAAGTAGTCTTCTTGTCAAATTGTTCTCTTGTTTTCAGATACCGACCATGGCTGGGACTGTCTGTCCTCGGACTCGCGTTGGTACCACATCTGGTGTCGTGCGTGCGGTGGCGACGCAGACGGCGGGACTACTTTGATCACAGGAGACCTTATTACGATTGAAGTGCTGTGAAAAGTCTCTCACTTGCAACAAGATTGATGGATTGACGGCACTTTCTGGAGAGAAGATCCTGTGTCAATATGATGTACGAAAACGTATTTCTAAACGAATCCATCAGTGGAAAAAAACAGCTTTGCAGTTGTGAAGACAAACGTTCTGCTCAAGCTGCAACGAACGCCAAGAACGCGTGCCAAAAACTTGGACACGGGCCCCGCAGACTTTGAAGTTGGTCGTTACTGGCGGTGATACTCTGTGACTCGACTTGCCAAAGAGAACTGACGTCTTTCTCAGCAGCCACAACCCTCTTCGCGATGGGTGGATAACTTGTGCAGAAGGTAAGGACTGCAGGTGTGTTGTGTCGTTCTCTTGTCTGTCCCACGTGACATTTTCACAGACAAGAACGCGACAGTCCGTTACTGTTGGCGGTTCGAACACTTGACAAGCGCCATTTTCTCACCGCACGCCTCAAATCGAGGACAATATTTTGTATGGCAGAGGCAGGTGTTGTGTTTCGCAGTTGTGGGCGACAGGATGAAAACGTGCGGCGTGTGCTGTTTGCATATTGAACACTTGACATAAACAACCTGGCTGTGAATTTTGCAACCTCTTGAGGCGAACTTTTTCCTGACGTGTGCTTTGTGTGTGCTTTTGTGTGTGTGTGTGTGTGTGTGTGTGTGTGCTTTGTGCGTGTCTGTGTGTGTGTGTGTTGGGGGGGGGGGGCTTTGAGGGGTGGCTCTCGCAACATGCAATGTGAAGCCGTGGGGAAATTCTGATCAGTCATTGAACGACAATAACAGCGCCTGTGGTTCTGACACGAGTGGAAGCATGGATTCAGAGTGTCGTTTATTTGGCACATGCTATTTTACATCACATGATTCCAGTCAGACAAAGTGATTCAAGTGTGGTTTTTCCCACAAGGCGTCCTTTCTCTTGAAGCTCAGTACTCACGTCAGTTGCATTTTGCTTCGAACTCACTGGATGCTTTCCGGTTGATTGCTTGTGGCGATCAAGGATCCTTAGGTTCTCGATCACAGAATGGTTTGTCATCACTTCTGCCCAGACAGATCGAGTGCCATTCGGTGAAGTGGAAGCTCTGGAGAAGGGCGGGTCCGAGCGAAAACCCATTTGACCTGCTGAATCCCAAGGATTCGCGAGTTCCGTCTCTGGCTTCAAGCATCCGTCAGCAGCTGCACTTGTTTTTGCCCTGCTGCGCAGACGCGGGGCGAGGCCGCAGTTTGATGTTTCCGCCGGGACACGGCGAGTCGTCGGCGTCCTCCGACAGAGAGCCCTCGATCTCGCCGTGCCGCTTCATCACCTCCTCCAGCAGAAAACTGCGGTGAAGCAGAAACGGGAGAGAGACTGCATGCCAAACAACAACGAAATTGTCGCACGGAAGCGTTGACCATTGCGTGGATGCATGAGTGGTTCTACTCCAATATGGTCCAGGTTTGCAAGTTCGAGAACTTCTGTGCTCAACCAGCTGCTACCTACTGCATAGCATCTTCGATCATAAGTCCTTCCTTCACTGACGTCTCGGTCCAGCCGACGAACTCCTGCTTGGTGCAGAAGTCTTCTATCTCGGCCTGATCCACCTCCCGGTACGGCAGGTCGCACTGTGCGACGACACATGGAAAACATCGTACGGTTCACATCACTTCGGTGGCGAAAACAACGGCCGAACCGTTCAACAGCAAAGCGCTGTCGATCAAAAAGTACCGAAAGACACTCCGTGCGTTCCATTTACGTGCAGCGGCCAGCCGAATTGGCCAAAAGGCTCGCTTCGCCCACTTCGTCCCGTTTCCAACCCAGCGGCGAAGTCCTGCGACTTCGCGGGCGGTCAGCCGCAGAAGTAAATGGAGAACGCCCACTGGCAACTTCAAGACGACAATAGTTTTCAGTTTTGGGGGCACGCTCGGAATTTGCGTGGAAATCTGACAACTGACCTTGTTCGCCAACAAAACGCAGGGAACTGGTTGGCCATCAGGCAGCGTGCACTTGGCGTCGAGATCCTTCTTCCACTTGACGGCGTTGTCGAACGTTGAACGCTGCGTCAGATCGAACATGATGATGCAGGCGTTGGCGTCTTTGTAGTACACACGAGTCATGGAGGTGAACCGCTCCTGGCCTGCACGAAATGCGGTACAAGAACGTGTAGATACCGGACCGGTGTGCAACGCGTATGCAACCGGTGTTTAGTGGAAGTTTTCGAGGAGGCGTCGTCTCACCTGCGATGTCCCACAGCTGTAGTTTGATAGAGACATCGTTGGACCAGGGCACCACCTTCAGGGCGAAGTCAACTGAAAGCAGTCAGTCTGCCTGTGAGTAATTACAGACTCGACCGGCAGAGAAGCTGAGGTGTTGAGTGTGTGATGAATGCGATTTCGTGCGCACACAGCGTAAAGCTGCACGAGTATTCTACCTCCTATTGTTCCCTTATAGTCCCTCCTGTAAGAATTGTGCACGTATTTGTTGATGAATGAAGTCTTGCCCACCGTGGGGTCTCCGATTATGATGAGTTTGAACAACTTTTCCATTTTCGTAAATTAAACTGACTTTGCATGTGTGAAGTCGAACCAGAATCACTTGGAGTTCCTGATGTCATTTTCCCCAAGTGGTCACATGTCAGGAAGATTGTTTTCAACACACTTCCTGAAAACTCCTTGAATTTTGAACGACGCAAGCACACAGAAAACACCAGTGAAAACATGTGACAAGTAGTCAGTCATTCAATTGGTAGAAACCCCGATACGATACCGCAAAACATAGCTTTGAGATGACTGATAACGATGAGAAAATTGTGCTTGAAATAAGCGTTATCTGAAACACACTTGACCGGCCGTCATTTTGGATTGTCACATGACAACAGCACATGAGTAATGTTGAACACGATTGTACGAAATACGAGGGATGAGTTTTCGCGCGCTCAATCTCTTGTTTGCGCACACACACACACACACACACACACACACACACACACACACACACACACACACACGCACCACCACAAACATGCACTCTGCCCAATCCCGCATCAGACTCGCCTCTTGGACACAAGTTTACCTCCGACCGTCCATCTGTAGTGTCCATCGAATCGCTTGGTGATGTAGCGGCGCACACACGACGTCTTTCCGACTCCCTGATCGCCCAGTACTGAATATCAGAAGGGAATAAGTCGTTAAATACACTCAGGACGAACCCATGAGTTGGTATGGCTCGATGCCCCCTGCAAGTGGCTGATCTCAACTTCCAGAGGTTTTGCAGTTTTGCACATGTTTGCACAAATGCGTCAACATGCGTGTGGGGGCAGGGGCAATTTTGTGGGATTGGAAGGGGGCGTCGCAACTGGACACACACACACACAGACACACACACACGTGGTTCTGTCAATTGCCACAAATTTGTCATCGCTCTTGTCTTGTTTTTGTCTTACATGTTGTACGTATAGTGTCCGGTCTATGCTCAGACGTTGTACTCCTGGCAGTCGCACTTACAGATTATTTTGACTGGAAGATTCTCCTTGGTTGCCTGCGCATCCGGTTTCGCGACTTCTGCTGATTTTGAGAATTTTCCGCCCTTCATGTCGGCGAAGGAGACGGTCGGTTTCGGATCTTCTATTTCCAAGAGTCTGGTCCTCTCTGTCGCTCCGTACATCATGACAATCCTGATCCGTTCTCCAGGTTGTCACACCAGGAAACAAACAAATGCCCCAAACACAGACTGCCAACTCACAGAACACTCCAGTTCCGCATCGTTCACTTCTGTCCAGGTTTATGGATGCCAAAAGAGAGAAACAACACAGGCAGAAACAGTTTCCAATTGCAGACGTGTCTCTTGGCAAACAGCGCGAATTCGACTGAATCTGCGCCGTGCAGCCATCCATCGTGGGAAAGTGCGGCGAACCTGGAGACCCCCAGCCGGAGACTGGCAAATCACATGGTGGAGAACAACTACAGGTGTTGAAAAAGCGCAAAAGCACAGTTTATTGAAGCGACGAAACAATTGCAACTCACATGAACTACATGCATGACGAGCGAATGCACATCAGCAAATGCACGTACGCTCCTGTTGTTTCAAAGGTTTTCTCACATTTGAAAACTTTCTTTTCATTGAACGACACTCCAGAAAACGCAAACTGTGCTTGACTGCGGCTGAAAAGAAAGAGACTCTGCACTCTGCATACGTCACCAAGCTTGGATTTCAGCGTCGAAGTGAATTTGCATTGAAAGGTACGAAAACGCGCACTGCAGTTTGATGCGTCGATCCGAGGCACACACGTGTACGGAAGGGCAAGAATTTTTTTGTCCAAAAGGCCCACGCGAACGGACCAAGGTGCCAGTGATACCCCAACCACCGAAGTAATTTCAATTTATCAATGGAACTACGTAGTTCCTGCTTGTAATTTGTTGCGCCTCAGGTTCTGCTTGTAATTTGTTGTGCTTCAGGCGCAATGTTCTGCTTTTTGATTGGTCTTTTCCAATGTAGTGTGCACTCATAGGGTCAGACCCCCCAATCAGGCCAGGTCCCCCGACCCTGTTTGCCAAACTCCACAGCGTCCCAGGTGCAGTTTTCCTGGGCGTCCGGGAATCTTGCTCAGCGGTGCGCATTCACTTGAGGGTGCAGCTCCAGTTGATGGGATTGAACCTCAGCAGATCTCTGTCGTGTTGATCCATGGCCAATTTCTCAGCACTTCTTCGAGCCCATGTGGTTTCCATCAACTGCAAAATAAATTCTACACAGTGAACAAGTGTGCAAAAATTTTGCCAATGAGGGGTGCAACATCCAGTCGATCGAACCTGGGCATCTTCTTCAAACATATTTGCTTTTGACCCAACCCTGGGTTTTGTCTTGAGCTTCTGCAGATTTAGCTGCTTCCCCGTTCTCGTTTGGTGGCCCCTACCGCTTTGTTTTCATCTCTGAAGACGGACAGGTGTTGTCCGCGCTGCCGCCGCGCCTCGGCGTCCTCGCGCAGGTCGGCGGCGTCACGCCGGCTCGCCTCCACACCCTCCCGAGACTCCAACACAAAACGGATTGCGCTCCAGCGACATGTGCGTCTTAATTCTCAATGAATCATGGAGGCCCTGGGGCCCGACCACCCTGGATCCCTGATGAAAACGAGAAGCAGTGCTCAAGGCAACTGCAGTGCGAAGTCCCTTGTACCGTACAGCAACCGTTGCAAGTCACAATCTGGG
>JAAUXT010111278.1_pt1 | contig 10285 bp, 6 predicted proteins | sample 7278171 | NCBI WGS metagenome assembly JAAUXT01 (sample SAMN14350112, study PRJNA611818) | marine sediment metagenome | isolation source: surface marine sediment (1.8m) | place: French Polynesia: Moorea | collected 2018-08 | reverse complement strand
TGCAAATGGTGTAAGTGATTTCATTTGCAGGCATATGTCCAAATCCATAACCTGAGAAATACCTGCATACAGAACTTGGATATTTGGATTGATAGATATTTGAAAATCACACTCAATCCAGATAACTAAACACGATGTCGCCTGTGTGCTCCATTGAGGGGATGGTGCATTGAGCCTTCAAGCCAGACACGGTCAACTGAGAGAAATGAAGAGAGGAAAAGGGTTGGGTGGAGGTTTCGCCATTTTGCTCATCACCTGCTGTAAAACTTGGTTTTGTAATTTCTGTCGAGGTAGGTTCGTTTTGTACAGACACGAGTTCGCCGTCCGGGAATTTTTTTTTGCGACTCTGTGGATTGAACTCCCGTCACACTCGTCATGAAGGTTTGATCTGCAGGAGAGAAAATTCAGGCCAAACAGTGTCGATTTTTGGTTTGGCTGTGCATTTAGTACTTGGTAGCAGATCCTTTCCTCAGAGCGTTCCCTGCGTGGCTCGTTGAGCAAAGTCTCCATAAATCCCAGGCGCCACGCCGCGAAACCAGCCGAAGTGTTCGGTGATGCAAGCAATGTTTGGTGGGGCCTGGCAAAAAAAGTCACGAAAGTACACCTTGCGAAATTCGTTTTGGACGTGCCATTCGTACGGACACAGGGGCTCGACGCAAGGCATAGGGTGGAGGCTCGAGTCTGTGTGTTGGGAGCACATGATACACACCTGTGAGACGCAGTCCTGTGTGGCAATGGTGCGACTTGGGCCGTCTCTGTGACTTGACAGGGCTGAAGCTGGAGACGACCATCACGCTGGGGCGCTCGGGCGTGTACTCGTGCGGGGAGTGCAAGATGAGCGACGCCGACCTCGCGACCGTCGCGAGACACGTGAGCAGCTTCCACACCAAGAAGGCCAGCATCATCAGGTGTGTGTGTGTGTGTGTGTGTGTGTGTGTGTGTGTGTGTGTGTGTGTGTGTGCTCTCTTGTGGTTGTGTGCGGTTTGGAGGCTGCACACATCGTCGCATTTGTCTGAATAATGGGCAACAGCTTCGAAGACTCCTTTTGCATATTCTCGCTTTTGTTCAAAGAGGCTGTTCTGTTCTAGGACCGAGGAAGTTTGTTGCGGATGTGTGTGAAAAATGGCGTGTACAAGCGTCAAATGTCGAGGTCTCTAGATCTGCAGCACACCAAACTCTGAATTCCAGGTACAAGTGCAAGTTCTGCACGTCGTCGACGCCCGATATGAAGACGTGGCGCGCGCACCTCGAGTCCAGTTCGCACCGACACGCAAGTGCGAAGGGCACGAATGGCGCGTCTTCTGGTGAGTTCCGGTCCGAGTTGTGGCTGTTTCACACGGGACGCGTCGTGCGTTAATCGTCGATACAGAGCGAGGCCGTCCCGCACAACTTGGGCGCCCTTTCTGACGCTTGCTGTGTGAATCTTGGTTTGCTGTTGTGCAAAGCGGTTTGCTGAGAGCTGCGAAATCTGGTTTTGTTCTCTCAAACTTCACCGGAATCGTTCGAAAAACTTTGCATGTTTGGTTTGACAAAACGTTTCGTGAACATGTTTCGTGATCAGACATTTGCATCTGGATTCAATTGGTCTGAATTTCAGTTTTTAACCTCCAACTTTAATTCCTTTTCGTGCACGTGTCCAGGCAAGGACCGTGGTGGCATCGCGGAGAGGAAGAGCGCCGGCTTCGTCGTCCCGAAACCTGCCGATCGGACGAACTTCAAGGTTCCCAAGTGAGGACTTCGTGTTTCATCCTGCTCGGAAAATAAGCGACAGGCAAAAAGTCGTCCAAACCCGACGGCGGAACTTTGTTCCGAAATTATTGTCAGGAGGAGTGAACTTGGTCAACAAACACGGCGAAACTTGGAGGTGTTGTGCCTTTGATGCACTGGGGTTTCGAGTCGTACTCAGATTTACTTGTGGTTGGCGATGTTCTCTCTCGTTAAATGAAGTGTAACACTGCAGCACCGTGCTTTTTCCAGGGCGGCATTCAAACCTGCGGCGTCTAAGTCATCTGCCACGGGAACAGGGGTTGCTGGGCAACCCAGGAGTGGGGCGGTGCTCTTTGACAGCAGCGCAAAGAAAAGAGCGAGCTCGCGCAGCCCTGTGATTGGCTCCTCGACTCCGCCTCAGGGCGCCACCGCTCACAGGTCCTCGCGTGACGTCACCAGCCCGGCCTACTCCGACTCCTCATCATCGCCCAAGAGCCCGGTGTACAAGCTGAAACGGGACAAGACCAGCGTGCTGTCAGCGGGCACGAACACGAGAGGGGCTCCACGGAAGAGCTGGAGCGCAACCGAGATCCACCCGGCCCAGAGTGAGGGCAGCGGGAGGCACCGGATTCCGGACTCTCCTGCCAGTCCCAACTGCAGTCCGGACGGTGTCCGCAGAAACCGGAGGGAACTCCCGGAGTCGCCGCTGAGTCCAGACTCGAGTCCAGTCCGTGTTCGGCAGAACAGGGATCAGCTCCCCGACACACCCTTGAGTCCCGTCAGTCCCCGGAACTACAGGAGTCAACTTCCGAACACCCCGCTGAGTCCCGTCGGGCCCAACTCGGGTCGAGTCGGAACGCCGCCGCATGCGAAGAAGATCCCGACCCGTCTCCGTCCTGATCCCCGACCCACAGAGGGCAGCACTCAAGCGAAGGCGCCTCTCACCACCAGCGCATCCGAGCCGAGTCTCTCTCAGTCCCTGCTGAGCTCCCTTCCGCAGGAGGCCGCCACCGACAAACTCAACAGACTCTTCTCTTCACCCAGTGAGGGCTCCATGCCGAGTCACCACAGCACAGCACAGAAAGACCCGGGCACCACACACGGAGGCAGGCCGGTGTTTTCCTCCACCCAGGCCACTGACGCACAAGGCAAGTCTTCGGGACCCAAGGTGCTGTTCAACAGCAAAAAGGACAAAAAGCGACCTCTGGGCCCCACCAGAACTCCGCATGCCTTCACCTTGCACGCAGGGCACAAGTCCAAGAGTGGTGTTGCCAGTGCAGAGAGGCCAGGCGTTGCCAAGCCAGCCAATCGTGAACACCGCTCAAAAGACAATTCTGTGGCAAGTGTCAAGGACAGAAAATCGTACGACCCGCGCAAGACGTGCGTGGCTCTGTCTGCTGAAGGGTCAAGGTCGGGCCGCGGCCAGCATCACAATTCCCGTTCCCCGCCCAGTGCGGGAAGTTCGCCGCACGTTTCAAAGTCCCCTGCGAGTGAAACCGGAAGTTGCTCCATGTCTACTTCCGGTTCCGGCCGAGACGCGAGCGGGCGCTCCGAACGAGACAGGCACCGCAGCCGAGAAAGGAATAGAAGAGAGGCGGGCGCAGACAAAGACGAAGGTTCACGCGGGCACGACCAGAAAAGTGAAAACAAGAAAACCCCGCCGCCCGAGAAGAGTGTCAGACATCAACAGAAAGGTGAAGCAAACAAGGAAACTAACAAAGTATCACGTGAGACCAGAGAGGCACATGCGAGTGACAGGGTGCGGGACGAAGCGCGGGGAAATTCAGGAGTGATTCGGCCACCGTGGGAGAGAAAGAGAGGAGAGGCCAAGACTGAGAAGGGGAGGAGCTGTGCAGCGAAGCGGCCCACAGCGGAGAGAGATGCTCGGAGGGGCGGCCGGAATGAGAGAGGGAAACAGTCCACAGCAGACACAGATGCACACACCGGCGGCGGGGGAGATGAGAGAGGGAAGCGGCCCACAGCGGAGAGAGATGCTCGGAGGGGCGGCCGGGATGAGAGAGGGAGCGGACCGTCGTCAAGGAAACCGTCTCGTAGTGGTGGCGGGGACGAGAATCGGGCAGTCGAGAAGGGTCCAGTCGGAGAAGGGCTTTGTCCCACGGTTGTGAAGGATTCTCGTTGTGAGGCGGAGGGGCGTTCACCAGTGGGGAATGCCCCATCTGGCGTTGATGAGCAGGCGACAACACAACCCGCAACAAATGCAAATGTGCGCAGTGCACCAGAGATCAACGCTGAGAGGAGCGCGGCCCTCGAGAAATATCAACTTTACAAGACTGCGGAGTCTGAGAGGCACCCTCCAGCGAAGGAACCTCCAAGCAGCCAGAATATGACCAAGAGACGGCCACCAGTGGAGCAGGCGCCATCTAGTGGCGATGCTCAGACGACAACGCAACCCGCAACAGGTGGAAATGTGCATGGTGCGTCGGAGAAGAACTCCGAGAGGACCTCAGCCCTTGCTGAGAGTGTCGACACAGGGAGGCGGCCGCCAGTGAAGGATCCTCGAAGCGGGGCTGAGATCAGGAGACGCTCTCCCGCGGGGGATCCTCGCCGCGCTGCAGAGAAAAAATTCGAGAGGCGTTCCCCAGCGAAGGATCCTCGACAGGGTGGAGAAGAGAAGGGACGTCTTCCAACGGCGGACCCTCGAAGTGGCCAGAATGAGACCAAGACACAGTGTTCAGCGAAGGATCTTCCCAGCAGTGATGACGAGGCCAAGAGGCGGCCTCCTGCGGAGGACCCTCCGGGCAGCCTCGATGTGAACCGGAGACGCCACCCAGCCACGGATACCCAAGGCAGCCGGAAGGGTACCAAACAATGCCCTCCAGCTGAGGATACCAGCAGCAGCGAGGAAAAGAAGAGTCGTCCTCCGGCGGAGAATCCTCGAGACGGTGGTGGGGCCTCGAATCGCCCCCTCTCGGTGGATTCTGGATCGAATGAGAATGGCACTCCAGGGGAGCAATCAACGCCTTCGTTGACACAACAGCTGCCCAACTGGATCAGAACGAAGTAGGGGTTTCTGTTTTATCTGTGTGCGTCCGTGCGGTGTTGTGTATGCGTGTCATTGTGCGATTTCACTTCAGATTGGCTTGATGTCAAGCCCCCTTCCCCCCCCCCGTGTCCCAAGCTCCCATGTATTTACCCCGTGTACCCCATCCCCGCGCAAGACCATACAAAGGATATCTCAACTTCAATTCTTTTTGCGTTGGAGGGGCTTCTCACCGGCAGTTGCTTTGATCACTGCTTCTGTTGTTGAGTGTGGGCTGATTCAGCATTCACCTCGAGCGGCTGCTGGTGCGTGTGTGTGTGTGTGTGTGTGTATGTGTGTGTGTTTTCAGAATCGAGTGTGCGCACCATCAGTGTGTTTGCGGAACTTCTGTCGGTCGAAGGACAGGGTGAATGCTATCAAAACGCAGTGTCACCTGACACAGCAGCCCAACGTCATCACGAGGATATTTGCATTCGTGGAGTTTGTGTGGAGGATTAGTCGTGTGCGCGAATGCATTGTGAAACAAACTTCGTGTGAAGTTCGAATTTTCGTCTGTCTGAGATCCGTAGCACAGTCCGGCGGCAGCGCGAAGGTATCAAGTGTGTTCTTTGTGTGTTTTGTTGGGCTGAATAGATCTGTTTGCCAACCGCAAATTTGCACCGCAGTGTCCAATTTAACATGGCAGTCAAGGTCTCCCATTTACGTTTGTCTGCCTCTGCTGCTGGCACATTCACTGTTGAATTTGGAGTTCAGAAGAAATGGGCTACAAGGGGAAAAGAATCGGACGTTGCAAGCATTTGAGGTTCTGAGGTTCCACACGTGGATCTGGACGGGGTTCCGGAATATACAGGTCTCGATCATGATCTGACTGTAGTCTGAGTCAGTGCCACTCCTCCACAAAGGAACTTGTACAGACAGAAAACAGGTTGATCTTCGCGTCAAATGCTGTTGACCTGTCCAACACAGTGAACATGTGGGTCTCACCCGCATGTTGTTTTGTGGCCCAATCTGCAAAACTTGTTCTACAAATGGAAGTTTCCGATTTTGAACCAGGTCGACAAACCCACAAACTGTTCTCCTTCACAACTATTCAAGTGTTGCGTGTCTTTGTGTTTCAGTTTTGGCAAACACTGGAAGTTCCAGTGCGTTGCTTGCAAGCATCGAAACAAATCCCGGCTGTCCATGGCAAAGCACCACATACTGCAGCACGGACCCGCCAATGACGTCCCCTTCCTGTGTACGCTGTGCGATGCGCGTCTGTGGGAGTCTGATCGAGCGCAGAACCACTACGAGAGGGTCCATCCCAACGTCGGGCTGAGCTTCAGCGAGATGTTCACGGGCCTGATGGCGACACCACATTTGGACGTGGAGGAGGAGGAAGACATTGAGGCGGCGATGAAATGTGACCACTGCTCGTTTCATCACAGCGTGCGGGAGTACCTGGTTCAGCACTACCTGGTGAAACACGCGCCCTTCGGTGAGGTGCCCTACGTGTGCATGTTGTGCCCGTGGCGCGGGTGCGACAGCGCGTTGGCAAGAAATCACCGGGAAAATGAGCACCCTGACGTGTTGTTTTACCTGACGTTTTCTGGAACGAAAAAGCAACCTTGCGTGCAAAGGAACCACTGGAAAAAGGTGACAACAAATCAGCTGAAACAGATGGGAGCAGCGTCTCGTGTCGAGGCCGAGTCTTCGTCCTTCGACGTCACGCCTGGTTCGTGGGTGTGTAATTATTGTGCATTTCATCACACTTCCCGGAAGATCCAGGTCAAGCACTTCATTTTAACACACGCGTCGCCCAGTGAGATGCCCTTTGTGTGTAAATTTTGCAAGTGGCGCGGGTTCACAGCCGGGGAAGCGCACAGCCACCGGCAGAAATCCCACCGCCACATGCTTTTCGACGTGTTGTTCGCCGGAACGAGGAAGCCACCTCAGGTAGCAGTGGATCACTGCAGACCAGTTGGAGTGCCAATATCCTCTGCCATCACTGATGCTGCCAAGTCTGCAACCTTCGAATGCAAACACTGCAAGTTTCGTCACAGCTCCCAGGGGGAGATGATGAAGCACTATGTGTTGAACCACGCCCCTCAGGATGAAGTGCCGTACCTGTGCATCAATTGCGACGCGCGCATGTGCGATCGGCAGATGGTCGAGCGGCATCGTCAGAAGAAACACGCGGACCTCAGCCTGGCGCTGGATGATCTCTTCATTGGGACGCACAAAAGGCCGCAGGTGCAGACGCTGGAGTGGAGGAAGGTGGCGGACGGGCAGACCAGCACCGAGAAGCCTCTTTCCAGCGAAGTGAGCGCAGCGAAGTCTTCTGCAGCCACCATTGAAGCGACATCTTCTGCCGTCGCCACTGTAGCGAAGTCTTCTTCAGCCACTGCGACAGCGGAAGCTTCTGCGTGGACGACGGGAATTTCAGCGATGTCTTCAGTCGTCACCTCTGCAGCGGATTCTTCTGCCTCGATGATCAGTGGTTCAACAGACACTTCTCCCGTCACTGCTGTTTCGAAATCCGCAGAAACCAACGCAGCGAAGCATTTTGTGGACACCAATGTCAAGTCCACGTCTTCCGCCGTCTCCAGTGCATCGACCATTGTCACCAGTTCAGCGGCGAAGACTTGCAGTCCTACAGTCACTAGTCAAGTGACCAAGACTTCTGCAGTTTCCAGTGCAGAAGGCAGGAGCACGACCGTTGTGTCCACCAGTGCAGCAACAAAGACTTCCGCGCCAGTCTCAGCGACCAGGTCTTACGCTTCCGTCTCCGATGCCCTGAGGTCTGCTTCCTTCACCATCATCAGTGCAGCCCCACCTTCTGCAGTCAGCGGCGCATCAGCGGCTGGACCGACTTCCTCTGCAGACGTTGTTTCCAGGTAATGAATTCTATGATCTTCGTGTTGCTCCGAGATTTTCTGCTGTTCTGTTTTTGATTTGGCTGCTCTTTCGAGCAACCGTTTGTCCGACCCTGGCCGTCATCTGACAAAATAAACAAGAAGTCCCAGCAGTGGGGACCCGATGGTCGCGCGCCATATTGTCATGTGGTGGTGGTGTGTGTGTGTGTGGGGTCTGGCACAGGGGGAGGGGGTTTGGCACGGGGAGGGGGTCTAGTATAGGGGGGAGGAGAGTCTGCCAGGAGGGGGGTGGTTACATTCCAAAGTGTGGATAGATGCACACATGAATGCTACTGGTTTTTAAGCTGTAAACGGCACCCAGATGGCCGGCCACGCGACCATCAATCAGACAACGCTGTTGCACGTGACGTTTCACCGTCCAGGCGCAACACCCTCAAACAAAAAGGAAAACTTCAGTGGCCTCATCGCACTTGCTTAAACCGTGGCTTTTTGTTCATGTTTTTCAGATCCAGCAAGGACAAAGACGGTTCAGTGCCTGATGTGGAAAAAGCAACTGCGAGAAACGCAACGGAGCGAAACGCTTCTTCAAAGGAACATTCCTCGAGCGAGGGTCAGGGCGACAGAGGCGCCCCAAGCGGAAATCAGGCAACTGCGGGGACAGAAACAAAAGGCAGCACAGGCGGGTGTGGCAGTGCCAAGACCCGGTCTTGTGACTGGGATCGAATCGGTGAGGAACCGAGCGAAGATGACGCCGAGAAAGCAAATAGCACCGCGAGTCAAGGGGGAGGAGCGGTTTCTGGGCCTGTTCGGAACAGCGCGGGAGTGATCGTGATCGAGCCCCGCCCCTCCGTGTCGTCCTCGCGCCAGCAGAGCGTCGAGAGTCACCTGAGCGCGGACCAGCATGACGAGCTCGACTTCATCAACGAGATCATCACGAGCGATGTCGGCCTCGCCGGGACCCGGGCGCGAGGCGCGTCTGACGGCGGCGGAGGCGGAGGCGCCCCCGAGGAGCCCGGGGGCAGCACGCTGGTCGTGCAGCGCGTGTGGAGCGAGTCGACGGAGCGGCCGGGTTTGGACCGTCCCAGCGCGGAAGCGGAGTCTGGGACCGAGGCCCCGGCTGCGGCTCGGCCGCCGATCCCGGTCGATGTTCACGTGCACGTGCCTACGCACACCGCCGTCAGTGCGCACGCCCAGGGAGGAACCACTTCCGACTCCTCGGTTCCGTCCACGCCGCTGCCGCTGCCTGGTGAGCGACGGGAAACTGGGGAGTTAACCGTGGACGGACTGACGGTCACCCGCATCAAGCAGGAGCCACTGAACGACAGCACCGCCAGCAAGTCTGCAGAAGCACCCTCAGGTGGGAGCAGACCCACGACTGACGCCAGGAGTACGAATAATCAGCAGCAGGGAAAAACTACGCCACCTGGTGATGTTGCCGAAAAGCCTGACCGGAAGAAACCCAAGAACGCCACCAGGTACGTGCGCTGGGTCGAGACAAAACCGCCTTTGGCAAGCGTGCTCGGAGGCACATGCGAGCGTACAATGTCACCGTATGGGATCCATATCGGTGTCCACAGTTTAGTTTTGCTGTTCTCACTTCTGTGTCAATCTGAAAACTTGTGTGCTTGAATATTGTTCGAAAATTGTTCAAATGTAGGGTGATTGAACATTGTTCAATCTTATTGTTGGCTTCAACACTGAAAATTCTTTCCATGCGTTGTTGTCCAGTCAACCGGGTGCACTCGGTGCGTGCAAAACGCCTCCACTGGGTTCCACAGTGTTGATGTTTGCAGTGTACTGTCGTTTGCAGTTTCATCGAAATCGACTTCTGTGGTCGGATGATCTGCTGGAGATGCGAAAGAATCTTCGCCTTCTGCGAGTCCATCTTGGTGAGTTACTTTCATTTGTTTGAATCTGTTGCGGAAAATAAAAAGCTTCACGTGTTGGTCGCCCTTCTTCTATTGAGCCTCCCCACCACTGGTCCAGGAATCCCTTGGCCACAGTTGGTTGGATCTATCACCACGAAGTAAGAACTCACTTGCGTCTTGTCAGAACCTTCCACAAGCTCGGCTCGTGAGATGAACTTGACAAAGGTTTTGAAAAGGCGCGCGACAGCATTGAAAGAGTGTTCTTGTATTTTCCAGGTGAAAGAACACTTGCAGAACAGACATGGCGATTTGAGCACCACCATGCTGTACGAGTGTGTTCCCTGCAACTACTTCGACACCAAGTGCAGGACTTTCATCAAACACATGAGGTCGCAAGGGCATCGCGAACACATGGAGAGGGCCAATAACAGGTGTGTGTGTGTGTGTGTATGTGAGTGTGCGTGCGTGTGTGTGTGTCCCATCCCGTCTCGTACGCCCAAAGGCCAAGTCACTGCATTCTGATCAAATTCGGAACTATCCTCCATTGGAACATTGTCTTCATGGATAAAATCTGGATGCCTGTGGTGCTTCGTTCTTGACCTTAGCTTCAAACCTCTCATGATCTGTGGCTGCATGACAGTGGAAAGCTTCAAAGGCGCACTTGCAGAATTTTGTCGTTGTTTATCAGCCGTGGTAGCGGTCTGATATTGATTTGCCCCTGTATCTGCGTCCGTCCGTCTTGGACAGACAAAACCTCCGTTTTACCCCTGTTCCAGTGATCACAGACTGGAATCACAGTGGGTGCAGACACCCTTTGGGGTGCTTTACATGTTGCATATGGTATCATTTTGTTC
>JAAUXT010084740.1_pt1 | contig 10286 bp, 6 predicted proteins | sample 7278171 | NCBI WGS metagenome assembly JAAUXT01 (sample SAMN14350112, study PRJNA611818) | marine sediment metagenome | isolation source: surface marine sediment (1.8m) | place: French Polynesia: Moorea | collected 2018-08 | reverse complement strand
TTTTATGCCTCATTAACTTTGTCAGTCTTCAACAAGCATTCATTACAAAATGGTAATGGGTCTCGAGAACAATGGTTGTGGCGTTCAAGAACAAATCCTTGTGTTATATTTTCCATGCGTGCGGTGCCCCAATTGCCAGATTCAGTGGCACAGAGAAGTAAAATTTGCACTGAGAGCCTGTGACAAACTTGTGACCAAATGGGATCTGTGTCATTGATCCGGTGAAACGGGAAGGACCGGGCGTATTTGGCGAACCTCCTAAATGTATTTGGTTCCCAGTGTGACTTGGTCAGATTTCCGTCGTTGCAAGACAACTCCCTAAAAGCATTGGAGACTTACAGCCGTTGTGAAACTTGTGATACACGACATGGAAACCAGAAGCACGTAACATCCGGAAACAGATGGACACAAGGCGAACATCACGCTGCTGTGAGGCTCAATTTCTGAAATTACAAACAAACAAAAATGGTGAACATCCGCTGTCTACCGTCTACCAAGTGCTGGTTGCTTCGTGTGAGCTGGCATCAGCAGAGATAGCAATTAGATCTCGGGACATTACACCCCGCAGACTCGTGTCGTGGGCACAAGCGGGACCCATCTCAACGCATTAAGACGTAGAATGCTTCAGTACAAGGCTCGTCAGCTCAGACAATAGCCTTCTCGGAGTGGCGCATCCAAATCACAGTCAAATGGAAAGTACAGTGACGAATCCAGGAGGTCCGAGATTTCCGTTCTGGATTCCGCAAAAAACATTCTCACCTCCTGAATGTTGCCCATGTTAAAATAATCGGGTTGGGCTCCCAGGGGTCAGCCCTTCCTTTATCTGTCCTGGGCCAAGCAGACGTTCAGACACACGTGCAACTCGTGCTCAGTCTCGTGCTTTTGACGAAATGTATCTTGGCACCACAAAACCCTGGGAACACCAGTCAACGAGAACAGTAACGTCCTCAAGACTGAACTGGGTTTCTCCCCCACCCCAACAACCAGTTGCTGTGCGTTGCATCCCTTGCTCTGTACACAGAAGAAAGGATGACCAGTGCCCACGCGTGTCGTCACCCTTTTCCACGGAGAGGAACCCCCTCCCGCCCCGGGAGCGACTCCAGATCCGCATCGCGCCGTCCGCCGTCACCACGGTGACGCGGGGCGCGGAATGTATGGCGAACGACGCTATAACCGTAAAGCGGGATGAAGCGGGATTCCTGCCCGGTCACCGGGGGAGTCGTCTCCCGCGTGGAACACGATCTATTCTCTCGTTCAACATGCAGTAAATACCGCAGCAAAGACGCCACTGCTCTTCAGTTAAATTCCAAGAGCAAACTCGGGCTCATTCTGTTGGGAACAATGAGGGGCTTTCTGCGAACGGGGTTGCAGCTGATCTCAGGTACCACGAATGAGCCTTGAGTAGCACCTTTCGTAAAAAGGCAGATCCTCCTCCCTTGCGCGTGCATATCTCACACGACGCGTCAATCGAAAAGGGGAGGAGTCGCAATTTCACCCTTCACAGAACATGTGTGGTGCGCTTTCTTTCGATCTGAGATTGTCTTGAAGTAGATCTACTGTTTTCAACGTTTACGCAAATCACCGGTTAAATTTTCTGTCTTGTTTTCACCTCTGTCTCGAGCGGCAAAGGCTGAAACTATCAAACGTAAGAAGTGACAGAAACCAAGATCGCTGTGAAAGGCCTGTGTTCTTTTCAGTGCTGTGTGGGCTCAAGTCTCCTCAGTTGTGATAAAAGCTCAACGTTTTTCTTGTGAAGTGAAATTGAGAATGCAGAAACTTCTGGGCAACAATCCGAATTGCCCAATGCGTCAAAAATGTGGTGAAGTGGGAGTTGATCTGAGATTGTTGGGGTGAACAGACTTTCATCTCGTTTCAGAATTCAGGCCGCACGACAAAATGAGCTGTTTCTGGCGAAGAATGCATTCCTTCCTGGAGGAGAACTCTGGATTTCGAACTAGAATTCAAAATGTTTGACCTGTTGATGTTGCACGACGAGATTTCTACCAGGCGAAACTTTCACTGGTCCTGGAGGGAATCATGTTCTTCCTGCACAGGTCCTGGGTTCGGCTCATGCCACTCGACCCTGGTGAACTCGTCTCAGCCGATGACCATCTTTTGTTTCTTTCGTGCCATTTGCGCTGCTTCTCAATGTCTTTCGGTGATTGCAATGCAGAGTCCTGAAAAACATCAGCAGCGTCTTGGTCACAATTTGCCAACAAGAAGTTCAAGTTGAGATTTTGAACCTGCATGAGTGCCGTGACCGGAGGAATCGCAACCACAGCTGCACAAGGTCAGAAATTTTGCATCCAAGAGTCAGGTAAAGGGGTGTTCGCACTGCACGGTATCTCCTTTACGCAGCACGTTTGTGCCATCAGAAACAATTTTTCAGTCACGTGTAATTGAAAGGGCAAAATGGTGATGTGCAAATGCTCTCACACTTCCGAGGTCTGGTTTGGGACACAATGCTTGTGGTGTGCTATCAGGGAAAAAAGCAGGCGGAACGCAAGAATCACACGCCGATCATTCCTCCACACCTCTGTCCACGCGGCTAAAAGCGTGTTGACTCTTCTGAACTTGACACGCGATTTGCGCTTCGAGTAAAGACTCGGATCATCTGATGCCAACATCCATCGGTGATGTGTTGTCCAGAGCCTCAACATGCACTGACCCACATCTCTCATCTCGGCCAGCCTGATAAAATTGCAGTAAATTTGATTGGGAAGCTCTTGGGTGAACCAGGCTCTCTAGCCTGGAAATCTTTAGCATCGAGTTGCAATGCCGTCCTTCTGACCATCCAGGTCAGAGGAAGTTCCCTGATGTTTCAGCGTCAAGTGGATTCCTGATTGCATTTTCTTGTCTGCCAACTGCAGGCTGCAGAAACCATCAAGTGCTGCAGTGACGGCACTGGATCGCACTCTGTTGCTGCAAACATGCTTTGTAAGCAAGGATGGTGCTGAGGTGAAAGGCTCCCGGTCTGACCATACCTGTCATGGGCAGGCTTTCTGAGAGATTGGAGGGCCGCTGTGCTCTGTGTTTACGTCGTAAAAAGCACCAACACCACGACTGACCCATAAAGCACGTCCAAATGCTGGAGCAACGCAGATCATCAAAAACACATCAAACAACAGAACTGAGGCTTCAAGTGTGACGATATAAATTGCTCTCTGGATTTGGCGTCCACAACGAAGCCAAAGAAACCTTTTCAAATTGTGCCGTGCTTGAACAAATTCTTTGTGACAAGTCAGTTGAGACTGGTTCACGACATGCAGTGGGCGATTCCGTTCAATGCATTTCGTTTGTGATTGCTGTGATCTTTCTTGTTTGATTTCAACACTGACAATATCTCAGTCCTCACTGTCACCGCGTTTGTGCGAAAACGGAGCCTCCAAACCCTGAATTCGACAGAACGCTGGACAAGTTCGATTGAGCTCTGTTGGATATTTTTTTTGTGTGTGTGTGTGTGTGTGTGTGTGTGTGTGTGTGTCTGTCTGTCTGTCTGTCTGTCTGTTTGTCTGTCTGTCGGTTTGTTTGTGTGTGTAAAAACTAAGCAAAGAAGAAATTTTCCACCATGAGCCGCCGAGAGCTTTTCTGTCTTTTCCATGTTGTCACAGAGGGAGAACTCCATCCAGTCCAGGTTTTCGGGTCCAGATTCAAGCGAAACTCTGCCTCTCTTGGTATCAGACGGTGAATCAACAAACAAGCCTTGCATGCTTTGAGATGAATCTGGAACCAGCAATTTGTGTCTGAGCCAAGAACCAGCCAGCGCCCCCACAGTCCGACTTGAATAAGACATCCAAGAGCCTTTTGAATTGACTGCACAAGACTTTGACCCAAATCGAGCAATTCTCCATGATGGATGGGCGCCTGTCACTGCTTGCACATTCAACCCATGCAGGTACTGCAAGGTCCTGCAGCAAATTTAGAAAGGTTACTGGCCCAGTTTCCTTGCAATCGATCCCCCAAGTTTCAAACAGGCCAAGCAATGCTTAATGCCCCCAGATTCTCGCTTCAAATTGAACATTGATTTTCAATCAACCTCCTTGGCATTTTTCTAGCTTTGACGGGTCAATCAGCATGTGAGTGAAGTGGAAGTGGTTCGGTGGAGGCAGATGAAAGAAACCACAGACTTTAATTGGCAAAGAAAGGAAGAACTGGTCCGACCTTCAGCACGCGAATGACCGAATCAAAGAAATTTCTCTCGTTTACCCTGTTGACTTCACGTTTTGTTCCCGATGTCTGAACTGATACCTATCCGACCGGTTTTCTTCTTCTACCAATGATGACAGCAACTAAGAAATCGTACAAGACAAAAAACCTTTTACGAATCGCCCATGAGAAACGTGCACACTGTCGAGGCCTGCGATTCCAAATCTCAGACACAAACGATGAGGAAAACCAAAATGAACCTTTCTCATCAGCGAACCATGTATCTTCTGAACAACCCCAGCCGCCCATTGGAAGCCCGTGGTAACATCTGGTTTGTCTTCACAAGGACGAAAAAAGTTCACAAATTAGTCGGTCAGTGGTCCAGGAAAAAACACGTTTGGCAGATCATGCCCCGATCCACCAGGGACACGTCATCCTGCAACAAGTTCAAAGTGTTCACCCAGCTCTGTGCTGAGATAGGGCAGAGATTCGAAGTGACACCAATTCTGCATTTGCGGCGGAGAGACAGAGCCGTCCCAACAGCACACGAGCCCGTCCCTACAAACGTGGCCGTGTCGTGCCACAGAGGAAAGAAGAGTGAAACCTGACTGAATTGTCATTCAGTCTGCATGTGCATCAACATCAAGAATGAAAGCAGAACAAAATGCCAACAGCTACGGAAAGGAAAGAAAGTTGAATGCTTCTGAGGCTGGTGGAGTTGCAGCTCGATGCGTTCTTTCTCACTGCGTCACCCTAATTTCAAACCAGCGGCACTAAAAGTAATGGAATAAGTGGTGGGACGGGCACATCATCTATTATAGACACAGGTCCTGCTTCCCTGTCACAAACACAACACGCCAACACGCATTCAACCCATTATTTATGAGAAGAACCTGTCCTGTGCAAGAAGAAGGTTCGAAAATCTAGAACCATGTCCCTTGGAGCAGCGTATTTCGGGTGACCTCCTCCTGACACCTGCAGGGGTAGATTTGTCCCGTTTTGTGACGCTGGATTTTCTTGTGTGAAGCGCTTTACATGAGACAAAGACTCTGGATCCTTCCTTGAAGTTCCTTCAAAATGACACTTTTTCGATGGCAACCAACGATTTCGTGTGTTACCCGGACAAACGCTTACGAACAACGAAGACTTTCTGTTGAGCCGGCCTTTACTTTTGGAGGTGGTGCGTTTGCGCCGCAACAATTGTTTTTCGTTCATAAGTCAAGTGATTGTCTCTCTCAAGCGTTTATCTGCCCTCACAGTTTACTTCAGATGAGGCTTGGTCCTGAGAGGTTCGAACTTGCGCTGTTGGGAATCCAGGCAAATTCCAGAAGATCACGCTGACCATTTGACCCCATTCAGTTTTGTTTCGAAATCGAATCTGGGCCAATTTGAACTGATTCTGCTGCACACAAAAAAGTATCAGAAACACAAGATGTGGTGCAACTGCAGAGATATTACCAGGTCGCACCTGTGTTTTACCCCAAGGAATAGGTGTCACGAACGGTTGTGACACCCGTCATGGTTTGGTTTATGGCAGACAATTCAATTTCAGGCTGCGAAATGGAAGCCACAGTGAATCCACGTATTCAGCGTTGTCACCGAACACGTCCGGCGCCCTGACGGGGGAAACGCATTTGCAGTCATTTGAGATAACGTTCTGCGGAGCCCACTGGCGTGGCTTCCTGTTTACGACGTCCGACCGTTCGTTGAACCCACCGAGCGAATCGTACATTTGCAATGGAAGAGATGATGAGATCCAAATGGAGCAAGAAATCAGAAAATGTTCTTTGTGACGCCTTTTGTCAGAGGACAAAAAAGAAATCACGGGAAGTCGCATCTGGAATCAAATCTGGAAAGAAACTCATCCACGCAGGTTCCAGGACTCGTGATATGTTTGTGAGAACGACAATTTCGACCAGGAGTCTTCAGGTCCCACTTGAACCCGTAATTTGCAACATAAAAAATTTGATTTGGGCAGGAATGGGCAACTTTTCATGGGTGACGTAACCCATGAAATGAGGAGCACACAGGAATCTGATCGGTCTGAGGCTGTGGCCTTCACTCTCTTTGCACAGTACCATCCGCCCTTGCAGCGAACACCTTCCAGGTTCCAAGTCAAATCTTATGTTAGCTGTCGCTGATCTTTTCTTGCCACCGCTTTGTTCACTTACAACACGAATTTGCACACGTTCTGTCTCCAGTAAATAGCTCACGACGTTGTAGTTCTCTCTGTCTCTGTGCGGGAAGAATCAATGAATTGAACCAACGATGCAACACAAAACTGAAGTCAATCGAACATTGAAAGACTGTCAGGCTTTCACATTGCAGTTTGAGATCACGCAAGCGTTCATCAGTTGCCTTTCCACCGCATTTACGTACGAGAAGTGCGTGCTATGCGGTGGTGAAAAGCACTTTCTCGCAGATTAACTTGCTCAAGTCCGGTGCACAAAAGGCGGGTCACAAGGGCCACGTGATCACATCTATTCCGAACCTGATTCATCATCTGGATGAAAAGAAGCCTGCTGCGCCCTGGAATTGCATCGCTATGCATCTGCGCAGGCGAATCTCTGTAGGACGTATAGAGCGTTGCTGTCGGTCAGATGCACAACGTCTCACCCATGACGCGCCCATTGCGACCTGCACAACGCGGTACGCCGTGCAAGCATGCATGCGAGTAACAACCCCAAAGCAGATACTGTTGCCAAGAAGCGAGAGATTCCAACCGACGTCTGCACGCTGCAGCCTGAGTGAAGAACTTACATCAATTTGTCATGTACCTTTGGTGCATTGATCGCGTTGTCTGTCGGAAATGTCGCCAGGCTGGAATTCAGCACACCACAGATCAATGCCGACATTGACAGTGTTGCTTTAGCAATTGAATCTGCACGTTGTTCGTCAGCTTCGACGCAGAGCATGAGGTTGGGTTCCGAGAACTGTGACATGTAAGTACGTTGGTATGTTTGGTGCTGAGGGTGCTGCTCAAGCTCATGCAGCGCTTGAACAGGCTGGTTTAGTTTGTCCAGATTTCAATCCAAGGTCCCCCACCAGAGCGACGACCAGATCTCAACGAGGACATTCTGTTCTGCAATGCAACACGTGTGTGACTGGCAGAGCTGAGATAAAAACATTTCTGTGGGAGGAACGGGTGCGGAACTCTCTGGATCTGACCAAAGGTAAATCCACGGCTTCCCACACGGACGTGGAGCTGATCCTCAAAGATGCGATGGCGATGGCGAGCGATTTCGCGTTCAGGAAGCTGAAGAATACCGTACTGTCTTGTGTGTAAGACGCTCTCATGTGCAAGTCATCAAGACGCACCCCAAGATTTGATACAATTTTCTTGTACCAATGTTCATTTAAAATGTGGTAAATTCATACTCATGTAATGGAAGCACCCGTTGTTTTGATGTTCAATTTTGGGGCAAAAATGTGCGTCTTACACGAGACTGGTGGATTTTCTCACAGATCGAAACCACAAAATTCAAATCACTGGGACTTTGGTCGGAATGACACCATCGGAGCTGCGAACGATTGTGAACCGCACTGTTTCTCCCGTGACCCCAGTCGGAACCTGATCCCACAGACTGAATCATGAAATCAAAACACAGGAACCTCCCGCAAGCACCTGTCAAAAACCAGAAGCCGTCCAGCGGAGACGTCTGCGACGGCCAAACCGTTTTAAGTTTTCCTGTCCGACTGTATTGGACTCAAGGCAGCCAAAAAGTTACGCGAATTTTGGATTTTCGTTTTGTTCGTTACTGGGCAGAATTTGGATGTTTGGACAGAATTTGAAGAAATTTGACGCTGCAGAGATCAGAATCGAGCCGGTTGACAAAATCTGGGCAACGAGTGAATGCCCACTGAACCGATGAACTTCGAGAACAAAACGTAATTTGACAGGTCAAAAGCAAAAGTGCACCTGATTGTCCAAAGTGAAGGAGCAGTGCGTTTTGGTTTTGAATTCGCCCCCGATTCTCACTGAGAAGAGCCTCCGTGGTCGTGTGTCGATATTCTTGCCTCTTCAGTTTCGTTTGTTCATTTACTGGACGACCCCGTGATTCTCCTTCGTACGTCCGGGACGCAGGCAGGATCTAAACTTCATTATGGATCAAACACAGCAACCACAAAACCACTCAGTACAGGAAATCATGACCTGTGAATTACAATGCGGCATTCCTGCGTGTGTGACCGAGCGGAGCTTCGCATCCCGTTCATCGCCGTCCCAGCAGCACAAATTTGATATTCAGTGGAACTGTGCTTCGCACAAGCACGACTGATCGCAAGGCGAGCTTGTTGTTCCTCCTTGGAGGTTGCAGGTATTTCTTCGCTGAAAAATGAGTTATGTCGCAACGCGCTGGACGGATTCACAACACAGCAGTCCCGGGTATACGAATCTCCCATGATGCTCTCCGTACAGTTGATTTGGCACAGGATCAAACTCCGCTGAAGCTACGGTTAATGTGTGTCGTACAGGTATCACAACAGCCTCAGATCTGTGCCTTGACTTCACTGTACCGAGAACGTCTGGACAACCAGTTTGCGGACTGTACGAGAACAACCCAACGACACAACGACGTGTGAGTTCTGCGTTCGACCAACTCAGTTGAAAGCTTCAGTTGTTGAAAGTAAGCATTGAATCTTTTTTTCCGAAAGGTTTGTTGCCTTCTGATATGGTTGCCCACGTTACCAAAATTCTTCGAGAATCAGAAGATCAGGCAGGAACGGATGTCAGGGAATTATGGAACCTCTGCAATCAAGTAATCAAACCACGTACAAGTTCTTTATACAGACGTTTGACAACAGAAAGGAAGATTCTGAAAATGCCCAGACCCAGTTTTGCAAGAGGTGAAATTGCCCTTTTCACCAGGGCACGTCTGTTCATTGAATTTCTTGAGAGACCAAAAGGGAATCGAGCGGGCCGAGTGCATGTTTCTGCTGTGCGTACTCAAGCACACTGCAACAAAGCTGTGAAGTGAAGCCAGGATCTCTGTCATCAAGTGACGATTACGCTGGTTGTCTGGCATTGGACTCGCGTGGAGTGCCACGCACGCCAGCCCATGTCCATTCTTCTCACAGTTTTGACCGATAACACTGCTTTGTACTGAGGGCAGATCTGCAAGACGCTCAAGCGCGTACAGTACGAGTACTCGATGATCCCTGAAAAATAACTCTTCGTTCTTGCAATGGGAGATTTCAACAAAACAACACGTGTTTCGCAGGTTATGATTGCAGCGATTCCAACGATATCTCCACTGCTCAGTTTTTGCTCGCAAACGTTTCACACACCAGAACGTACTAAGGTTCGGTTTCTGACAAATTTTCCCGTAAATTCCTGTGCTTCCGACGCGCGAGGCTCTTCTTTTTGTGATCCGAATCGAACGCAAACAGACTTCACTTCACCGGACCCAATACACGTCATTGTGTGCAGGGCAAAAAGTTTCACATCACAAAAATTGCACTTCATCCTTGAACAAGCAGTGCAAACAATGAAAACGTTGCGAGTCCTGATCTGATGGTGTGAGCCGCGCCGGGTCGCACTTCGACATTTTCATCGGCACTGCATGGAATGAAAACTTCGACTCCTGGCTCAAGTAGGAAAACCTTGACATTGGACTTATCAAATGAAACGGGTGTCGCTCTTCACTTGAACGTTTTGATTTTGTGTTTGAGGACACAAGGAAAATTTATGACCCTTAATTGAACAGTAGAGCCACAAGCAGGAACAAGGACACCAATCCTCCGAACTTCGCATTTCACCTGAGCTTCAGCAGCAGAAAAGAAGGACGGAGTACGCAGCTTGTCAAATTGGTTTTTTTTTTGTTTTCCGTGCGCGTGCATCAATGTTGAATACAGCGCTTGGTGTATGCGCTCATGTGTGCGTGCGCTGGATCATTCTACAACGGTACCGAGTTAGTCGCGGGTTTGTCGATGTTTGCGGACAGTTGTGCGAGTGGCGCTTCTCACACTGACCTGAATCATCGTCGCCAACGACAAAGTCGTTATGTGCTTGCACTCAACTAAAACTTGATGGTCAACATGTTCATTTGCAAAATTTCACTGACAACTTCACAGACTTCAGCGATCTCTTCCGACACTCACGCATGTTCTTGCGGTCAACTGCCTTCAAAAAATCACATATG
>JAAUXT010066463.1_pt1 | contig 10286 bp, 11 predicted proteins | sample 7278171 | NCBI WGS metagenome assembly JAAUXT01 (sample SAMN14350112, study PRJNA611818) | marine sediment metagenome | isolation source: surface marine sediment (1.8m) | place: French Polynesia: Moorea | collected 2018-08 | reverse complement strand
TGCTCCATTATGGTGCAAATTTGAGAAAAAGTTGCAGGGACTAATTTGGTAGTTGCAGCACCTGGTGTTGACAACAAGCCACAACCAACTAACCAACGTCGCTCTATTATCACTCACCACATTCGAATTGTTCAAATCACGGCAACCTCCATGGAGGTATTTTTTTTGTGTGTGGTCAGTTTATGTGTGTGATCAAATTTTTGCTCAGCTCACACAAGTCAAATCTCAGACAGAAGCAATTTTAAGGCGTAGAAGCTGAACTTTCCTGTGAAATTTGAAACCTCTGATCTCACTGGAACAATTTTCGCAGAATCGTTACGGAAAAAAGCCAGTTGCAGATCCAGGGGAGCACCCTAACCCCAGAGAAATATGGACATATTGTTGATTGTCCTTCCGACCGACCACATTTTCGGCTCACCACACATGCATGTTGAACATTTGTATACAAGGGGAGCACACCCAAGCGTTGCCTCGTCTGCCGTGTGTCCACATGGGGAGTACCTCCCCTGGATACCAAACGACGGGACTTCTCGAGAAACCTCTTCTCTGAGGCCTCAAATAATGAGAAGGATCCATACTGAAGTAATTGCACATCCCAGACAGTGCATCGTAACCTTGCATTACGAGTTACTTCCAAACGCACTTAAAGTAATTTTGCAACACTGCAGAACTGCCTTGAGCAATTTTCTACACGCTTTTCATCAGCGAGCGTCACTCAGAGGTGATTTATGGAATGTCTTTGCGAACATTATTCAGGCACTGATTCAATTTGAATTTGAATTTTGCTCTGAAGACTTGGTCAGTGATTGCGACTGGCAGTCCAAAAATGTTTGCATGTGCCAATGAGTTCCTCATTTGAAGCCCTTTTTCTGCGCTCAACACAACCTGAAAAAGATACGTTGTTCAACGTTCCAAGGTCAGCTGCAGGTGGACGGCGTGTTCGGTTCACGCACCAAACAGTGTTTTCAGTACGTTGTTCCGGACACGGTAATCAGTTCAAACCAGTGATGAAACTTCAATTATCACATTTGCACGCATTAAACTGTGGTGAACATGCAGAGTCCCACAAGTCACTCCAGTGCTCATTGAATGGAGAAGCAAATTCCTCCATTGTAACATCGACTGACGTGCATAAAAATGTAGTTGCAAGCACATCGTGAAATGTTCGAGTGTCAACAGAACTTTTCGCCTGTCTTCTGATTCTCGTTTGTATGAAATTTTGCTTGTCAGGTGAAAGCAACTTTGCTGCACTCTCTGACTTGTATAACTCGCATACGTGTGCACACACGCACGCACAAGAAGAAAAGATGTGTTGCTTTGTTTTTTTTGTGAAGAGAGGTTCACTGAAGCTGGAACAGAGAGGAACAATTCCTGTTTTTGAACAGCCCTTTATTTGCCTCCAGCCTGACTCAAGCACCTTGTTTGAGGAAATGTGTCTTCCAATTGTTAATCGCTGTGAATCATTTCTATGTTCAAAACTTCGTCTCTTTTCTCTGATGTACGCTCGTATACACAGGTGAAGACAATGCAATGCATCTCTGCTTGGTCGCTTTGGTGTTTTCCTCTACAGCAGATTCGTTCATTTGACGAAAAGTCCTTTTCCCAGCTTGCACGTACAAGGAGAATTGCTCAACGAATTTCATCAAGGGTGAAATGAGCTTCTTTGATCCAACAATATCCCCGGTGAACCAGACTTTATCTGGCGTGTGTGTGTTTGAAAATGATGAGAGTGTTGGATGGTTGCCTGGTTGAACTCTCCCAGAAGGAACAGAAGTTGTGAAGTTGGTCTTTTGCGTGGAGATGGGAACTGTTCTGTTTCTGATACCACTTTGGACAACAGGAGGTAGTTTTTCAGCCCACCCGCTTCAAAATGCAATCCTGAGACGAAGAAACAACCACAAACAAGGCCACAAAATGTCTACCAATTAGACTCTGTCAATCTGTCCAGCAGACTTGTCAATGTGACCGAGAGCGATTAGATCTTTCCCTGAACTACTCTGGTTAATTTTCTGGCTGTTGACGCTCTTTTGACTCGCCTGCCTCTGCAAGTCCCTCTTTAAATTACGACACAATAAGGTCGCCAGAAATGCCTGTCTCACCTTCCTGTGCCCAAGGCCATAAATAAATGGGTTCAGGACACTGTTACTCAATGCCAGGATAATAGCGACATTGTAGAACCAATATGGCAGCGGTGGATCTTCGTTGCGGACTCTGTTGAGCGTGAATCCCTTGTACAGGGCTCCGTACCAGATCAGCATCCCCAGCCACGAGAAGATAAAGTATCCCACAATAACGGCCAAGATGCGGATCGCTTTCCAATTCTCCTTGATTCTCTTCGAGTATTTCTTGCGCCGGGAACTTGATCCTTTTCGTTTGAAGGAGAGCGAAAGCCTCCGCAGTCCGTTTGGTGAGCCTCCTTCAGTGTGTCTGTTTCTGGTTTTCAGGTAAATGTGGCCGTAGAGAACAATCATCACAATCCACATCACCACAAAGTGACCAGGATACATGAATCCCGCATAGCTCCCGCTGATGACGTTCTGGTAGAGGCAGCGGAAAATTGGCAGTCCATGAGAGGAATTGGATGCGTGGGTGTACGAGGTGCCGCTGCAGTTGGTACTGACGCACGGCACAGGGTCCAGCGCGGTCAATGGGATGTTTTCCGTGTTGAACACATCAATGGAGTTCCAACCGAACAAAGGAAGCGAGCCAATCGTGAAGCCATAGACCCAGCACACGAAAATGATGACCATCGCATTCCTGTTGTTGAGCAGAGAATGGTGCTTCAGAGGACACACGATGGAGATGTAGCGTTCCAAGGCAATGGTCAGCAGCATGAGGCAGCTCACCAGGACCTGCAAGCAAAGTTTACAGTCAAGCCAGTTCGAGATTCAGGTTGAGTGAAGAGGCGATCGACATTCGGAGATTGAAGGGACCCAGCGGTTTAGGTCCACAACCTCCGAAAAACAAGTCACCCCCGTTTTGCGTTTTCATGTGGTGCCACATTTCTAACTTTTCGGATTTTTTTCGCTCATACTGGAATCTGGTTCATGCTCGGGCCTTGGGACCCCAAAGTGAATCCTGGGTCCAACCATCAAGCTCAGTTGGAAGGAAAAAATCATCTTGTGTGAGACAAGGTGTCGCTCGTGTGAGAAATCAAAGAATTTTGACTCGGATGTCAGGGCCAGTGTATACACACTGGACCTAAACTTGATGTGTCTCCTCGTGACCTTTCAGTTTGAATTGACAACAGTGAAATGAGATATTTCACAAAGGTCTTGTGTGCATGTGTCTACGTTCCCAAGAGAAAAAGTGTCAGGCGTCACAAATGCACGAATATCTCTCTCGAAGCTGTTCGCTAGAAGTTGTGGTGTGTCATTTTTCGATCCAGGTTCACTATCTTGGTGTCAGTGTTTCGGCGTTTCCATCCGAAAAGAAACGTGTTTCAGAAAAATTCTTGTCGTCCCTCTCAGTTTCAGATCTTGATGGTCGGGTGGAGGTTTACAGCGTTTCCGAAAGTCGTCTGCATTTGCATAAGATTCTGATTCTGGCCCATCTCCGGGTCCCTGCCGGTTTGAGTCGAGTGTCTTTCAAGCAAAGAAACCAACAGGATATTTTGATGTCTCTCGTGACGATGGAAAATTAGAGTGGATGATACTAAAGAAAGAGCAGAGCACATTGAACCTGTAGGAGATATATGTGAATCTGTCTCCCTTTCAGCTGCTTGGCTTCAGTTTTCGGTGCTACTTCCGTATGTGTCTCTGGTGAGGTTCTGAGGCGCTGTCAAAAGAACCTTGTCCCGCCTGGACTATTTCCCAATGAAAGTGTTTTGCCCTTGAGTTTGTCACACGCTCTTGTTTTGTGTTTGTTTGCTTTTGTACAGGCTGAGCGATGGTCGTGTGGGCAAACCCCAGTCCGGATCCCGACGGGCCATCTGCAACCCCGATTTTTGAGAGTGAATGTGATTCATGTATCCGGCTCACCCCACTACAGTTCACGCAAGTTGGATGAATCCACACAGGTTGCAGAGGGAGGTATTGGTGACAAAACTCATTGGGGCTGCACACTAAACAGTTGTCTGCGTCACAAAGGTCCCGAATTCCTCACCAGTTCTGAGAAACCTGGAATGCATACATACAATTGACCAGGTGTTTCTCTCAGAGATTCAATCTGACAACAGCACCCGCACAAGTCATGACTCGCATGCTGAATACACCCAAAGTAATCAAGGCGACTCTTTACCTCCGATATTGCCAGACAGAACACGCTGAGACACACGGTGGGCGAGTTTCCGAACATCTCTAGTTCTGCGGCGACCATGAGCGGGACGACGAGACAGCCCATCATGAGGTCGGTGAGCGCGAGGCTCACGATGAAGTAGGCCGTCACCGTGCGCAGGTGCTTGTGGCGCAGAGTGACGTAGATCAGAAACGAGTTGCCCACGATCATCAAGATCCCCAGGATGGGCAGCGCGACGTGCTTTGCGACGAGCTTGTGCTTGCTGAGCATCTTGTTTCCCGGCGGCAATATCTACAAGAAGAGATTAGGCGCTTTAGATGAGGGATTGTTTTGAAGCCGCAGGAGATTTTGTTCTTTTCCATCTAGACTGGAAATGTCAGAGATTTTGCAGGCGGAAATGTGAGTAACATCGGATGGACACTGCAGCTCGAGTTTCTGTTTGATTGTGCGGTGCAGCGAATTGTTGCCTGAGAGTTCAGTGGATATATACTGACATTTTCATCAACCAAAAACTCTTTTGCGTGTCACGTTGCACGATAAAAAAGGTTCACCAAGGCACCATCCATCCTTCTCCGGTTGAAATTGCCCCAGCTTCGTTTTACTTGGTCACCAGCTTCGCGTTAATTCTGAGCACTCAGATTTCATTTGCCATGCCGCACATCGAACACAAAGTCGTGATTCTCCAACAGAAATCTGGACTGACTTCCTCATTTTGCTTGAGGGGACTCCACTGCACCTGTAACTTAACGAATCAGGTCTTGTCATGTTACATGTGTGAACACATCCCCAGCGGGCTGTGGGGATCGGGAGTTGGAAAATTCAACATTGAAGGTGAAGACGGTGCAAAATGTACGAGGACTTGACTGGTTTTCCGCCCGCCCTTCTTTTCCTGGATTCGCTAGAGATTTGCTCAGCGAGTAGAACTGGTGCATTTGACAAGGGTTTCAACGCAGAGAAGGGACACCAATGCTCAGAAGTGTGAAATGGGGGGTGGGGGGTGGGGTGGGTTAACTTATGTCTCCCAAATCAAAACAGAAACTTGACAAAACGAAACCCTTTGCCCAGTCCAGGGCAAAACAGCAACCTCATCCCAACAAACTTGACAAGAAAAAAGCAACACTTGATGTGACAGTGCAAAATAAGGAGGGGAAAATTGTTTTGGGAACATCGAGACAAGGACAGAACTGGAGCCCTCACCCTTCCATGAAAGTTCCTGTATTTCGTACCAAGAACTTGTCTTTGCGCCACCCTGGAACTCCTACAAACAAAAGCCCAACACAGACCTTGGAGTGGAAATTTTGGACTGATTGTTCTTTCTGTCTGATCACCCACTTTGGAGTAATCCCGCAAGTAATTGGTCAGTCCTCCCAACCTCAAATCCAGCATTGGATCACAGAATGATGCAGTGCTTGTTATTATCATCCCAGATAGCCACAGCGGCCAGACCTCTCAGAAATACAGTCCGTCTGCCAATGCATTCGCTGTTTGAGGCGACGAAACCTCTCAATTCACAGCGAGATGTTCAGCACATGTTCAGCACCAGGAACCAGACCTGACGTCAATTTGAAATGTCGCCGTTCTCTCTCCATTGCGTTCCTTTCTTCCTGCAGAACGCAAAGAGCTTGCAGTCTGATCACAAAACATGCGATCACTCGCTTTCCAGATCGATCTGAGGACACATGTGTGAGACATGTACGAGGTTTGCTTTTTATATTTCCTTCTTTTGGCGTTGACAGTGCCCCATGTGAATACAAATAAACCACATCTAGTTACTTTCCTTCTCCTGTTACTAATCTTTGTTCACACTCTTGAAAGTTTCAAAAATACTTGAGGGACCATACTGATTTTAGGGATTTAAAAGAAGAAATTTTAACCTGATGGCTATGAAGGCCAGAAAACTGAAAATTTTGTTTGACTTTTTTGACCTCTTCTGGTGGTTTTTATTTCAAGTACTCTTGAAGTAGTATTTTAGTTTAAAAATTGGCTAAAGAAAATGTGCAGATTGGCCAAAAATGGAGACAAAAGGAAGCCTTTTCAGATAATATTGTTTTTTTTTTTTCAAAAATTACAAAATACTGTGCATAATAGGGGTAATGTTTGAGAAGTAAACTTTACCATAGTATCTAACCTTTCTTTTGATTGTATGCCAAGACATTTAGAGCAACAAAACTAGCCAAAACAAGCTCATAGCTAAGCAAGTTTTTTCCTTGTTCCCTTTGTGTACAAAAAGCTATTTTTGTAAGATTACAATAAAATTTCTTGTATGCTGATCATTGCATACTGATAGTACCTTTATTGGCATCTTGTTTTGGTTTGATAAAATTGAGTAATGGGTACGCCATCGCAAAAAGAAGGAAATATAAAACGCAAACCTCGTACGAGACATCGACTTCCTTTTCTTTCCTCTCAATCAGAGACGTCCAACTGAACTTCCGTTCATTCGCTCTGCAGATTTATCTTTTGTGGCGAGGAGTTGTCAAGAAAATCGGCGGAAGAACAACCATGTATTTCCTCGCCCTGTTTCTCAGTCTCAGTTTCATTTCAGTTGTGAGTCAAAAATCTTCGGAGCGGAACCTTTTCCTTCAGAGCGGCCCCTTTCTTGGGGCACTCTGAAGGGTGCTTTGAAGGAAATGTTCTTCAGAGCCCCCCTTCCTTCTGGGCTACTCTGAAGGAAATGCTGTTTGGAGTGCCCCTCATGTTTTTTCAGAGCAGCCCCAAATGAGGACTGCTCTGAAGTTTTACAAGGGTCCGCTCTGAAGAAAACAGTGCCTGGATCCAGGATCTGGGGATCAAGGTCACAGGCCACTCCAGAGTGGCCCTAAATGAGGGGTGCTCTGAAGAGCATTTGCTTCAGAGCATCCTTCGGAGCGCCCCTTAAAAGGGTGCCGCTCTGAAGAAAAAGGTGCCACTCCGAAGATTTTTGACTCAGAATTGAACTGAGAAACAGGGTGAGGCCCTCTCAGAGCAACCTGCCCTGCATGACCCCGAAGTGCTGCTTTTGCTGGCGCCACACTGAGAGTTTTGCGTGTTCATTTTTTCAAGTTGAACATTTGTTTCCTTGAACAGCCACAAGGTTGCCCCATCCCCCGATCTTGGATTTACTGGAGGTTGGTTTGCAGGGAAACAGATCGGGTCTTTCAAAATTTGCGTTGAAGTGTACACAGTTTCTTCCCTCAACAACGAATCCAGGAGGCGCAACTTTGAAATTGTGGGAAAGGTTCTTACAACAACCTTCTTGAATGACTCCAAGGCAGAAACCTGGAACTGCAGAGAGTGGAGAGATGTTGCCTTTGATTTCACGCAAGAACACAGATGTCCTGCTAATTCAGACCCAATTCGTTTGGAGAGTTTCCCCTTAATTTGTCGCTTCCTGTGCATACACACAGATTGGTCAGCCAGCTATTCTAGTTTTTACTTGCCATTCAAAGTGCGCCAGTTTCGTTCACGTTATTGCGGTATTCTCCCAGATCCTTGGTGACTTGCTTTCAATGCCACACCTTTTCGTCACGAGTTGGGAAAAACTTCAAAGACCAGACCAACTGGTTTCGTATCAAGACAACAGACACAAAATACGTCGCGAGAAATGACGTTCTGAAAATCAATTTTCTTGGGAGCGCAAGTTGTGTGCAGGACACACTTACCCGTACACGAGCGGTGCACAATATCTTTTCAATGAAGAACAAAGGAAATTGGTTGCAACAAACAAAAGCAGGGCGTAAAATCGCAGATCCAAAGATTCTAAAAGCAAGCGTGCAGCGTAGTCTCACCTGATGTCAAGTCCGAAACAGTTTGCGCGCATCCATTGAGCGTAGAGTCTCCTGAACGCGAGTTCCTCCTTTCACCGAAACATCTTCCTGTATCAGATGCGGCATTCGATGATTCTATGAAGCTGCAACGTAGGAATAGCAGCTTTGTGTCATGTAGTCCCTTCTTGGGACCTTAGTGTTTGACAGCACAATAAAAAGTAACTTCCGTTTCGTTTGATCCGTGCGCGGAACTTGATGGAAAGAAATGACTTCACTTACCATACGTTTTTTTAACATGGGGAGACCAGATGGAACCATTGGCTTTCACACAACATTTTTCGGATTTTTCATGACGCCACAAAAAAATATTGACAGATATTTTTTCAATTCAACTGAATTGCTTGTTTGCTGCAATTTACCATTGTCCATTCCACACGTCCAAGTGGAGGAGACTTCAAATAATTAATTTATGGAACCTGCTGCTGCTAGAGCCTATGGGGGTTATTGAATTCTTGTTTCACTTCCACACCTCAATGGCGATATGTCATGTGCAATGGGTCCTCTCTAACCTGTAGCTGTTCGGGCAATTCCGCTTCACCGTCTTACTGGGTGACTGCAATCAATTTCCCGAACCAGAATGCGAAAATGACCCACAACATGCAAATGAGAGTCAAATCACAAGTGAAGGTTGCTTGATCAGCTCATGGCAGCGGTGTTGGCTAGACAGCTGGTCGCGATGTTGAGACACGGGGATTGTTCTAAGCCATTCTGACCTCGTACAGATCTCCACGGATTCTCTTTTTTGTGTGTTCCTGACAGGGAGCCCCGCTCAGAACACAATTTTTTGAGCAACAAAAACACGTGGATCACAATTGTTTGGACGAGGGGTGGGTAACACAGATGGACAAGATTCAATTCCCTTTTCAACACGCTGCAAATACACCCAAAACTTCCACAGGACTTCTCTGCGTACCCTGGAAAATTTTTGGCTGTGTTTGCACGGGGGAGGCAGGTGAAACAGGTGGGACGCATGCCCCCGTGCAGGGACCTCTGGACACGCGAAGATAGAAAAGGGATAAAGGAAGAGGATGGGAAAGGACAAATTTTAAGTGCCTCAAAATTCGCTCGCCCTTGGGCTCCACCTGCAATGACAATTGGAGGTACGCAGTCGGTCAGGCACAGTGCTCAGGTACACTTGAAGGTCAGGTTCAAGTTCAAGGCATGTGTCCTTGACCTTGACCTCTTGACTTTGGCCAAGGTCATTATTTGACCTTGACCTTTCTCCAAGGTCATTCATCATGACCTTGACCTCTGATGACCAGAATTGAGGTAAGGGATCTTGTCCTTATTTGTCATCAGATTTGTGCCCTGCCCACTTTTTATTTGTGGCTGGACAGGGCCTGAATCTTCAAACATCCAACCCACAGGGAGCCCTGGTCTGAACAAGTCTTTTTACTGTTTTGCAGACAAAGAGGTGTGTTCTCGCAGCCAAGCTGACAGCAAGGCAACAACAGCACCTGGGTGGAGGGGCGACAGTGCAAGAGTGCGGTCTGGAGCGGCACATACTAGGAAAAGCAAGGTCAGTGGCACAAATGTGGAACAAATTATCATTTATTGCCCTTCTGTGCAAGAAGCATGCAAGTTTCACTCATCATCGGATGAGTCGGCATCGACTGACTGATCCTTGGGTTCCCAAAAAGCGGCGAGCCCATCTTTGCGTGTGCACAATCCAAACTCTGAAATGAAGCTTGCCATCTCTGAAGATGGGGCTTGTGGGTAGAATTTGGGATTCATGTGGAAACTTTCCAATCTGAGATGGTTGACCAAAGCTTGACTCTGTGCTGGTGTCAGAGGCTTTGTTCTTTCCAGTGGGAAAGCAGCGGAACCTTCAGCACACATGGTGGCATAATACTTGTTGATCTAAATTTTGATGACATCAGTTGTTTTGGCCTTTGGCTGTTGTTTTGGCCAGAGCTGTTCTCTGTGTGATTTTGAATATGCTTTCCACTCATGAAAGACTGGGTTCAGGTGTACGCGGTAAGAGCCATTAACAGAGTTCCCACTGGTTCCTGCCATTTTTTGTGTTCTACCGATCCATCGCAGTCGGTTGTGAGCTTTCCTTGCATCCGGAAATGGGAACATAAAAACGATGTACGCCACAAACGCGTGGGCTTTAGCACTCTGGCTGTGGTTGAGACGTTACTTGACCCGCAAACAGAAGGCTTCAGTGGTCCGCCCTGTCCGTTAGGAATGTAAGGTTGCAGGGCCCTGAACTTCTGGTGCTTTCCCCATCATCCCTTTCGT
>JAAUXT010040526.1_pt1 | contig 10287 bp, 3 predicted proteins | sample 7278171 | NCBI WGS metagenome assembly JAAUXT01 (sample SAMN14350112, study PRJNA611818) | marine sediment metagenome | isolation source: surface marine sediment (1.8m) | place: French Polynesia: Moorea | collected 2018-08 | reverse complement strand
GTTTCTCTATCCGTTATGGAGAGTTTGATCCAACCTACAAGAGCCGTTCTCTCGGTTGTACGGCCCACACTGTACTGTGTGTGGCCATGAGGTACTCATGTCAGGTAGAGGATTCGTCCCGTTGAGGCAGATGCTCCTGCAGCGTTCATAGGCTGGGCTGTTCTACTCTTTAGGAAAGGAATGACCCAGTGCTGATGTGCGTTCCCCTCCATCGCCCTTTTTATAATTCTTGATGCTTTGACGCTTAGCATCAGAACTTGGACAGAAGTACGCCACTCAAAATTATCCTAGTCAAGGCACCCCAATTTGCAGGTTACACGGCCCCAGCATAAAACCTTCGCATATGCGTGTCTGTGTATGTGCGTGTGCGTGTGTGTGTGCGTCTGGCGAGGCGTGTGCGTGTGTGTGTTCGTGTATGTGTGTGTGCGTGCGCCCTGGCTCAACTGTCGCAGTTGACCGTTTCCGTCTCGTTGTCAGGGAGGGGCGCGCGGCGCTGACGACGTCGTTCGGCGTCTTCAAGTACATGGCGCTCTACAGCATCGTGCAGTTCGTCACCGTCCTCATCCTCTACTCGGTCAGTACCCCTCCAGTACACTTGTATGGGTCAGTTGCTACCCGTTGTTCACGGGTCAGTACTCCTGCCGGGTCAGTCAGTACAAATGTACCACAGTACCGCTTGTCGCTCCACTTGATCTGCAGAACACAGTGCTGTGCGCATTCCAATCCAGTGATAGCTCCACCATTTACCCCACGACCCTGACTCCAACATTGAGGAACAAAAACACACGTGATCAGTTTTGCACCAGGTGGCGCTTGTTGACGGGTGTATCTGGGCAGGGTCAACTATTCGGCAAAGTTGGGTCCACAAGAGGTACGGTGCACTCACGCCCGGCACCAACACATACCAACACGTGTGGGCGGGGCAGTCTGATCGTGACATGGGCGCAGAATCGTCGTTCCTCACTGCGCGGCTGTTTCTCTGCAGAAAGAGACGAACATGGGCGACTGGATGTTTCTCTACATCGATCTAGTCATCACCACCACCGTCGCCGTGCTCAGTGAGTGGCGCCCTCGGGCGGGTACAGACGTCAAACCAACAAAAACACGTGCATGAACACACACACACACACACACACACACACACACACGGAACGCCGTCTCATGTTTCAGTGGGTCACACGGCGGCGTACCCTCGCCTCGTGCGGCGCCGCCCGCCCGGCTCGCTCGTCGCCCCTAGCAACGCCTTCTCGGTCGCGGCGCACATGCTCCTCGTCGTCGCCTTCCAGGCCGGAGCCTACTTCCTCGTGACCAGCCAGCCTTGGTGAGCGCACGCACACCTCACCACACACGCACACCTCTCATACACACCTCACCACGCACACCTCACCACACACGCACCTCCTCTGTCACATGTGCAAACTTCCTCGTCACCAGCCAGCCATACACTCACACCCCACCACACACGCACACACCACCACACACGCACACCTCTCCTACACATCTCACCACACATTTCACACACACCGCGCACGCATGCACGAAGACGCACACTTCCTCGTCACCAGCCAGCCATGCTGAAGACACGCACACCTCCCCGTACACGCACGCACAATTGCGCAAACCCGTGACCAGCCAGCGCTGGTGAGCGCACGCACACCGCACACCACACACACGTACCTGTCACAAAACGCACGCACGCACACACGCAGACGCACTCTTTCTCGTTACCAGCCAGTCCTGGTGAGCACACACCCACTGACACCACAAACACACGCACAAGCTTTGATGAGACACTTTCCTGCACGTGTTCGCCTTTGTCGCTCATCTGAGCGACGCGTTCTGCTACAACTGGGCGATAATACATGACCACGTGTTTCAGGTTCACGCCGGTCACGCCGAACGCGTCGCTGGACAACGTGACGTGCTGGGAGACGACGACGCTCTTCTACGTGTCGGCGTTCCAGTACCTGATGCTGGCGTTCGTCTTCTCCAAGGGCCCGCCCTACAGGAAGCCCATCTGGACCAACGGTGAAGCTCCACCATGGGGCGTGAGGGGTGGGGGCAGGGGGCATCAGGCAGGGGCAGGAGTGAGGTCGGAGTGTGGGGCAGCATCCATCACTGGGGTGGGTGCCGACGGGCGCCTCACCAGCAAAGTTGAACCAATTGCCAACAAATTCGAGGAGAGAGGCAAACCTACTCACGAGGTGTCCAGCATTGCATAAGTTTGTAAAGTGAGGAAGGAGGCTCCAGCCATCCGGGTCAATAATCACAGAATGATTGGCTTTGTCAGCGATGTTCCTCTCGGCTCTTTTGATGACGTCATGTTCTTCTCCACGCCATTCGTGTGTTTCAGTGCTGTTGCTGCTGGCCCTGGCCCCACGTGCAGTGCTTCTGCCTATCTCTGTGTTGACAGTGTTAGTTTTGTGTTGCAGTGCTGTTCCTGGTGGCGCTGGTCCTGTCTCTGTGTTGACAGCGCTAGTTTTGTATTGCAGTGCTGTTCCTGGCGGCGCTGGTCCTGTCTCTGTGTTGACAGCGCTAGTTTTGTGTTGCAGTGCTGTTCCTGGCGGCGCTGGTCCTGTCTCTGTGTTGACAGCGCTAGTTTTGTGTTGCAGTGCTGTTCCTGGCGGCGCTGGTCCTTCTCACCTGCCTCACTGCCCTCCTCGTGCTCTACCCGCCGGGATTTTTAGTCGACCTTTTCAAGGTGAGACCAATGCGATTGTGTGAAGCGCATGGTCTTGTCCGATTCGTTTTCTCCCAAAGATCTGGCGGAGTCTGTTCGTTACAGAACAGAGGATGTAAATGAAAAGGTTCAGAAACATTTTTCTCAGCTTCCTCTTGGTGCAATTTTGCTCCGGACGCTGCGTCACGGCGTTTCTTGAAAACGAACAGAGACGCGATGACGTGGTGCACGGCGTGTCACGTGTGTACGTGTACGCGTGTGTGCGTGCGCGCGCTCACCTCGCACAAATCATGTGTGTGTGTGTGTGTGTGTGCAGCAGGCCTCACGTCCTTCTCTTGTTGCAGCTGAAGGTGATCCCCGGCGACGCCTTCCTCTTCCGTCTCGTTCTACTCGGCTTCGTCGCCGCCAACTTCCTCGTCGTCTGCATTTTAGAGGTGCGTCTCCATCGCACGCGTTCCACGTCGCCTCGCGTCAATCGAAGCGTGTTCTGCTGTTTAAACTTCTCAAATGTAGTTTCCATCGCTCTGGGTCGATTTTGATTGTTGCGTCCTGTTTTCTCCAGTGGATCCAGGCCTGCTCATTCCCTGGAAAATGGATCTTGGAAATGAAATTTTCCTCTGATTTTGCGCCGTGATGTGCAGGTTTTATCAAAATTGACTTTGGGGCCTTGTGACTAATTGTGGGTCCGCCAGAAATGGCGGAGAATAGACAATTTTTTTTTTTTTTCTGCAAGGGTTCACCCACGCTTTAAAAATGGTTCCTGTGACGTCATACAACGATTTTTCGAGAGCAGGAACCTTTTTTTGCAGTGGGTGAACTCACTGAGACCTACCACAAGGAGGTCACGTACGAGAGGCTTCGTGACTGCAGCGTGGTAGAATTCTATCTCACCGAACCTTCCTTTTCAGTCGTTCATCGTCCCGAGCGCTGCGCTGCGTCGCTGCGCCAACGCCGTGCGCCGGAAGCGGCGTCCCAAGAACCGCTACAAGCTGCTCGAGAGCGAGCTGCGCGCGCAGCCCTGCTGGCCGCCCGTCGGGCAAGAGACGCTCGCGCCCCCGCGCGGCGAGGAGCACTACCAGGGGGCGCGGCGGCGCCGCGGGGCGCGGAACGCGGTGGCGCCACCTGCAGACAGCGTCGTCGTTGACGTCATGGAGGGAGACACGTGACACGGAACACGTGACGCGGGAAGATGATTTTTAAACTGACCTGAGTTTCTGTGAATGAGAGGCCGCAAACTACGGTGCGTGTGGCCAGGGTCATGTTGTGATGTTTTTTCTGACTTGCACACCGCGGCCTTTTATCTTGGACGTCAATGCATCACTCGTGGGATCAACTGGTGAAACTCTCCATACCGTCAGTGACTTGTGTTCATGATGTGTGTGCGCGCGCGCATGTTCTTGCGTGCGTGTGTGTGTGTGCGTTCAAGTGCGTGTGCGCGCGCATGCGTGTGCCGCCACTTGTGTCTCATGAAATGTGCAGGTTATCGCCATGTGTAGTTCCTGTTTTAGATGCGCACACACATCAGTGATGGAGACCGGTGTCAGTGTGACTGCGTCATTTTGCTCACAAGTGCTCTTCAATTTTTGTGCAGAAAAGTTTGGGGGAAAAGGGATTTGGTTGAAGGAACGCGTGATTCTGCGTGAACTTTCACAACGAACTATTCCAACGTACGCACCTTGTTGTGTGTGCATCACTTGAGAGATCAGAGTTCATGGGAGAACCGGTGGTGGAGTGGCGGTGCCTGGCACCCCCAGAGTTGACCCTGGAAATCCATGAATGACCTCTGCTTATATCAACGCAGGGTCTGACCCGCGATTCCGTTTTGGAGCGACCCCTGTTGGACCTCAACCTGAAACACTCACGTGGGAATGTGAAGAGTTTTGCGCCAAACAGCGCAAATATAGGGAGGTGGATGAATATTTTTTGGGGGTCACACCGTCACGTGCCCCCCCCCCCTGGAACGTGTGAACTTCACAAAGCCAGTACGGACACTGAGATTGCACAGACCACGGCACGTTTCACACTGAATGAGTCACGCGTTGCGTCCCTGGGAAAGTCAGTGGACGCGCCATCTGTGCTTCCAATGACCTGCACAGAGAGGCGACGCGTGACGCCCTCTGGTGTGACACGGGCCGAGTATTTTAACTTGAAATCCGGGACACGGGTACAACTGTTTGTGAATGAATCAAAGAATTCCACTCACTGGAAACGTCTGTGAGTTGCTGACCGCAACGACACCAGAGAGAAAATAAACTCGTATTCAAACGTTTCTGCGACGTTGGTCCTTTTCAGAATCACGCGCATCGACATCGGACTCTGCGGGGTGGCAGATGCCTCCAGTGGATCCCTGGACAGGGCCCCTGGAGGCCTGGTGTCCTGGGTACAGGGCCCCTGAGATGGGGTCCAGGGGCCTGTTGCCCTCCCAGTGTGGGGTCCCTGGGGGGGGGGGGGAGTTGGTGTTCCTGGAGTGGGCCTCGTGGAGACCGCATGGTGCGGGGTCTCTGGAGGTGGGGAGGATTCTCAGCCTCATCATTCACAACTCAACACGAGCCTGCACACACACACACACACACACAAACACACGCACACATACACACACACGCACACAAACACACACGCCCACACACACATAAGCGGAGGCGCGACTGAACGAACACGAACGTCGTGCTCACAGTTGAATACGTCTTGCGCTATTGTTTATTGACAACAAAGTTATTAAAACGAGTAACCCAGCGTTACAAACGCGTAACACAGAGTTACAAACGAAAACCGAGTCTTAAGTTGTAACTGCCCACTCGTGGAATACACGTGCTTTGAAATCGAAGAACTTCTCAATGGATCCAACGTCTGATTCTGCTCTTTATGAATAAAACCCTCTCAGGCCTGGTTCACACTGGATGCGTCATGCGCTGAGCGACGCAGTGTCCGGACACCAACGGAGGGACGCAATGCGTGACGCATCCACTGTGAAACGGGCTCAAATCTGGATGTTCCAGCTGCTGTCCTTTTCTCCTGCACATTTTGCGGCAAAACTTTGAAGACACAAACATCTACTGTAGTTGATCTGGTCAGTTTGATTCCTTATGACTAGAAACATCTTAAAACTGCTGATGTTCAGTGGCGCCTCTCGTGGCGTTTAAATCTTCAATAAATTAATCCTATGAACGACAAGATCTGCTTCACACTGGATGCGTCAGTCAATGGGCGTTTCGTCAGCCGACGCAGAGAAATGCAACGCGTGACGCCTCCAGTGTGAAACGGACCTCAGTAGTTGTTTCGCACGACTCTCTGTGACGGATGGAAGAAGATCTAAGTACAACGACCAAGTTTCTCTGGTGCAGTAGGCGTTGCTGTACACGCGCGTGCATCTTACGTGTGAGTTTAGTAAACGGCTTCACGCATGCGTCACGCAGGCCACGTGGTGTTCATTCATCCGTTTCAGATCAGGTCTCAAAGTTCCAATTTCAATGTTACAATTCAATTTAATAAAATTGAAATCTGATTAGAACACAGCTGTGTATAATTTGAGATAATTTGAGATAATAAGGAAAACAAATTTGACGCAGGAGGAGTTGATCTGACAACCAATCAGGACTCGATCAGCACACGCATGCGCGCTCCCTGCACCAGCTGAGTTCTGACGTCACACCAATAATGCTTCTCTTCCCAACATGGACTGTTTGATTGAAATTCCTCTGAGTTTTGATACAGTTGTGTGTCTGTTACCCTGTTCTCTTTGCTGCTGCACGAGCTAAGTTTGCACAAATAGAACAAAGCGGGGATTCCAAGGGTGACACGTCGCGTTGACAACCGAAGCTGTGACGAGTTCGATTTGACGTGGCGACATCCAAAGCGGTCAAACAGAACACAACCCAAAATTGTGGTTTCGCTCCCAAAATAGCAGCTCCAAAGTCTCAAAATTTCCGAGTGAAAAACAAGAACACCAGCGGTTTGAAGACCCGCCATCGCAATGAGCCCAAAAAAATTGAAGGAAGCAAAAAGCAAACTCGCACTGAACGAAAACAATGGAAAATCCGTTTTTGATACGAGTCTAACGAAAATTACTGTTGTCGACACGTGTTGCGAGATCGAGACAAAAACGAACGACACTGGCTCAGCATTAATACTCGCAAAATGGCGTCAGTATAGCGTTTGTACTCAGCGTGTACTGTCACGTGTATGGCACTGCCACGAAAGTAAAATGTCATGAAATACAAACGCAAGGAAAAAAAAAGCTCAACGAACAAAAGCATGAATTTACAGCACAAAATACATTCATACCGGAGACAGCGAAATGGTCGAGTTCGATTTGACACAGCGAAAAGCAGAGGCCATCGAAGCGTCAAATCGAACAGAGCCACAGGAGCGAGTGAGCACAGCCGGAGCGGACCACGTGGTCAGACCGGGAAAGCGATGGGCGCGTTCGATTTACACATACGAGCGCACTCCACAGGCAGCATCATCCCATGGAAAAACTGCTGCTGAGACACTGGATGCGTCACGCGTCACGTCCCTGCACAAGTCGAAAGGTGATTTTTTTCAGTGACGCATAACTCCATGGTCAACGTGCGCAGGGACGCTGCGCGCGACGCATCCGATGCGAAAACAGCCCTGATGATGCGTTCGCTTGCCATTGGACTGTGTTCGGGTGTGCAAATTGAACGCGCCCAATCCAGAAATCCAGAACCGTGGGCTAGGCGTATCAAGATCAACTTTTTCGAGAAACCCCAATGTTCAGTTATTCGAGAAAACCCCAACCAGCCAAGAGAGACAGGAACCGAGCGACGGTGATGTTTTGTGAAATCAACCTGAGAGTAACGTAAACCCACGTTCGCTGGTGCCTTTTAGTGACGTCACCATGGAAACGCCACGCGTTGCTAGGTCGTCGCAGCGACGCAACGCGTGGCGCATCCAGTGTGAAGGTGGTCTCTGTGCTGTACAGGACGTGCTGCGTGACAATTGTACCAAGTACTCGAATGTCATAATTGATATAGCAACATATACTGTGTCAATGTTGTCAGTTCACTCACGCCAATTCCCTATGTCGCTTCTCTCACGCGTCGCTTGTCACCATGACGACCACATGCGTCTCTGTTTACAAATATGCACCCACGTGTGTTTGTGTTGAATCCTGCGGTTGGTTATACCGTGTGGGTGCGACTCACTTTCTCTCTTACGTCGCCTGAACTTCTGACCCATTTTCACGTAGCAGCTGCAACGCCATCTACACACTGCAATGGAGTTGCACCTCCGTTCACGCGCGGCCCAAAACGTTGTCTTCACATTTTTCACGTGTTCACGTTCACTGCTTCACGTTTCGAGGTCAGCGCTGCAGCCGCTACGTGAAAACTTCACATTTTTCGCACCGCACGCAAAATTCCGACGCGCACGCAAAGTTCGCATTCTCCGCCTCATTCACGCGACACAATAGCATCTGCCGAGTCGGTTCTTTGGCCGGAAATAAATAGCTAAACTGCATCACGTGCTACTGATCAAGATCAAAGCTCGCCTCCAAATGACACAAATCTGAATCAAGACTGTTGAGTGTTGAACCCACCAAATAAATACTGCCCTACGGAATCTGTGTACGTCCTGCGTTTGTTTCTATGGTAACCTGCTAGCTAAGTGAGAAATGTATGTGATTAGGTGTTATTCTTTTGATAACAGCAACTTTTGAAAAATTTGAAAATGCTGGAGCTGGGAATCTTTTCTAGTGGACAACTCTGATACACTGTCTGGAATAACGTTAACGTCGACGAAAAGAGGGACTTTTAGCTGAGCGACGCGTCGTGTCTCGTGGCGCTTTTCAATTGACGTCCGTTGTGGGCGACGCACGTGACTCACGTCGATGCTGCGTCAGACTCCTACGTGCCACGGAACACGCGACGTAGTCCAGCTAAACCTCCCTGCAGAGTCTGCGCAGTCGCACTGCGCTGCGTCCTATTGCTCCACCCACCTCATGACGTCACTGACGTCACAACACCCGACGTCATGACGTCACTGGTATCTGAAGATCTTGACGCAGTCATTGCCGAGATCCGCCACGATCACGTGGGCAGCTGACGTCACGGCGGGGGGCGGCGTCTCCGACTGTGACGTCGTCTCTGATGACGTCACCTCTGATGATGTCACCAGGGGTAGCGCGGCGAGCCCGCTCGGTCGCTTCAGCTTGTCGTCAAAACTGTCAATGTCGAAGAGCCAGTCGTAGCTGGGGTTGAACACCTGTATCACACAGCGCCCCCTGGCGGACCGCGTCGCCAACACGTTGCCGTGCTCGTCCACCGTGACGCCGCCGTACTGTCCTCCCTTGACGCCGTCTCCGGCCGAGATCTCGCGAATGTAGTTGCCATGGCGATCGAACACCTGGAGACGGTTGTCCGTGACTAGAATATCGTCGTTGGGGGCGCAGTAGACGGAAGTGATGAGTTTGAACTGCGCAGGCGCCGACCCTTTTGACCCGATCTGCTTGACGAGCTTCCCGTTGGCGTCGAACACGAGCAGCTTCCCGACGCCGTTATCGGCGACGATGACGTCACCGTGCGAGTTGACGGCGACGCTCGTCGGCTCCTGGAACTCGGAGCACGTGAACTTCTTGACGACGTCGCCCACGTGGTTCATCTCGGTCACGTGTTTGGTGCGCCAGTTGACGAGGACGATGTGACTGGTACCCGGAGCGAGGCACATGCCCGTGCAGCTGTGCTCCTCGAGCCCGTACTTGCCCACGTGACGCAGGAACCGCCCCTCGCGATCCAGAACCTTGATGCGACTGTTGCCGGTGTCAAGGACGTAGATGACGTCATTGGTCTTGTCCACGCATGCGCAGACGGGCTGCACGAAGTCCACGTTGCCAGAGCCTCTCTGCCCGACCTTGAGCACCGGGTTATTGTGCTCGGACACGTCAATCATGAAGGGGCTCTCTCTGATTGGTCGATCGAAGATAGAGACGCACAGTTTGTGGACGCCACGCGCGCGCGGCGTGAAACTGATGACGTAACTTCCGTCGTCGTTGTCCTTGATTTCCGTCGGCACGATGTCGCCCTCGTCGTCGCGTAGCTCGACGGTCACCGGGTCGCAGCCGGAAGTGCGCGGGTTGCCATGGTAATCTACCGTTGCTATGGAGACGGAGGTGGCGAGGTGCGTGGTGACGGGCGTCTGGAGGCGCGCGCGGCACAGCGCGGGGAACGTCTTGCTGATGCGGATGCGGCCGAAGCTGTTGAGCGCCGTCATCAGGTCCCGCAGAGCCGCGTTGTGCTTGAACTCAAACCTGCCGCGGAGAAAAAGTAGTTCCGTGGTCAAAACAAGAAACACTTGACCGTATGAACGCAAGTCTTGGAAAAGATTTTGATGAAAATTCATCACAGAGGAAAGGAAATATTGCAACAGCAAGAGAGGTTTTGTTTTGCGCACCAGAGTTCGCACCTTGTGCGTGTTGGACTTCAATAATTCTGAAGGCGTTATCACGCTCAGCGTATGTGTGTGTGTGTGTGTGTGTGTGTGTGTGTGTGTGTGGCATCAAGCCCGCCCTGCTGTGCGTGCGTGCGTGTGTGTGTGTGCGTGTGTGTGGCATCAAGCCCGCCCTGCTGTGCGTGCGTGTGTGTGTGTGCGTG
>JAAUXT010085058.1_pt1:5000-10288 | contig 10288 bp, 15 predicted proteins | sample 7278171 | NCBI WGS metagenome assembly JAAUXT01 (sample SAMN14350112, study PRJNA611818) | marine sediment metagenome | isolation source: surface marine sediment (1.8m) | place: French Polynesia: Moorea | collected 2018-08 | reverse complement strand
TCGCTCCCTCTCTCCCTCCCTCCCACACACCATCCCTCACTCCCTCTCTCCCTCCCTCCCTCCCTCCCTGCCCCCTCCCTCCCCCCGCGCCTCCCCCTGGATGATGGGTATCTGCGGGGCGGACTGTCAGGATTCATATCGCTCTAATTGGGGCCGCGAAGCATTCGTCACTTCTCCGCTGTCAGCGGCGGGAGGCGGCGGCTGGAGGGTGAGGGGAGGGTGGGCGCCGAGCCGGGGAGGGGCGGCGGTGGGGCAGGGGGACAGCAGAAGGGGTGGGGGTCAGCGGGTGGGGTGGGGTGTGTGGGTGAGGACTGAAGGGCAGTGGGAGGGTTAGTGGGTGCAGGTGGGTGGGGTGTGAACCCCAGCCGAGACGGTGAGGGGTGACAGTGGGTGTGGGTGTGGACTGGGTGAAGGGTGCTCGCAGTGGGGAGTCGGGTGAAGAACAGTGGCAGGTCCAGGAAGAGGACAGAAGATGAGGTGGTGAAATGCCATGAGGGGGGGGGGGTAGAGGCATTGGTGAGTGCGCATGGGGGCAGGGGCGGGCATACTGCCGTGTGGGGATAAAGGTGTGGTGGGGGCGGAGGGAGGGGAGGGAACCGCGTGAAGGGCGGGCAAGCAGGACCAGGGGTGGTTGTGGTGGGCGTGGTTGCTCGCAGGCAGCAGAAGCGAGTCAAGGCCACGCACTGACAATGCAATTGAAGATGACCGCCCAAGGTCTCAAAAGGGGCATTAAAGGGACCAACCTCCAGTCTGCAACGCGTGCCGGGACGAGTTTCCCGCCGCCGACCCTGGATCTGCGGTAGAGATGGACGCTCACGCCCAAGGCCATAATCACCATTTCCATGCTGGCGAAGTCAACAGGTGGCTCTTATGTTATCGCTCATGCCTGTGTTTCCATGTATCTTTTCAGAATCAGTGCAAGAGCATTTTCATATGGAGAGAATCGGCACCCTGACGCATATCTTCGCGATGTACGCCACGCAGCGTCGCTCCGCCACCCTGACCCTGTTGGTGGTGGTGGTGTACGCCACGCAGCACGGCTGCTCCGCAGACCTGATCACTACCCCGGCACCGGGTCCAGGTGAGTCGTACACGGGGGTTGGGTACAGGGGGCAGGGGGACACGGCGCCGTGGGGCAGGGGGTGGGTCAAGGGGGCAGGGGGTAGGTCATGGGGGTCCAAGGGACAAGGGCAAGGGGCTGGGGCAGGACAAATCCTTGTGATTCAGAGCAACACTCACACACACGCACACAAACACGCAGACACACACACACAACCCCCCAAAAAAGCTGCATTCAGGTGAGGAAATTTCAATTTTCAGCATTCTGAGCGTCACGTGACATCAAAAACGTCACGCGCTCCCAACTTGACACAAGTTAATGAGGCTCTGAGCACTTTTGATTTGTGCTCCAATTGGGTCTCTTTTCACCTCTGATGTTATTTCTGCCTCTTTCTCCCATTGTGGAGACGTAGACGTATTTCTGGTGACATTTAGAGTTGAATAGGCGGAGGCGGCTGCACAGGAACACTGAGGCAGGTTCCCTACACACACACGCACACACACACAAGCACACACACATGCACACACACACACACACTTGTTGAGAGGGGGAACCAGCCCAGTCCTACCGAGGGCTCGATGCTGAAGAGGGTCCGACCCTGAAAGGACCCCACCGTGTCCTGAGTTGGATCAGACCCTGCGGAGGGTCCAACCCGGGCTGACTGAGATACCCTCAGGCTGGGTGGCGAAACTCTGACTTCAAAGTGAAAACCAGTGAAATGGTGTACACCTGCAACGCAAGTTTTCAGGGTCAAAAAATTCTTCGCGTCGGGTGCGTGTGCCGAGCCGTGCATCCGCCTCTGTCTCGCCCTGGAGTCGTGTCAGCAAATTTTCGAGGCAGATTGCGACGCTTTCTTGTCATTTTGTGTAAAAGCTCCCCCATTCACTCCCATTCACACGTCTCTATAGACGACACAGCTCTACGATGCGTCGCAGACCCCTGTGTGTCGCCTGGAAACGTGGGGAAAGTTTTTTTTCGTGCACCATATTTGTTCGTGGGTGGCATCGCAAAAGGAGACGGGCAAATGGAAACAAAAGCAAAAGATGTGAAACAGTGACGAGTTTTAGCAGCCACTAATTCTCATGACGTGCGGTGCCCCAATTACCAGATCAGTGACACAGATGACCATATTTGCCCTGAATTTGCTCCGAAAGCCAAAGACTGAGCAAATTGGACCTGTGTCACCGATCCGGCAATTGGGGCACGTCGAAAAAGGAGCGGACGTATTTGCTAAAAGTCCCTATTTTTCCCCCAGGGACGTCCACTCAAAGTTGGGCAATTGGGCTTCACAGGCACATGATAGCGTGACGTCCACGAAAAAGGACGCGCGTGCGTGTTTTGACTGACGTCAAAAATCCCTCATTGGGTTTGATGTCACATTTTGACGCCGACGTCCACGAAAACGACCGCGCGTCACCAATGTGTGCAGCCCTTACATTTATGCACACGACATCCACGTGTCAACGCCGCATACTCCGCGTAAAGAAGGGTGTTTGACGCTCACGTCAAAGTATCACGTTTAATCTTCACGTCAAATGTGACGTGCACGTCAAAGCGACGCGTCTGACAGCCTGTCCTCCACCCACCTTCAGCTGCTGTGCGGGAGAGAACGTCTCAAGGCGACGGCTCGACTCCCTGGATTCTACTACAGTAGGGAGTTTTAGCAAATTTATCCGTGTTCAGTGTACGTGGCTGACGTCGACCGGCCGATTGTTCCGTGTGTTGGGAGACGTGCAGCGGATGGAGGTCTCAGACTGAGGGGTGTGTTCATCCTATCATGGGACTGTTCACACTCGTTCACACAGGTTTGGGAGAAGACACCAAAACTCCTCTTCTTATTAGTGAGGTTTAGGTGCAACACGTGGGAGGCTTCTCCGGTCCCATTTAACGTGCTGTCCAACGTCTGGTGGCAGCAAGCAAATGGAGAGCAAATTCCGTGGCATTTTACGTGGGAACACCAATCACTTTGTTGACATTTCTATAACAACTACTCAGAGGTTCAGCACTAGTTTTCACACAGGTTTTGGGAAGAATTGCACACACCAACTGCTGTCAAAATTTGGTTCAATTTCACCTTCCTCTTGGTGTGAGAGTGCCACAGAATTTGCTCCATGGCAACTTGAATTGCCGTGTAAAAAATTGGAGATTTGGGACCGGGCATTGGACCGGACGTCAGTCGCCGCACGTGTTGCAACTAAACCTCTCTACTGTCATTCATTTGACGTCAGCCACGGACGGAGAGGACGAATCTGCTGAATCTTCTCCGTGACGCGGAGGGGGGGCGGGGAGGGGGGGCTCTTTGAGGCGGCGCCGTCTGTTGTGTGCGCAGCGACACACCTCGGGAAATTGGATTTCTGACTTCAAACGGGCGGCGCTGTCAATGCTGAGGGGGGGGGAACTCACAAAATACTCCTGTGTAGAGGGGTGGATCTGGGGGGGGGGCACAACACACACAATGCTCAAGCGGATCGGGGGGCGGGGCTCAACACACGAGGCCAGGTGGATCTGGTGGGGGCTGAACACACACGGGTGAGGCGTGTCTGTGAGCCAGGGGCCGATTCTGGGCGGGACCCAACGCTCACGTCTATGGCGTGGCCAGGGTGGCCTGAGACTCTGATTTCAAGAGGTAGAATCCAGGGCAATGGTCACAAAGTCAAAACTTTGCATCCCTGTTCAGGAAGGATCTATCGTCAAGGGTCAAATTTGTTTGAGTTTCTATTTCAAAGCCTGAAATTGTCAGGTACTCCCGCACTGTACTCAGAGTGAGACCCCCCCCCTCCTCTCCACCACTCCCTGAACCAGCCCCAGCACTCACACCCATTGGCTGCACCGCCAGCTTTTCTCAAGGGTAGAATCCTCTTCGCACTGGATGGTGCCTCGTGCGTGGCGTCCCCGAACAAAGTCAATGCGTAATGCGCTGCTCAGGCCTGATTCACACCAGCTGCGTGCGTCAAGCGTTGCGTCCAAGCGCACAAATGATCCCTGTTTTGCTGAGTGGCACTTGTGTGGAGAGACTGTATGTGATGTGAAAGGGAAAAGGATTGCAGGGATGTTGAGGTTGCAGTGATGCACATCACAAGACTAAAGTTGTTGTGTTATTGTGCGAAGTCCCTCTATGACGAAGCACCATGTGGTAGTGCAGTATATGGCAGGGTGGATGAAATGTCCCCTGCCCCTCCCCCTCCCCCAACCACCTCCCCCTGCCAGACCCCCTCCCCCCACTGGACCCCCCTGTGGAGAAGACAAGGAGGACAAGGAAGAATCAACAACATTACTGGCCAGCAAGGGACTTTGCACTGCAGTTGCCTTGAGCAAAGCTTCTTGTTTTGACAGCCATAACACTTGTTTTTGCCTTCTGAGCATGCTCAGCAGGTCAGTTACTGTAGAGGTGTGTGATGATGATGTTATAATTCCCAGTCTAATTTGACCTAGTTTAGCCAAATCTTTAACAAATTTTCCCACTTCAAATGTATTTTGCAAAATTTCTACTTGGACACAATGAACTTGATTTATTTTGAGTAGCAGAAAGTTGGGTCAAGTTATAAGAAGAGAAAAAGCCCATTTGTTGTTTGAAATTCCAAATTTGAAAGAAATAATGGCAAAAATTCATCGTGCCAAGACTGTGCGGTCGACCTGTACCATTGTCAATGTCTGGACAAATCCCCAAACAATTGCCTCTTTTGAGGTCTGTCACCAGCAAAAAACCAAACCAACAATTGGCTTTGAATCAATTGGATATAAAATCACACACTTGTTTGTGTGTGTCCTCACCATTGTCAATCTGGAAAAATCCCCAAACAATTACCTGGAATCAGGTCCATCACAACTAATAACCGGTGTCTCAGGATCAGACAACGACCGTACTATTTTTCCGACGTCGTTGTGTGGTCCTAAAATTTCAGGACCAGAGAACGACCATATAGTGTGGTCGTTGTCTGGTCCTGGTCGTTGTCTGGTCCTGTTACACCGGCTTTGAATCAATTGCAGACTGATGGCAGGTGATCCTGACTTTAAATCATAATTAGTTCGTACCACTCCCCTTCTTCATCTGCAGAAGAATCATCAGAATCTTGTCTCTAAACTTGTACTGAAAACAGAAAGGATTTGTGTGTGGCGTAGCCAGGTTAAAAACCAGATATCTTTCATGAATTTGGTGTTTTATGAGGACAAGAAAGGAGATATATTTTGTGCATTGATGTGATTGTGCATCTTTTGGGCTTCAAAATGA
>JAAUXT010071364.1_pt1 | contig 10290 bp, 9 predicted proteins | sample 7278171 | NCBI WGS metagenome assembly JAAUXT01 (sample SAMN14350112, study PRJNA611818) | marine sediment metagenome | isolation source: surface marine sediment (1.8m) | place: French Polynesia: Moorea | collected 2018-08 | reverse complement strand
GGTAAAAACTCCATCGCCGGATCCAAAATTATCCTGTATCGGAAGGACGGGCGGGTCAAAGTACTGGGAAGCAAAAAAAAACGTGTCGAAGCAACATTTTTTTCGGGCGGCAAAGCCTCCGACGCCTTTAAAATCGAGCAGCCAAAAGAGTAGCAACTGAGCGTTCAGAGGCTCAAGGTTCAGAGGTTCCACGTTCAAAGTTCGGGAGAATCGGGTTTAAGAATGATAGGATGCCTTCAACCCTGAACCCTGAACCCTGAACCTCTGAACCTCTTTTTCAGTTTCTTCAGTTTGTTGAGCTCCTCAGTTTTGAGGAGCAGGTAGATCCATTCCCGAAATAACGGCACCAGGTGCTCGGGTACTTTTCGTCCGGTTTCCATCAATTTGCCCTCGGCATCCGCAAGCGAATCGGCATAAACCAACCTGTCAGGCTCCGCTGCCAGCAGGTGGCGGTAAATATCAGCGACCTTGAACCAGTGACCCTGTTGCGCATATACATTTGCCATGGTTTCCGTATAAATATCCACTGACCGACTCACTTCGTTGAATGGGGGGTGTTCCTTGGCTTCAATATCAGTTCGTCCTTTCTCACCATTCCAAGTTCATGCCTGGCAATGCTTTCAATGTAAAGCGGATCATGTTTCAATCGATCGATTTCTACCCGGAATTTATGATTTTCGCGGGCGATTTGTGCATTCGTCTGGATGATGCCACTCAGTTTCAGCCTCGCGTTCAAAAGATGGCTGTAGCCGTATTCGCGAAATAAACTGTAGACAAATAATACCATCAATAACAAAATTGACAGGCTTATGAAAACCGTGTGTTTATTTGTCATTTTTTACCGATACCTTTTTAAGGACCTCCGTCACGATACTTCCGTATTCGGGACTCCTGATAGAATTTGAGATCAGTGCATAAACACCGACACCGATTAAAATGCTGGCGAAAACTCCGGCCAGGTGTTTCACGAACGATTCATTCACCGACGAAATCAGAAGTTTGGACGCCGCCCATACCACGCTGCCCATCACAACGGAGGTTAATAGAGCTCGAGCGGCTGATCCGGCGATTTCTTTCCACCCCAATGATCCCAGTCTGGATCGGAGCAAAGACACCAAAAGGGCCAGGTTTAGTACCGACGCCAGAGATGCAGCCAGCGCAAGGCCGCCATGGGCCAGAGGTTTCATCAAAATCGTCCCCAATACAATATTGGCAGCGATTGAAATTAAAGCAATCAGAGCCGGGGTCCGGGTATCCTGCAACGCAAAAAAGGTGGCCGCTACGATTTTTACTGCCGAATACGCCCATAGACCTGTAGAATAATACAAAACAGCGATACTCGTCAACCGTGTCGCGGCTCCATCGAACTGCCCCCGCTGAAACAAAAGCGCAACGATGGGATCACGCAACACTATCAGCCCGACCATTGCCGGAATGGTTACAAAGAAAACCAGTTTCAGCGCATCGGCAAACGTCGTCTTCAACGCCACGTAATCCCGGGCGGCGGCCTGCCGCGACAAACTTGGCAGGACCGCAACCGAAGCTGCAATGGCGAAAATGCCCAGAGGAAACTGAACCAGACGGTCGGCAAAATATAAATAGGAGACACTGCCTTCGGAGAGCAGTGAACCCAGCAATGTGCCGATGAGAATGTTGATCTGATAGGCCGCACCACCCACAATAACGGGAAACATTGACAGGCCGACTTTTTTTAGGCCGGTGTGCATCAGGCTGGCTTTTTCCCAGAAGCGTATTTTTTTGCGAATTAAAAACGGTATTTGCAGACACAGCTGAAGAACGCCGCCAATCAACACCCCGAGCGCCGCACCGACAATCGGTTCTCTTATTCCAGGCGAGATGAACACTACCGACCCGATAACCGCGAGGTTCAGAATTGCGGGAGCCAGGGCAGGTGCCGCGAAATGCCCCAGCACATTGAGAATACTCATGCAAAGCGCCATGAGACCGATGCAAAAAAAATAGGGAAACATCAAACGGGTCAACAGGACGGTCAGAGAAATCTTATCCGGACTGAAACCCGGGGCAATCAGCGGAACCAGCCAGGGCGACAGCAGAATACCGGTGATAGTGGTGAGAAGCAATACGGCGCTCAGCAGGCGAAAGGCAGAACGAGCCAGACAAAATGCCTCATCCCGATCCTTGTTAACGATATATTCCGTAAAGACGGGGATAAATACCGAACTCATGGCCCCTTCTGCAAAAAGCCGTCTAAGCAGATTCGGTATTCTGAATGCCGCAATAAAGGCGTCGGTGCTGAAGCCGGCCCCAAAATACCAGGCAATAACCGCATCACGGACAAAACCCAAAATCCGGCTTAAAAGCGTTGCTCCGCCAACAATACCGGCCGCCTGTATGACCCGGGCTTTCTCAGACGTATGGCTCATCACAGACACCAAGGGCTGAAACCCGTTGAAAACAAATTGTCGCAGACCGCTTTGATCGAGACCAAAATATCCCCGCTAAATGCTTCATATCAACGTCCGGTAAGAGACCTGGCCGAAAGAAAAAGGCGAAATCGAAAAAATAATGATCGTACGGATAAATATGCTTGACAGAAATTTCATTAGTTAATATTTATAATAGCTTAACTAAATGAAGAAAGGAGTCGTACCACATTGGCTAATCATAAATCGGCGGTCAAACGGGCTCGCCAGAATGAACTGCGGCGGTTACGCAACAAAGCGGTTAAAACCAGGATAAAATCGATTGTTAAAGAAGTGCGGTCTTCAGCCGGAGAAGCATCCGGTGGCGAAGGCAGGGCCAAACTGAATGCTGCTCAATCGATAATCGACAAGGCCTCAAAAAAAGGCGTCATTCACAAACGCACGGCAGCTAGAAAAATCAGCCGTCTCTCCAAGCTCGCCAATTCCACCAATGCTTAGCGTCACTGTAGATATTCCGGCGGCGGAAAAGCTGAATCGTTTCGGTTAGAAATCATTGGTCAACCGGGCGAAGATTCGCTCCGACATCCTTTCAGAAAGCCTTGCCAGCGCAAGGCTTTCGTTGCGGTCCGTGTCGAGTTGATCCTCGGCCACATCGAAAGGCTGTCGGTCGGTAATACCTTTGGCAGCCCACAGGACTTCCCTGCTATCCTGTTTTTCAAGTCTCACGTCGATGGTCATGATTACTTCCCGTTCATTGGCCACTTCAGTTCCGACCCGGGATAGGGTATCGGTTCGAATCCTTTTGATCACACCTTTAAGCACGGCATCGGCCTGTTCCACACTGCCCGCTAAGCTTTTTTCTCGCTGGCGGGTGAACTCGAAAATGATCTGGTTGGTGACGACCCGTTCAATTCCCGTTTTGGTCGTTCGATTTTCAAAAACGCCGATGAAGATTCGCTCCACACCTTTGGGGAACTGACCCTGCCCTGAAAACCGGTATCCGCAACCGATGACAAATATCGTCAAACAAATTATCAGTCCAATCAATATCTTAATATGCAACAAGATGCCTCCAGACGATAGGAAAACGGTTCAAAGGTTCAGGGTTCAGGGTTAACGGGGAACCCTGAACCTCTGAACCTGAATAACTTTCAACCTTTAACCTTATACCTTATCCCCTAACCCTTAACCCTATACCTTAAACATTATACCTCAACCCTATATATTATATCACAATATTAACCAGCTTGTTTTTGACAAAGATAACTTTTCTGATATCTTTGTCACCGATAAATTTCAATATGCGGTCATCCTGCAGGGCCAGCTGCTTGATGTCGTCTTCTGGCGTATCTGCCGGTACCTGGAACCGGCTGCGCAGTTTACCGTTAACCTGAATTACAATCAGCAATTCGTCTTTTTCGAGTGCATTGTCATCGTGCTGCGGCCAGGCGGCCAGCATTATACTGGATTTATTTCCCAGGGCGTGCCACAACTCTTCGGCATAGTGGGGAACAATCGGTGCCAACAGCAGGGTCATCGATTCGACTGCAAATCTCAAAACCGGCAGTTTGGCCGGGTGCCCACCATTCAGATCAACGCCGCTCAGGGTATTGAACAATTCCATGATCGCACTGATGGCCGTATTGAAGTGAAAACGATCTTCGATATCCTTGGTTACCTTGTAAATTGTTTGATGCGTTTTGCGAAAAACCTCCCGCAGTTCCGGGTCCAGACTGTCCGGACTCCCGTCAAAGGGATTGATATCTCTGACGGCGTCCATCCAGTTCGCCGTCAGACGCCACACCCGGTTCAAAAACCGATAGCCGCCCTCAACGCCCTGTTCGCTCCACTCCAGATCCCGCTCGGGAGGGGCCGCAAACAGACAAAAGAAGCGGGTCGTGTCGGCACCGTATTTTTCGAGCAGAATATTGGGATCGATTACATTTTTTTTGGACTTGGACATCTTCTCAACCCGGCCGACCGTTGCTGGTTTTCCGCATTTTCGGCACAGTCTCCGGTCTTTGCTGCTGTCAATTTCCTCCGGCAGCAGGAAACCGTGCTCGGCACAGACGATCGTTTCCTTGCATACCATGCCCTGGGTCAGCAGGTTGGTGAAAGGCTCTTTAAACTGAACCAGGCCTTGATCATGCAGTACCCGGGTATAAAACCGTGAATACAACAAATGCAGGATTGCATGCTCTACCCCGCCGATATACTGGTCGACCGGCATCCAGTAATCGACGGCCTTTGTGTCGAACATATTCACATCATATCTCGGGCTACAGTATCGTTCGAAATACCAGGATGATTCGACAAAGGTATCCATGGTATCTGTTTCCCGCCTGGCCCCGACCTTATGGCACCGGGGGCATTCAACATTGACAAAGTCTTCCATTTCCGGCAGCGGAGATTTTCCACCCTCCAGCACGTTGGCATCTTCCGGCAGAATGACCGGAAGATCGGCGTCCGGCACCGGGACGATACCGCAGTCATTACAGTGGATCATGGGGATCGGCGCCCCCCAGTACCGTTGGCGGGAAATCCCCCAATCCCGCAGTCGAAAACTGACAGCGCGTTTACCGAGATTGTTTTCTTCCAGATAGATTGCGATGTCCTCGAGCGTTTGTCGATTATCAATGCCGTTGAAGGGGCCTGAATTGACCATCATACCCGGACCCACATACGCCTCGGTCATAGCGTCTCCGTCGAGTTCCTCCCCGTCCGGATTTACGACCACAATAATGTCGAGTCCGTATTTTTTGGCGAAATCGAAGTCACGCTGATCATGAGCCGGAACCGCCATAACGGCACCCGTGCCATACTCCATCAAGGCAAAATTCGCCGTGTAAACCGGAATCCGGCTGCCGCTCAGCGGGTTGGTGCAGTAAGCACCGATAAAGACGCCCTCTTTCTCATAGCCCTCAATTGATTTTGCCGAACGATCCTGCAGGGATATTTTTTCAACAAACGCATCAATATCCTTTTCCTGGGCTGTTCCTCTGGAAAGTTCGTGTACCAGTGGGTGCTCCGGCGCCAGAACCATAAAGGTTGCGCCGTATACCGTATCTTGTCGGGTGGTGAATACGGCGATATGATCATCCCGGGCTTCAAGCGGAAAGTTGATTTGTGCACCGATACTCTTACCGATCCAGTTCTTCTGCATGGTAATGACCTTTTCCGGCCAACCCGGCAGCTGATCACAGTGCAGCAGAAGATCGTCCGCATATTCCGATATTTTGAAGAACCATTGCCACAGCTGCTTCTGGCGAACCTGCTGGCCACAGCGCCAGCACAGGCCGGCTTCAACCTGTTCATTGGCAAGGACTGTTTGACAGTCTTCACACCAGTTCACGAAGGATTCTTTACGATAGGCCAGGCCTTTCTCGTACATTTTCAGGAAAAGCCATTGCTCCCAGCGATAATATTCCGGTCTGCAGGTGGCAAGCTCACGGTCCCAATCATAACTGAAACCCAGTTTTTTAAGCTGGGCGCGCATGTTATCAATGTTGGCGTAAGTCCACTTGGCCGGATGGGTGTTGTTTGCAATCGCCGCATTTTCTGCAGGCATACCGAAGGCATCCCATCCCATGGGGTGCAAGACATTGAATCCCCGCATGCGTTTGTAGCGTGCAACGACGTCGCCGATGGTATAGTTGCGGACATGACCGATATGGATATTGCCGGATGGATAGGGGAACATCTCGAGCAAATAATATTTGGGCCGTGACGGATCCGCTTCGACCTTGAAGATCCGGGTTTCATTCCAGATGTTTTGCCATTTGGATTCAACGTGTTTCGGATTGTATCTCTCTTCCATTGCGACTCTGTCCCTCTATTCTATTCGTCAGCAGTATAAATTGTTATCACAATTTGCAGCGTCCATATATGTATAAGGTCTGAAATACAACAATCGAGTCCCTCGCTTTCCGTTTTATCCCTAAAAGGTCTGAAAAGAAAGCATTAATTTATCTCAGATCGAAAACGCCCGGGACCAGGGCCGGCTGCAGATGAAGAAATTCATCGGCCAGAAAACGTTTGACTTGTAGATAACAATTTAATATTCAATCGGATGGATTTTCGGGGAGTTCTACTTTTTCCAATGCAGTTTAAGGACGATCATTTATGAGTATAAAAATTCTGGTCAACGCTGTTGACCCCGGCGAGTGCAGAGTCGCCACGGTCAAAAACAATAAACTTGAAGGATTTCGTATTGAAAGCAGCCTGAAGGAGATAACCCACGGCAATATTTTTAAGGGCGTCGTCACCCGCATCGAACCCAGTTTGCAAGCCGTCTTCGTCGACTACGGCGCTGAACGCCACGGATTTCTTCAAAAATATGAAATCCACAGTGATTACTTTCTGGATACGGCACAGGGTCAGCATTCGATCGACAAACTGGTCAAACGCGGTCAGGAGCTGATGGTGCAGGTCACCAAAGATCCTTTTATGAAAAAGGGGGCCATGCTGACCACTTACATTTCTCTGCCGGGTCGCTACCTGGTTCTTAGACCGGGTAGCGACAATCGGGGCATCTCGCGTAAGATTGAAAGCGAAGATGAGCGACAGCGCCTCAAAGACGTTATCAACAAGCTGAAGATACCGGAAGATTTCGGAATTATCGTGCGCACGGCTGCCGAAAAAGCCAGCAAAACCGCCCTATCAAAAGACTTAAATTACCTGTTCCGGTTGTGGAAAACCATCAAGGGCAGTGTGATGAAAAAGAAGTCACCTGCCCTGCTCTACAAGGAACGCCACCTGGCGATACGCTCCATAAGGGATTCCTTCAGCCCGGAAGTTGCCGAAATTCTGATCGATGACAGTGTCGTCTTCAACGAAGTCAGAGATTTCATTAAATTGTTCGCCCGGCGTCAGGAGAAAGTCGTGAGGCACTATAGGGGTGCCAAACCGATATTTTCCAAATTTCAACTTGAGGATCAAATTGCTTCAATCTTTGAAAACCGGGTGGCGCTGAAGTCCGGCGGCACACTGGTCATCGAGCAGACCGAGGCTCTGGTTTCGGTTGACGTTAACTCCGGCAAGTCGACCCAGGAGAAATCCATCGAGCAGACTGCATTTCAAACCAATCTGGAAGCGGCCGAGGAAATTGCAAGGCAGCTTCGTTTGCGGGATCTGGGAGGACTTATTGTCATCGATTTTATCGATATGAAGGATCCCGGCCATCGGTCGGAAGTCGAACGGCAGTTGAGAAAGTTTGTCAAAGAGGATAAAGCCCGGTCGAAGGTCGGCAAAATCTCACGATTCGGATTACTGGAAATGTCGCGACAGCGCATCCGACCATCCATAGAATTCGGCAGCCATGTGCCCTGCAGCAATTGCCGTGGCAAAGGACTTGTGCCGTCTGCCGAAACACTCGGCATCGGTTTTTTGCGCAAACTCAGTCTGGAAACCCTCAAGGAAAAAGCCCATCGCGTTAAAGGCATTGTCCCCTTAGAAGTGGCCGATTATCTGCTGAATTTCAAACGCCGGGAAATCGTCGATCTGGAAGTCAGGCGCGATTTGAAAATTCAAATTGAAGGGAACCGATCCATGGTTCCGGGAGACAGTAAAATCATCTGCAACGACTGAAAAGAAAGATTTGACGAATTCAATCTTTTACAGTATATCTGCTTGATTTTAGATTTAGTTTTCTGAAATTGATTGTCACCGAGCCGTAAATAGATTATCATATCAGTTTATTAGCTTTAAGGAGGTTTTATCTTGTTTGATATCGCATATGCAATGGGTGCCGGTGGAGCCGGCGGAGAAGGTGCCGGAGGTTTTGCCGGATTTATTCCACTGATTTTGATGTTCGTCATATTCTACTTTTTGCTGATCCGCCCCCAGCAAAAACGGACAAAAGAACACCGTCAGATGATCTCCAATCTTAAAAAAGGTGATCGAATTATCACCAGCGGTGGACTTCACGGCCGCATCACCGGTATGGACGAATCAACATTGACGGTTGAAATTGCCGATAAAGTTCGTGTAAAAGTCGCCCGCGGCAACGTGGCGAATCTGGCCCAACCGGCAGCTCAGACTCAGCCGGAAAAAAAATAAATCCCGATTCCGAACTATTTTCATAATACCGCTAAATAAATTCAGCCCCATATAAATGCGCTAATTGCCGGCGCTCTGCGATCCTGCACGCAGCACATCCGGGACAGGTTCTCCGGTTAATGTCTGATCCCTGACGGAAATAACGCGGCGGCAGTTAACGGATTCTCTGGGGCTTTCGTATGATAACCACACCTGACCGGTGTCCGGCTGTGGAAAATAAAGACAACATTAACGAGGAACGATATCCGTGAAAAATATCTCCTGGAAACTGGTTTTAGTATTTGTCGTCGTCGTAGCGGCGGTGATTTATGTCCTTCCAACACTGAAGGTAGACATCTGGCCTCATAAGAAAATAAATCTCGGCCTGGATCTGCAGGGTGGAATGCATCTTGTTCTGGAAGTCGATTCGGAGAAAGCAGTCGAAAGTACGGCCGAACGGATCTCCCAGGAAATTCGAGAAGAATTGAAGAAAAACCGATTGCGCAATATTGCCGTGAGTCGCAGCGAAGCAACCCGGATATCCATCCAGGTTAAAAGCGCGGATAATGTCGGCAAATTTAAAGAACTGCTGGACGAAGAATTCAGGGATTTGCGCTTGATATCCGAAAATACCGACAACGGGGCCTACAGCGTTGTCCTGGGGTTGACGGAGACTGACCGGGTTCACATCAAAAAACTGGCGGTCGATCAGGCCCTGGAAACCATTCGCAACCGCATTGATCAATTCGGTGTTGCCGAACCGGACATCCGACGCCAGGGCGAAAAACGGATTCTGATCCAGCTGCCGGGCATCAAGGATACCCAGCGGGCCAAGGATCTGATCGGGAAAACCGCACTTCTGGAATTCAAGCTGGTGGATGACACGGCTTCCGTGGATGCCGCCGTTAAAGGCGATATTCCGCCGGGTCGGGAAGTGCTGTACCGGTTGGAGGAAAACCCGGAAACCCAGCGCACCATTAAAACGCCCTTTCTGCTCAAAAAGCGAACGCTGTTGACCGGCGCTTACCTGACAGACGCCCGGGTCGATATCGATTCCCAGTTTAATGAACCCTACGTCTCCATCAGCTTCGACAAAAAAGGTGCCCGAATTTTTGAACGGATAACGGAGGCCAACGTCAATAAACGCCTGGCCATCGTATTGGACGACAGCGTTTATTCGGCCCCGGTAATCCAGGAAAAAATCGCCGGCGGCCAGGCACGCATCACCGGGCGTTTTACCGATGCGGAAGCAAGGGATCTTGCAATCGTGCTGCGTGCCGGTGCACTTCCGGCTCCGGTCAATGTCCTCGAAGAGCGGACAGTGGGTCCTTCGCTGGGCGCCGATTCTATTCAGAAAGGGCTGCTATCCATGATTATCGGCGGTTTGCTGGTAATCGTCTTCATGGTCATCTATTACAAGGCGGCCGGACTCATTGCCGATCTGGCCCTGGCGCTGAATATTGTTCTGATCGGTGCCGGTTTGGCCGGCTTCCAGGCGACTCTGACCCTGCCGGGTATTGCCGGCATCATACTGACCATCGGTATGGCGGTCGACGCCAACGTCATCATATTCGAGCGGATCCGAGAGGAGCTGAGCCGGGGCCGCACTCCGGGAGCAGCAATAGATGCGGGTTATGATCGGGCAACCCTTACGATCCTGGATGCCAACGTGACGACGCTGATTGCGGCGGTTGTTCTTTTCCAGTTCGGCACCGGACCGGTCAAAGGCTTCGCCGTCACACTCAGCCTGGGCGTCATTGCCAGTCTCTTTACGGCTCTGATAATGTCACGCCTGATTTTCGATTACCTGCTGATGTATCGTAAACCAAAGACTCTGAGTATCTAACGG
>JAAUXT010017646.1_pt1 | contig 10291 bp, 11 predicted proteins | sample 7278171 | NCBI WGS metagenome assembly JAAUXT01 (sample SAMN14350112, study PRJNA611818) | marine sediment metagenome | isolation source: surface marine sediment (1.8m) | place: French Polynesia: Moorea | collected 2018-08 | reverse complement strand
GAACAAGGTCTACATCACACAAATTTGTTTCCCTTTGGACTGAAGATGCGACATATCCAATATGAACCATTCCTGGAACCGCTTTGTACTGATTTTGTTTCATGTGAAGGCTGCACAGTTTCAAGCCGATCAGACAGCATCACAGCGTCACCAAACAGAGATGACACAAGCCAAAGATGATCTTCTCAGGTGGGTTTCCGAGTTTACCTTTCACTGCGAAATTCACAATTCCTGCAATGATTTTTTTCGGTGCGGCTTCAAAACAGGACAGACTCTGTGCTGGAGATTTTTCCTTCATCGCACAAGGCCAAAAATGATGCTTCAAGCGGCCGCCCAAAAATAAGTTGAAACACTGAATGCGTGGATTTCAGACTCCAGGATGAGAACAGACGACTCATCCAAGAAAGGGCTGAGAACCAGGAAGTCATTCTGCTTCTTCAGACACAGAAAGATATTTTGGCCAAAACAGTAAGTCAGTCATTTGGGCTGTTTCATCCTGTCTACCCGAAAGGTATTGCTCTCATTCCGTGTGTCATTCTGGTTGTGTTCGTCAAGTCGGAGGAGGATTCGGTCAATCGGAAGAACGATGTGGAGAAACTCCAAGCAAAAATACAGCAACTGACAACGGAAAAATTGAACCTGCGGTGAGTCTGAGCCGAATTTCCTCCGTGAGTGCTGCAATTTGAATTCACAGTAGTCAGTTGCCAATGAAGAAAAACAGCTTTTCTTTGGTACGGGGCGGCTATTTCTTAGTTGTGTGTGATCAGAGTGACTGTCACCAAGAAATATAGTCAGTTGTGTTTGGGGGTGACTGCAGCAGTGGCAATCAGGGGTCGTGATCACACTCAGCAGCGAACGGAGAATTTATTGGTTGTGATCGGGGATGCCCGCCAGGAGTGATCGCCACTGCACTTGCGACACACTGAAAGCTCTGAATTTTTTGTTGTGCCCAAGAGGCGCTCCGTCGCATGGTGTCACTGGTCAGACGAAAAATGTTTTGCTCGCGTTTTGTTCACATTCGCTCAATCATTCCATTGGAACTCACGATTCCTTTGTGATTTCAGCAACAAACTGGACGACATTGAACAAAAACTTGAGGCCATGGAGTTGGTGAGTCGAGAACGCCAGAGTTGTGACGATCAGTTTTGTGTGGGTGACGTCGCGGAACACCAGTTTTTCATCACCGTTCCAGGAAAATGATGCTTTCGAAAGAACAGACCAAACCAAAATGCTGGATATGCAAGAGCAAATCAAGCTTCAAGAAAACCTCCACCAAGAAATACAGGAGAAGCTGACTGGGCTGGAGAAGGAAAACGAGTCCCTGAGGAGCCAACAGGACGAGACCGTTTCCAGAGCAGACCACCAGAGGTAAAAGCTGTTCAACTGCTGTCCAAGATGGTTTCATTTGCTGCCGATGTTGTGCTTGCTGAGTTGTGCAATGATCTGTTGCAGGTTGTGTTCAGAAAAGGAAATTTCAGAAGCAAACATGGTCCGTTACAAAGAAATGTACGAGACTTTAGAGCAACAACACTCAGCAGTGCTCCGCGAAAGGGGTGAGTAAATTATCAAGAGAGGTGTGTTTTCCACAGTCGTTCCACAGGCTGGAGGCACAGTGCTCTGGCAGGCAGACAGGACTGGTCTTCTGACTCCCCCCTCCCGAGACTGACCTTTGCAGGGGGTGCATGGGGCCAGCCTGAAATTTGAGTTGGTTCCACTTCTGCCCCCAGTGCCCCCAGAGGAGGTAAGTAGGTAGATCCTACCCTCGAAGGGACCGAGGTCTGAGGGCGGGGACGGTGTTGGAGTGGGAAAATGCCCCGAGGCAAAGTGCCTGTCCCTGCACAAATGCTCGACGGTCGTCGAACAGCGGCTCGTTGGCCATGACAAATTGCTGTTGTTGCCAGATCGAAAAGACCGTGGAGTTAAAGAGGCCAGACTTGAGAAGGAAGAAAATTTACGTCGTCAGTTGGATGATCTGGCGAGCCAAGTGACGGCGTTGAAAAGCGAGAAGCGTCGCCTCGAGGACGACGCGCGTCACTTCGCAGCAACTGACCGGTGTGTGCGCGCGCTGTCTATTTCAGCGGAAATCCGACAAAATAACATTGAAAAAAAGGTGTTGTGTGAACTGTTGATGTTGAAAACTCAAAAGACTTTTGGAGAAAATATGTGTGCTTGTCAATGCAGAATTGAACAGAGGGATGAGGATGAAGTTATGAATCTGCGAAACCAACTGCAAACAGCCCAAGTTCTTCAGGCCAGACAAAAGAAGCTCATCTCTTCTCTGAAGGAGGTACAATATATTTTTGTTTTGCTTGGAAGCACAGGACGGTTCTGTTGCAAAAGTGCGGTCTGATTGTAGAACTTGAGGTCTTCTTCTTGAGAAATGTTTCAATCGCTTGTTGTTTAGGAAGTGGACGAAGAAAAGGCTAAGCATCCTTTTCAGTTAAGGGTAAGAGTTAGGTGTGCGCAAAGGTACGCAATGGCTTGGAGACATAACCAGCTGCTTCATTAACCTGACAGCTTGGGGATGGCTTTTCATTTTCCTCAAGGGATGCTTTTTACATGTCTGCTGTCATCCTGATTTGAGAACTGTGTCAGGAAGATTGATCCAAAGTGTACAGAGAACCACACCACGTAGATCACCAAACCTCGCGTTCTGCTTCAAATGCCCAACCACCAGTCGCTTGAGTGTAACCTGCTCCTGTTCTATGACAGAGAGAGAAAATTGTAAATAGTGCTGAGAGGCAAAAAATATGGAGACCCCCCCCCCCCCCAGCCTGCCATTTGTATTGCTCTTGCTTTGAACAAAAACATTCGTGTTCCCTTCAGCAATCGCTCGAGGACGTCAGCGCAGAGCTTTCTCAGATGAAGACGGAGCTTGAAAAGCTTGTTGAAGTGATTCAGGTGAAAGACCAGACTATTGAAGATCTGGAGGCTCAACTCAGGTTCACGCAACATTTTTCTTCAAAGTAAGTTCGTCTTCAGCAATCATTAAAATCGTCTGCTTGCATTTTGCATTTTTCTGCCAAGATGTGCCTTTAAAGGGGAGTGTTCTTTTGAAAAGTGCGTGTTGTGTTTCGAAGGGGAGACGAAGTGAGCACCTCTAGGCGAAACGAGCCTGAAAAAGTGGAAAAATCGAATATGACAGATGGGTATGTGTACTTTGCTGTTCGCCCATTTTGTGCTCCAGATGTTTGGAAGGGTTGTATCACAAACATTAGGAAGAAACGTCAAACTGATCTGCTTTTCAGCTTGTGCAATCTCCTGAAAGACGAGAATTCACTCACGCAGTCTCAAGAGGAACAAGGTCAGACATTCGCTTTCAAGCTTGAACTCTCAGAATGTGCGGTGTTTTGTTGCCCAGCTTCATTGAACTCAGGTGCAGTCTTGCATGCATGTTGCTTTCACTAACCTGATGATAAGTCGACAACGTAGTTCCCTGGCAGTTTAGATCGAGCGACCAATGTATATCGGTTTGCACGAGTTGTCAAAGAAACCAGTGCGACCAAGTTCGCTTGAAACCTGCATCTGTCACGTGTTGTGAGGAGTCCCGTTGTATTCAGACCTGCGAGCAGCGATAAGTCGCGTCAGCTCCGAGCGCGACGCGGCTGAGAGCGACGCGGCGCAACTCCGGGATCAGGTGGACGAGCTGCACGACATGTTCGACGACGAAAAGGCCAAACTGCTCGAAAAGCTCAAGAGGGAGCTGGCGTGCAAAGATCGACAGATTGAGAGTTTGGAGGAACAACTTCGAAATGCGACTCAGTCTGAGATCAAGAGGTTGAAACGAGGTACCGCTCCCTTGTGTGCAAGGCATGTCCTTCAGTTTCCCTTTTTCTGTTGTGCAACTAACAGGCAACAAGGCCTTGCCTGTTTCAGGCGTAGTTGGTTTGGTTTTGTGGGTGGGTTGCAGAGTTGTCTTGCTCCCGCATGTTGTGCGTGTTGCACTTGCAAAAACAGACAGATGTCGCGTCTCGTAGACCTTCCGTGGTTCGCTTTCTGAAACTTTTGGTTTTTCTTTCGTTCTGCATGTGCACACAAAACTTTTCGAATGCTTTGTTGTTTGGTTGGGTGAGTGGACTTCTCGAGTGAATGCAGGCTTCACAAGAGCAATTGTAAATGTAATACTTGTGTCATCTTTTGGCAAGTCCTGCATCTTTCGTGCGTTCAAAACGGGATCACTGGGGCAGCGATGTGTCTCTGTAAGGGTTTGTGTATTCTCTCCGCGTGGTGAATCTGCGTACAGTTAACAGCTGTGGAAAAGGTGTTTTGCTTCAATTGCAGATGCGGGACGAATTGATCTGTTGCACGCAGAAAACAGAGTGCTGAAAAACCAACTGTCTCAGTCCTCAAAGAAACTCCAAAACCCTTCGCTCGCTAAATATTGCACAACACAAATGGACGGTCTCAATGAGAACGAAGAATTCTTGGCTTGTGGCAAGAAGAGACTTTTTGTTCAGCAAAGAATGAACGCCAATGGCCACGACAGTGAGATTCTGAGTGACTCAGATACGTATGAGCTCAGTTCAGAGTGCACGGTTTCCGATCACCTGAGTGACCAAATGAAAGAAGAAAAACAAACATTTGGAACTGGCAGCAGCAATCCTCTCAACAACCAAGTTGACTTTGGAAATTTCCCCGGGATGGCTTCTCGTGACAATGAGTGGAGCTCTGTTGACAATCCTCTGACTGGGAAAAAATCCTGCGATGTTTCTCAAGGTTCACTGGACGTGAACTCTTCCCTGGACACGGGCAATGGAACTGGTGAAACTCGGGGACCAAGAGCCGCTGACGTGGAAACCTTACAAGAATGCGCTCTTGTTGACACTGGGTACAGCTCTGACGGAAACAGGCCAACAGGAGATGGTGTGGGCGTGGAACCGGACCTGTCCAGGGCTCTGCGTTTTGCAGAATGTGGCTTTCTGGAGAGCAGGCTCACCGGGGAGAGGTGAGAGAAGTTGTGGTTTGTGCACGAAGATTTTGTGGCTGCAGCGCTCTTTCACATTGTTCTGACCTTAGGGCGTGTTCTCATTGAAGATGTCACGTGGTAAGGTTTGATGATTCGATTGAGTTTCCATGTTGTCTGCGGATTCAGTTTCGAGCATTGCAATTTTTATGCGCAACAGAAAACGTGTATAGATAGGCAATGATTTTCCACTTGTCATGACAATTCTTTTGTGTTTTAGCAATGAGAAGACTTTGCATGACTTGGAGGATGAAGTGCACGTTTAGGTTTAGCTGGAGGATCCACTTTTCCCAACATGTATGAACCTTGCTTTTTCTCTTCTGTTTTTTTTTTTTTTTGCTAAAGTTGTAAGACCGACAAAGAAGCAAGCACTGGACGCATGACCAATGACACCCTTGCAGAGAAACGCATTCCTGGTCACAGTCTGTTGGTTTCGCTTGCACGTAGTTTTGCGCAACTTGTGAGACACACTCTTCTGCCTCTGTCCTCACCCTCTTTTTGAAAAGACACCAAAGTTGAGAATTTTAGCCCTTGACACTCGAAAAAAACCTGAAACCAAACAAAACAAGATCTATCGCACGACGCACACAACGGGTCGAAAAATGCATTTTTTTCTTGTTTCTGTTCAGCTTTGGTAGATCCCGGTCGTTGGAGCTGACGACGATGAATTCTCAGTTCTCACCGTCAGCGCGCAGATGAAGGTCTACTCTCAACAAGTGACAAGGGCAAAGGGTATCTCTTGAGGTTTGTGCCAATTAGTGTCGTGGACATCTACCTTCCCGTTGGTGCTGGCGTGTGCTCGCAGGGTCACCAAGTCGAAGATGAGACGACACGTTCTCCACAAGTTCCAACGTTTTCACTGCTTGCAGAATGTGTCATCGTTGTGTCGTTATCTTGTTTGGTGTCGCCTCTTGTCATTTTACACAAGCATATTTGAATTTTGAATGTTGAACTTCGCTGTTGCCGTTTTGTTTTGACTTCAATCCGAGCCAAATGGTCCCCGTTCTGCCGCTGGCGCTCTGTTCGCAGATTCACATCTGCATCGTGGCAGCTACGATATCTTGTTTTGATGCCAAGTTATTTTGTAACTCCGTTCTTACAGCTTTATTCAGGTTTTTGTGAAGAGTGCAGCTCAATTTAAAAATAAACGTCATTTTTAAATAACAAGCTGTTTTATTTGTCATTTGATGTGACTTTGTTTCAAAGATATGCAACTGTCAGATGTTGTATGGCAACGGTGGGACAATAACATCTATTGTCGGTAAGTTTTGCGCTTTTACAAACTCGCAAACAATTACGACGTACAGAGGCGGCACAAGGTTTCAAAAACTAGAATCGATTTTTGTCTATCGGTCACAACAAACTTCAGCAGAAGACTCGACTAGACCCAGTACAAGGAACTTCGTACATGCTGTCATGACGACCAAAGGTGGCCATTGCCAACAAGAAAACTGTTTTGCACAATGAATCGGACGTGCGCACACAGTACAAAAATCACGTCGAAGAATTTGGTGAAATCATTGGTCAGTGCCTTGGGGACGACGGTAGCTTGATTTAGAAAATCTACGCTTCTCTGCTGATGCAACTGGGTGGGACATTTTAATACTGATCTAGATTTGCCTTTCGTAAGAATACGAAAGTCCACAACACAAAAGCAACTGACACGTACTCGTCGGAAACACGGATGCTCAACTGACAACTTTCTAGATCAACTGGAACTGTTCGTCCTCTCACACTGCAACACGACCAGACAGAATATTTCAATGCAAGAGAACATTAATACATTTTGGGCAATACGAATTATGATGAAGATGTCGACTGAACGTTCACGTGAATCACAAGGGAAACGTCAGCAGTAGGAACATGTCACAGGGCAGGAGGTTGAAAACATTCTACGAATCATGTAAAGTTGAAAAGTTGAGCTTCAGTGCATGTACATCGTAACTTTGGTTGGATAGAACTTTTTCATCGCGAGACCAGCACAGTATCGTGCGTGACAAAGAGCGTCGTGGAAACAATTCCAGCGGGCTTCTCTTTCTTCGCGAGCGAGAGTTGGTTGTCTTATGCTTGGTATGAATCCACCAAATGCACATGTTTGGAATGTTCGTGCCATTTCTAATCGCCTCGGAAACTATTTCACACAAACGTCGCTGGGGATCGTACAACGCGCTACGACTGTTTCACACCTGAGACAGAACTTCGTTCATTCTCGAACATCCTTGGAACCCCGAAAGATTGATGGCTCGAAATATCCATGGGATATACTTGTTTTCAACACACCAAAGAACATCAATATTCCACAATGAAAGAGGTTTCAAAGACAGGGACTCGCCATGTTTCCACTCCACATTTCACATCGTCCAATCAGTACAAAAATAAAGCTTGCGTCGTCCAGTATGAAACTAATCTCTGAAAAACATCAACTACCATAGATCATCAGCACCATTCATTCACAGAAAAACAATCTGAAAATTTTATCCAAGAGATGATCTGAAAGTTTTACCCTCAGGGCACTTGCCCACCAGCAAATTCGTTCTTTCCGTTCACCCACGCTCCCTGTGAAGTGGCATGTGCTATGAATTTGGTTTTCCGTTTTGTGGAATTTATGTACAAATGCGAAAAAAATAAGTCTTGTTCGCCAACTTGAATCCACTTCACACATTGTGCGGAGTTTTTTGACAAATGAAGGCGGCAGCTTCATTAATTTGCTCGTAAGAAAACTGACGTCGCTCTTGATTCTCACCGAATCCACGATAAATATGCTAAAAATATACGCAAGTCTTTGAACACTTGAAAAGATATGCAGGAGACAATTTTGGCAAATATTGAACGTCATTCACTTGGACATGAGTATCCAAGCACAGTTCCAGTTGCACATTTGAAACAATTTACGACATCTCTTGTCATAATACTTGTGTTGTCGCTGGCTCAGCACATTTGGATTACGGTTGGACACGGAAACAAGAAAGGTATCACAACAACCGCACCAACATCCAACAGTATGTACAAATTTTTTTACAAGTCTCATTTGCGTAGAAAATACATTCAGTCTGGCAGGCTCTTCCCCAGACGGTTCGAAGAGCAAAGCACAAATTTTCAGCCATTCCTTGATCTGCAACAAATTGGCCGTAAAACTCTTCGTCGCTTGTCTTCAAATTAGAAATGTGTGGGTCCTGTCAACGCGCCTTGCGGCAAGGCTGGTATCGCTCCACACGCAAACATGGGATTTTTTTTCACACTGGGACGTCAAGCCAGCATCACAAATCAAACTAAATCTTGAGCACAAATGTGATGCACAAGCAATACAAAACTTGAGACAACCTGACGGCACAAACAACACAACACATTCACAAACATGAAATCAATCAATCATTTTGGCAACTCGATGCCTTTTTGCTCTGAACATGTCTTTAGTGGCAGTTCCGGGTGCACCCCCAGGCAATTGAAAAATGGGTTATCACATTGAGAAAAATTCACTTGTTTGGCGAGTTCTGTGAATTCACAGTTCCAACAAGTCCACTTTTCTGCGCAAAACCATACCCTTCCAGCAATACAAACTGCAAAAATATCATATCCACATCCCAATGAAGATCGCCATTGGCTTTCTGCAGGTTAACTTCACAGCACTCACAACTCTTGCCCAGAAACAGCTGTTTGTGCTGTGAGCACGGAACGCCGTTCCACAGCATCTGAGTTTTGAGCTGGATGAGGCTCTACACCAGAATGGCTTCTCCGATCTGCTTGAGCTCGGGCACGGAGAGACGCCGCCGCACGGCGCCGCCGACGTCAGCGACGCCCGCCAGGTCCATGTGCATGTGGCGCTTGCTGGGCAGGCGTCGCGTAGGGTTGTGCGCGCGCCGCTTGTTCAGGTAGCGCATGTTCTTCGGCGGGGTCATTGCTGCAAACGAACAACTTTTTTTCGTGAGACAGCACCTCAATGTAAACACCTGATAGTGTTACCAGCAGCAAAGCACAGAACATTGGAGAAATGTTAATAATAATAATAATGCCGGTTCTATCGAGCAATTGTCAAACCAAATGGTGTTCACAAGCGTTAGTAGAACCTGTAGTTGCTCATTCCACAAAGTTACACATTTCATCGCTCCAAGAGGAACAAATCAAGCGTTTTTGTTGCCAGTTGATTTTAAATTTCGGACGCAAAGTTGGAAGTACAAAATTCAACCATTATTTTGTGTTCCCTTGTTATGTTTTTCATCAGAGATAAGCAGTGAACAAGTCTACATGCCAGTTAGAGTCAGACTCAGTGGTTACTTTCAGGTGCAGATAACATTCTTACTGACGGCTGCAGAACATGCATTCGCGTGGATTTTGTTAGGAAAGCAAGAGCAGAATGAAATAAATACCTCGACGTGATCGTCGAATGGAGAACACAGCAAGCTTAACCCATCACAAAAAACAACAAAGTTGAAAAAACAAAGAAACAGAATCAGCAGACCAACACAACAGAACACAGCAGAAAGGACCGTGATTGCAAAAGTTGTTACACTGGTCAACAGCGGTGTTTTGAACCTACCAAGTCTGTGGTTTTTAAACGCTTTCCTTGCAAAATGTCTCCTGACTAGTCCTGGGTTAGTATGGTAAAGCAATATTAGTCCATCAACAACACAAAGCACGACACGCGGCAACAAAGCGTCTCAAATGAACGTCTCCACAGACAGCATGCATCAAATAAACATAACCTATCCTGTGTCAACTGAGGTTAAAATCAATACTTCACATCCAATCACCCCGGCCTACAAGCTTGGTAGAAACGTGTTACCTCGATAATTTTTTGCTATCACAGTTTGAACCAAAACTACGCACATGAACTGAAAACAAATTGTAACAACTTTATTGTTCACCAACGGAAATGATTGTCTGGTGACAAGTTTTCAGATCACGTGGGAAGGTTTTGGGGCGACGATTCCGTTCACTTTTCACTTCACACCAAACTGGAGCAGCCACAAACAGTCGCTGCATCACTTGGGAAATTACTGTGGTGCAATAACGGTGGACTGAGTAATGAGTAGTAGAAGTCTGTTCTGTTAAAACAACAATACATATCCCGTAACGATTGACTATGATACATTGCAGGGTCAAGTCTTACTTGGAAGTTGCATTGTCGGGTATGTTTTAGAAGCGCAAATAATTAAGGCTCTGAGCATCTGTGTGTTGAGAGTGTATGACAGAAAAAGACTGTATGAAGCAATAATAACTCAGTCAGTGAATATGTATGAATCAGTAGGGAAATGTAAGTGCCCGGATTGAAGGAAGCTGCAGCAAGCGCGGAGTGAGCACTCAAGGCGCAGAGTGCGATCTCCTCTGGTG
>JAAUXT010012427.1_pt1 | contig 10292 bp, 9 predicted proteins | sample 7278171 | NCBI WGS metagenome assembly JAAUXT01 (sample SAMN14350112, study PRJNA611818) | marine sediment metagenome | isolation source: surface marine sediment (1.8m) | place: French Polynesia: Moorea | collected 2018-08 | reverse complement strand
TTTCACATATCGTCCATTCAATTGAAAACGTCTGCGTTAAATCGGATACACATGGGACTTCCTCCTTAAAAAATACATTGCCCCCCCCCCCCCCCCACAAAAACAAATTTGCGCCCGCCTCAGGCAGAAAGAAAACTCCTTTGTTTTGGTTGGTAAAATATTGAACTTTGAAGTTGTCCCCAAAACGGAAATCCAGTGAGTCCTGTACCGGTCCTGAACTGATGGCTTTGGGTTTCTTTGCAAGTGTTCGTGCAAGGGTTCTCACACTGTACAAACTGGTTCCTGTGAAATCACACGGCAACTTCAATGCTCGCAGACCCCGTCGTTGCGCCCAGCCCTGGATCAGCTCACCCACCTCTTCTCCACCTTCTTCCTGACGGGTGATTTCGCCGGGTGTCCCGCCCCTCCGCCGCCGCCGCCGCCGCGTACGCCGGGGGAGCCGGGGGTGTCCCGCTCCGCTGCCGCTGCTGCTGCCGCTGCTGCCGCACGCTGCTTCGCCTTGTCCACTCTGCGCTTGCGTCGCCTCCACATGTCCCGCTCGCCCCGCGTCGCGCAGAGGGTTTTATGACGCACCCGGCACCCCGGCTCTCGCTGTGGTATGGAGGTTCAGGGATCAGGGACGTGCCTTGCGTCTCTCAGCCTGGGTATGGACGCCGCTAAGGTATGGGTACAGTATGGCTGGACCTCCAGCTGACCGCGTCTCAAGAGTCGTGGATTCCAAGTCACCACACCCTCAATTCTGTGGGTACACTCTGGGGCGGTGGTGGTACGAGTAGCAGCCCAGTCTGTTCCTGTCCAAGTCTATGCGAGCAATGGTTCCACCGTGGAGAATGGGTGACATCTGGGCGACGGGGAGGGCGCTGGGTTCACGGGGCCTCCCCTGGCAACGCTCGCTGCCTTGACAACGCTGGCTGCCCTGACAACACTCGCTGCCCTGACGACGCTGGTTTATGAGACGCGGGGGTCAAGGAGCACGTCCCTGGCACCAGACCCACAGGTGGACTCCATCCAGACCTGCGTCCATTCCTGACCACCCATCACCCATTCCTGCCTCCACTATGTCTGCTGGGTTCACACTGGGTGCGTCGCACGCTGCCAAAGCGGTGGGCGTCAGTGGGCGCTGCGTCGCTGAATCGACGCCATGCTTTCAGAGACGCATTCCCGTTCACCTGGCGAGGTGTTCATCCCCCATTGCCAACACCTGAGCAGTGTCGCAGATATATCCGTAAAAATTCCGCTGCGCTCGTTCTGACCCGCAATATTTATGGGTGTGGCATCACGTGTACTGCGCGTCTGTCTCTTTGATCCTACCTTACGTTGTTCCATTCCAGACTCGGCTGTCTGCAGACATCCGCTTGTCAATGATCTGTTCAAAGTTGACTCTTAGAATGGTTTTCCCAGTGCAACGTCACAAAAACTCAGCCTGTTTTCATCAAAGAATCAAGAAAATCCAGAAGACACAGAACACACAGAACTTTGGTGTCACGTTTTGCTTCCATCCTGGACTGGAGCCAGCAAATCAAAATTCAATCAGCGAGACTTGAAATCCAGTGGAGCGTCCATCTTGCGCACCTCCCTCTGCGTTTTCGTCCCGTATTTCACGACGTTACGTCATTTCCTTACACAACGCACTGACGCCTGCTTCACACTGAATGCGTCACGCGTTCTGTCCCCGCGCAAACCAACTGATCCCAGCCTGACAGGCCGCGTAACGCACCACCTGCGTGACGCGTGCAGTGTGACCCCGGCATCAACTAACGGGACCAGACGCCGCGGATACATGTGTGTGTACTCACGTGTATGGACCTGGTCACCAGTGTCCAGCAATGCGAACGACGGACAATTACTGATACGCACAGATTGGACGCGGCGGAGGGAGGGAGCCAGGTTGCGCACGTACAACCGGGGCCCGGGGGAGCGTTCATTGTTTGGTCCCTTGGGGACAGGGCTGTTGTACACAAAACACGCTTGTGTTTGTTCAATGGTCGCTCCGAACGCATTGCGTCCCATATCGCGTTGGGCGTGTGACCTGTGCGTTTGGTGCGCAAGCTGGACACACGCACACACGCACACACACGCACATCAAGCGGAGTTCATATTGTCGACAGGCACTCGCGTCTCCACAGCAAACACGTCCAGAGACGTTGCTATGACGACGCGAAAAGACGGGCGACAGCTGGGCGTCCGTGCCTGATTCTTCGTCTTCATCATCATCATCGCATCAACAACAACTCGTCGTCAGGACGACGTCAGTCAGACTCATGCGTATTCGACAAGGCTGGCGTCAAACTTCACATGTGATGGATTCGAAACTTTAGCGAGTTTTAGCAACTGCTAAGTTTCATTCCGTGCGGTGCGCCAGTTGTCAGATCACAGATAGCTAAATTTACCCTGACTTTGCACCAACGGCTGATGACCAGTGAGCCTGTCTCTGTCAGTTGGGGCACGTCGGGAAAGGACCAGACATTTTTGCCAAAAAGTCGGTATTTGTTGCGACCCGCTATTCTCTCTACAGGTCTCTGTCTCTGTGGTTGTCCTTCTGTCTCTCTCAACTCTGCACTCTGGATTCGAACGTGTGTCTACTTGACGCCATGACGTCACGTTATTTCAAATTGACCGCTTTACGCAAAACGCTCAACGATTCTTGACGTGTGGGTGCTCCCCTACGTGCGCCCACGTCCCTGACTGACCGCTGTGCCCACCACCAGACCAAAACACGTCGTTAATGGGTCAACCAGAAGTTTCTCCAATTAGAAATAAACACCTCGCAATCAGGGACACGTGACGTGTGTTGTTAGGGCGGATCCAGGGACACTGGGGGAGAAGCGCGACCTGGAGAAGGACTGCGGACTGCGTGGATGCGTCGAGTCTCTGTGTGACAGTGGCCGATGTCCCTCTATTCTTGGGCCCTGGAACCCAGGCCCCCGGTAAGCTCTGAAAAGCTTTTGACACCCCCTCCCCCGCTGAAAAATTGAGCCTCCGAGGGTCAGGCGCCAAGCCAAGAAAATGGTGTCAAACCAGACGTTCTCTGTTCAAAAAGGGCCCCTCACATCACACTTTGCTCAGACGCTGGAAAAAACCCTCGGTGCGTTGAGTGCACGCAGAGACGCCACGCTCCATCCAGTGCGGAATGTGCCACTGTGCATGTGTGTTCTCCATGACATGTACACAATTCACCATTCAGGCACAGCTATAGTAAAGGTAGACGGGTGGTAACAGCCGGTGTGGCCGGACATGGAGCGAGTGCGCACACGGCCATTTGATGCCGTGTTGCTGTGTGAGGATTCTCGACACGCGAGGATTGACGGCATCTGGACTCCGCGCACGCGCACTGTGCACTTTGGCGCACGCGCACTACACACGCATCCATTGGTGTGTTGCCTCGACCTGTTTTTCAGTCTCAGTTCTGAGTCTCTGGCTCTTCTGAGCTGTACCCGGTTTGTCTGAGTGACCCATTCTCAGAGGGTTACTCAGAAGTGCTGGCTCTTTGAGTACACCCCAGGCTCTTCCAGGTGGTACTTTTTGGTGTCACTTGAAAAGAGCGTGAGAGCGCGCCAGAGACTCAGAACTGAACTGAGACTGGGAAACAGGTCAAGGCACGTCTGCTTCCATTGCCCAGCCTCCCTTCCCCCACAACCATTTGGAGCAAACCCCGCTGTAGGTAAACTCTGAGCTTGAAGGACGGGTTCTGAGTTTCTTTGAGAAAGGGAGATCTGTTTCAGGTCGGGAGGTGAGACCCTAGCTGCGATGAGATTGAGGAGCCTGCTCTTCCAAAGCACACCAAACGTGATTTTGGGAAGCATTTTTGAGGTCCTGACTCTCTCCTTGTGATGTCACAGCTGTTGGTGCTGTTTGGCTCACAAGACGAGCCGTTTGCACGTGTGTTGTTTGGTCACGCTGAAAGAATACGCGTTCCAGGGGTGGCAAATACGTCCGCTGCCTTTCCAACGTTTACCAAAATATCAGATCGGTGGTAAAGATGCCACTTGATCACTTGTCATTGGTAGATTTTTTGGCAGGTTGGGACGCAAAATAGATTCTTCAACTTGCACGTAAAAATGAATCTCCTGCCCAAAGGAACACAAAAGTGCAGTTGGTCTTTCAATTCAAGTTCTGGTTGAGATTTGACAGGGGTTCAAACTTTCCGCAAATCATGCAGGGTCTGGCCCAGATGTATCATCAAAGTTTCACACCTGATCCAGGGTTTGCATACCGGAATCATGGCACATGCAGACACCCCCTCGGGTTCGTGGTTTGATTCCATTCTGTTGTGCCAAGGTGTTTTCCAATTCCAACTTGCTATTGGAAACGAATCACCTGGCCCAAGGGAACACAAAAGGGCAGTTGGTTTCGCCAATAAAGCTCTCATTGGTATTTTACAGGGGTTCAAATTTCAGGAAATCCGGTTCTGGTGCAGAAATATCGTGAAGTCTTGCCCTTGTTCCAGGGTTCGCACGCTGGAATCGTGGCGCGTATTCGGGCATCACGCGTGTGCACTTCTCATGACCTCTGTGCTGAGCGATCCCAATGCAGTGAGTGCGCGGAGCTCGATATCCGAGAGATGGCGCCTGCTGCGCGCGGTTCGCGGAGATGGGGGCGCGACGGTTTTGATATGGAGACCCAAAGACGACCCTCACCCCATAGGAAATGCAGTGTTCCCGGAGGCCCGGTGGAACAGGCAGAGAGCCCGACTGGGAATTCTACCCGATGTCGCGTAAAAATTCCCATTTTTAGGAATTCTTTCTCACCACCACCTGGTGAGGTCAAATTCCAATCCAAAATCCAGGAATTCTACTTGGGATTGGGTAGAATCCCAAGATTTTTGTGGATTTGACCCGACGTCGAGTGTAGGGTCGGGTCGGGTGTGAAACTTGCGACATCGGACGCCACCCAAACTCGGAACCGCCTCCAAATCGAGTCTCTGGGTCTCGGGTGGCATGGTGAGCCCCCTGCCCTGATTCTGAATCAACCGGAGATTGTGATCCCCACAGGTGTTGTGTCGCTCTTGTTTTCTGGGGCGTCTTTGATGCGGGTGCTCTCCAGATCCACGTCCATTGGACACAGCCCAGCGGATCCAGAATAGGCGACTCGGGCGCAAAGGAAGACTTCAACTAGAGTTGCGTGAGGAGCCCTTAGCCTGTCTTGACAGTGAACAAGAATTGAGTTCTCAGAAGGAAAGGAAGACACCTTTCATTTGAAATCAGCAGAACAAAAGCACAATTTGGATGTCAAGTGTTGTCCTCAATTGTAAGAGCTCCGTTGTATTGAGCAGCTTCCATGGATCCGTCGGTTGACGCACCTGTCAACAACCAATCCCGCACGCCCACGTCGAGCAAAGAAACTAGAACCTCAACCAGCGCCGCAGCCACGTGAATTCGTCTTCGAGCAGAGAGACCTGCTGCAACTCAAACTCTCCACATAGTCAGTCGTTTTCAGTGTTCAGTGACCTGCACAGCTACCCGTGAGTGTCATCATTGGTTCATGATCCTCAGGAGGGGCCTGTGCAGGTCAGCGGTCTCACTGGACGTGCAGTGTTGACGAGTTTTTCCTGTATTTTTTTCCGCTCTGTCTAAAAACGCCTTCCAAAAGAGGAAACTACTCGTCGTAAACCCACAGCATTCCGATAGCGATCTTCATCGTATTTTTATTGCTATTTTATGCCCCTGAGAAGGCAGGAAGTTGATGGTCAAAAGCGATAGCTGCCCCAGAAGAACCGAGGAAACTCCATAAAGACTCAACCTTGAGATCAGAAACGGATCCAGTTCTCTGTCCCCAGCACACACACAAACACACACACACACACACACAGAGGCACACGCGGTTCCTCCCAGACGCCCTTTTTCTGTCCTGCCTGGTGCCGCTATGTGCCTTGAGGCACTGACCCAACCTGCCCCTCTGGCTCCCCTGAATTTGTCTTACTTCTTTCCATTGGTGCCCTGGATCCACAAAGCGAGTCCCCCCTTCGCTGGGTGTGCCCTGCCTGGTCCTTCCTCGGAGCACCCAACCTGGTCCCCGATCTGGTTTCCCACCCTGCCTGTTCCCCGCTGAATTCACCACGCCTGATACCCCTCTGGTGTCCCTGGATCCACACCTTCTGGTCCCCACTGGCTCCACCCTGCCTGGTCCCCCTCTGGTCCCCACTGGGACCCTGCCTGGTCCCCTCTCTGGTCCCCGCTGGATCCACCCCGCCTGCCCCCCTCTAGTCCCCACTGGATCCACCCCGCCTGCCCCCCCTCTGGTCCCCGCTGGATCCACCCTGCCTGCCCCCCTCTGGTCCCCGCTGGATCCACCCTGCCTGCCCCCCCTCTGGTCCCCGCTGGGTCCGCCCTGCCGGATCCCCGTGCACAGCGCGGTGCGTGTCGACACCTCCTCTCCCTCCTGTGTCGCTATCACGCTATCAGCCGACGCACTCACCGGAACCCGCTCCCACACCAACCGACCAGGGGTCAGAGGGCAGCCTTCAGCAGCGTTCAGGCCGCGTCCTATTGCACCGCCAGTGATCGAGCTCGGTTCACCCTGCGTACGCAACGCATTCTGCGGTCGGACTCAAATCGAGGATCGGGGCAACACAGAACTATCTGACACACACATACACACACGCGCGCACACACACACATACACACACACACACACACACACACACACACACACACACACACACACACTGATAGCAGCATTTTTTGTGGTTTTGGTTGAACGTTGACCATCTGTGTTTCATTCAATTTTGGTGAAGGTGGCTCCAGAAACGCGTGGCCAAACCAGAAGCAAACAAGGACTCCAGATCAATTTGATTTGTTATTTTTGTGGGACCCAGATCGCGTGAGCAACACACTTCTCAGACCCAAACGAACCTGTTTTCGTGGTTTTGGTTTGTCCCAAGAATGGCAACTTTGTGAGGTCAACATTTGCAAGAAGGGAAGGATAAGGGGTGATCTTTGAGCTTCTGGTGCTCAGTGTAGAAAGGTCAAGCCCCCCTGACCATATTGTCAGCAATTGTCGGGTTCGTGAGTTTCCAAAGCAAACAAATTGCCCTGAAAAATTGCCTGACAATACCTGACAAAAAAAACCCGTCTCAAGACAAAGTAAGTTCTCCTTTGTGTACACAGAACAATTCCAGAGCCCCACCTGCCGAACGCCTTTTGACCGACTCCCAGCACACAACAAGGTCTCATACGTGTAGTATATAACTCCGGAGAAAGATCCTGCGGATCCAGGGTCGGGTCGGGACATGGAACTCCCACAGGAGGAACTGCACGGAGGAACCATCTCCAGAGATGAATACTTTGAGGCTCCGCAGAGCACAGAGTTCCTGCCCCCCCCCTTCCACTCGCGAACCCCTGCAATGTTTTTCAGGATCCCGTGGTCCTCCTGGGTCCCTGCCCTGGGCGACTGTGGGCGTATCCTGAGGTACGTTGATCCTTATCTATAGAAGTTGCAGAGCATCCTGTATCCCGCATTGGGTCATCCCTGGTTGTCTTCCCTGGATCTCATTGGAACCCCCCTGGATCCCCCCTTGGTGCCTTCCCTGACCCCTGAATCGACGTCCCCACCTTTTCCCACAAGTCAGGGAACACCCGCCAAAAATTAGCCAAATTTAGCTTCTTGAGACACATTCACGCCATTGTCACGCTGCGTGAATAGGGAAGATTAGCATTGTTGCGTGTCGTGGAACTGGCCCTTTTCCCACAGGAAGCCTTCGTGCGTGCGTGCGTGCGGAACACCCCTCAAAATGGGTCTTTGTTGTGGTCGTGCTGTATCTTGTTGTTGTTGCTACGATTGTCAGAAACCAAGCGCCGTTGCCAAAGTTGCACAAAGGCATCTGGTGAGGCAGGGGATCAGGTGTGAAGGGTTTGGCTTGAGATGAGAACGAAAAGCGTGTTTGCGTATTCATTTGCGTGCTTAAATGTGGAAGAAAATTGTTTTGGCCACACCCCTGCAATTGGCAGTGTTGTGCGTGTGCGTGTGTGTGTGTGTGTGTGTGTGTGTGTGTGTGTGTGTGTGTAAAGATGTGTGTGCAATGCGTGCGTAAGTGCCAGTGTGAGAACCCTGTCTTCTTTGACGAAACTTACATTTGTGCTTCAAGGAACTTGTTCAGCAGGTCTTCCTGGCACAGGGAGAAATTTACGAACTTCAGACGACTTTGCTACAATATGAAAACAAGACTCGCAAATCAAGATCTCTCTCTCTCTCTCTCTCTCTCTCCCCTCGCCTTGTGCGAGTCGAGACCGATTCGGTATCGCGGTGAGGAATAGCGGAGTGGAGATAGCAGTCAGGTCGGGGTGTCGAGGCCACGCGATTTATGGGAGGAGATTCACAATAGACATGGAGCCTGCTGCGCCCCGTTCACACCGGGGGCGCTTCGTGCGCTGATCCACACACAAGTCGTTGTGTCCCTGTGTGAGTCAATGGGTGCTACGTCCATGAACAAGTCAATGGGTGCTGCATCCCTGCACAAGTCAATGGGTGCTGCATCCCTGCACAAGTCAATGGGTGCAGCATCCCTAGACAAGTCAATGGGTGCAACATCCCTGCACAAGTCAATGGGTGCAGCATCCCTGTACAAGTCAATGGGTGCTGCATCCCTGCACAAGTCAATGGATGCTGCATCCCTGCACAAGTCAAAGGGTGCTGCATCCCTGCACAAGTCAATGGGAGCTGCATCCCGACACAAGTCAATGGGTCCTGCAGCCCTACTGAAGTCCATAGGTCTACATTCCTGCACAAGTCAATAGGAGCAGTGTCCCTGTACAAGTCTGTGAGCCGTGGACTTCTTCCCGTGAGACGCCACGCAATTCCTGCAGATCGGCGCATGTGCACCGTACGAACCGGAAGTGGGACGGAACACGTGCTTCCAGATTCCGCCGCACTTTTTAATCGTCCACAACAACTTCCGCCTTCGCTTCAAAATACTGACAACCACCTGCGAGGCGCTCAACCGGAAACCGGAAGTAGAAAGTTGTGGACGACGTTGACGTTTTTCCACAGCACAGGAGGTCGTGTCTGGACAAGGTACAGAGTCGTCCACGCAGCAGTGCACGAGCACTGCGCATGTGCGAGGACAGCTTGTTTTGGGAACGCGTGAGTGGATCTACGCTACTGCACACACAGAAGGTCCTCAATTCAAGTCATTTCAGGATCCCAAAGCGACATGCGCCGTTTGTGAGTGAGCATCGGTCGTGCCCGTCACACCGTGGTCAAACCTGTCACCAGAACAGAGGACAGCACCACGACCCCAGTACGACTCGAGGACGGCGCTAGATCCTGCTGTGAGGAGTGCGCTACAATCACACTGCGAGGACCGCGCTGCGTTCTCAACGCGATTTGAGAACGGCGCTGTGGCCCTCGCTACGAGGACGGTGAAGATGGCAGTGCCGCCTGGCTGCGAGGACGGCGCTGTGGCCCTCACCACGAGGACGGTGCTAACATAGTGCTGCGAGGACGGCGCTGCCGCCTTGACGCGCACACACGCCTTTTGAGGGCTGCTTCCCCTGTGTAAAGGTCACATTCATTTGGCACGTACCCACCCACCCACACACCTTTTCTTTTGCGTCCCTCCCGGCAAAAATCACTTCTGCCATTTCAAGCGTTTTTCCCATGCCATGTTCCAAGGGTGCAGAGTTTTGCGTTGTTTCTTCTTGCTGGTTTATGCGGCTTGTTTCTATGCTTATGCAAAGGTCCGTGGAACCTCAAGGTGCACGAAGGGCCCTGGGCCTGCATGTAGCCTCATTAAACAGGACAAGAGGCGGTCTGCACGCCCAGTGTGAAAACACCTTTTGGCGCCTGCAATTTTCTGCAATTTCAGGTGCACTGAAATGCTTCCTATCCAACTGCGCAGTTGGTCATCTTCATGAAGGAGACACCTTGTGGTCACGAAAGCTGTTTTATCTGGAGAAACTGGGTCCACAGTTTGCATGGAAACCAAATCTCAGCAGCGTTCTGTGACCCGATCTCCATGGCAACGCAGGCCCCACAGATCCACCCCTGGGCGGAGTCGGGTCCCTGGGCGGAGCCGGGTCCTCTCGCTCGTCTCTCTTCTCTTACAAGTTTAGAGAATGCACCCTTCGTCAACAAGATTTCTCCACGTGGGCGGATTTCTCCCCCCCCCCCAGAATCGCGTCCCCCCCCCGGGGTCGTGCGCTCCTCACCCTGGGATCGCTCCCTCCCTCGCAGCCTCTTATTGCTCCTTCCCTCCCCTGGGCTGGCTGTGCTCTGCTTACCTTCTCCCCTTCCTGTACCCCCCAGGCTCCTGGTTGTTCATCACCCTCTTGCCCCCCTGGATCCGCCCCCAGACT
>JAAUXT010079718.1_pt1 | contig 10293 bp, 9 predicted proteins | sample 7278171 | NCBI WGS metagenome assembly JAAUXT01 (sample SAMN14350112, study PRJNA611818) | marine sediment metagenome | isolation source: surface marine sediment (1.8m) | place: French Polynesia: Moorea | collected 2018-08 | reverse complement strand
GTTAACCATCATAGCTTCACAGATGAGTGGTCACACACTGAAAGCATGTTCATTGTTCAATGGGTTTGACTATTTTGTTGACCACTCTTGAAAGCAATCAAGTGCAGCAAAAGTTTTGACTCTTGAATTGACTTGATATCTGCTCAGAACAAATGCAATTAACAACACGAAAAAGGGATAGCGACCACCATCTGTGAGCTATATAAAAATCCGTGCATGCCATATAGCAGGGACAGGTTCTCGTGCATGCGCACGCACAGATTTTCCGTGCGTCCGAACATGAGACATTGTGAAGGACCAGCACCAACCTTTCAAAGCTGATGGCTGTGACATGGAAAATAGAACTCGAAAAGAGAATGAACTCCGTCACGGAGAAAAGTCTGCAGCTGTGGACTCCCATGTAAATAAACTGCTGAAAAAACTTTTTCTATACCTGTAACAAATTTTGAGAAGACGACGCTGTGCGTTTGTGTCACAGTTTGTAAGGTCATTTCGTGTGGAGAAACCAGGTAAAACTCACTGCATGGGTTGGATAGAGAAGACACAGAAACAGATCTCCAACAGCCAGACTGAACAGAAAGTAGTTTGTGGCAGTGCGCAGTTCTTCGTTGATTCCTATGGCCGCTAAAATCAAACTATTTCCTGAAATGAAACAAGCCATGAGGAACCAAATCAACCGAAAGTACTTGCGGCGGGCCCGCAAGCTGGGTTGAGATGCCAACTCACCAAAGACACCCGTTGTGGTGAGAAAGACCGCAAATCCAATGCTAACATCAACCTCTGGTTTGTAGAATTTGTACACCTTTCCCAAGTCACTAAAATCTCTGCCTGTGACTTCGGTTGAGAAGTTGAAGCAAAACATCAGATCTTGCTTGGATATCTGTGGTGTTGTTCTCCCAACCAGGACAGGATCACAAATCAGCATGGTTCTGCCCAGGTCATTAAACTCACTGGTGTGGAAGACAACACAAACAGCAATCAGAATCCACCGATCTTTGCGAAAATTTGAATTGAAGAAGCTCGAATTGATACAACTGACTCACTTTATGTAAATTGATTCTGCAAGTGTTCGATTTATTTCCATTGTTGACATCCATCCAAGTGCAACACTGGAGAAGTTATTCCTCTTGCTCTCAACTCGTTGTCCAAGGCGGATGGCGTCCCACACCTCAGGTGGGAACTGCGACAGATTGAAGAACTTGTGATACTTGTGTATTTCTGGTCTCCAGGGCCATGGCCACTCAGTGGCGACTTCGCTCACCAACAGAGCTTCCTCTTCTGCCACAGTGTTGTTTGCTGCTTCACCAAAGCAGAGAAAGGATGTGAAAAGGCAAAACGTCAGAGTAAAGTTTGCCAAGGCCCGTTTTGTCATGGCAATGCACACTCCACGAAAGACTGTCTCAAAACAAATCACAACAGTTTTGCTTGTCGTCGTCTGGAGTTTGGCTGCAGACGAACTCATGCACAAGAACATTCCTGCAGCCGGCACGTCTGCGCGCAACGCTAGAGACTTTTTTCGTCTTCTTTGGAACACAAATCACGGCAAAACAGGCACATGAGCCCACAGTTCTTTGTGGCAGAGAAAGAAAGTCTATACCTGAGATCAGGTGCATTCTTACCAGTCTTACCAGACTGCTGACGCTTTCTGTGCAAGACACAGAAGTGCCAAGCAGTCTTTTGACAAACGGACACTGCGCAGCAGCCCACAAAATTGGTCTGAGAGCGGTTTGAGTGACATTGCCGAGCGTACACCTGAAAATCACGCATCATTGTTCCACTCCAACCTCCACAACAAGCACCCCTTTTGAGGTGTGTTGTGCCGCACTCCTGGCCGCTTGTGCGTTTTCATGTTCTGCAGTCGACGCTACTCACAACTGCTCACTGCTCACCCAACAAGCAACACAGCAATCCCCCATTACAAAATTTTGTACTCGTGCTTTTTTGGTGCGCAGCTATCTCTGGTTGCGTAGCAACGAAAGTTTCACGCTGTCGTCAACCGGCCAAACGCAAATCCGGCCAAAAAATAACAAGTAGAACCAGCAAAAAGCAGGAACCAAGAAGTGAAACATGATCCAGCGAAACCTTCAAGGGCCCAGCATCGTTTTCTTGGGTACAGCAAAAGCAGGATCCAATGAATCAAAGATTCAGCAGAACATTGGTCCAGAAAAGGCCAACCAAACAGGTCCAGCAGTACAAGGACAAGGCAAAACATGGGTATAGCAAAACAAAGACCCAGCAAAACTTTGAGGAAAATCTGCAAAAGCAGTGGAAAATATAGGGAATCCAAGGGAACCCCTTTGATAGCTGTTTTGCATCTCCCTTGCAATGGTAGTTCTGAGGTCGTGCCTCGTACAGCAGGCAGGGCACCCGGATACAGAACGGCACACACAAGAGCATCTTGCAGGACGCTCTGGGCAGACAGGATCTGAGCGACAGATGCTCAGCTCGACAGATGTCACGAACCTATTCATCGCCAGATATGCAAACCGACAACAAAAACGGTACATTTTACAAGTGCGGAAACACTTCACACAATTGCGCATCAACATTTCCTCAGGGGCACATTTTCTTGTGCGAGAAGCTCTGCGTGCAATTTGAACTCTCAAAAGGTGAGTGCTCCCGGATTTCAGAAGAGGCCAACACATATACAAGCGCGAGCGAACACACACACACATACATACATACATACATACATACATACATACATACATACATACATACATACATACATACTGATGGTGATTACAATGAGCGCGTTCTGTCAAGGACCGCGCGCTTAAAATACTCGTGCCGTTCTTCGGTCAAAACGAATTTTGTGTTTTGTTTGGCACAGTTGCCGAGAATGCGGAGTTGGTCGATGAATAGATGGACGTGATGAAGAAAAAGCAGGAACTGAAGGAGAAGGAGTCCAAACTGATGCTACAGTGAGTGTTTTCTTCACAAGTCTCAGTTCACCCGGTCGCGAGTCTCGACCTGACCAAACCGCGCCTCAGACCGTCTCGACTTTTCAACCCCAGGCATGCAGCTGATCTGAGCGCGACTGTGACGGACGTTCTCTTTTTTTCTTTGAAGAACTGGAGTACACTGCACAATCCCGCACAATACACTGCACTTTTCTTCTGCAGAATGCGGCTGCTGCAGCTCCAGGAGCGGCAGCGGCAGTTGCTGCGGGAGATGCGCGCGCAGATGGAACTGCTGCGGGGCGCCCCGGGAGACGTGACGGCGGCGCTCGACCAACTCGACCGCGACACGGACAGCCTCGAGGCCAATATGGCGGCCATTAGACAGCAGATCACCAATCTCAAATTTTTTCTCAACCAAACCGAGGAGTCAAGCCCGACGGCGGGCTTGAGCTGAAACAACGCACGCGCGCAAAAAGAAACAAAAGTTGGCGTGTGTGTATGTATTTGAGCTTACGATGTAATGCATATTTCAACGGACAAACTTCCCATTCAAGGGCATGCAACAATACCGGTACATGTTTACACTATTCCTGACCATTGTGTATGTAAGTTGCACACTTCGTTTGCCAAACAAACTATCATCAGCACAGACTCAAAAAATAGTTGTTGAACGACAGCTTCGAAATTTGCACAATTCAAGCGGTCAGATAGCACCACAGATTCAAAGAATGCGAAAATTCTTAACCAGTACTTCCCACAATGCCAGACTGAATTCAACTCACACTCGGAAACAATCTTGCACGAACAACACAAGACCTGCTACCTGAAAACTCAGCTGGAATGGACACAACAATAACAAGAATCTGCAACGCATCTGACGGAACTCTGGGGGACAAACAATTTCTGTACCCAAGCTATTGAGTTGCGTGCAAAGCACATTCATTCCGGAGCATCACTGTGCGATTCAGAAGAAGCAAACACTGCGGTGACCACGACTCGACCCACAAGACACTTCTCAGTTGAAGTCGGTCTGTTGTGTCCAATTTTGCACGTCCTTCAAAGAGCAGGTGCAATTTCAAAATGCCCAACAGTGTAAAGACTTTGCAACACAGTTCAGCAGAGCGAGTCAACCATGGATAGAAACACCGTCTCAAGTACAGCACAAAACATAACAGGCGACACAAAAAGGACCAACGCGTCTTAGAAAAAGACTGGTTTTGAGGTGTTTTCCGCAAAAATATTCTGTGTTCACAATTTACTGCACAAATTTGAATCCATCGTGGATTTAAAAGTGATGGCACATTTCAATTGACAAATCGGACATCCGCAGCAGAAGTTGTTCACCTCGGGCTCACCCACAGCAACTGCACCTCCTGCAAAACAAAACACATTGAAGCATAAACTGTCAGAAATTTCACAGAACATCGACGCCTTTGGTCACTGCAACTGGCTTTTTGGCTCAACCCAACGGTTATTTAGGGAATGATACACAAGTTCACAGGTTGAACGTGTCCCTGAGTCACTGTGACCGAGAACGTACGTCAGAATTGTCGGACGCTGGAGAACTGCTCTTGGTCTCTCGTGGAGACGCGACGCCGCCTCCCGACCCCGACTCGCTGCTCTAAAAGTGTCAAACGGAGGAATCACTGTCACGCACAACAGAAATTTTCTCGCGAAAGCGAAATGGTAGTGCCTCGTGATTCATTCAGCACGGCACGAACATCATGGCTCCCAGGAAAAACATCACCCGTTGCTTTCGCCACATGTTGTATTGTATCAGCCCGTTACTCAAATCAACGCACCAGGTGTGGCCGAGCTGGCGTCGTGCCGTTCTGGCAGATCTGGGCAGCGGTGTCGAGTCGAGCCGTGCTCGCGTGTTTCCGCGGCGACACTCTCCTCGGCTTCCGGGCTCCGTTCACCCCCGCAGCTCTGGTGACAGCAGCGCCTCCCGCGCCTTTCTTCGCTGAGCCTCGCTTTCGTCTCTGCTGCGTCCAGCTGGCTGCAGGAGCCGCGGTTCTCCCGGGCAGTGGCGCATCTCGGCTGGCTGAGCGCTTCACGACTGGTGAGGCAGGATGATTGGGGTCAAAATCGTAGATGTTGCGGACGCGACGCTCCGGTGCAGGTTCCTCGCGCCAAGCGCCGAACTCAGAGGCTTTCTCATAATACTTGCGTTTCTTCAATGGGACGAAGTTAGCGTTGTCTCCTTCAGGTTCACTGTCATCACTGTCGTCAGTCATCATCTCGAAGCGGTTGGCAGTCCATGAGTTGTTGGTCATGCGGCTTGTCACGTGCACGTCGTTTGCGTTGATGTCCGCTCCCGAGCGTTTGGAGTCCCTCGTGCTGTTGGTGGCAGAGTTGCGACCACGGGCGGTTGCTGAACACACTGGTTCGTCCGCGGACTGACTGTTTGATATGTCAGACACATCCGGAAAGTACGGCTCCCGCGAGACCGAATCTGTTGGTTTCTTCTCGCCTCGTGTGTTGATTTTCGACGTGGAATTTTCTGGGTGCATTTCAGAGGTCTCCTTCACATTTTCACAGAAGGTAGATTTTGGCACGTTGTTTGACACCACTCCATTCATTTCCAGTCTTCTGATTTTACCAGACATTCCACTTGACGACCAAGGATCCTTGATGATTTTGTTTGCCAGAAGCGCAAATGAAGTATTCGGCTTGTCAGAGACCGTTTTTTGCGCGGGGTCGGTTGTGTTGCGGATCGGTGGGCGTGACGTGATGCCAAGGCTGCGGCCCAGTGAGCTGCTCACTTCCTGATGCGCACGCGCGCTCCACAGTCGCTCGTCCCGAGGCGGCTGCGCCGCCAGAAACTTGGACATGGAGTTTTGCAGCGGTCCGAGCATACCAGTGATGGACGCCGCTGAACGGCGCGAGGCGTCTTGTGGCGCTGCTTCCACGGGCTTGACACGATTCGTCCCATTCGGACCAGGCTTTGAACTTTGAAGCTTTGACAGTTTTCTGTCAGGAATAGCTCGTTCGTTCCGGTGGGATTCCTTGTGGCTCTGAGACAGTTTTGTGCTTCGGTTGACAACGACGGTCCCTTTAGCAGGCTGGTAGACTTGATTCAAAGTGTTCTTGTAAATCTGGCTTTGGCTGTACAGTTGCTCGTAGGAACGTTGAATGGTGTCCAAACGAGCGTGCGTCTTTGGACTGAGACCAACTGAAGGCAACAGAGTCTCGGGCGCGGCCCGCTGTTCACTCAGATTGACGGCCAGTGGGCTGGACCGGGGACTCGGCTGAGTGAGGTCAATGGGTTTCGTGTCATCGGCGGAATAGGTGCTGGTGGCTGCGGCTCTGTGCGCCGGCTGCGGTTGTCCAAACTGTCTCGTCAGCAACCTGTCAAACTCATTGTCTTGACGAGCGGAGCAGTTCGCTTCCACGCCACGCCAGCACACTAGGCTGCCCTGTCTCCGCTTCCTTGACGACCTTGGAGATGTGATGGGAGAGAATTTGTTTGGTGAACTTTGTGCCAAAAGCCTCACCTCAGCTTCAGACAGCTGAGTTCCTCGTCGGAGAAGAGACACGGAGTCAAGCGACATCTGTTTGATGTCTGGATCCACTTTGGGCGGGTCTGACATCTCGTCGCTGTCGACAGGGACGGGTGGGTAGCCTCCCGGCGTCCAGAAGCCAATCCCGGTCAGCGATGCCAGGAACGGGTGCCGCGCCGCCTCCGCAGCAGTCATACGTTTGGCTGAAGCACACAGTACAAAATTCACTCAAACACGAAATAAACACTGCATCTTCCTCCGAAATCGCATATGGGTTGAACAGCCACCTCTGGGAAACCAAGATCGATGAGCAACAGAGGATCATGTTGCACCTGTGTCCCAAGCATTGGTGTGTAGACATTCGTCAAAACGTCATATTACCTGGATTGTAAGTCAAAAGTTTCTTCAGGAAGTTGCAAAAACTGCTGTCTCGGCAACTGAGAATCTTCATCAAGGTCGCTGTGCCTAGAAAGAAGAGACAATGAAAGAGCGTCTGAACAAAAAGGTTTTTGTGGCCTGCCGTATCTTCCCACATCGCGAGAGAACCTCAACATTCTTTCACATTCACAAACAGTCGCCACGAACCGGATTTCGACGCTGAATTCCTCGTCGTGAAGTGCTTGAATTGATGAAAGAATTTTCCCCTCTGAAACACTGATTCTGGCAAAGGACCCAATGTGTCCACAATCTGAAAGGCAGAAACCATGTTCACTTGACAAACCAGGTAAAGCAATCATTGCTTATCAAACCGAGATATGAAACATCATCATACTTTCTTGAGGACTCCAGGTTTATCCTTCGCGAAGAACAATGATTGCCCGTGATAGAGTTCTGCCAGCACACAACCGAGCGACCACATGTCGGCTTCCAACCCAAACGGCTGACCAAACATGACCTGTCCGCAAGAATGAACAATTCGAATCAGAATGACATTGTGAGAATATGGCTGTGAACTGTCAATTTGAGCATTTCAAGTAACTTCCGATCAAGGCAGGAACGAGAACTCCCGAAAGCTTCACCTCTGGTGCGCGGTACAGCAGAGTTTGCAGCTCGAAGTCGTCGTAATAGAGAGACAGCTCAGCGTGAACGCAGTGGATTGCATTGCCAAAATCCACCACCTTCAGCGAAGACAGGTCATCCGCTGTGAAAGCAAAAACGCATGTTCACTTGTAAATTTATCCACAAAATTGCATGAAGGACGCAAGCATCACGACACGTCCACACAAAACTACTGATCGTAAAACTGACGTGATGACAATTGAACTCTCACGTTTGCTCAACAGAATGTTTTCAGGTTTGAGATCAGCATGAAGCACGTTTTGTTGTTGAAGGAATCCCAGCGCCTTCAGCAGCTGCACAGCGACAATTCGAATTTTGCTCAGTTTCTGCAAAAAAAAAACACATGTTTTCAAGGTTGCAGACTCAACTCTTGCGATCAAAGGGTCAAGCAACAAATGGCTGACAAAATTTGCTTGTCGTTTCAATTCTTTCAAAAACACCAAGCTGGCGCATTGTTTAGCGCAAAACTTACCTCCGTTTATTCGAATCCTTATGATTATGGCATGCCAAATGCGAGCAAACAGAAAGCATTTCCGTTAAAATTTACCCTTACTCTCTGTGCATTTGAGGTTATCGACAGTTCAGTTCGAATGTTCAGTTCACTAACGTCATCGCAGTCATTCGATTTGTGCAACACAGGTAACTTTCGAAACACACTTGACTGCAATCTTTATCGTTACTTTCAAACTTCAACTGTTGTTCTCATTCTTACAACTTTTTCGCAAGTATCTAGATTTTACTCAAAACTCCGTGCAACAACGCAATCACGAATGAGGTCAAGACAGGAGAACTGGGGTTGGAAAACAAGACAAAATTTCGGTGTTGTAATAAAAATAGACACACCTTGCTTCAAGGCAACAACACAAAAACAAGAGACACAACAGACCAGGCCTTGCACGCGAATGTTGAGACACCCGACCATTGTCCTTGTTGAACTTATCAACTGGACCAACAGCACACACAACAAATGATCACAAGAATTTCTAACCCAACAAAGCAGATTGTCATGGAAAGCAGCAGGTGAAAAGGCAGACCGTGAAACGACAACAGAAAGCACGTCCCTACCTCCTCATGATCCTTCAAGTGTCGGAAGTAGAAATACAAGGGCTCCGGTCGCAGCAGTTCAAACACCATGCAATAATGCCCATCAAACGAGAACGTTGTCTGCAAGAAGTGATGTTCAGTTACAGATACCAAATTGCCTCAGCTGTCTTTACTGCACAAGTGTTCCTCAACAACATCGCCACCCACGTGCATTCTGAAGGTGGGTGTGTAGCAGCACGGATCAGCCCAGTTGAGTCTCCGGATGCAGTCGCTCTCCTGGAAGCCCAACGTGTAGTTGTGCAGGTGCAGGACTTTGATGGAGACTGCGTTGTTGTCGCAACACGTGTCCTGAGGGAGAAACATCTTCGTGTGAGACAAATGCAATCACACAAAACGTGCATTGAAGTTCTTTGTAGAGAATTTTCTGGCCACAGGATGGATGACAGAGCAACTCACCGCAGCTTCTATCAGAATCGACGATTGTCCTTTCCCAATCAACTTCACGAATTCGTATCTGTTCGCCAACAGAGGCATTCGCTTCTCAGGCTTGAAACGCCCATTGTCGTCCGTGTACGCTCCCGGCCCTGCAAACAGTGTTTGTTGCAGACGAAGTCTTTGTGAGAACACGCTCTGGAAAAGTCTTCTTTTTCACACTGGAGACAACTCACTTGAGGTTGGGATTTGCCTTCTCTCCTTGATGCGCTCGTACAAGTGCTGCAGTCCTCCAGACGCGCAAGGTGCGATTCGCTCAGCGGGAGGATCGACGCGCAGCAATCCATTTTTGGGTCTGCAAAACGTGGAGAGACAAAGCCGATGTTGACGCCTGGCCGGCCACCGCGGTGAGAACCCACAGGTATGTGTGCACACTTTTCGTTGGTCCCAAAAGTCCCCCCCCCCCCCCCACCACCACCACCACCGACGGAACCACTCGTTTGCTTGCTTGAATAAGTGCACGACAGGACACCTCGAGAGAATCCAGGTGGCGGCCCCGGCCAACCCCCTCCCCCAACTTGAGGTGTTTCAACTGCCCTGTAAAAGAGCACGCTGTGCGGTGCACTTGATCCACGGAAGTCAAAACGAAAGTGCCCCCCCCCCCACTTTCCCTCATTACACACTACATGTGGCAGAAGCTTGGCGGCGGCAAAGGGTGTTGTTTCCGCGAAGAATTCAAGTGTTTGACATTGTTTACATTGTACTTTTCCCAATATCGGCTGTCAATTGGGGACAGGGGAAAACACACAAAAAGTGCGTGTAAGAGTATAAAACTGATCCATTGACCAAAAGTCTTGTCCCCCAATGTCTCGCAAGCTGTGACAATAATTGGGGGATTCTTCATCTTTTTCACCTCGATTCTTTTGGGCCTGGACCAACTTTCTCGATTTTATGGTTTCTCATCTTTTTTGGGCAAATGGAAAGAGGAGTGATTTTCACTTGTATTCAGAATTGAGGATCATATCTTGTGATTCTTTTCTTGCTTCCTGCAAAACAATGGACTTTTTTGGTCGACAAATCTTGAGTTTTGTCGTCTGTGCTTGGCTCTAGTTGTGCACTTTGTGTTTCCCCAGGTCCCCGTCAATTGCATTTTTCTGCAACTCCACAAAAATGTGGCTGTTCTTTGACGCTGTCAGATGTTGTCCTGTCCTTGGACTCCAGAACAGCCAGCACACAACTCGTACGAGGTTCTATCCAACGATTCTAAGAATTGTCATGTTCATCGGTGAAGCCAATTGGCCAGTCTGCACTGAGAATGTGAAAGGAATCAGTTGTCTGGAATCAATCACCCG
>JAAUXT010040870.1_pt1 | contig 10293 bp, 7 predicted proteins | sample 7278171 | NCBI WGS metagenome assembly JAAUXT01 (sample SAMN14350112, study PRJNA611818) | marine sediment metagenome | isolation source: surface marine sediment (1.8m) | place: French Polynesia: Moorea | collected 2018-08 | reverse complement strand
GCCGCACCCCGCGCACGTCGCGCGCTCGGCGCTCGAGTGGCGACTCGCGAGCCGCGGGGGGCGACGGGATCGCTGACCATGGAGCCTCCAGCCCGACTCCAGATCCTACCAGGAGATCGCGCCACACGGCGCGTGGTACCTTCGGCCCATGGCGGACGACGCGCCCGTGCGACGCGCGGTTCGCTCGGATGCTCGAGTCGCTGATGCAGCCGTAACGGAGGGCGAGGAGGTTCTCCCATGGCGTGGTCCCGACGTGGCCTTCTCCTGGCCGCGGGCGCCGGCGTGCTCGCGGCCCCCGGTCTGGTGAGCCTCGTCGCTCGCCGCGGCGGGGTCGAGACGGGCGCGCGCGAAGACTGCCTCTGGACGTCCGAAGCCCCCTCGATGCCGGCGGCACCCCGCTTCGAAGGCGAGCGCAAGGTCGACCTCGCGATCGTCGGGGGCGGATACACCGGCCTCGCCTGCGCCTACTACACCAGGCTCTTCCGGCCGGACTGGTCGGTGATCGTCCTCGAGTCGCACCGGCTCGGCTCCGGCGCCAGCTCGCGCAACTCCGGAGCGGTGTACGCCAACCAGGTCGGCATCTCCGACGTCGGGATGCTCCAGCGCGGGCTCGACCGACTGATGCGCTTCATCGAAGCCGAGCAGATCGACTGCGATCTCGCTCCCGCGTCGACCCTCAGGCTGTTCACGTCGAGTCGCTCCGCGGAGAGAGCCCGCGCCGAGCTGGCGCCCGGCGAGCGCTGGATCTCACCGGACGAGCTGCACGAGAGCATCGGCAGCGAGTACTACGCGGGCGCGGTCGATGCCCCGGACTTCTTCCGGGTCCAGCCTGCGAAGCTCGTCGTCGGTCGCGTCGCGGCGGCGCGGCGCGTGGGTGCCGAGCTGTTCGAGCACTCGCCCGCGCTCTCGGTCGAGCCGGGAAGGCCCGCCCGGATCGCGACGCCGCACGGCCGGGTCCTGGCCGACCACGTGTTCCTCGCCACGAACGCCCACACCCCGCGGCTCGGCTTCTTTCGGAGCTCGATGTTCCCCGTCCACCAGTACAGCCTCGCGACCCGCAAGCTGACGAGCCAGGAGATCGCCGGCTTCGGTCTCGATCGATGGATGCTGCGGTTCGAGCGCAGCCTCCTGCCGGTGACGTTCAGCCTCACCCCGGGCGGACACTTCTTCGTCCGCATCGTGCTCGGGTACGCGAGCTTCGACTCGTGCGAGTGGGCCGACATCGACGGCGCGCAGCGCCTGGCCAGGCAGATCTTCGAGCAGCGCTATCCGCGCATCGCGGACGTCGAGCTCGCCCAGGGCTGGCAGGGTGTGACGGGTCACACCGCCTTGTTCCGCCAGATCGCGGGAGCGGTCGGAGACGGAAACATCCATGTCAGCGCCGCCTACAACGGACTGGGCATCATGCCGGGGCACAACAACGGCTACCTCACCGCGTGCCGGATCACGGGCCGCGCCGAGGACGACACGCGCTACCTCACCGGCGTCTCGGGGCAGATCCCGCTCCCCGGTGAGTTCTACCGGAGCCTCGTGTTCAAGCCCTTCATGCGCCTGATGACCCCGGTCTGATCCTCACTTCGTCACTCCGGCCCGAGCTGCCGACTGCGGTCGTGGACTTCGGGGTCAGGTCGGACGCCGACTAAGGACAAGGCACCGTCCCCGCACAGGCCAGCCCAGAAGGCCCCGGCTCGTGGCCGAAGAAGCTACGGAACAGGTTGAAGTCCGGGATGCCGATCGCGCCGTCGCCGTTGTGGTCCACTGCTGGGTCGAATCCCGAGTCCTCGTCGGTCAGTCCGAACCGGGGCCGGAAGACGTCGAAGTCGGGGATGCCCACGGCCCCGTCGTTGTTGTAGTCGGGATCGCAGGCGTTGCCGTAGCCATCCCGGTTCGTGTCGGTCTGGTCCGAGTTGGGCACGTCGAGACAGTTGTCCTCGCTGTCCAGCACGCCATCCTCGTCGAGATCGGGCGGGACCGCACAGCGGTTGAGCAGCACCGTGACACCGACGAGATCGGTGGTGACGAGGTCGGGGACGGTGTCGCGATCGAGGTCGGCCACCGCCACGGAGGAGAGGAAGAAGAAGAAGCTCGCCGCGAAGGGGCTCGCAGGCTGGAAGCTGCCGTCGCCGTTGCCGAGCAGCACGCTCACGTCGTGGGTCGGGGAATTGGCGGTGACGAGGTCGGGGACGGTGTCGCGATCGAGGTCGGCCACCGCTACGGACTTGGGGTCGTAACCGACCGCGAAGGACGTCGCGGCCCCGAAGCTGCCGTCGCCGTCGCCGAGCAGCACGCTCACGTCGTTGCTGTTGGAATTGGCGGTGACGAGGTCGGGGACGGTGTCGCCGTCGAGATCGGCCGCTGCCACCGAGCGGGGCCCGCTGCCGACCGCGAAGGAGCTCGCGGCCTGGAAGCTGCCGTCGCCGTTGCCGAGCAGCACGTCCACACGGTCGCCACTGAATTTGGCGGTGACGAGGTCGGGGACGGTGTCGCGATCGAGGTCGGCCACGACGAAACGACCGCTCTGCGGCAAGGCCAGCGGGGCCTTGAAGCTGCCGTCGCCGTTGCCGAGCAGCACGGCGCTGTCGGTGACGACGTCGGGGAGGGTGTCCGCGTCGAGGTCGGCCACCGCCACGGAGCCGGGGTTCTCCGGCGGGCGGCGGACGCTCGCGAACTCGAAGCTGCCGTCGCCGTTGCCGAGCCACGCTTCGACCGACCCCGGGTAGAAGAAGCCCTCGTCATCGAAGTATCCGGCGTCGGCGATGACGAAGTCGGGGACCGTGTCGCCGTCGAGGTCCGCCACTGCCACGGAGACGGGATTCCCGCCGACCAGGAAGTACTGCGTGGCCTCGAAGCTCCCGTCGCCGTTCCCGAGCCGCACGGCCACCCTGCTGGGCTCGCGGAAGTCATCGTGGCCGGTGCTAATGGCGCCGAGGAGATCTGGGACGGTGTCGCCGTCGAGGTCCGCTACCGCCACGGAGGTCACCTCTTCCAAGCCGCCGTCACTCAGGCCTACGAAGGCCGGCTCGGAAAACAGCCCGCACGGCCCACCGGCACCCGCGTCGCCCCCCACCCCCAGCACCCCGAGCGCCCCGGCGGCGACCCACGCCCGCGCGAACCAGCCGCCAAGGAGTCTCGTCTCGGTCGTCCGCATCTCTTCCCCTCCCGCCAGATTCGTCGCGTCGCGCGACGCCCAAGCGCGCACGGCCAACCTGTCGTTCACAGGTAATGCAGCAACGATGCCAGAGCATCGCGCGGAGGAAGCTGCTTCCGCCCGCTTCACCCGCACACGTGTGGCAGTCGTCGCCACCGTGGGGCGGCAGACCGCGGTGTCGCCCAGCGGACCACCCTACCCGGGCAATCTCGTCGGTCTGGACCGCTCTCAGCCTCGGTAGCCGTCGGTGCTCAGGACAGCTGCTCCGGGGCCTCGGCCAGGCCTCGCCGGCTCTCTGCGCGGGCCAGGGACCAGCGCAGGCCGACGGGGGTGATGAACGTGGTGACGATCACCATGATCACGATCGCGGAGAAGACCGCGTCGTTCACCACGCCGAGCCCCTTGCCGATGCTCGCGAAGATGAGGCCCACCTCGCCGCGCGGGACCATGCCCATGCCGACGGAGAGACGATCCAGGTCGCGGCCCGCCGGGGTGCCGGCCGCGAGCTTGCCGACGATGGCCGCCGCCGTGAAGCCACTCGCCAGGAGCAGCGTGGAAGACTCGGTGAAGGAGGCCAGGTTCACCTGCATGCCCATGAGCACGAAGAAGACCGGGGCGAAGATCGCCTCCAGGGGAGCCACCAGGTCCCGGATGGTCCACCCACGCGGGTCCGCGGAGAAGTAGTCCTCGCTGATGATCAGACCGGCCGCGAAGGCCCCGACGATGGCTGCCAGCTGGATCATGCTGGCGGCCCACGCCAGCGCGAAGGCGAGGGCGAGCGGGAACATCAGCTTTCCCTGCTGCCGGTCGAGGCCCTCGAAGCGCCGCGCGGCGCTGCGGGCGATGCGTTCGCCGAACAGGAGCACGGAGCCCAGGAAGAGCACCGAGACGAACGCGATCCACGCCACCTCGCCCAGATCCACGCCTCCCGTGGCGGCGATGCCCACCACCACGGCCAGCAGGAGGAGTCCGAGGACGTCGTCGATCACGGCGGCGCCCAGGATCACCCTGGCCTCGGGGGTCTCGATCTGCCCGAGGTCCTGGAAGACGCGCCCGGTGATCCCGACGCTGGTGGCACAGAGCGTGGCCGCCACGAACAGGTGGATGGGCATGCCGCCCTCGGGAAGCATTCCCGCGCTCAGCGTCAGACCGAGCACGAAGGGGACGAAGACCCCGACGATCGCCACCAGGCTCGCACGCGGGCCGACCGCGCGCATCTCGCTGACGCTGGAATGCAGTCCGACCATGAAGGCCAGGAGCAGCACCCCCAGGGTCGCGAACAGGGAGAAGGCGAAGCCCAGGTAGACGAGTGGCAGACCCTCGGCGCCGAGGGTGAGGGGCATCAGCAGCTCGGCCAGGCCGCCCGCTTCGAGAGTCGACGGTCCGAGCACCCGCACGGCGGCGTCGGCGACGGAATCGCCCGAACGCCACACCTCGCGGAACACGGGACGCGCGTCGCCCAGGTGCATGACCAGCACGAAGAGGGGAAGCCCGAGCCAGTAGCCCACGTTTCCGACCACGAGCCCGATCAGGAGCTCGCCGAGCACGGGGGGCTGCCGGAAGCGACCCGCGAGCCAGCGCCCGAGCATCGCAATCGTCATGACGCAGGCCAGCCCGAGGACGACGTAGGCGAAGGGGTCGGTGTGGTCCACCTCGCCGTGAGCTGCCTCCTCCCCCCCCGCGGCCCACGCGGCGCCAGCGGCGACGAGCAGGGCAACGCCCAGGACCAGGCCCACTCGCGGGCGGCGCGTCGCTTGCACCCTCACGACGCTCAGGCCACCTTCGTGTGATCCAGGAGCTGGAGTCCGAGGGGTCGCCAGCTCGGGGGGGCACCGGGCACGTCTCGCCGCCACTGCTCGCGCACGAGGATGGGGATCATCCGACCGGCATAGAAGCCACGCGACCCGCGCAGCACCGCGACCGCCGGCTGCGCCTTGCGTCCGACGTAGATCCCCCACTGGTCGGAGCGGCGCGCGCCCAGGCGGGCCGCGCGCGCGATCAGGGAATGGACGGCCGCCTCGGCGTAGGCCTCGTGGACGAGCTGGCTGCGATTCCGCAAGCCGCGCCAGCCGACGACCCGCGCTCCCGGGATCTCGATGGGGATCTGCGATCCATCGGCGCCGCTCCCCCCATCGTCGCTCAAGTCGAAGACGACCATGCCCTCGGGAAGCGGCTCGTCGGGGCGATCCAGCAGTCCGTGGGCGACGCGTCGCTCGGCCACCCGCGGGGGCACACCTCGCGCCGGCTCTTCTTCCACGACCTCCTGCTCCTCGGCAACGATGATCTCGATCGGCTCCTCGCCTTTGGAGACGAGCAGCTTGGCGCGCATGATCTCCAGGAAGTCGACCGTTGCGGGGTCGCTGCTGAGCGAGATGCTGTAGTTGCCCTCCGTCAGGATCTCGCGATGCGACTCGAAGGCCTGCTGGACGACACTCCAGAGTGTCTGACGTGTCTGGATGGAGCCTTCGCGAGAGATCCGCGTGGCGGGCACGCGGACATCCAGCTCGAGATTCCAGTAGCCGGGGATGTCGAGCTTTGCTCCCGCGAGGATCAGAGCCACGTTGCGGCTGTGAACGGGGGGGCAGTCTCGCGGCGGAGCGCTCCGACGGTCGGTCGCAGTCATCGCATTCCTCCGCCCTCCACCTTCCTCGCCGCGTCGTGATTATAGTCTGCGCGAAGAGGAATCGCGCACCCCAGCGAGACGAGTTGGCAAGCGCGATGAGTCCCTTGCGGAGCCGGGTGGCCATGCTGTCACCTGGCCGACGGCCGAGTCTGTCTCGTAGCCAAGCCTCGAAGCGGAGGGCTCCTCGAGGTGGCAGGGGGGCGTCGCCACCGAGCCGGGGTGTCTCCGTGCACCAGGCTGCGTAGGCTCAGAAATCGACGCCCGACCGTGACGTCCCAGCAGCCTCATAGACTCCCGCCGTCTTGGTCCTTGCCACGTCGTCGACCCACGTGTCCATCTGCTGGAGAGCTCGGAAGACCTCGCAAGCGCGCCAGGCGGGCTCGCCCTTGTACTTCTCTTTGTCGTCGCCGTACTTGAAGCTGAACTCGGCGAAGACGGGGCCATCGACGTCCCGGTCCTCGCGGTACCAGGCGACGAGCGCGCATTCGCATTCCAGCTTGGGGTCCTGGCCGATCTGGAAGTCGGCTCCCGTGACCACGAGCTCGCGCGCTGCGAAGCCGACGGTCTCGATCGAATCGTCCTTGCGATACGCGTCAGCCAGCTGCCGGGGAAGGTCCGGGAAGAGCTTCGCACAGTCCCTCAACGTCTCGAATGGCTGGTCGGCGTCGACTTCCTGGGTCGTCGAGTAGCTGAACAACGACACGAAAGGGGTGCGCTTGAAGGTCGGCTTGAGGTCCTCCTCGAGCTTGGTCTTGGACCGGCCGGGGCCGGCGGAGTCCATGTCGCGGTCCTGAGCCAGGTAGCGGTCGGGATGGCGGAACTTGAGGGTGACCTCGCTCCCATTCCGGTCCGATCGCTCCCGAAAGACATAGCCGTTCTCGCGGAGGCGGTGGTCCGCGGTGTCGAGGAAGCGCACTGTCCTTCGCCGCTTGATCCGGTCCAGTGTCTTGTCTGTATCGATCACCGAGGCTCTGACGGCATTCTCGAAGTCGGACCAAAAGCCCGTAGCTGCCTCGAGGACCTGCTGCTCCTCACCCGCAAACCGCTCCGCCCGGAGCATGATCTTGTACTCGCGAGATGTGACTCGTGTAGGCATTGGTTGCCCCCTGGCCAGGGCCGTTGCTGCGAACGGCTCCTGACAAGCAAGCCCCGACGGGGACTACGCTTCGCACCTTGCATCGGGTGCAGAGCAAGTCGGGGCGAGAGGCGCCCGAGCCGGCAGCTGCAATGCTACTACGCCAACGAGGACGATGTCACCAGCCGAGTGGAACGCCGTCTCTATTCGCAGCGTCTCATCGGGGTCCCGGCGGCGAGCCAGAGCAGCACGCCAGCGGCGTCGGCTTTCGCGTCGCCGCGATCCCAAGACTCGGCACGTGTCTGTTGATCGGCGGTGGTCTCGTCCAACTGGCTCGAAGGGGGCGGCGATAGCAGGCGCGCTCAGTGGCGAGAGGAGGGCGTCGCAGCTGTAGCGGCCTCCTGCTCCGGCAGCTCGGCCCTCCGCTACTCGTCCGACGCAAGCGACAGCAGGATTCGGCGGCACCTCCATGCCGCCGTCGGACGGGCTCGGCGCGCGTCCCTGAGCAGGGTCCCCGTCAGTCGCTCTCGCCGAAGGGGCTCGCCAGCGCGGCGGCCTCGGTGCGGATCCTCTCCATCGTCGCTTCGTCGATCTCGAGCGCGCGCCACGCGTGCTCGAGCGTCTTCGGCGAGCTGCGATCGACGCTCGTGTGGCTGCTCACGAAGTCGGACGAGGTGGCGGTCGCCTCCTCGGGGTCGCCGTCGGACTTGGGCACCACGCCGTAGCCGGTCTCGTGGGCCAGCTCGTCCGCGATGGCGACGCAGGCGGCGAGCGGATCGGGCTCGCCCTTGACCATCACCTGGTGATGCGCCGCGATCGCCGTCCGGGTCTCCGCCGAGAGCTCCCAGTGGGTCGCCATGATCTCGCCGGCGCGGGCGTGGACGCGGTCGAGGGCGGGCCAGATCGCGATGAGATCGGGCTGCCTGCCGCGGCCCGCCTTCTCGGAGAGGGCGAGCAGTGTGCCCGCCACGCCCACGTCGTGGAGCAGGCCGGCCAGGAAGGCGTCCTCGCCGCCGATCGCTGCGTGCTTGCACACGACCTTCGTCAGGTGGGCGGTCATGGTGCTGTGACGGCGCAACAGCTCCATGGCTTCGGCGTGGTCCTTCGAGCGGAAGACCCTCAGGTTCATGACGATCTGCATGACGATGTCGCGCAGGGTGTTGAGCCCCACGCGCATGAGCGCCTCGCGCAGGGAGCGGACCTCGGCGGCGCCGGCGTAGACGGGGGACTGCACCAGCTTCAGGACCCGACCGGCGATCATCCCGTCCTGCTCGAGGAGGGCCACGACGTCGTCGATCTCGACGTCGGGACGTCGGGAAAGATCCATCAGCTCCATGGCGACCGCGGGCAGGGTGGGCGGCTGATAGTCGGGCGCCTCGAGGCTCGCGATCAGGGTGGCGGCCATGCTCTCCTCGTCGAGCAGGACGTCGTCGTCCGCTGCGATGGAGGCCTTGCCCTGTCCGTATCCTTCCTCGCCCTTGCTCTTGCCCAGCTTGCGACCGCGCTTCAACAGGCCCATGATCGTTCCATCCTCTCTTCCCGCGCGGGTTGGTTCCGCGCCAACCCGGCCCGCTAGAGCAGGCCGCGAATCTGCTCGCGCACCGCCTCCAGCTGGAGAGCGAAGTACTCGAGGCGTTCACTGTCGACACCCAGCACTTCCGCGCTCTGCTGGCCACCCAGGCCGAGGGCGCCGCAGGCGAAGGGCGAGATCCCGAGCTGCTCGCACAGCGCATCCGCCAGCCGGACGAGATGCAGCTCCACGGTGTCGTGCTGGAAGGGGAGGAGCTCGGCGTGGTGATCCTCGACCACCTTCACCAGCGCCTCGGGCATCTCGGAGCGGCGCAGGTACTCGGCGCCGAGGCGCTCGTGCAGCATCGCGAACGCTCGCTGGAGATCGATCTCGGAGGGCGGGTGGCGCAGGCGTCCATTGACCAGGCCCGAGGCGAGGAGCTTGAGCACCAGCAGTGAGCCGACGTCGCGGAACATGGCGGCCAGGAAGACGCGCCCGGGATCGCCCAGCTTGAGCTCGTTGGCCAGCAGGCGCCCGGTGTAGGCGCCGCCGAGCGCGCTCTCCCACAGGCGTTCCCAGACGTCGGGGAAGACCTCGAGCTCGGCGCGGTCCTCCATCTCGAAGAGCGTCCGGCAGGCGGCGGCCATCGCCACACCGGCGGTCTCGCGGAAGCCGAGGCGCATGAGGGCCTGCCGCAGGCTCTCGATGGGCACGGCCGAGGCGTAGAGGGCGGAGTTGGCCGCCCGGATCACCTGCGCCGTGATCGAGGCATCCTGGCCGATGATCTCTTCCACGCGGTCGACGTCGGCGTCGGGCTGCTCGAGACAGTCCACGAGCCGACTCGCCACCAGCGGGAAGGCGGGCAGGACGACGCTGTCCTCCACCCAGGAGCGGAGCAGCCAGTCTTCGAGCGACATCGCGGCCACGCGCTTCTTATCGGAGAACGGCCGGGCGACCGGAATTCGGAGGGTCGCATGCCGGGTGCCGATCGGGATTTCGCTGGACCCCCGGCCGGTAGTTCGACCGAGGCCCGCGGCAGTCGCCGCTCGGCGACGGCGTGACTACGCAAATCGTGTGCCAGGGACCTGGCCAGCGAGCCGAGGTGGAGGCGGCGGGACGCGCCCCCCCTGCGCCTCAGCGGGAGCCCTGGTTGAACCTCGGGCTGCGCTTCTCGCGCCAGGCCACGACGCCCTCGCGGGCGTCGGGATGGTGGTCCGCCACGGCCGTGCGGGCGGCGATGTCCTCGCAGGCCTGGGCGAAGGTCAGCTCCGCGGCGTTGTAGATCGAGCGCTTGAGCAGACGCATCGCCACCTGCGGGCCGTTCGCGAGTTCGGTGGCGAGCTCGAGGGCCCGCGGCAGCAGGTCCCCCTCGTCCACGACTTCGTTCACCAGGCCGAGCTCGAGCGCCTCGTCCGCCGAGACGATCCGCTTGCGCATCACGAAGTCGAGCGCCCGCGCCACGCCGAGGTGCTGCACGAGGAGATGGTGGCCGCCCTCGTCCGGCAGCAGGGCGAAGCGCAGGGTCGCGCTGCCGAGCCGGGCTCCGCGGGCGGCGATGCGGAAGTCGCAGGCCAGTGCCAGGGAGAACCCGCTCTGGATGGCGATCCCGTTCACCGCTGCCACCGAGAGCTTGTCGAGGCTGCGGACGGCGCCGTTCAGGGCCTGGGAGATGGTGCGGAGTGCGCTGTAGGTGCCGATCGCCGAGTCGTGGCCGGCCGGGATCTCCGGCATGCGGCGATCCGCGCCGCCGTCGTGGGTCGTGTAGGCCTGGAGGTCGTCCCCGGCGCTGAAGGCGCGTCCCTGACCCGTGAAGACCACGACGCGCACCGTCTCGTCGAGCTGGGCCTGCGCCAGCGCCTCGATCAAGTCGCGCTTCGCCGCCGAGGTCATTCCGTTGAGGCGTTCGGGCTCGTCGAAGGTGATCAGAGCGATGCCGG
>JAAUXT010026873.1_pt1 | contig 10294 bp, 7 predicted proteins | sample 7278171 | NCBI WGS metagenome assembly JAAUXT01 (sample SAMN14350112, study PRJNA611818) | marine sediment metagenome | isolation source: surface marine sediment (1.8m) | place: French Polynesia: Moorea | collected 2018-08 | reverse complement strand
TGTTCTCTTTTCCGGATGCAAGGAAAGTTCACAACCGACTGCGATGGATCGGTAAGACACGAAAAATGGCAGGAACCAGCGGGAACACTTTGATGGCTCTTACCGCGTACAAAAAAACAACACATCTCTGAAGGAAATTCCACGTTTCTTGTGTCTCCCCAGCTGTCAGAAGAGTTCGTGAATTTTTCTGCTGTTCAGGTGTTTTTGTTCAAGTGGAGATCATACACGTGTCTTGCAGCTGTGGATGAGTGTGGCGCTGCGGTGCTCAACGACTGCGCCGAGCGCAACGCCAACTGCGTCGAGGACCCGGCGGGCGGCTACACGTGCGAGTGCGCCGATGGCTTCCGCCCCGACCCCGGCACTGGCGTCTGCCAAGGTGCGAGGCCAAATGCGCGAAGTCCATGTGGGGTTTTCTTTGACAAAAATGAGAACAAGTACAAAGATCGTATTTTGCTCTCAAGCGTAGTTATCCGTCAGCATAAAGTTTCGGTGTTCTGCGTCTTGTTGCAGACGTGGACGAGTGCGCGGTGACGGTCGGGCTGCTGCAGAACGGCGGATGTCAGCACGTCTGTATCAACACCGTCGGCGGATACTCTTGCGCGTGTCACGCCGGTTACACGGCGTCCGCCACCAACGACCAGCTCTGCACAGGTGCGTCCTTCCACTCGTCTCTTCTCGACACTACACACCAATCAGCCCTGCACAATTCCCCTACCTTGCCCCAGACACGCACGCACGCACATGTACACATGCTAGTAAAGACGTGCAAACAGAGGGGAGTCGACATCTGTCTCGACACAACCCCAATAGAAACAACAGAAACAGACAATAGACCAGAAAAGACAAAAGTTTGGTCACATCTCGAGGTCGACCTTTTGTTTTGCATTTAGAAAGTCACCCTGATATTGTGGAAGTCTTCCGAAACGTTTGAAAAAAAAAAGAAATTGTGACAACCACCGCCGTGGATGACTGCCGTAGTTCTTCATCGCGTTCAACGCGCAGATGTTCTTGTTGGCATGGCCAAAGAAACCATCAACAGCTTGCATAATTTGTGGTCCTGCCTCTGCAAAGCGGAAAATAGTCTCGATCCGTTTGCCGCGAAAAGACTAACCAATAAGCCCAGCTGTATCGGTCCAAAACGAATAACTTCAAGCTTCTCAGCAAGGAAGGGCGAACAAAAAGTTCTTGACCTGTACACTCGAGCTTTTCTTTGGCCCACACCATGGAAGTCACCATTATAGGCAAAGGGAATTTTTACTGGTGTTTTGTTGGTGAAGATCTGGCAAGCGAACAGATCGATTCTTTTCATTGGTCACGGACAACGGAGCTCTGGGTTCCTCCGCTTTCAGTGACGCGTCTGAATAATGAATAAGACGCGATCTGGCTCCAGAAAGATGCGCCGTTGCCAAGTGAGGACATTTTCGCGGAAAAAACCTCTGAAAAATTCACTCGACAATGCTCAATAATGAATAGTTATGAAATGTGAACTTCCCCGTGGGGATTCGTTTTGTTCGTCAGGATTATTGGAAAACCATTTGCTTCTCCCGACAAGACTTTTATGTCCAAGTGGGAACGAAACGTACGGTCAGTGCACACTGAATGAAAGGTCTTGTTCTTTGTGCTTTGCTTGAGAGAAAGTTGAACCATCATTTTGTTCCGAGGGAAATTTATCGGATTCACGTCTTCACGTAAAGTCTGTTGGAACGCTGCCCAGTTCCTGCCAAGCCGAAACCTTTGTTCAAAAGGGCAATTGTTGAACCGAAATCATTGAACAGTTTTCTCAATACTAACTATTGGTTGCTTCCAAGTGGAAATGAAGGCTTAAGATGAAGATTTGCAGACGAAATGTCTGATTCAGTCGATGACTTGACAAAACAGCCAAGCCTGGTGAATGTTTTTTCTTTCTCGGGAGGGGGTAGGCGGTGGCTTCTGGTCGATTTTGTACGCGCAGAGTCCACAGTGTGTAGATGAGAATTGCTTGTGGAGGTGGCAACCGTGACGAATGAAAAACACCAAACTAAAAACCCGAATATTTTTGTCAGCTGTTGCACATTTGTGTGTTGAGAGGTGCAAATCATCAAGAATTATTTTTTGAGGTGCATCCAGCGACAAAAACGAAGATTCTGCAACCAGAAAAAGTGTTGAGGTGGACGTACGAAACAAAAAGAACCTGGATGATTCTCCAACAAGAAAAAAAATGAGTTGGAAACTTAGTCACTTCCAAAAAGGTTTTGGTGCTCCGACCCCAGTTTCCTTGAAGGGAATTGACCTGATTGTGTTCACACCCAGCTGGTTCTTGTCCCGTCTGCGAGCGAGCCAACATAGTCCACAGATTGGTCAGAATCACAAATGGAAAACTTCGTGTTGACTTCATGACGTCGGTTGTTATCTCTCAGAGTGGCGTCACTGAAAACCCGCTTCGACAACCGATGTGCTGGCGATTTGCAACTTCGCAGTCTTCCTGGATTGAGCAGTCTGGATCTCAAATTACCAGTGCACTTTCTGTTGAGTTCTGCCTGCAGTGACACAAAAGTTTTGGTCTGCATGAACTCAGTTTGTTTGGCCTGTGGTACAAATTACTAGTTTGACGTTGTCTGTTTTTGGAGGGTTTCCTCTCTTGTTCGGATAAACTCATTCTCTCCTCTCGTTGTCGGGGAGAGGTTGTTTGAAGGCATGTTCTTCCCTGTCCCTGCTCTCTCTGTGTCCGAGGCTGGATTTTCTGTGATATTGTGGAATCTGGTTCGAGAGCAAGGACTGCACCACACTACATCGACCAACCTGCAGGCCACCGTGCTCGACACGCACGCCGGTGGTCTTCAAGATACGGGTTTTCCAGGCAAAGGCGTCTGGCTATTTTCGGTTGGGACCTGAAATGACAATAAAGAGTCTCTAGATTTCAGGTCTTGTGCACCTAAAATGGTCAGATACCCCCTGAAAATGCCACTAAGAGTCTGGTTGAGTTCGTTTGGCAGACTCCCTCCCTCGTCTTCTATTTTTGGGGTCTGACCATTTCATTACACCGGTACGACGGACGGATTTCTGCTAATGATGATTCATTTCTATCGGGAGCGCGCAGCGTCGACGCGACACGCTGCACTGCACATCAAAAACGCTTTTTGTTGAAATATTGATCAAGCGCAACAGAATGGTTCGCTTTCAACTGGCGCTTTGGCAACAGATGCCAGTTGGAGCATGCGCGGCTTTATGGCCGACAGTTTGAATTGCTGAATTCATATTGACTGGCTGATAGAAAAATGTATTTTATCGAAACCAGATATTTATGACCTCATAGAAACTGTTTGCAGTCATTGTCTTTGGTGGGACGTGAATCACTGACGTGAAACGAAAGATTTTTCATTTATAATGGCCGGTTGTTGTGTGAGTTTGAACCCTTTTACTCAGCCACATGGCGGCCGATTGCTCTCTGTCCGCCACAAGTCCTTTGATCAAGTTTGACATGACAGTGGATCCTGATCGTGTCCGGACCATCTGCGCTGAAGCGCGTTTTGCGCGTAGGGGTTGGACAAAGCTGGTTGATCACGACTTTCGGAATCAGGTTGTGCACAGTTGGGAGACAGCAGTGTGACGAATCTCGCTGGTTTTGCTTGTGTGCCATCTTCACGAATGAACAACACGAACCAAACACGATCAGCCTCGACTCTTATTCTCACTTTTCCTTCTCTGGCAAACTTTTTCTTCACGAAAACACCAAGCCAACAAAGTTCTGAATCTCGGGATGTCATTTTTATCCGCAAATTTTCGAAAGTTGAACTTGTCTTCGTCTCTCGCAGAGATCAACGAGTGTTCGCGGCAGACCAACTGCGACCAGGATCAGACGTGTGTAAACCAGCTGGGCTACTACACGTGCGCCTGCGATGACCGCTACTTCGTGCTGAACACCGCCACCGGCGCCTGTGAGCGTGAGTAGCCAGTGCCATTTTGTTCTTGTACCACCATCCTGACAGCCAAACGATTCGTGCAGTCACTTTGGTGTTGTTCTGCATGTGTGTGTTTGGACAGTCGGACTGGCAGTGGGGTCCAGTCCCAAAATGTTGGGAAAGGCGCAAAATTGTTTCCTGTGTCTGACCTGAGCGAAGTTAAGGAAAACCTTGTGTACCAGTCCCAATGCTTTGGACCGGGGGGTCTGGTCCTGAAACGTTACAGGTCCGAATGTTAAAGCCCACAGCCCGCCTATCTCCGCGGGCATCGTGCTGTCACCCCATACGTGTGTGTGTGTGTGTGTGTGTGTGTGTGTGTGTGTGTGTGTGTGTGTGTGTGTGTTAATCGCTGATAAACAGTGGCTTCGAATACGAGTACGAGCAGACAAACAGTTCAACCAGGGGTTGGAATGAAGTGATCTTGGTTCCTAAACATTCAAGGTGCATTGGAGAGTGTTGGCTGTGTCAAACTTGATCATTTTGGGGGTCGAGTGGTAACCAATCAGTGCATGGATGTGACAATGAGTGGAGAAATGGTTCAACCTGGTTTTTAGAACAATAACATACATTTTTTTCAACTTGGTAATTCGGGTGATTTTGCATCTTTGTGGCCGCAGGCTCGTTGATCTTTGATCTCTTTGTTTCTATTCTTTGTAGGACCTGTCCAAAACGTTTGGGACTGGAGCCACCCCCACCCTCAAAATGTTGGGACTGTAGGTCCAGTCCTTTTTCTTTTTTCTTTGAAAATCATGCAAAATGTTTTGGGGCATCAGCCAGTGGTCGCGCGCTCTTTGATCTGTGATCTCTTGTTTGGGTGGAGTTTCTTCCACAGTCATGATAAATTATGAACACAATGTCTATCGAAGAGATCTGCTGACAAGACTTCAATGAACGGTGTGTTTTTCTCTTGCCTTTGGGACCCAAACAACAAACATTTGTTTATTTTTGGTCCACGCACAAACAAAGGAGCTTTCTACATTCATGACTCTGAAAATGTTGCTTTGTCGTGTTGTCCTTGGTTCGGTTGTTCGGTGTGCTTTGATGTTTTTGGCAAAGATAGGATCTGCATTCGGTGAAAAGCATTGACTGCAAACTCACAGAGACATGAACATGGGGCGCCGTAATCCACCCTTCAGTGTTCTTCATTCCTGCGCCTTGCAAATCGAAATTGACCTGGATTTGGGGCATTTGAAATTCATCCAGCCTCATTCGCCAGCCTCTGATTCCGCGCTTCTCTGCACTCAGTTTGCTTGCTGTCCGAGCCAAAACTCCGTTGTGAATTTTTACAAGTCACAGCTGCAATTTCCACAGTTGATTGAATGTAACGTGCAGAAAGGCAGCGCCTTATGAACCGTGAACGGTTGTCCTCAATTCAAACTTGAGACGCATCACATTCATACTCTCCCTTTGATTGGGAATTTTTGTATCAAAACGCGCGTACGCTATTGGTGTGGTCAGACTGCAAATCTGTAGGGCGCTCCTGGCCGTTTCTGCTCATGTCGCGGGTCCGGCGGTTTGGGATGCGCCATTACTCACTTGTCCAATGGCTGGACGTCTGCTCGTTGGCTTGTTTCCGATGTAGCTTACACATGCAGGAGCTCAGAGGAGTGACCCAAAGAAGTCGGACATCGTGAGAAGGATCCAGGGGTCAGTTCTTGGTTTGGTCTCGTCCTTCCAGGCCATGCTACTCGTACGAGGCAGGAAATTTTAGTTCCCTGTTCTTGTGCGGTGCTCAGAGACGGTTTTTTTTATAGTTTCCATTTCTTGGGTGAACAAAGACAGGCAAGTGAGCAAGAGACACACAAGGTAACATTTCAATTCTGGCCAGAGGAAATTCATGTGAGAAGAACTTTGACACAGGCATGTAAGTGTGTGCAGCGGAATCAAACATCAATCACACTCACTTCGGTTACTTAAATTTTCTGCCTCGTACTATTCACTTCTGATGTGAGTCTCTTCAGGTTCTCATGCAGTCGTCGTGTTGATCGCCTTGATGTTTTCCTCCAGAATCTGACTGACGCGATTCGTGCAATGACGCTGTGGATTGACCCAGCATCATCAGGCGTCACCAAATAACCTGTTGCAAAGCACACTTCCCACGCTCAATCTTGTAAAGGAGCCCACCCAGTCAGTGAAATTGTTTTGGTTGTCGTGAGAAGAAGTGAATGCGGCGCGGTTTGTTGGACTGTTTTTTGCAGGCGTGCGGTTCGCTCAGCGACTAAAGTGAATGTGCTTGTTGCTGTCACTGCCTGCCCCATGTGTGCATGAAAAAAACTTCGCCCTGGAATGGGGCAACAACATTTTCCAAAAATTTCAAAAAAAAAAAAAAAATGGAGATGATTCCTCATTCATTTGTGGGCATTTTAAAAAAAACCAGGTTGGTTTTCAAAAGAAGTTGGTGTGCGCCCCTGTGCCCCCTGGGGCTCCATGCAATTTTTACAAAACAAAAAATATTCAAAAACTGACAAGGAATCATTTTTTTATCATTCATGACAAAAGTGTGTCGTCAAAATTAAAACTTTGCAAAGGACCAACTTTCATTGAAAAAAAGACTGAACTTTTTGGTCACAAAAATAGATGGAGTGTCATGCGCCACACGCTTTCGGATCTCTGCTCCATTGGCTTTGTTTGGTTTCCCACCTGATTTCTGTCAGATACGCAATTCAGGCGAGCCCTGGAGTTCTCGGTGAAGAAAGCTGGTAGAGTCTGTGATGGATCGTGTCTTTCGAGGCCTCAGGAAATGCTGTGTTCTGCAGTGAGAGGTCTGTTCTCTTTTCTCCCAGTCCATATCCATGGGTCTGCAGCCGCAGATACAGAGCAAGATTGCAAACTTGTGTGCCAGAGAGACAGAGAGAGTGAGACATTGAACTGCGAGACCTCGAATTTTTGGGCCTGTCCTCTTCATCCTCGCTGGCCGGTTGCAGGCCATCCCTGCCTGGATCTCCTCCGCAGTGCATGTAATCCCGGAGGCTCCTTGAGGTCTGCACTTCACCCTGTAATATACAACCATCAAAGCTCTGGCCCGTCCATTTGCATAAGAGACTAAGCTGCTGCTGCATTCTATTCCCGGTCAGGATTCCTGCACTCTCAGGGCAGCTGCTTTTCTGGAAGTTTGCGTCAGTCCCTGAGAAATTTCCACTGGACGGAGAGAAAGTCATCTGGATGTATGGCGGAAATCTAGTTCGGTTGTGTTTTGATCAGCTATCGACGACGATCTCACTGAGCGGCGTGCGTACTGAAAAGGAGGACGACGCTGGTTCTCAAAATTTTGGATGTCCAGTCAGAACATTATTCAAGTGTCAGAGTCTGTGGCGCATCAGTGACGGTATCAAGACACACCCGGTGTAGAGTTTCGACAGAGCAGACAAACTGGCTTGTGTTTCAAACACAGCGTGACATTTGGGACCGATCAATTCTCAATTGATACGGGGTCGTGTTGTTGTTGTCCTGTTCTCTTGACACAAACCGCTGCCCCAGGGATCTGCGTATCTGCTGCGATTCACCATCAAATGACGTGAATGTTCATTGCTCGCAGATCCGATGCCAAGATCAATGCCAAGTACGTTTCCCTCGGTCTTGATATCTTTCATTTGCAGATCACATGACTTGCTGCAACATTGTCGAAGTCATGTGTCAATGCACGCACACACACGCACACACACGCACACACACAAATAGAGGATTGTCCGTTTTCACGACCATACAACTGTTTGTGTTACCAAAAGGACGAATCTTGCTTCCAGAACGTGATCTGAACGAGGGAAATCCAGTTGGGAGTTTCAGTGAGGTGAGGTGGACTGAGCCTCCAGTCGATTCATCTTGATCCGAAGCCACACCGATGAGACGTCATGAGCACGTGTTTCAAGTCCTGCGTTGCTGCTTATAATTTTCTTTGCACTTGGGAAGGCTGTTCTTCATGGGTCCATGCATGGGAAGATGGCGGAGCCGGCGTTTCATGATTTAGTGTTGGCGGCACACGGTACGGCGTCGCATCAATTTTTCAGCGGCGTAATCAGCGATTCGCGTGTCCATCGGCAATACCGCCGTCTTAATCAGTCCAAATGTTTCTCAACTTCGATAAAATGCAACCTGCAGCTCCTTTCACCATGTCGTCAGGGTATCCTGAAAATTTCGTAAACTTTTTCAAAAGAAAACATCTATCTAGTGGACTGGAATTTGTCTGAGTTCACTGGGCGGCTTGAACAAGAACAGAGATGTTGCTGGGTGTTCAAAGGAAAGCATTGCAGGTGATCGGGAAAAAATGCAGAGGAGACGTCTGCCTGCAGATATCTTTTGGTTTGAATTTTTCGCCCGCGGCTTTCAGCCGTCCGCGGGCTTGGTCCACTCACAATTGTAGTTTGTTCTGTGCATGGATGGGGTCGGAGGAAACCATCAGGTCATGTCCCATCAGGAGTCTGGCCTGGTGCTATGTTGTTTCCACAAAGGAAGAAAACCACGAACCACGAGAGAGTTGACGCGTTTCCGGAATCTGTACCTGGACCTCCACACCACCCTCACCCTCAGTGAAAAGTTCAAGCGACTTCAGAGGGGAATCATTGTCTCAGGTGAATGGGTGCCAATGTCTCCATCCGAAAGGCAAAGAACCCCTCTGAATATCACCCATTTGCTGATTCGTACGCTGATTGTTGTTGGTACATCTCTTGTTGTTTTCTCAGAAGTTTTGGTTTGCCAGCATTTGACAACTGTGGGTTTGGTGTAGCTACTGTGATGTTTGATTGGCCACTCTTGAGGCTTGGTTCTTCAAAATTGAAGCTTCTTTGAACTTTTTCAAGCCTTGTCTTGGCCACTGTCAGGCTTGTTCAGGCTTCACTGAGGGTTATACTGGTCTTGTTCAGCCTGAAAGCTTGATATTGGAAACTGTCTGGCTACAAAGAGAAGAGCGGGGTGCTTGGCCATTTTGGGTTCTAAACTCGTGTCTCCTGTGTCTCGCCCCACCACCCAGAAATGAAACATCGTTCTTGTGGTGGACATCGTGTTTTTGTGCTTCACTGATAGTTTCTTCCACGTGCTGATTTCTGTTCAGCATTTTTGTCCGGAACAAACCACCACCAAAGTCTTGTCTGTCGACAGCCTGATCTTTGGTGCTCAATGCTTTCTTGCACAAGAGGGGAATTCAACGCGACCGTCGGTGCGTTGGGAGGCGCTTGTCTGCACTTAGAAACGTGTGTTCTTGGCACACTCGGCGGAGGCACAGCGCGTAACTCCGTCGCTTTCTCGTCTGACTTGAATGTCCCGTGAGAAGTACACCCACCCCTGCACCCCCCCAATACTCGATGTCCCATGTACCTGGGGGACATAGGAACATTTGAGATATCAGGTGACATCCAGAATTTACAACGTCTGTTTGATCTAACCTTGTGATATCACCTGACATGAAATGTCTGGTGACTGCACGTCCCATGACTGAGAGGGGTCACCAGATATTGAAAAAGTTCATGTCAGGTGACATCCGACATTTACAATGTCCGCTAACCCCCTGTCACGGGACATTGGAACACTTGATGAGCCATCATACTGGCCCTTGTGCGCCATGACAGAATGAAGGTAGAACTTTGTGACAGTGATTACAGTTGTTTGACTTGAGCTTGCCCATCGTCATTGTCACATGTGGCAGCCATCATGGAAATTTCTATTTCTACTCATAACTCATGAATGGTGTCCCTGAGAGCTTTGGACTCAATGAGGGAACCAAGACCCCCGTATTTTCGCAGTCAAAGCGTCCATCTGTGGTGTCAGCAAGTGTCTATCTAAATAGCAAAGTGCCAAAATGGCTGTTTTTGCCCTTTTTCACTGAGATAGACTTGAGTCTGAACTTTGTATCAAATATGAAAGCTGTTTGGCTCAGGCAGAGCTTGCCTGTGCAGGTCACTGTGGCTACCTTGATGAAAGTTTTGATTTCTGCTTGCAATTCAGAACTGGAATCCCAGAAAGCTTCAGACATCCAAATTTTGCAATAGAGCATTGATCCAGTATCTGACCAGCTCCAGTATCTGACCAGCTCCAGTATCCGACCACCTCCCAATGTATTCCCAATGGGAGAAAATCTGAAGGCAGTCGGATACTGGAGCAAATCCCAGATTTGCTCCAGTAGCCAACCACCCTCAATTTCAACCAGTTTTGTCTCTCTCAGAGAGAAGTTGCCTGTGCCAGAAAAGAGCCCTTTTTCTGGCCTCTCTTTTGGTATAAGCAGCTTCTCTCTGAGAGACACAGGGGCTGAGAAAGTCAGGGTGGTCTGACATTGGAGTAAATCTGCTAACCACCTGAAATTTCAACAAGTTCTGTGTCTCTCAGAGAGAAGTTGCCTGTACCAGAAGAGAGCCCTTTTTCTGGCCTCT
>JAAUXT010108947.1_pt1 | contig 10295 bp, 9 predicted proteins | sample 7278171 | NCBI WGS metagenome assembly JAAUXT01 (sample SAMN14350112, study PRJNA611818) | marine sediment metagenome | isolation source: surface marine sediment (1.8m) | place: French Polynesia: Moorea | collected 2018-08 | reverse complement strand
TTCTCTCAGATGTACGGCTCACACTGTACTGTGTGTAGCTATAAGGTACCCGTCAAGTAGAGGATTCGTCCCGTCAAGGCAGATGCTCCTGCAGCGTTCATAGGCTGGACCGTTCTGCTCCTTTAGGAAAGGAATGACCCAGTGTTGATGTGCGTTTCCCACCATCGCCCCTTTTATAATTCTGGATGCGCTGACACTCAGCATCAGAACTTGGACAGAAGTACGCCACTAAAAATTATCCTAGTCAAGGCACCCCAATTTGCAGGTTATACACGGCCCCAGCAGAAAACCTTCGCAAATCAAAGAATTATTTGATCATCGTATTTTGATCACATGTACCGTGACGCCATTGTGGGCGCAAGAAACGTCCATCTCACCGTGTCACCTGCAGGTCACGTGTCACGTGTTACCGTGTCACGTGGCGCCGTTGTCTTTCAGCAGTGAGGACGTTCAGCACGAACAGGGGGCGCCACCCACTGCTGCTCGACGTGCTTGAGCATCGGCAGCGTGAACACTCGCGTCTGCAGCAAAGATTAGTCTTGTGACTGGTCGTCAAGGGAACACACCACCCATGAAGTCTGTGTCCGTGGCTTTGAGTCTTCCACATGACGTCCTCTCCGGGCCCCTGGCGCCCCCTGGCGCCTGGCGCCCCCTCGACGCCACAACGCCTCTGCATTCAGGAAGCGGAAGACCTATAGATCAATACAGACGCCAAGAGCCCCGGGGCAACCAGAGCCGAGGCTCCATCGTAACCCAGCGTCGAGACAGTGAAGGTCCCAGTGAAGTGTCAGCAGGTGTGTGCGTGTGGGTGTGAGTGTGAGGGGTGGGGAGGGGAGATGAGGGGTGTCAGAGTTGGTACCGAACTTCCAGAGGATCCACAAATTAGTGGGGAAGACCAGAGCGGAGTGCACGTGTGTGTGTGTGTGTGTGTGTGTGTGTGTGTGTGTGTGTGTGTGTGTGTGTGTGTGTGCGTATGTGTGTGTGACAGACCAGCGGAGGCATCGACGGGTTATCTTGTTGCTACGAGTACACGTCGACAGTGAAATTCTTCCGTCGGTGCACTGTTCGCCCTTCCACCTGGGCCACCCACAACAACGATCAAAAACGGACATTGTTAGCGGTGTCCATGGTGAAGGTTGTGGAGGACAAAAACGTGCAGAGGTGTGGAGAATAACAGGAAATCACGGAAACAAGATGACAATGCTGCATGTTGGGCAAATAGGTCACCTGCGTCAGCCACGTCTTGTCACCAATGAAACAAGAGATCGGAGCTCACAAGACGCGCAACCTTTGGTGGTGTCCGACGAGTGATTTCAGTGTTTGCTGAAAGTCCCTGTTTTTGCTTCTTTTGTTTGTATTGCTCAGTTTTCACCCTGGCAATCCGTGGTGCTTCTCCTCCCCGTCCTAATGTCGCTTCGGATACACAATTACGCCTCTGCTTATTGAAGATAAGCCCTGATATTAAGCCGCGCACACTCAGATCAACTGCTTATCAGGAAGCACGAAACAATTGGATGAATACGAATGGCGCGCAATGAGGGAGTCCCACCACGCCGTGGGCGATAAAGGGAGTGCGAGGATCCACGGGTCCCCACGCGCTCCCTGGTCCAGCAAACTTGAATTGAGTCCGCAATCCTGCGGAAAACACAAGTGAGCGAAAACAGCTTCTCCTGACAATGGCCTCCATGGCTCCACTGCCATCAGGATGAGACGGGTCGGATTTGCTTCGGGCCAGGTCTTGGGTGTTGAACTTTATTGAGTGCTGGAGTGTGCTTGACGCGTCGCCTCCTCTTCAACAGGTCTTGAATTGCTCGCACCCAACCCTCTGCCTTTTCTGTGTAGGATTGATTTCCGTGATCGTGGAACATCGCGTCAATTAAGAGCCAAATCATGGTGGGCAGAGAGAATTCTAACGGGCCCAACATCGCCGCACTGCAGCCACACTCACTTTCTCACATTGACAAACGAGCCATGAAACACCCAGCACAGCAAAACTGTCCGCCATGATGGGTCACTTTTGGTTTCCAGGCAACCTTGAGCCGTTCCCTGACAACATATCGGTCAAGTCTAGCATGGGGGGCTCTGGGGATGTTTAGGAGATGTCATCCTGATCAGGGAGACTCTTCTCCCGTTAACACCCTCCGTATGATTGACGAGGGGCACCACGACACACTCGCTCATTGGTCCAAGGGGCAGGACACACACACGCACACACGCACACACACGCACGCACAGTGTTTCGCTCATCCAATTGGGATCCTCAGTAAGTGTCCAGCTTTGTATTTCTTTCTTTGCTGACTATGGGCGAGCCCTGAGAATGGGAGGTCACTAAAGCCTCGTGAAGACAGCTTATGGGTGCTGACGTGGGACTGGAGCTGAGAAATACAAGGTTGATGAAGGCACATAAAGGGCGTCGATGGGCCGCTCTGAAGGAGCGAAAAGCGCTCCCGCAAGTGGTATCAACTGGCGCTTTGCAGAACACTCTCAAACATGGACTGAAGTGGTTCATTCTCCCTCTCTCCCTCCCTCCTCTTTCTGTCTCTCTCTGACTCTCTCTCTCTCTCTCTCTCTCTCTCTGTGACTCTCCCTGTTTCTCTCCCCTCTCTCCCTCCCTCTCTTCTCTCTCTCTGTCTCTCTTCCTCCTCTTCTTTCCCTCTCTGTTTCCCTCTGTATCTCCCCTTTCTCTATCTTTCTCTTCTCTTTCTCCTCTCTTCCTCCTGTTTTTTGCTCCCTTGCTTTCTCTCCCTCCCTCTCTTGATCTCTCTCTCCCTCTCTCTCTCTTGTCTTTCTTTCTGATTCTCTCCCTCTCTCTCCCCGTCTCTTTCTCCCCTCTCTCTCCCTCTCGCTGTCTCTCTCTCCCCTCTCTGTCTCTCTCTACAGAAGAGACGTGCGCAGCTAGTTCCCGCTGGAACAGAACAGCAGCTGCATCGTTTCTTCTGGAGTGAAGTGTTGATATTTAATGCATAGATTCTGAGAGCTCCGCGACTGAAGAGCAACACTTCCCGTCGTAACTTTCTCTTTCTTTTGCTTTCATCCTGCACCAAAGCTTCTGTTTAAAGGGGGTTGGCCAAAGGGAGTTCTGAGGTCGGGTCATCTGATTTTGGTCTCAAAAGTACAAAAAATGACTTCTGTTTTGGGAGATCAAGGGCCCCAGATTTCAACAAAAACATCAAAAAGGCAAAAAACAAAAAGGCCCTCTTGTGCACGAAATGGAGGCAAGTAAACTTTTCAGGGTGAGGAGGGTGGTGCTATGAAACAGCAAAAGCCCGAAAGCAGGGTATGTGGGTGTGTGGCCATTTTCAGGTCCATACACCCGTGTCTGTCTGAGCCAGTGTCTCCTCATTTCGTTGCACCGGACCCCCGCCCCCTCCAGATCCGCTGGGGTTACGAGTTCCGAGTATCTAGTATTCCTCGGCTTCCTCTACTCCAATCCATTAATAATTAAGAGTTCTCGCGCAGCCTGACACGAACCATTCCGAGCGTTCACACACGCATGCGTACTGAATTATGAATGAAGAGTCTAAATGTCTACAGTTCTGCGGAAAAGTGCAGAGTGCCGTCGATACAGCTGTGTGTGCTGATCTGAAAGCGGTGCGCACTGTTCTCCGCACCGTGGCCCCGAGGCCCTTGTGACCTTTTGCAGAACCGTACAGCCAAAAGCCTCCGAAGTGCGCATCCTGCTGCTGCAGACACCCGCGGCGCGAGTCGGAATCGCTGAGGTTCACCCGCGCAAGTGTCGGGTCCGATTCACAATGGGAAAAGAGGAGGCAATAACTCCTCTGTGTGTGTGCGTGTTTGTGCGTCAGTGTGTGTGCGTGCATGAGAGTGTACGTGCGTGTGCATGTAGTGTGCGTTTTCGTGCATGAGTGTGTGCGGGTATTTGCGTGTGCGTGCATGGGAGAGTGTGTACTGGATACACCAATGCCGCTTTCGCTGTCTCGACTGCACTGAATTTTTGCTGGAGACAGACGCGGAACGCAGAAGCGACGACAAAGAGCTCGTGTCGTGTTGTCGTGGGTCGGGAACGACATGTGATCGGGGCGGGGCGTCTCAAGGAGCGAGCTTCGTCACGACCCCACGTAGCAAAGGAGTCTCAACGTGTCCTCGACTCCGCATGCGCGGCTCCACACTGCAGCTTGTGGAGCCATGCCGAAACACTGGGTGCACGATACCCAGCAGTCAAGCCCCTCTGCGCAACTGAAGCGACTGGTCAGCTACTTTCCACAATTGCACTTGTGCTGTATGACAGTAAAGGGGTTTCCACATTGGGTGATGCACAGTCGCTTTTGGGGCTGACGTCAAAAATTCCACCGTAAGGTTCAATGTTAAATTTTGACGCCGACGTCAAAAAAAAAAAAACGACCGCGCGTCACCAATGGGAAAACCGCTTATCAAGCTTGTCCTCACACACTATTCTGGATGGAAGTCACCCCTCAATGGGGATTTGTTCCATCAAGAATAGTGCGTTCGGATTCGTTCAAAATCTGTTCCTCCTCTTTGTTGTGGACGTGGTGTCACCCACTCCATGCAGTGGGCAACTGAATATACTCGGGTTCAAAATCAAGTCAAACACGTCACCAATCGTCTCAAGCCTGTGACTCTCTGTTTGACTTGATTTCTCACATTCATGAAGTGAAGCCCAACAACCCATTGGCTTCATGACGGCTCGTTTCAGAATCAAGTGGTGTTATCGCTACCAAGTGGGTTGAAACAGAGACAAGAAAGCAAGCGATGTCTGGATGATTTCTGACAACACAGCGTTTGTGCCCAGCATACAAAGTTTGGTCAACACTCCTTCCAATAACACTCAGGGCAGAACGCAATCCCCCATCATCGCCCACCTCCCGGCTCACAGCGTTTCAGGTTTCAGACAAACCAACAAAGTGACGGCTCGTTTCCGCAAAACTCAATCTCACTGGAAATTATGAGGCTGGCCGGGGCCTCGGTCGCAGACGGGAGGCAGAGCGACACACGAGCTGACGCCGTTCGTTTCCTCACTCGAGCTGCTCGGTCGCTGGCACACATGCAAATGTTCCTGCAAGACTGGAGACTGATCAGGGGTGTCTCGCTCTTGAGGATCTGCTGGTTCCTCGGTGGAGGAGGATGTTTGTAATATCGCCCAGAGACTCGGTTCTTCCCTCGCTCGGGCGGCCATTGCAGTGCGCCACATCAGGTTGTTTTGACCTCGGGGTATCTCCTCTACATTTGTGCGCTTACAAGGAAGTTTCATGGCGGTGTCAAACAAAAAACGACGCACTTACGGCACATTAAATCTGGCTGCGTTCTCAATAATGTCAGCCATTAGAGTGTCTCCGAGCATTAAACAAAACGGACTCTTGACGCACAATGAAATGACACAATGTGCTTTGTCCTCTTCGACTGCGCAAAATCTCCGTGGGGAGGGGAGGGAGAACGACCATTGTTCTACAACTGCTACCCCCTTGTCGTTCTGAAATTTTGTTTTGAAAAGGCCGATGATCCAGGGGCCGCCAGGAAAATCCCAGCTCAGAACTACTGTTGAGTCTCAGAGGAACAAAAGTTGCGAACAGGTCCCATGGACTTGGGAACAACGAAAGAAAATGCATTCTGTTGTCTCGTTCAGAACAAAGCTTTCTTTGGAAAAAATGGCAGATTTTCAGCAAACCCTTGGAGAAACAGCACGCACCCTGGTGGATTAGGGTGGTCAAAGGCCAGCTCTGACCACTGGATTCTTCCCCACCACCCCCGCCCCAGGCTCCCCCCGTTTGACACCGTCAGACACAAATGTTTGATTTTTTCCACACATAAAATTCAAGATGATTCTCCCCCACCCCTGGAGCAGATCTGCGTGTGTGATCTGCAACTCAAATTATTTTAGTTCAATTCAATTCGTGCAAAATGGAACTCGAATTCTGCCTCACGAACTGAAGCTGTTTGTTGTTCACACATCTTGGTTGCAGGCTGCAGTCTTGAAGGAGTCAATCTCTTCAATTGGATGTAACAGGTGGTGTGGAAGCCATGCTAAAAAATTTAATCTCATGTTGGCTGCGGCATGAAGACCCCGACAAGTGGATTAGATTTCTCGCATCACAACTTGTAGTGTTCTCGCATTAAAAATGAATCATTTTCATCAGAAAACCTGAGTTTGCAGCTGCAGCAGTGACGTCCTGTCGTCTCTGCTCTGCCTGCAGTCAGTCTGCAGTTGGTTGCAGGGCGGCGCGTTGGTCTGTGTGTGTGGGGGCGTATGATAACCTGGCCCACGCACCCAGACATGCAGAGTTGACACTCTATTGAAGCCCTGCTCACCTGAGGAGCCTTGCCTGAGATGGTGTGTTGGAAGTCGCCCGCACCTCAGCACCGCGGACATTCATCCTGGCGCTGGGTGTGTGTGTGTGTGGGGGGGGGGGGTCACACAGATCGAACTCGTGATTCTTTGAGTCTTTCTCATTCTTGGATCACTGACTGACACGTGTAGCACCTGCAGCAAGGAGCACCGGGGTTGAGTCAACAGGCTGTCCTGCGAGAACCAGTATTGCAGCTGGACAAAACCACTCCAGATTCCACAAACCCACCTCATTTTTACACGGAACAAAAAACGTGACTGTGCAGCTCAGAGCAGTTTTCTCCCTTTGTCCTTGGAAAAGAAACAACAATCCCAGTAGTGGAGGTCAGGTTTCAGTTTCCTCAACATGGCGTCAGACCACAGCAACATGTTCTGGTTCTTACCTGCAGCAAGTTGCAGGAGGGACTTGCAAGCAGGACATCACAAGGCGACTGCAGGGATAAGCGGTGTGAAAGCACAGTCACTGGTCAGTTGCCTGTGGTGCCGTGGTCAGAACTTTGATAACAGCAGCGTGTGTCTATCTCTGGAGTTTGCGAGGCACAAGCTGTCTGCGGATGTGATCCCGGACGAGTCGCAACACAATAGGACCGGGAGTCGTGCCGGACTCTCCATCTCTGATAGTTACAGCAGACAAACTTCTTTTGTTGTCAAAAAATGTTGAGAATCTTCCTATGTATGAGTTGTTTTCCACGGTTTGGAAGATCATGGCACCAAGAACAAAACGAGGGGAAAGAGAGCGCATGTCTTTTTGTTCAGGAACCAGGGTCGTTTGTTTTGAAGTGCCAGGTGCAACCAAGATGTCGCTTATTGAGGTGCCTTGGAGCAGAAGAGTGTGAATTTGACACTGTCATCCAAACGTCTTGACATCTGGCTCGACAAAATGAAGCAAAAACCACAAAAAAAAGAAATTGTCACGCATTTTCTGCGCTTTCTTGAAAATCTTTCACCTCCAGCACATGCAGGCTGTCTGAGGACCAGTTTGAGGTTTGGGGCAAAAAGTAGTGTCAAACACACTCGTCACCAGTTGGAATTGTTTGCTTTTTGCTCTTGTGCACCAGAACACTGAACAAGGCATTTGGACGCAAAAGAGAGAACAGAATTCCACGCGTAACCTGCCAATTTTCCCCGTGAATGGACATCACTTCCAACGGCTTCTGTGTTCGCAACAACGGTCTGTTATGATACAGAGCTCTCTGTAGCAACCTGTTTCAGCTCCTGTCATTCTCCGCCTCTGCCTGTGGTAAGAAGAGTCCGGTAAAAGCAGTTTGTTTGCGGGCGTCGCGCCAACATCCGGTTCGCTCTGCTCGTTTCCGGTCTCGTCGGCTCTTGTCGGCTCTTGTCGGCTCTTGTCGGCTCCAACGACGCTCCCCGAATACAAAAGTTCGTGAATCCTCGAGATAAATATCGCTTCACGTTATGTTTACCTCTCGGGTTCACAAACCTTGAAATTCAAACAAAACAACGTGTTTCTCCCACGCGTTCCATGTGAACCAACGAGCCCATGCAGCTCCTCTTCCGCCCCGGTTCCAGTGAAGTGCGTTTTCTGCTCCTTGTCTCCCAATTATGCGCAGGCGAGAATTCTCGTGTTGCTCTCCTCCGTGTTCTCGCGCCGTCCTCTGCCGTCCTGAGGCGCCTCTGCGGCCGCGATGCGACGCGACCCTCGTCCGGGCCCCCGGGCCCCTGGACCCGGGCCCGTTCCCAGTTGCCTCAGCACTAATTGGACCAGAAGAGTCCAGATCTCATCCTGTTATCCCGTAACTCCGTCTTCGCGCGCGTGTGTGTGGGACATGATGCCCTGGGCAGCTGGTGTTTTACGGGCTGGGTGAGGCTCGTTCGTGTCGAGGTGAAGGACGGAAGTGCCGCCCGAAGAGAAAGGAAACGACCTTGCACGCAAACATGTCAGGCAGCGTTGTGTCCACATATCGAAAACCAAATCCAGGATGGCAGGAGGGTTTGAATCTCACGCATTGCAGACACACCACCAGAGGCGTAATGTTGAGGCGCGATCTCAACTACAGTTTTCACACCTGCGGAATCGCTCCGTGCTTCTTGTGAGAGAGAAAAAAAGAGTTTCTACAAAGCACCACCACAAAAAGCAATGCTGGAGTTAAAGAGGCCCCCTTTGTTTTGCGCCGTGAAAAACGTGGCGCTGCTTTTCATTAGTATTTAATTTAAAAATGGAACTCCAAGTGACTTCTTTCAATTTCCCGTGAAAGACAGGCAGATGCAAAATTACGCTGAACATGGCTGGCGTGTATTCAGACGGATGCTGAAAGCCGCCATGTTTGCACACATCCACGAGAACATGCAAATGATCGATTGAAACGAACGAGGCGTGAACGCAAGTTTTTCTCTCAAAAGAATCGGGGGGGGGGGGGCGAGCGAGATCACCTTCCTGCACTGAATCATTTCTCAACTTTCATGTCCCATCCAGACGGGAGTTTACACATCGCAGCTTCTGCCCCACGAGCAAAAGAGTCAGAAGATTTTTTGATGATACATGAAGATTAATTTCGCATGTTGCGTCTAATTCTGTATCTGTCGCTTCGGGGGGGGGGGCAAAGCGAAGGTGAGAAAACCAGAGCACGAAACATGAGCTTTTTTACGAGCGCCCTCCTTCATCGTGGGATTAGGGACAAATCTGTGTCTCCCTAACGATATGTTCCCCCGGCAGCCGTCACCATAAAGCAGCTCTGGCTGTTAATTTTATCACGTTCAACCAGAGATGTTTTTTGTTCGCTTTGGAAGCTTCAGCGCCAAAGTGAATAACTTCATTCGAAAAAACCGACAAAAACACCCGTGGAAAAGGTGCAGCTGCAGAGCCAACCTCAAAAGTCACAGGCAGCTTTGGCATACTAAATTTCGTGGTGAATTTTACACATGAGAAATCAGGAAGGCAGACACCCCGTGGAGGGACTGCAGACAGTCTGGGCAAATCGGTTTCCACCAACTGTTGCGGCAACAACGCCTGTACGCTGCAGTCGACAACTTTTACGACAGACACGAAAGGACAAAGCCATAAATATCCAGAAACAAAAGGAAGATAAGCAGAAACAAATTGAAATAATTGCGTACGGACTTCAGCAACCAAGGAGATTTCGTGCATGACAACAAGTGTAATTGTTTCGCACAGCAGCAATTGTTTCAGCCGTTTAGCTTTGCGTGGGAAACGCAAACGTTGCGCAGTTCATTGCTCGCGCAAATGAACCAAAAAACATTTTGGTGCTTTGTTTTGCTGCTGTGAAAGCGACGCACGGATTTCAACAGCGAAAAATTTCGAGGCACAGGTGAAAGGTCTTGTTGGAATCAGGGTGGGCAGCCCTTGGACCCGCCTGTCAGCACCGTTGGCACACCGAGCCAGGTACTCACCAATCATGCAAGACACATGACTTTGGACGTTTTCACTGAAACACCAGAACTCCAGATCCTCACACCAACCACCAAATCAACAAGTCCCTTCGGCAAGACGTGTGTCTGTGAGCAACAGATGCCAGCGCCCAGCTCCAAACCAAAAGGCTTTGTCAATACCAAAAGAGAGAATTGGATTTTCTGGGTCCTCTTTGGGCAGGTGGGCAGAGAGAACTTGGTTCTCACCCACCACAGCCCTGAGAAAAGAATGTTGTTTGGTTCTTTCAAGTTGCTCTCAACTTTGCAGTCCCTGTAGAAGCAGTTTCCCCGATAGGCGGTGCACCTCGAGCGTCACAGTCCGAAGTGTATTTAGAAAATTCTATCAGTGTACTTGTGACAGAAATCGCACCAAAATGTGATAATCACACAAAACATCACTTTTCAACCTGTCATTAGCAAGGAATTTGCCTCTAAAGTGAAATTTTATCCAAAAAACGGCATGACTGTAACATTCGTAATGTGAGATTTTCCTGTACATGCCCAAAAAAGTGACAAAGAAGGCGCTGGGCAAGGGGATATTGGTCTCAATGAACTGGTATTGATGAGTTTTGCATTGTACATGTGT
>JAAUXT010030982.1_pt1 | contig 10295 bp, 10 predicted proteins | sample 7278171 | NCBI WGS metagenome assembly JAAUXT01 (sample SAMN14350112, study PRJNA611818) | marine sediment metagenome | isolation source: surface marine sediment (1.8m) | place: French Polynesia: Moorea | collected 2018-08 | reverse complement strand
CGAAGAGGAGCAACAGGCTGTACAGCACCGTCCTCGGCCGCACCAAGCGGTACTTCGGCAGCGGGGCCGCCGCGGCCCTGGCCTCCTGGTTGCGCTCGGTGTCGTAGGTGATCAGGTTGCCGGGCCGACCCACTTTGGCCATCACGCTGTTGCAGGCGTCGATGCAAAGCGCACAACCGATGCATTCCAACTGCTGGCCGTCGCGGATGTCGATGCCGGTCGGGCAGACCGCGACGCAGAGGTTGCAGTCGACGCAGTCGCCCCGCTCCGCGAAGTCCTGGCCCTTCTTGTGCCGGCCCCGCGGCTCGCCGCGCCACTTCTCGTAGGTGACGATGAGGGTGTCCTCGTCGAACATGGCGGCCTGGAAGCGCGGCCAGGGACACATGTAGGTACAGACCTGCTCGCGCGCCCAGCCGGCGAGCAGATAGGTCGTCGCGGTGAAGAGGCCGACGAAGAAATAGACGCCGAGCGAGGCCTCGCCGGTGAAGATCGCGCGGACCACGGTCGGCGCATCGTTGAAGTACATGATCCAGGCGCCGCCTGTCGCCGCGGCGATGAGCAACCAGATACCGTGCTTGAGGCTTCGTTTGCCGAACTTGACGGCGCTCATCGGCGCCTTGTCCAGCCGGATGCGGGCGTTGCGGTCGCCTTCGATCAGGCGCTCAACCCACATGAAGAGATCGGTCCAGACGGTTTGCGGGCAGGTATAGCCGCACCAGACACGACCGGCGAGGCTGGTCACCAGGAACAGACCGACGGCGCCGAGTATCAGCAGGCCGGTCAGATAGTAGACCTCTTGAGGCCAGATCTCGATGAAGAAGAAGTACAGACGGCCGTTGACGATGTCGACCAGCACCGCTTGGTCCGGCGCATCCGGCCCGCGGTCCCAGCGGATCCAGGGCACGATATAGTAGATCGCCAAAAGCACGATCAGGACCGTCCATTTCAGGCGCCGGAAGGTCCCGTCGATCTTCTTCGGGTGGACCTTTACCCGGCTCGCGTACATGGATTCGCCAGCCTGAGCAGCCTCCCGGGCCCGTTCTTTCTGGGCCCGGGTCGAAAGGGCGTCCTCGACCGTTACGACGTCGTTCATGTCCTGCTCCGCAGGGGCTGCCCTGCTACTCCTCGCCGCCGCCCAGGGAGTGGACGTAGACCGTCAGCATCTTGATCGTGGAAGGATCAAGTCGGTCCTTCCAGCCCGGCATCGCGCCGAGCCTCGGCTGGCGGATCTGACTGATAACCTCGTCACGGCTGCCGCCGTAGAGCCAGACCTGGTCGTTGAGCCTCGGCCCGCCGAGTTCACGTATGCCCTCGCCCGCCTCGCCGTGGCAGGCGGCGCAGTTCTCGGCGTAGATCTCCTGCCCGGCCTGCGCGGCCGCGCTGTCGAGCTCGGCTCCGGAGAGCGAAAGAACGTAGTCCGCCACGGCCTCGATCTGCTCAGGCTCCAAGATGTCACCGTAGGCCGGCATTTCCGATTCCCGAGCCTCCTCGTCGCCGTTGCGGATGCCGTGCAGCAAGGTGGTGTGGATGTCGTCCAGCGTGCCGCCCCAGATCCAGGCGTCGTCGGCCAGCACCGGAAACCCACCCGGCCGACCGGCGCCGCCCTGGCCATGGCAGGGCGCGCAGTTGTCGGCGAAGGCTGCCGCGCCTCCGGTAAGCGCGAACGTAAGCGTCTCCGCGTCCCCCGGAATCTCCGAGAGTTCGGCGGTCTCGATGGCGTCCCAGAACTCGGCCTGTCGGTCTCGCGCCTTCGCAAGACTCTCCTCGAGCGCGATCCGAGAATTGTAGCCGAGCATCCCTTCCGTGTGGCCTGAGAAGCCGGGTATTGCCGGATAGAGAATCACGTAAACAAAGGCGAAGGCGATACAGGCGTAGAAGGTGTAGAGCCACCAGCGCGGCAGGGGCGTGTTGAGCTCCTTGATTCCGTCCCACTCGTGGCCCGTTGTCTCCTTGCCGGAGAAGGCATCCTTTTCGATTTTTGTCGGCATGTCTCAGGCCTCTGCGTCGTCTTCGCGAAAGGGGATCTGTGCGTGATCGTCCATCTCCGCCTTGCGCTTGGGCCATAAGGTCCAGGTGACGATGCCGAGGAAGATCAGCATCAGCCAGACCACCCAGAGCGGGCGCAGGGCGTCGTAAGCGTCCTTGAAGAATTCATACATCTCGCGCCTCCTACTGCCTCAAGTCTTCGGCGGTCAGGCCTTCGAAGTCGACCATCTGACCCAGGATCTGCAGGTACGCGATGATGGCATCCATCTCGGTCAGGTCGCCCGGGCGTCCGTCGAGATCTCCCACCGTGGCTTTGGGATAGCGTTCGAGCAGTTCTTCGTGATCGCCGTCCGGGTCGGACTGGGCGCGCAGGTCGGCTTGCGCGTTCTCGATCATTTCCTCGCTATAGGGGACTCCGACCGCGACGTTGGCCCGCAAGTGCTCGGCGATGTCGTCGACGCTGAGCGATTTCTCCAGGAGGAAGGCGTAGGGCGGCATGATCGACTCCGGCACCACCTGGCGCGGGTTGATCATGTGGGCCACGTGCCAGTCATTGGAGTACTTGCCGCCGACCCTTGCGAGGTCGGGTCCGGTCCGCTTCGAGCCCCACTGGAAGGGATGGTCATACATGCTCTCCGCCGCCAGGCTGTAATGGCCGTAGCGCTCTGCCTCGTCGCGAAACGGCCGGATCTGCTGGGAATGACAAGTGTAGCAACCCTCCCGGATGTAGATGTTGCGGCCGATCAGTTCCAGAGGCGTGTAGGGCCGCACGCCCTTCACCTTCTCGATCGTGGTCTCGATGGTGTAGAGCGGCACGATCTCCACGATTCCGCCGATCGACACGGTGATCAGCGTCAGCACGAAGAGCAGGAAGAGGTTCCGTTCGATTTTCCCATGCCAGTTCATGACGCCCTCCTCATTCCGCCGGCTGCGCTGCGGGCGCGGCGGCGCGGACTTCCTGCCGGACCTCGCCGCGCGCGGTGCGCCACAGGTTGTAGACCATGATCAAGGCACCGATCAGGAACAGAACACCGCCCAGCGCCCGGATGACGTAGAAGGGGTGCATGGCCTCGACGGTCTCGATAAAGGAGTACTGCAGGAAGCCGAATTGATCGAAGGTTCGCCACATCAAGCCCTGCAGGATCCCCGAAACCCACATCGCGGTGATGTAGAGCACGATCCCGATGGTCGCGATCCAGAAATGATAGCTCACCAGCCGCTCGGAATAGAGCTGGGCCCGGCGCCAGAGCACCGGCACCAAGTAGTAGACCGCGCCGAAGGACACGAATGCGACCCAGCCCAGGGCCCCTGAGTGCACGTGGCCGACGGTCCAGTCCGTGTAGTGCGACAGGGCGTTGACCTGCTTGATGGACATAACCGGTCCCTCGAAGGTGCTCATGCCGTAGAAGGCGACCGAAGTGACCAGGAAGCGCAGCACCGGATCGGTGCGCAGTTTGTCCCAGGCTCCCGACAAGGTCATGATGCCGTTGATCATTCCACCCCAGGACGGCATCCACAGCATCACCGAGAAGACCATACCCAAAGTCTGTGACCAGTCCGGCAGGGCGGTGTAGTGCAGGTGGTGCGGGCCGGCCCAGATGTAGAGAAAGATCAGCGACCAGAAGTGGATGATCGACAGCCGGTAGGAATAGACCGGACGGTTCGCCTGCTTGGGGATGAAGTAGTACATGATCCCCAGGAAGCCGGCGGTCAGGAAAAAGCCGACCGCGTTATGTCCGTACCACCATTGCGTCAAGGCATCCTGCACGCCGGAGAACAGCGAGTAGCTCTTGGCGCCGGTCCAGGAGACCGGGATCGCCAGATTGTTGACGATGTGCAGCATCGCGATGGTGACGATGAAGGCGAGATAGAACCAGTTGGCAACGTAGATGTGTGGTTCCTTGCGCTTCAGCAAGGTACCGACGAAGGCGACCAGATAGACGACCCAGACCATGGTGAGCCAGAGGTCGACGTACCATTCCGGCTCGGCGTATTCGCGGCCCTGGGTGACGCCGGCGATATAGCCGAGCGCGGCCATGACGATGAAGGCCTGGTAGCCGAAGAAAATGAAGAGCCCGAGCGGCTCGCCGCCGAAGAGGCTGGCCCTCGAAGTGCGTTGCACAACGTAGAGCGACGTGCCCAGAAGCGCGTTGCCGCCAAAGGCGAAGATCGCCGCCGATGTATGCACCGGGCGTAGGCGTCCGAAGGTGGTCCATTCCAGTCCGAAGTTGAGCGCCGGATAGGCGAGTTGGAAGGCAATGAGGACGCCCATGAAGAAGGCCGCGACGCCCCAGAACACGGTGGCAATCACGAAGTAACGGATCACTCGTTCGTTATATGCGACGGCTTCCGTTCGCTCGGCTGCGGCGTCGGCCGAGGCGACTTCGGCAACGGACATGGAGCCTCCTTCCCATCCTCAGTCGGTCAAGACCAGACCATAAATAACCACAACGCCACAGACCCGGCCACCGACTCCTGGCCGTGCCGTGGCTTCGCAGTTGCAGCATACGCATAAATCTTGGGCTTTGATTCAAATCAATTCGCCTGGTCTTGCGATTGCTTAGCTTGCGCGCCAAGCTAGGTGCGGCGCTTGCCTTGAGGCGCCGTGATCAGCGGGAGGTTGGAGCCGATGACCGAAGCAGTTCCCGTCTTTGCGACACCTTCGCCCAAGATCCGGCGGATCGGTATGGACCGGCCCTGGGCTTGGCTGGCCGCCGGCTGGGGTGATCTGCGCAAGGCCCCTGCGGTAAGTCTGGGCTACGGCCTGGTCTTTGCCTTGGCCGGGTTCATCATCCTGGCACTGGTCTGGGCATCTGGGATATCGGCCGAGAGCTACGGCGGCTTCTTCGTGACCCTGCCCCTCACCGCGGGGTTCATGCTGGTTGGCCCGATCATGGCGGTTGGTCTCTACGAGATTAGTAGCCGCCTGTCGAAGGGCGAATCGGTCTCTCTGGGGATCGCGATGACGGCGGTCCGGCGAAATCCGGCGCAGATCGGGCTGATGGGGTTGGCCCTGATGCTGTTCCTGTTGTTCTGGATCCGTCTGGCGACCCTGATCTTCGCCCTGTTCTTTGCCGACAATCCGCCGGACCCGAACAACCTGATCATGGACGTCTTCTTTTCTACCGATGCCGTCCCCTTCCTGATCGTCGGGGTCACCATCGGGGCGATCTTGGCGGCCCTCGTTTTCGCCATATCGGCGGTATCGATCCCGATGCTCTTGGATCGCAATGTCAACGTGATCTTGGCAATTGCGACCAGCATGGCCGCGGTGCGCCATAACCTGGCGCCGATGGCGGTCTGGGCAGCTCTCATCGTGCTCTTCACGGGGGCGGGGCTGGTCACCGCCTATCTCGGCCTCGTGATCGCCTTGCCTCTCATAGGCCATGCGACCTGGCATGCCTACCGGGATCTTGTGGAACAGGCCGACTGAACGGCGCCTGCTACCCCGGCCAAGCGTCCTGTGAGCTTCGGCGTCAGCTGGCGCGCCAAAGTTCGGCGGCCTTGAAAGCCTGGGCGGCGCTGCGCGCCTCTGCCTTACCCTCGACCATCGGCCGATAGGCCATGTCGACGATCAGGATGTGGTGGGTCAGCCAGTTCTTCAGGTAGTCCAGCAGTTGATCGTTGATTTCCGGGGCGGCCGCGTCCGGATCCGCCTCGAAACGCCCGGCCAGCGCCTGGATCTGCGTCGTAAAGTCCTCATGCTCGACCTTGTGTTCCGGTAACTCCGCGAAGCCGCAGGTCTTCATGACATGCTCTTCTCGGGCGAAGTGGAACTCGGCATAGCGCATGAGGGCGAAGATGCACTGACGCAAGGCACCGGCCTGGCCCGCTTTACCCGCGTTGTCCGCCAACTGGTTGATGACGCGCACCAGCGTCTTGTGATCGTCGTCGAGCTCCTCGAGCCCGACGCTCATTTCCGGTGTCCACTCCATGAATGCCACGGCCGCGCCCTCCAGACTCGATCTCAGTTTATGGCTCCGAATCTTCCTCGAAATCCTCAAAAGCGCGTTGACTCAAATCAATCGACAGGAGCGACGATGGCAGCTTGTTGCAACTTAGCTTAGGCTGGCGCGCCCAGGTTGGGAGGTTCGAGATGACGGAAGCAAAGCAGGGACCCCTGAGGGTCGCGGTCGGCGGTTTCGGGGCGATCGGCAGGCAGGTGGCAGGGGCCTTGGACCAAGGGATTCCAGGGCTGCAGCTGGTGGCCGTGTCCGCCCGCGACCGGGAGGCCGCGGCGCAGCGGCTGACCGGCTTCGAACAGCCGGTTCCGGTGGTGGCCCTCGATCAACTCGCGGACCTTGCCGACGTCCTGGTCGAGTGCGTGCCCGCCGCCGCCTTCGGGGAGCTGGCGGAACCGGCGGTCGCCGCGGGCCGCAAGCTGGTCACGGTCAGCTGCGGCGTGCTCCTGCGCCGCTGGGACCTTGTCGAGGCCGCCAGGGACAGCGGCGCCCAGATCATCGTGCCGAGCGGTGCACTGCTCGGACTGGACGCGGTGCGCGCCGCCGCCGAGGGCGAGATCCATTCGGTCCGCATGGTGACCCGCAAGCCGCCGGTCTCGCTAGCCGGCGCGCCGTATCTCGAAGAGCAGGGGATCGAGTTGGGGGGCCTAGCCGAGCCGCACCGAATCTTCCAGGGCACGGCGCGCGAGGGCGCGCTGGGCTTTCCGGCCAACGTCAACGTGGCGGCGGCGCTCAGCCTGGCTGGGATCGGCCCGGATCGGACCGAGCTGGAAATCTGGGCGGACCCGAGCCTGACCCGCAATACCCATCGAATCCAGGTGGAGTCCGACAGCGCCCGCTTCGAGATGCAGATCGAAAACCTGCCGAGCGAAGAGAACCCGCGCACAGGCAAGATCACGGCCCTGAGCGTGATCGCCACCTTGCGCGGCCTTACGGCGCCGCTGCGGGTCGGCGCCTGAGCCACCCAAAGGTATGGCTACGACGTTCGCGCCCTGGACTCCGGGTGCGGCCACTCGACTTGCGTGGGAGGACGACCAATGCCGCGCCCATCGGCCGGCGTCAGGTTTCGCGAAGCTGTGAGACCTCGGCGCCGCTGCCGCGCAAGGGCAGTTGCCAGCCGGCGCGCTGGTGGCGCCACAGGGTGAAGGCGGCGAGTAGTAGCAGGGCGCCGGCCAGGACCGGGCGGACCACCCCCTCCATCAGGAACAGCGGCAGCACGATGGCAAGGCAGAAGGCTGGGAAGTAGAACAAGGTCCAGCGTGCTTCGTGGCGCCGCGCCTGGTACCAGGGGAAGGCCGCCGAGAACACCGAGATCACCAGGAAGAACAGGGCCCAGGGCCGGGTCACGAAGAGCGTGAGATCGTCGGAGATCGCCAGCGCCCGCGACAGGTTGAGCTCGGCGACGTGGCCCAGGACCACGCCCAGAATCATCGGCGCCAGGGGGAAGCCCAGGGTCTTCAGGACGTAGCCGAAGACCCCGAAGATGAACAGGGTCCAGATGTCGAAGCTGACGTTGTTCAGCGCGAAGACGCCAATCGCGCAGTACAGCAGGATCACCGAGGCAAGGGTGTACATCGGCACCCGCACGACCAGCAGGAAAGCGCGCAGGCAGACCGCCTGCATGGCGATCATGATGAAGTGAGCCAGGAAGAAGGCGACGAAGATCGCGTAGGCGAGCTGTGGGTTGTCGGAGATGAAGGTCGGGCTGGGCTGGACGTTGTGGATCAGGAGCGCGCCCAGCATCACCGCGGTGACCACGTCGCCGGGGATGCCCAGGGCCATCATGGTGATCAAAGCACCGCCAGCGGTCGCGTTGTTGGAGGACTCTGGCGCGATGATGCCTTCCGGCGTGCCGCTGCCGAAGGCCTCGGGATTTCGCGAGGCCTTCTTGGCCTGGTCGTAGGCCAGGATGTTCGAGATCGAGCCGCCGGCCGCCGGCAGGATGCCGGTGAAGGTGCCGATCAGGGCCGAGCGGATCAGCTGCGCCCAATGCCGTAGGATCTCACGGATCGCCTTGAGGTGCTCGACCCGCACGGCCTGGGCGCTCTTCTCCATGAGGGGCCGGCGTGCTGCCGCAACGTCGCGGACGTCGCTCAGGAGCTGACTGAAGGCGAAGAGTCCGACCAGCACCGGCAGGAAGGCGAAGCCCTGCCTGAGGGCGTCGACGCCGAAGTCGAAGCGGGCGACGCCGTTGACCTCGTCCTCGCCGATGGTCGCAACCAGGAGACCGAGCAGGCCTGCGATCACGCCCTTGACCAGGTTCTCGCCGGACAGGCTGGCGGTGATGGTCAGGGCGAAGAGCACCAGGGCGAAATAATCCCAGGGCCCGAATTCCAGGCCGATACGGGCGAGCTGCGGGGCCAGGGCGACCAGCAGGCAGGCGCTGAGGATGCCGCCGAAGAAGGACGACCAGATGCCGATGCCCAGCGCCAGGCCCGGCCGGCCACCTCGGGCCATGGGAAAGCCGTCGAAGGTCGTCGCGACCGAGGAGGGGGTACCGGGAATCCCGGTCAGCATGCCCGACATCAGGCCGCCGGACAGGCCGCCAACGAAGACCCCGATCATGGTCGCCAGGCCCTCGACCGCGCTCAGTCCAAAGGTGAAGGGCAGGGTGAGGACCACGGCCATGGTGATGGTGAAGCCCGGGATCGACCCGGCGATCAGGCCGGCCGAGACCCCCAGGAACATCAGCATCAGGTTGCCGAGGGAGAAGACCTCCGCGAAGGCGCCGCTCAGATTCTCGATCAGCATGCCCTCGGCCCCGGCCTACTGCAGGTTCAGGATGATGCCGCCGGGCAGGAAGACGCCGAGCGCATAGGTGAAGATCGCCCACATCGCACCGACCGAGATCACGGCGATGCCGAGGTGCAACGGCAATTGCGCCAGCTTTCCGCCGCCCAGGATCGTGAGCATCAGCAGGACGAAGAGGATCCCGCCCAGGAGCATGCCGAGGACCGGGAGGCTGACCAGGAAGCCAAGGAAAAGGGCGTAGCAGATCAGCGGGTTGCGATAGCGTTGCAGCCAGTCGAGGAGCCCGCCGCCCGCGCCGGCCGCCGGTGGCCGGCGCAACGCCTGGGTCAGCAGCAGCAGCGAGAAGACGCTGAGCGCCCCCAGGATGATCTGCGGCCAGACCGAGGACTGCAGGGTCCCGTAGTTCGTTTCTTCGATATCGAAGCTGGCGGCGATGAAGACGCCGCAGAACAGCAGCAGGAAGACCGCCGAGACGGAATCGCGATTGATGCGAGGCTGCATGACTCGAGCCCAAGACTCTGGATGCCAAAGGGTTCGGGGCGGCAAGACCGCTCTGGGCCGCCGCCCCGAGTGCGAAGGGACGTGGGCCTCAGCCCCCCTTGTACATGCCGACCTCAGTCGCGATGCGCTTCCAGGTCGTGAAGGTTTCCTCGAAGTAGCCGCGGTACTCGGCGGGCCCCAGATGGTTGATGCTGGTCCCCTTGGCGGTCATGGCCTTCACCACCTCCGGATCCTCGGCCGCCTTCTTGAGCAACGCGGCGTAGTGGTCGATGACCGCCTGCGGCGTGCCCTTGGGCAACACGACCCCGCGGTCGGTGCCGTAGATCAGATCGTAGCCCTGCTCCTTGGCCGTCTTGACGTCAGCGATCTCCTGGTTCCGCTCGGCGGTGGTGATGCCGAGGGCCTTGAGCTCTCCGGTCGCGATGTACTTCTTGGCCGAGGCCAGGTTGATCTCGCCGAGCTCGATGTTCTTGGCCAAGAGCGCGGTCATGCGCTGGCGCGTGCCGTCGTAGGAAACGTGCTTGAACTTCACCCCGGCCGCGTCCTCGAGCAGCAGGAAGACGAAGTGGCTGGTCGAGCCCAAGGTGCCGCCGGCGATGATCTCGCCGGGCTTCTTCTTGGCCGCCGCCACCAACTCGCCCAGGTCGTTGTAGGGCACATCGGGATTGGCCCCGAAGATGGCCGGCGTGCGGGTCAGCAGGGAAACCGGCTCGAAGGCGTCCCAGGTGAAGTCGACCCGGCCGCTGAGAAAGCTGGTCAGGGCGCTCTGGTGGATCGCGAAGAGCGTGCAGCCGTCGGCCTTGGCGGCCTTGGCCTCTTTGGCGCCCTTGTTACCGCCTTGGCCGCTGATGTTGACGACCTGAAGCTGCGGCTTCGCGCCCTGCTTGTTTACGGATTCCACGAAGGTCCGGAAGATTACGTCGGTGCCGCCACCGGCGCCCCAGGGCACGATTAGCTTGGCGGTCCGGCAGGGGATGTCGGCCGCCTGGGCGCTGGTTCCGGTGACCGCCAGCGCCAGTGCCGCAAGGGCGGCACCGGCCATCCAAACACTCGCTTTGAACATCTTTCCTCCCATGCATAGAGCCCATCGTCGGG
>JAAUXT010116383.1_pt1 | contig 10297 bp, 11 predicted proteins | sample 7278171 | NCBI WGS metagenome assembly JAAUXT01 (sample SAMN14350112, study PRJNA611818) | marine sediment metagenome | isolation source: surface marine sediment (1.8m) | place: French Polynesia: Moorea | collected 2018-08 | reverse complement strand
GTTGATGCCTCATTAACTTTTGTCAGTCTTCAACAAGCATTCATTACAAAATAGTAATGGGTCTCGAGAACAATGGTTGTGGCGTTCAAGAACAAATCCTTGTGTTATATCCCTTGTGAACACACCAACTCTGCGCATCATTTAGCAGTGAGCATTCAAGGATTTGTGCCAAGGGAAGAAGACCACAGGCATTTCAGGCACAGTTGCACGCTCTTGTGTCTGCAACTGCAGTTGACAAACCTGCCGAAGCGCTCGGACGGTTTTGTAGCAGATATGGATTTGGATTGAAATTTCGCAGCCCAGAAACGAGATCGTGACCCGGATAGGGACCACAACGCGCTCGCAGAGGGTTCGCTCCACATCTGTTCCTATATTTTCTCAGGTGGGACAGGGGTTTGGCCGTGTGTGTGTGTGTGGGGGGGCCTTGGTCAGGGACTGGCTGCCAAGGCGAAGGGGGACTTGGCTTGGGGGGGGGGGGCTTGGCCATCAGGGGTGGTGGGACTTGGCCACCAGGGAAACGTTCAACATTTTTCCGACAGTTGACATGAAAGTTGATTTGGGGAGGGTGTTGCACACAACTGTTAACTTTGATCCATGTACATTGGATTCAACAGAGAAACAGAACAAGCGCACACTTGCTCGCAAAGCGAGCGCGAATACGCACAGTGTATTCATGACTGCAGTGATGTCTGCAAAAGTCGATGTTGATATCCACGAACAAGCTGATCAGTGCTTTGCACGGAGTCGTGTGGTGACTGATGAGACTGGATCGCTTCAGCAACAGCAACAGTGCTCCACGCTGCTTCTGATTTGAACTTCATTGTGAAAGGCACCGAACGCATTGAAAAGTTCACAACCCCTGGATGTAGTGTTCATTGTCTGATCTGAATGTTATGGTTTCTATTGTGGGCCTTCTGGTTGAAAGGTCATGGACTTTGCCAGGTGCTCCACTCATTGTGTCTTTTTGCAGCAGTGGCCTTGCTGGACAAACTCAAGTCTTGTGCACAATTTCATTTCTTGCAAAAGTGAAGAACGATGCTTTTATGAAGTGGCGCTTGAGGAATGTAGCTCAAGGGCCGATTGTTGATTTTCTTTGTGTGCGACCAATTTGTATGTGAGAAATTGGCATTTTCGTAGCAAGTCAGCACTGATGCGTTGGAGTAGTGCACGAATGCTGAACAAAATCCCCACTTTGACACGGAAAATCAGTTTTCTGTGCGTTTTTGATGAACGGTGACCGTGTTTATGTTTCAGAACAAACGTCGGCGTCGGTGCCGACTTCGGGAGGGTCGAGCAGCAGCAGTTCGGACGACGACCCCGCCGCCCGCACCGGAGCTGAAGGCGGCGGCGGCGGCGGCGGCAGGGCGGGCGATGACCAAGGCCGCAACAGAAACGCACTCTACAGGTGAGACGGCTGAACATATGAGTTGTTGGTTCCGGATCGCTGTGGAACATGGAAGTTCTGTCTCAATTCCCACAGGGTTTGCTGACTTTCCTGGCTTTCCTGATTGCGCAAAACGCTTGTTGCACATGGTTGTTGATGCGACTGGTTTTGCAGTCGTGTGATTTGGAGATCAAGGGCGTTTTGTGCAGTTATCAGGTCCCAAAGTGCCGTCAAACTGTGTTTGGGTTGGTGGTGAAGAGAAACTGCCGTTTTGTCGAGTTTATTGCATTTTTCAGGTGATTAATGAACAGACTTCCAAGAAATTAATAGATGCCCAAAGACATCTAATTTGCAGTGGTGGCGAATCGACACGGCAGTGTCTGTGTTGCTTCGTGCTCCGGAGAAGAGGAGGCATGAGTAACCGCTATTGATTTTCGAAGGTCACAGCTGTGTGCATGTGAAGTAGGTCTACCTCAGGCGTCTCACGTTAGCCGAATTATGTCCCCAATCACGTTGAACCAAACACTCGTGAAAACAAGGCGACGTGATGTTGGGAGAGGTGGAGGTGGACATCCGGAGTCAGGTGTGAAAGTCTGGGACACCGTTTTAAGGTCAGGTACAGGCACAGACGATTCTCAGCCAGGAACAAAGCCCATCAAAGAAAACTGCAGCACAAAAATTGTTGTGTGAAAATACTGGAAGAGCGGGTGATATTGATGTTAATTTGTCCGCTATTAGCAGAGTAAACGAAGCCTGATTTGGACATAATCCAATTCCTGGGGGGATCATGTGAAGGCATAATTTGGTGGCAGCCTCCATCCTGTAGTGTGCTGATGTAAAATACTGCACCTGTCATGCGGACACAAGAGACTGTAAAATGAACCACCGTCGCTTTGCTTGCTATAGTTTCTCTGTTGTCTTCTGGACGTGGCGGGTGGAAATTCAGGTGACAGTGCGCAGATTGAAAAGCGCCGAAGAAATAATCCGTGGTTGTGCAGAGAGCAAGTCGTTTACATGCATTGTGTTCTCGATTCTCGTGTGAGAGCCGACACACCAATGGTGCAGATCGTTATCAAAAAGTAAACAAAACGTCGATTTATTTTGCGACAACGTTTGGTCGCTGAGGTCAGTTTGGAATGTCAGTGCTGTGAAAATTTGAACAACCCACGTGAAGAGGATTTTGACAGCGGGCAGCGGCAACGTGCAGTTCATGAAAGATTTTCCTAATGGGTTCTTTTGCGAGGGAAACTCGTTGGGGACCATTCCTTGCTTCTGACAAGAAAGCATTTCCATTCAGTGTCTGCTTTTCACTTGCTCCACATTGTCATGTAAATGCGTAATATTTTCCACGCCGTACTTTCTGAATGCTGCCATCGACTGATGTGGTGTAACTGTCGGATCACAAAAACACGCCTGACAGCTAACTATTCCACAAACGTTGCCAAACATGAATAATTTACATGAAAGTTTGCTTGAAGTCTTCATTTGGATGAGAATTACATTTCTAAACTTGCCAAATCGAATGAAAATGCACGATCATAACTCTTGGGGCCTGGTGAATGTTGTGAAATCCGACTACCACCACATCCAACATTTTTTGCTCCCTCTTTCCGACAGATCTGTTCCCATTTCTGGCTTCTGCCGACACACGGCAGCAAAGGTGTCAGTCAGTCCGATATTGTTGGAAACTGCACATTATTTGTGCATGCGGGTTCCTCTCGGAGTTGATGAAATTTCGGGTCTCAACAGTTCACTGAAAATCGACCATCTGTGTGTCTACCTTCCAACATCTGCCTGGATTCGTAGGATCTCACACTCAGAGAAACTGTGTTGCGGACAGTGGCATTTGATCGAATGCCTTGTGGGAAGGTTCGTTTGTCTCGGTTTTGACTAATTTTGGCCTTGTCTGTCACATCAAGATGTTTTAGTTTTTTCGTGTGTTTTTTTTGCAGAAAACATGGAGAGGTGTTGCCCACCCACTCTCAGAGAAGTAGAACATCGACAGCGACGGCAAATAGAGACGGTAAGTGCTCTCTCACTCCCCTTTGAAAAAGCACTGGAGGGACTTAATTGAAAGCTGAAAAAAGATTTGTTTCTGTACATTGTGGTGGAAAGAATCTTGTTCAGATCAAGCTCCCACACAGAATGGACGGTTTCTAATGCAGCTTTCAAGATTCTCGTGGCAAAACAGTTTCAGCTGCAAAGTGTGTTCCTTGTGTTCTGACCGGACCGTTAATTTGGAACAAACCAACGTCTGTTGGGAGTCAGGTCGAAGGTTTCTTGTTTTCGCTTGTTGGCAATTGGTTTGTTGTTGATCAGGTGTCGACGCGCAGTCGGAGAAGGACGCGCGGGCAGCGGACGGCGCGAGGCGCGGCTACTCCACCCCTGGCGACAGCAAACCTTCCCTGCCCGTCACCGCTCCTGCAGGCTTCAAACTGATGCAGGACCCTCTCACTGGACAGCTGTTCATCATTCCAGGTAGCCGCACCTTCAACGTCGATCGTCTGCCCCCAACCAACGTTTTCAAAAATGGTCCGAAGTGATTCCTGCCAAGCGCTGCGTGCTTTCTATGTGCGTCCTTCTTGTTTGTTAGTTTGCAGACAAGCAGAAACGCAATGTTGGTGAGCGCATTCCGAAAAACAAAAGAAAAACAACACAATGATCCGTGCGGTGTTGTAGTGGTTGTGCGTGTGTGTGTACGTGTGTGTGTATGTGTGTGTGCAGAACATGTACGGTCCACAAGGAAACCCCTTCGCAGTGATTTGAGTCGCGTTGTCGCGTTCTGTAAACCTGTGCAATGGGAAACGGCATTTTGCCTGTTCGTCTTCTCGCGCCAAACACAAGAAATGATTTCATTCAGGTCGCCTTTGCAAGATGTTTACATTCATGTCTCCTGGCTTTGGCCAGAAGACATTAAACAAACCTGGAGTTAAAACATCTCCACGTGAAAGGTGCCCTTTATACTTCTCTGTATTTTTAGCGAAAGCTGCACTGCGTGTACCTCAATACACAGAGCTCATATCGTATTCAGAGCTGAAACCTCCCGATACCGTGGACTGCATACGCATCTGTCCGTTGCATGTGTTACCTCCAGAACGGACGGTTGGGATGAACACAGGAACAACTTGTGTTTCAACGAGTTTTGATAAATGGCCCAGCAAACGGTGCGCACGAAAAGCATGAAATATTTAACTCAAGTCTCCTCACAAATTTCAATCGTGCATATCAAATGAAGCTCCATGGGTAAACTGATACTGAACTGCCGGCCCAGTTTTACCTGCTCGTTCTGCGTTGACATTCAAACTGTGAGCACCATTGCTTGCGCAGTTGTAGACTCCACGTAGAGTGCAAAATAACCTCGTGAGCGCAACACGCCGAAAATTGTTGCAGTGAAGGAAAATCTGCTGCAGCAATCATCCGCGAGTTTTGGGACTTTGGTCCAAGCAGCAGTGCAACTTTCTGTGCTGCGTCCATCGGTGATGCGAGTAAATATTGATTCGGCAAGACATTCTCAGATGATCAAACGATGCCATAAAGAGAAGCGGGGATTATTTGGTGGCATGCAGCGAGATCGACGAGTCACTTGAGTGCAGTCGCGCCTCACCCAATGTCAACACGAAACAACCTTCGTGTTAGAGGCCACTATCTGCTTACCCTGATGCTTACCCTGATGCTGTCTATTGTTGTACAGAGCAATAAGAGACGAAAGGAAAATTCCGAGGGGAATTTCCTTTGGCAGAGGTGTAGGAAATGCACCAGTGATGCGAGTAGAATACTCTTGAACGCGTTTCTATGAATGTGCATGTCAGGCGGTGCACAACATCGTTTGGATTCTGCGAGTCTGAAAAGCCTCGGGCCGAGGTAAAGAGGATTCAGTCCGACACAAAAGAAGTTGTTTTGAACCTATCAACTTCGCTTCGGAGGGAAGTTCGACCCTTGAGATCAAGCCAGTCACTTCCATATTTGGTGCTGTGTGACAGACAGCAGGGTCATCCTCGGGTCAATGTCCACAAACATGGATACCAAGTTTGCATCAGGTTGTTCCTGAAAGACAATGACATGGATGAGCTGCAGCCTTCAGCACGCGTTTCAAGCGTTTTGGCATGCATCGCTTTCCAGCACTTCCTTTGGCTCGTGCGGGACTGACTCAGACATGCTCGAATCACCGTGTACCTGCCAAAGAACAGGTGAGCGGTGAGTAATGTCTGGTGATGAAGGAACGTGCGGGGAAGAAGCGATCTATCCTTCAGACATCTGTGTGAAGCGCTTTTGTTTTTGTTTCCTTTGCCTTCCTTCGTGCACGACCGGACCTTGGAAGATTTCTCGTAGAAGTTGCTTTTCGTTTGGCCTCGTGGTTTTGACAGAAATCCAGAAGATGCGAACGAAAAAAAGAAATCCCAACATGAAGCTGCAGATTGTGTTGTTTCAGCACAGGTGTTTGTTGTGAGAAATTGTTGCAATGTCAATTGGACAAAGACGGGTTGCTGCCCGCTTTCCTCCTTGAAATTGGGAATGATTCTGTGTGTTGCAAGGACCAACTGTGAGGAGACCATGAGTGATTCAGGAAGAAGGTTTGCCTGGAGTGAGTCACCTCGAGAAGCGTCGTGCGATGCAGGGTGCGCTTGCTTTCATGGAAGCATCGTTGACAGTGCTTGCAAAAACGCATGCATAATGGGATGGATTGCACTGCGCCTTGACTGTGTCAATTTCTGGGACTCTTGTTTTATTGGACGGAGGGAGGACGGAAGGAGGAAGCTGATATGTTTTATCGACACAGAAAGGACAAAGCTGCAATGTGGTGTTGATGCCGATCCAGTTGCGTTTAGTTTGTCCTCAAACTCCTTTCCTTGCCATTGTCAGCTATCGTCAGTTGTCACAAATTCAATGAAAGGATGAATATTCCTCCTTTGGTATCTGTGAAATTCCGATTGGTCAGCAGAACAGTGGACGGACTTTTCCCTCCTGAGTCAGTCAAGTTCAGTTCTACAGTTCGCACAACAAAGAACTTTGACAAAATTGATTTTGGGTTCGTCCCTCGTATTGCATCCCTCGTATTGCACTGCTTTCCAGAGCGCATGTACAGGTAGGTGAACTGTGTCAAACTGTTCGTTCACATAAATTTACTCGTTGTGCAGTTCGTGGACACGGAGCTTCAAAACACTTGCACAAATGACGGGTGCTGTATGGGTGAGTCAATTTACGTGTAAATTGCGTGTTTTACAGAGAGTGTAATGGAAGGAGTGGGTCGGATGTTGCCGAGCCAGACAGGGGCCGCGGCGAGGCCCGCGACAGTGTCTCGCCCCCCGCCGCAGAGGTTAGAGGCGGTCGTGCAGCCCCAGCAACAAGCCGCCCTCAGACATAAACAGGTATCCGCTCCGCGTACGCGACGAGGCTTTTGCTTTCCTCTTCTCTCAGTATCGCTTTCTCGAACACCAAAAAGTGTAACCGAGCAGCGTTGCCATTCTGTTGCCTTTCGCTTGTTTCTAGTCCGCAGGAAGAAACACAGAATCCAGAGCTCAGTGTATTTGCTTGTTTCTGTTTTGAAGTTCATCTGCTCGCTCAATGCTGCTTATTTCGGGACGTGTAAAAACTGGGGAGCCGTGCTCGCTGTCAGTCAGAGATGTAGTCGCCGAGTAGCTGCGTTCCCTGTTGGTCTGAGAACGATTACCTTGTTCTCAAAAATTGCCGAGAGTACTCAGTGAAGCTGTAAATGTCTGGGATCTCTTTCACACGATGCTGTGTATCTTATCAACTTCACTCTCTTTACGTTGTCTTGCAGACGAACGTGGAAGCGAAGCCGGCTGAAGCGCAGGTTGCAGCCGACGGAAGCTCGGAAACCAAGGTGAACCTGCCCCCGGCGGCGGGGATACGGCACACGGTGGCGCGGGTCGAGGCGGCGGCGCCCGCAGTGGTGGCGCCGGCGTCGTCCCCACTGCGCGGCTCAGCCTCCCGCTCTCCAGACGTTGCGAGCAGCGCCACCACCCGCTCCCGCCCGCAGCCCCGACTGCTCCTCGGGGACAAGGCGGTGACTGTGCAGGCGCAGCCGATGCCGTACATCCCGGGATTCACGGTTCCCGACACCCTGGACCAACCCAGCAACACTGCTCTTGCCCAGGTTCCCTCCCATCTGCCCTATCTTATGGACTCTGCGTTACTGCAGGAGTTGCAGCAGCTTAGACAGCTCCATGCCAACATCACATCTGCCTCGGCGAGCACTAAATGTGAGTCGAAATCGGTGCAGTCCCGAGGGACCTCTCCCATTGTGATACCCGATGATGAGGGGAGCGAGACCCAGGCGCAATCAAGGGCCAAAGTCACAACCTCCACTTCCACGGAGACGGAGCCTCTGCCGTCACCGCAACAAGCACCCCAATCAGGAAGTTTGGACGGCGCGAGACAAAACAGCTCCGCCGCTGTGCAGACGAGCCCGACGGTAGAGGAGCAGCTGGCCCGTCCCTCCCGGGTTCTCATGATCGAACAGAGCGTGCAGACGTGCACGGAGTGTTCTCAGATCCACCAAGCGGCCCAGGAACTGTTGTCCATCGGGTCCCGACGCAACAGCGGCAACAACGCACTGGATGCTGCAGACATTGAAGTGCAGGGTATTTGTGCGGGTCACGCCTTGCATGAAATCTCCCCAAAGCCGATCGTGTTCAGCTCAATAAACACTGATGCGAGTGCCAAGTGTGATGCGGGCGCGCGCAGCGGTAGCAGCCGCGCGGCGAGTCGCAGCCCCCGCGCGGGCCCCAGCAGCGCGCAGCAGCCGCGCGATCTCTCTTATCTCGAGCCCGAACTGTGCCAAGTGTCGGACGGATTAGAACTGCTCAGTGTCCTCGCTGAACATGCTCAGAAACAAACTCACTCGGAGGAGAGTGAGGCGGACAATGCGTCGGACGCGAAGAGTGACAAGAGCGACGAGGCGCCGTCGTTCCCCGTCCCCGAGGAGAGGAAGTCGTCCGTCCTCGCGCGAGTCCGAGGTCTGTCCAACGAGGACGATGACGAACCGCTGCCCATGAACAGCCCGAGTCGCCTGGAAGGCTACGAGATTCCAGACATCAACAAAAACTACAATGCCCCGAAATCACTTCTGCATGACAAACAAGGCGGATTCTCTGGCAAGCTCTTCGGATTCAAGAAAGAGACAGCTGGACTTTTGGCTGAGACGACGTTCAAATATCCCGACGGTAATTGATTTTCGTCTCTCTCCTTTCTGTCCGACCCAGTAAGCTCCTGTGTTCAACTGCGCCATTGGTTCCAAAACGTTGAACTTTTATCAGTGCAAATTGAGAAGATACCGCAGCTCGTAGTGTTGGATGGAAGACGTCTTTCACCGCCGATTCTGACCCATTTCTGCATCTTGCTACACGCATTAGACTTTTATGAATGAGTGACTTGAGATTTACGAGCGTAATCGCATTCTTAGCGAGGCAAATTCGCTTGTCAGCATGCCTAATTTTATTAGCTTGGCGCACAAACTTTCAAGACTTTTGTGACGGAACTTGATTGCTCCTGTGTTCACCTTGTCTGAGAATGTTGAACAGTGACTTGGACAAGGTGGCTGCGTGTGGAACGGTGGGATTTCTAGGCATATCTTTCTTGTTTATTGTTCTCTTTTTTCTTTCTCACAATGAACTTTGGTTGATTTGTCTTTCACTTGAACAGTTGAACAATATTTCGACCACGAAAATGGGGAGCGTCTCGTACCGCGCTTTCTGAGCACTTTTCTGATATTCGATGTCTTGTTTGGCGAGGTGTGTCTGTGTGTCTGTGAATTAGTGCCTTCGACTGTCAGCATTGCGGTTTGACTGCAAGTGCGCCAAAAATTGAGCTTCGTTCGAGAGAGGAGATGGAACCGTCTGTGTGTGAATACAAACAAAAGCTCAAACAATATTTGTGGCACAAAAGATGAAAGAAACATTATCGTCGCAGTTCGAACAAGTTTTATTGTGTTTGTTTGCAGTTCTGGACGGGATGGATGCCATGGAGTTGGAGATGCGAATGCGCCTGGCAGAGCTGCAGAGAAGGTACAAGGAAAAACAAAGGGAACTCGCCAGATTAACGCCCAAGAGAGACAGAGAGTAAGTGTAAATAGACGTTTAGCTGGAGCACATGTCATTAGTTCGTAGCTATTAGCTGGTGTGGAGCCCGAGACTGAGAGATCCACTTGCAACTGAGCTGCCCTCTTGTGCTGTAGCTGCGAGCTACGATGTGAATTTGTGATCATTGGTAATGCTTCAGGAAATTCATGTACATTGTGCACTGACTTATCAAATAGTTGCTTGTCCTAATATTGAAGTTTCTATGTGTACACAGCCAGTACTTTACGATTTGTCAAGTCGGTCTTTTCAATCAATCATACTTGTGATAGCTGTGCCCAAGACCTTGATTTTCCCTCCAAAGAAGCAAAATTCACTTGCAAATCGTGGTGGAGATCATTCAAATTCTCACTCGCGTTTGTCTGGTTGAACCTTATCAGTTTGAACTCAACTCACAAATTGAAATGTCTTCCTCTTTTTCTGAAATGTCACAGTTCAAGACTCGATTGCTGCACCAAGCAGAACGTTCAGATATGCGGGACACTTCATGATTGTGTCGTTTTTCCTGTTTTCTGCTTTTGTTTGACAAAGTTGACTTCCGACGTGAAATTTACGCACATGGAACAGGTGTGTCTTGAGAACCGAAGTGAAATTGGATGGTTGCGCGAGTGGCTGGACAGAAGCACGGTCGGAGGAAGAGCTCTCGAGAAAACCCGGTGTCTCAGGACCAGACAACGACCGTACTATTTTTCCGACCTCGTTGTCCAGGGGGGTGTTTTTCCATTGTGCTGATATCTCTTTGTCAGTGGTAAGTGTCACTTTTCACTGAAAACTTTTATCAGCACTGATAAATTTTGGTGATAACTTTTATGACCAG
>JAAUXT010094398.1_pt1 | contig 10297 bp, 6 predicted proteins | sample 7278171 | NCBI WGS metagenome assembly JAAUXT01 (sample SAMN14350112, study PRJNA611818) | marine sediment metagenome | isolation source: surface marine sediment (1.8m) | place: French Polynesia: Moorea | collected 2018-08 | reverse complement strand
CTTTTTGACCTCAGAAACCTAAAAATTCAAATTTGACAAATTCCTTCCTTGCACATTATCCCCAACCCAAAATGAACCAAAAGAGCCCAAAAGGTCCTAAATCATTCTCATCTTGACTATGAAACTGCTGCTGACATACTTTTGGAAGAGGCTGCCTATAGGTGCTTTGATTTGGCTCGCACCGATTTGGCTCAAATCGTGCAATCCATCTCAAATCACCTAAAAAGTGCCCTTTGAGCAAGAGGATAGCGTTTTGTTTTCTGGCTGATAATAGGTGCTCAAAAGTGAAAAGCCATTTTTGATAACGGCAACATCACCGAAAAACGAAAAGAAAGAAGCACTGTAGTGTTGTGAACTTTCTTGCTGTCTGTTTTCTGTAGTTCTGTTTGTTCTGTCCCAAGCAGACAACTATTCTCTCCCTTTCTCTCTTTGTATCTCTGTGTGTGTCTCTCTCCACTTCGCTCTCTACTCTCCCTCTCCCTCTACCTCTCTGTCTTGGACTATCTGGCTGTCTGTCAGTTTCTGAAGAACTTCTGTTGTGCAAGAAACTTGCAATGGCACCTGTTGCTTGCGTGGTTTCTCGAATGTGGATTTCATCTTTTTGCTCTTCAGTTCTGCTCAAAAGTTTGTCTGCTGCAAAACCCCACAAGTCTCACGAAAATGAGTTTCATTCCGTGTGGAATCGATGGCTCAATGAGTTTGTTTCATTCAACATTTGACAGCTTCGACAAATTCCGTCACACTTTTGGAGTTAGAACAAATGACTTTGGAGTGATGTCCGCAATCTTTTCCTTTTCAGCCGGCTCTGCCACACATTTCTTTTTCTTGGCTTTGAAATGTTCTCTCACTGAGACAAATGAAAGGACAGAAGGATAAACTGTGGCATTCACTGGAGCAGCAGTGACACTCATCCACACCACAAGCTCTGTGGGGTACGTGGACAAAAGCATTGCTGTCACATACACAGTGTTGCAGGGAAACCAGCACAGAAATACAGAAGCTGTCAAAACAACAAGTTGAATGAAAATTGAGACATTGGACTTTGAGGTGGAACTTTTACTGAATTGTGGGAGATGAGAAGGTGATGAACAAGTGAAACATGCAAAACAAGAACAGCTGTTGACACCAATGTTTGAGAGACCACAGTGACACAGAGGATCACCTTCACAAATGTTTTTGAATTGGAAGGCTCCACAAAAGGGAGGCACAGGCTGATTGGGACGCTCCTTTCCTGTGATGCAAACAGGATAGTTGTCATTGCAGATGCAATGACTGCAAATATGTACACAAAAGCACAAATTTTCATGGTGAAATGAACTTGTTTGAATTTTGTGTCCATTGGATGAATGACAACTCTCAGCCTTGAGAAAGACATTAAAACCACAATCAGTTGATCAAGCAAACAACAGCAAAGAAATATTTGAAAGGCAGCAAAACACAAAACTCCAGACTTCCAGATTTGTTCAGCTGGTAAAAAGTTTCCATAAAAATACAAGTCTGTGCCCCAAATTATCCCAAAATACAAACTGAAAGCAAAACCATGAAGACTGTCTGATATCACCAAAACTCCAAAAGCATTTATCTTGTTCTCATTTGTATGAAGCCACATTGATTCCAAACATGGAAGCAAAAGTGCCAATGAAATGAAAACAAAGGCTACTCTCATGGGTGCTTTTGGAAATACATTAGCACAAGAAACATGCCATGGAATTACAGCTGTGCATGTCTTGTGTGAAGGACTTATGCAGCACAGATGGAAATCAGTTGTTTTGATGACAACATCTGAATCAGTTTCCAAAGCATTTGTGTCAACACCTGCCAAACTTACATTCATGATAATAAGAAGTTTTAGGCTGAGAGTTCCTCTCATCACAGAATTTTGTAAGTGGAAAATTGGATTGTGGGAAAGATCCAGAACTTGCAAACTGACCAAACCAAAAAAGGAATTGCTACAAAAGTGTGAAATGTAGTTTTGCGCCAGGAGAAGGGAAGAGACATTACTCAAAGAAGAAAAGCAGCATGTGGCAAGTGTTTGGATGTGGTTGTGTTGCAAATCAAACAAGAGAATAATTTGAGGATATTCCGGACCACAGATCTTTTCCAATGCATTGTAGTTCAACCTGAGAAGGAACACTTTCAATTCTCTAACATTCATGAACAATTCAATTTCAGCGTGCTGCAGCGAAATCATGCTGAAATGGAAAAAGTGATGAGTTATTTGGACAGTCATGTTCTCACAGAGAACAGCATAAAGAATACAGTGGCACTTCTTTGGACACAGCTTTTTTGAAAGGTGGCAGGCCATTTCATCATCTTGCATTCCACAGTCTGTTTTAGAATCACAAACTTCGTCAAGATGGATGCAAAGGTGACTTTCTGAACACTTGTACATGTTGACACATTTCTGTCCTTGTCCACAAATTCCTGAAAAATATTCGTCTTCACCCGATGGACAATCCCAATGGCCATTACAAACAAAGTTCCATGGTATGCAATAAGAAAATGAACATTTGTACTTCAAATTGCATTCAAAGGACTTGCACAAATGCAAATGTGCACCATTTCTGCAAGGATAAACATTGTTGTTCTTGTCAAGTTTGTAATTGCAAGTGTCGTGAATTTTATAGCACTTGCAATGTCCTGGGAAGCATGGAAGGTCATCTGGTTGAAGACATGACACTGAGATATCATTTTTCAAATATTCAAGCAGTATGGGTTCATCTTCAGTGTGTGGCCCCCAGTCAGACACCAAGTCATCCTTGAGAGCCATGTCAATCACTTTGCCATCCAAACAATAGAATGAATGGTTGGAACTGATGATGGAGGTGTTGGGTTCCTGAGGTGATAGTTGGTTTGTTCTGCCTTTCAGTTCTTTGGAGGCATACTTCACACAAGAATTATTGGTGGTCATGTAGTAAAAGGTGGAACAGGTTATCTTCCCTGTTGCCAGCATTTCTGTTTTGCACAAAAACCTGTGTCTCATTTGAGGTTTGCTGTGTGAACAGTTGCACCATTCTTCATCTGAGTTGTCATTTGGGTAGTCAGTGCGGCCATCACAGACATTGAGTACGGAAATATATCCCCCTTCCAAACACCCAAATGTGTTTCCCTTTTTAGAACTTAGTTTCTGAGGAGATGTACAGGTTATGAAACCTTGCGCATCTTCCTGCCTCATGGTGACATATTTGTAAGTGTCACTGTTAAACTGCCTGACATATGTAACTCTGGCTGTAAGGTTTGGATTGGAAGTAAAAGGCAAGAGAATGGCTTCAGAAACCACATGAAAAAGATACCTGATTGTGCGACGTTGTGTTGGAGCAAACAAACTTGCATGCCTGATTTTACATTCATGTTTGAAGCCTTTCTGGCCAGTGGTATCTCGCCACCTTTTGCCATTAAACCAAACAAAGAACAAACACTCCTTGTTCAGCTTTACGTGGACTGGGCGGCACACCTGGGAGGCCTCCATATTTTCAATGTTGGTCGCATCGTTTAGTTTTCTGGCATCTCTTGAACGGCACAAAACGTACTGCATGACCTCATTGTGACAGTGCACAGACATCCAATCGGGTTCAGCCAGGTTGGTCAACCACATCAAGGTGCACATGTGAGGTTTGCTCATAACAGGATGAATATGCTGTTTGCCTCCTGCCCTGAATGGGCTGTAGTTTATGCAGTTTGTCTGCAAAGTGTGTACACTGTGAAAGAATAATGTACTTTTGTATGCACACTCGTACACATTTTGAGTCATTCGATAGTTTGTGTTGCTGAAAAGGGTAAAGGAAACTGGTTGTTGTTTCTCCCATTTCTGAAAAAGGTGTGAAGACAAGGAAAAAATGGTGAGTTCAGCATTGTGCAAAAGGTGAAAAAGGTGAAAAAACCAGGTGTAGATATTGATGAAACTTACTCCCACATGTTTCTTGTAGTTCAGACCAAGGTACAAGGCTTCCACAGGAGGCAGATATGCTGAGAGCCTGATGAAAATGTGCAGTTCTTCCACCTCCTCTTTCCCACTAAAGTAAGGCAAATCTGTCTCAAAGTGTTTGCACAACTTTGAGGCTTGAAGCCAAGAAACAAGCTTGTTTTCTGTGTTTGAAACAATAAAATACGTGAGATTCCTGTGAGTGTTGTAAGTAAATTTGCAGCAAAGGTTGTACTGCAGTGTTACTGAAGGCATCATGCAAGATTCAGGTGCTAAGGACGCCAATTTTGCAAGTTCTTTGTAAATATCTTTTGGTGAATAAAAACTTTTTTGGATGTGTGTTTGGGCCCCTTGGAAAAAGCCGTGGGAAATGGAGAAACGATCTCTGTCTCCTGGAGTCAAAATTGCTCTGTAGTTTTTGTCCCTGTTAAACTTCAAATAGCAGGTCAAGTCCAATGCTCCAAAAATTTCTTTGTGCCACCCGTGGAATTTTCGGTCACCCTTGGGTCCGAAAGTAGAAGTGACCCTGACCGCCAAGGAAACTGTGTCCCCTCCTTTCTGAAAGGCAGCTGCTCCAATTCCAAGTTGAACTAAATCCTCCACAAAATAGTGACTTAAACTATGCTGTGGGCTTCCAGAAGAATTTCCAACAGGTTTGCTGTGAAATGGGTTTGTTGTGTGGTCTGTAACAACCTTTGTTTGGTTGTGCATGATGATGTCAACATTGATTTCTGAGGGAGACAGAGCACCAATCTGTACACTCAATGTAATATCTGAGGACACTTCTGCAGTTATGTCAGCCTGGCCTTTTCTGTGATTTTCTAGCTGCAAAGCTGCTCCAGTGTTTTTGGCTTTGCATGAACTGGAATTTGGCAGGAATATGCAATATGTCATTGGTCCAGCAATAGACACAGAGTCTGACAACATGTGATGAGTCTTTGTGAATGTGGCTTTGATTTCATACTTCATTGACGTCTTTCGGTTGGAGTATTGTGTTATTTTTGGCAGTGATTGAAATCCAGCCATGCACATTTGATCAAGTTCAATCCATCTGTCTTTTGTTGAGCCAAACTCCCCATACACAGTGTGAACAATTGTGCAACTTGACCCACCATGTCTGAGTTGTACAAATGGTCTCCTGCCTTTTGGAGTGTATGTTATTGAAACAATCTGTACGTTTTTGGAATCCCTGAAAGCCTGATTCAAATATAAAGAGCAATCATGCTTTCCATTCTGGCAATAATAGTGCATTGAACAAACATCAACCTTTACTGCTTCACACTCTGTCAATTGCACAACAAAATGTGAACTAATTTGAGCCTGTTTGTTTGACCAATACAAAACCATGAAAATGGATGTCCTGAGGGAGAAGAAATTTACAGCCTGTTTCTTTGAGGAGTCATAGGACTCACACAACACTTTACTCTCAGTGTATTCATCAGGCAACAGTTCTGCTGTGACAAACCCCCCATATTTGCAATCAACACTGGGTGTTCCATCCCATAACAAAATTCGTAGTGTGATGTTGATGTGGCTGTTTTCATCTGCCTTCAAAAGGTACAGACAAAAGGTTGCAGAACATTTGCTGTTGGGCAGAAAAAGTGAAAGATGCCTAGGATTGTTGTTCAGGTAGAGCTCTTCAGAAGTTTTTGAAATCTCTGATTGGTACTGGAAATAATTCATATCATTGACATGTTTCTCTGGTGCACCAATCAATATTTTTATTGTGCACTCAAATGAGGAAGTCTTCAAATGGCTGGAGTTTATGCTGACAACCCTTGAACTGGAAAGCGGCTCATCCACAACGACCCCCTTGATGGGCTCCTGGTGGACAATGTGCAGCAGTACGTGAGCTATCTTCCCAACTTTAATATGGAATGTCATGATCAGGTCTCCACCCGGAAACCTGAACGTATTGTCTGGAGCCACATCATTGCCTGCTGACCTCACCAAGACGTTTTCCACACTATTTGTATCCATAACTGAGAATGATGCATCAAAATGAAACAAAATGTGTCTCATTTTGCAAATTGAAATGAAGACAGTTGTGAACCAGGGATACAAGTGAAAAGAAGCATGTTGTCCACAGTAACAGAAGCTGTGACTATTTTGCCACAAATTTATGGTCTGTTGTGTTGTAATATATTCCCTCACTTTTTCATTGTTGTGAATGCAAATATGGCCATGGAAACAATACTTTTGTCTGCTTGAAAAATAGATTGAACCAAAAGACAAATTGAGTTTCAAAATAGATGTGATTGCGAACACCCAAGGATGATGTGCATAAATAAAGTTGAAGTCAGATACTATGTAGGAATAATGCAAATGTCCCTGTGGCTTTTTGATGGGAACAAAATCATAGATATAGCTGTAACTTGGCAAGTTTGATATGTTCAAGAATGTTCCACACAATGAAAAAAGAAAGGTGTGGCTCCAAATGACATCATTGGTTGTTCTTGTGTCAACATTCCCCTGCAAACTGATTTCCAGAAATCTTTTGATGTAACTGAACCACAATTTTTGAGTTTCATTGAAAATATCCTCATTTGACTTGAAAGGCCTGAAGTGAACATATGAGAGAGTTGTGTGGAACAGTGCTATTGTCGTTGCTGTTCCATAACTGCAGCTCATACTCATGCGTCAGTGTGAAGTGGTGCGCAAATGTACTTAATGGAAATTTTGAATGCAAGAAATAATGTCAAGGACTCTGTGCCTAAGCGCTTGGTCTTTACTTGTGCTGTGATCCTCAATCAACAAAAGGTGACTGTTTCTCACTTGCAGTGCTGCCCAAACCAAGCAGCTTGACAAGAATGTCAATTTTGATTTCCTGGTCCACTTTCCCTTTGAACTCTTTCTTCAGGAACCCACTAAGGCTTTGCAACTGGTGTGAACAAGACTATTTCTCTCGCTTCAGAAACAATGCTGCAGCTAAACCCGGTGATGAGAAGTGATGAGGGTTGTTGTAATTCTGTACTGAGCCATTGTCTCTCTGCTCAGGGCTAATTGTGACAGAACAAATGGTTCAGGTGTGAGAATTGTGACAACTGATCTGTGAATCAATAGTAAGTTTCAGGTGTGACATGCTTTCATTGTTGCCTATCATGACAGTGGAATACCACCAATTCAGGATTTTAATTGGCTCTTTTGACTGACCTGCAGAGTAGAACGTTTTGAATACAATCAGGGGAGGTTTGAGTTCAGAGAAAACGGACTTTCACCTCAAGAAAATGGGATGGCTTTGGGTGGGGTGATGCAGGGTCCAGCTGACGAGGCCACGTGTCTCCAGAGGTTTTCGTGCCTGGTTCAGACCACGTGCGCCTGTGCATGCAGGAACAGTGCACGAAAATGCGTCTTAATGCATACGCATGGTTTTGTTCATTTTGATGTGCCAGCTTGCACAGCATGTGTGTGCCCTGATCATCGATGGGTACTAATCCCGAGCACATGCTGGTGAATGCTGGTGCATGTTGAGTGACCTGAAAGCTGTGAGTCATGCTCTGGTGCACACGGTGTGACGTGGAGGCAAGACTCCAATGGTATGGGAGTTCCACGCATGGGGACCCCAGGAGGCCAGGGGCTTGATAGTGGCTCGAGGAACGAGAAGCTGGGGCTTCTGGAGCCGGGAGTTCCACGGGGGCGGCTGGACGACTTCAAGGTTCAAGGCGGGGAGGACCACAAGCCACAAAGGCTGACTCTGGCTGTGTTCGTTTCCCTTTGACCTCGGGTTGGAGATGGGACCTGTCGACTGCACGTTTTGACCACACCTATAAAGGGGTGGCCACAATGGCACCTTTACTTTGATGTTAAACACATCGTTTTTGCGCGTCAAAAATGTCCAGTGAGATGTTTTTCCTGGGCAAAGTCAATGGCAGCCTCGAGCAGCAGGGGGTTGAAACCACGCGTTAAAAACACAGAATTGACGCGCATCATTTATGCCTGTGTGGCCAGCCCCTAAACAGAATGCGTCCTCTGGGAGGAATCCTACGACAGGCTGGTGTCTCCTGCAGACTCACACATGAGTGCGCTTACGGGTGTCTCTGGTTGGGTCCAGGGTCCCGCGGAAAATGATTGTCATCGTCTCAGGCACTGAATAAACACGAAAGACAACACAGTCTCTGTTGATTTACATGTATTCATGACGAGAAAGAACAGACTCTTTTTCCGACTAAAAGAAAAGAACACGCACTGGACACTGAGGACAACTGCGCACCCAACCTCTCTTTTCTTCGTTTTGTTCAGAGATGGAACAGCCCTTCTGTTGAGGCGCGGAAATTTCCTGCACATCGGGACCCCTTTGAATCCGCAGCTCACAACGTCTCTGTGATTCACTTTTCCACTGTGAGTAGCGAATGTGGATTGGTTTGTTTCCGGAGAAGGTAAAGTTTGAAATAACAGGGTCATGCAAGGGAACAACACATGTACGAGAAAAGTTCTGTGCTGACACATGTGGGGAAAAGCACTAGGATACTGATCAAACAACACACGACAAATGCAAAATGTTTGCCGATTCAAAATTCTGGAGTGAAGGAACCCAACGTGGATAATTCATGAATACAAAGACACCTTGCGAAGAATGAAGGAATCGGTCTCGGGAGTGACGGAACAAGGTGTCACTCATCTTCACGTGATGCACTTTTATGTACTCTGACACACGCGTGTACTCTGGTGTTCTCTGTTACAGATATGCACTCTGATGTGTACGTGTTGCAGTTTGGTACAATTGCTCTGAAGCACTCTGATACGTCCGTGTACTCTGCTGCATCTGATGCAAACGCATGCTTTGGTGTACTATGACCCAAAAATGTACTCTGGTGCACTCTCTACTCTGACAGAGGGTGCACGCGTCTACACCACCAGACCGAAGTAGCCCTGTCCCGTCTCCGCGCGCCTGTTGCCACGGTGATGCGGCGTGTTGCCCCGGAGACGAGGAGAGTCTCTCGCGGGTAGCAATGGCGTCGCCTCGTCCGGCGCCGTGTCGTTGTCATGGTGACGCTGGTGCGGCGTCTCTCCTGTGTCTTGGCCGTCGTTGTCATGGCAACCATCGAGAGGCACTCTTTCCTCCAGAGCCATGCCGTCTTGGAGCAGGGTGTTCCCGGCGTCTCGGTAGAGGGCTCGGGGGTCGTGGGGAGCATCCGGGTCCTCAGGCTTCAGCTGTTTGAGTGGCGTTCCTGGCATCGCGAACCGAACGCGCTTCCGCAGTCTGCAGGGTAAAGAAGAAATGGCCTCGTGGTAAGTTGAATTCAGGTTGGTTGGTTTGCTTGGCCTTTCCTGCAGCAATTTGAACTCGCAACAAAAGAAAAGAAAGGAATAGATCCAACACAAAAGACAAGTTCGCGTCGTGGTTGGGCCTTGTCTAGTGCAATGAGCTGCCACCATCCAAAGACTTCTCATGCTGACTCCACGGCCTCTTGCGAGTTCATGGGTCCAACTGACAATTCCGGGTTGTGCAAAAAACAGTTTGTAAACACAAGATTTTCAACACTATTTGAAAGTTTGCCTTTGGCCCGACCTCTCAACCCCAAATACGCAACGCAAAATGTTTTTTGAAACCCAATGAGGCCTCAGTCCATCCAATACCCCTTGCAGTGCACCAATTGTTTTTCCCATCGGACTTCACTGCGAGAGGCCATTTATGCCCCACGACCTATACTTTCCATTTCACCAACCCAGCAAACAAAAACAAAATTCATCATATCAACCACAAACCTGCTTCACCCAAAAGCCCCCACTTTGAAGTGATGACTTCAGCATTCCCCCTTTACCAAATGATCATTTCTGAGATGTGGAACAAAGTTGAAAAACATGTCAACAAAATGTTGTTCTTCAAACACCTGGGACATTATTTTGGGACAAAAAACACAAAAAACTAGAGTGTGAAGTCACAGCTTGGCACCACAGAGCATTACACCAGATTTTCACATCCCATCGCTTGAGTTGATTGGCATTAAACTTGTCCACTTTGGTTGCTCAATGTTTGAGCAACCACACTGGGCAAGTTGCTTTCAAATCAGAGCAAATAAAGCAGCTGCGAGGGGCTCATGTGTCATTCTTGACGTGTTGCCGGATGTTGTTCGGGTTTCCTGAACCCAAAATATCTTTGTAATCGTTGTTGTTGTACATACAGTATTCAACATTGTTTTTCAAGGCCTCAGGTTGAATAGAACAATTTTATTGAGACAACAGATACACGTGACGCGTGATCAGTTGGTACAGTTCAAATTGAAGTGTTTTTAGGTGATTTGAGGTGGGTTGCACGATTTAGGCTGATGAGCCAAATCAGTGCGAGCCAAATCGAAGCACCTATAGGCAGCCTCTTCCAAAAGTATGTCAGCAGCACTTTCATGGTCAAGATGAGGATTGATTTGGGATCATTTG
>JAAUXT010084090.1_pt1 | contig 10297 bp, 11 predicted proteins | sample 7278171 | NCBI WGS metagenome assembly JAAUXT01 (sample SAMN14350112, study PRJNA611818) | marine sediment metagenome | isolation source: surface marine sediment (1.8m) | place: French Polynesia: Moorea | collected 2018-08 | reverse complement strand
GGGATGCTACTGCTTTCACAATGATCTGAGTATGATTTTTCATACAGCTATCATCAAGAAAATTTCAACAAAAGGAATTGGGGAAAAACTTCATTAGAATACCTCAAATTTTGTTTAATTTTTAGCAACAGATATTAATTAACCATTTTTCAGACCTTAATTGTACTTTCAGTGATGATTTTGTGATTATTTTCTTGTTATACACATGAAGATCATGACCATGGCTGTGAGAAACTTTTGTCAGAATTTTCTCAAAAGTATTGCCGTGAGTACACAAGCCGAGGAATCAATACTTATGAAAACCACCTCGTATCAATCCTTCGTTCACCATGTAGTTGCAACCCGTCTGACGTCACCGCACCACGTGCGACATGGCATTACAGGCTGCAAATCAGTTTTACTGATTTGGAAATTTTACACACAATGTTCAAATCATCATTATAAAAATTCCTTTCAGAAAGAGTCTCTCTACCCCATATAAACCAGTCTTTTCAAGAAAAACTAAAGAAGCATTAAACCAGCCATTGCTATATATGGAGAGAAGAAATTTTTGCACAGATTTTCCAGGGTGAAATGCAACGTCGCACGTCACATGTGTTGACGCGGCGTGTTGCAACTAAACATCCATATTGTTCGCGGGATCCAACTTCAAGAACACGGGTGTGTCGTTTCGCCAAATTACTTCGTAACAAATGAAGTTCTGGGAAAGCCACATCAACGCAAAAATGTCAAACCGCACTCAGTGGTGTGGTGATAAAGCGAAGTCGCGCTGGGGCTCAGAAAACAGAGCTGATCGGCGTGGTTTTCACGTATTCAAAGCCCATTCACAACCATTCAGCTTTCTGACGTTCCGCAATCTGCGAGGCATTCGTTGCCCATTTGCGGTTTTCTTATTGAGTGACGCGCTGTCGTTTTCTGGGCTGGCGTCAAAAATTCAACCATTGGGTTCAATGTTTAATTTTGACGCCGACGTCAAAAAGACGACTGCGCGTCACCAATGTGAAAACCCCCATTCACAAACACTCAGCTTTGTTATGTTCCATTCATTCATCGGAGGCATTCCCACGTGTCCAAAGTGTTCGCGCATGCGCATCAATCAGGCACCGAGCGGAATGTCGTGATGTGAATTGAGTTCGAGATTCTCCAACAAAAAGGCAAAAGTACATTGGTTTGATACCCGTGCACGAAGAGATGAAATGGGTGACGTACCGTACTGTCTCGTGTTTACGACGCACCCATGTATGAGATGCACCCAAACATATGGTCCTATTTTCTAGTACCAAGGTTCATTAAAAATACAGTAAAGTCATACTCATATATAATATGCACCCCTTCTTTTGATGTTCAATTTTGGGGCAAAAAAGTGCGTCTTGTACACGAGACGGTACGGTAGCTGCTGAATCACTCTTCAGTTGGTTAGATTTTGGTGTGCACCATCCAGTCTCCGCCCACGTGCGAGTCTCCGATGCGACGTGATGGGTGATGCTCCCCTGGGGAGTGCGCGTACGTCTGTATGTTCATGTAGGTGGGCTCCCCGTCAGGGTGGGGGAACCCTGAGTGCGGGTCCAGGGTGGAGTAGGTGAGGTCAGCTGAGGCCCCCACGTGACACGCGGGCTGGTGGATGTACCCCTGTCGCGGGAGGGTCAGGGCCTGGGGGTGGTGGGGGTGCGGAGGCATGCCCTGATAGTGAGGGTCAGAGGGTGGAGGGTGGTAGCCGTGATGGGGGTGGGGGTGCTGGAGGGTGGGGTACTGGTGAATAGGGGAGTCGGGGCAGTCGGTGTGCACCCTGAAGTCACGGACAGGGGGTTGGGGTGGGCCCGCGCCATTGCGACCCGCGGTGCGGAGGGGGAGTGTGCGGGCGTCGCCTGGCCCCACCGCCGCCGAGGCCGGGTCTCCGTACGGGTGCGCGATGTCCGGCATGACGTGCTGCTGCTGCGGCTGCCCCGGCCCGGGGCCCACCGGCCCCGGGGGCTCCGCGGCCTCCTCCGGCGGGGGAGGGAGCGCCGCCTCCGGGGGCTTGTGGTCCGGCGCCACCAGGTGATAATCGCTGCTGCCGCCGGACGATTTGACGGTTGTGGCGCCGGGGCCGGCCTTCCCCGCGACGCGACGCCTGTTCGTGTGTTTCGCACCTCCACAGCACCTGCAAAAGAGTTCCAGCCGGTTGAGCACTGGGTCTCAACGGCCGTGTTTGATTCGGCTCGCCCAGTGAGCCAAAATGGCTGACTTCGCCCCTTCTCCAACCCAGGGCAAAGTGGCGCCACCTCACCACCGGCCAGCCGTACGCGTAAATCTAACACGCCCAATGTTTCGGGGTGGGCCAGACTACCCTTTGTTCTTGCGTTGCACAAACTGCAGAATAAAATGTTGATATCACCACAGGCTAACGTCACTCTGGGACGACAACAAATAAAACGTGGGCCGTGTACGAAAGAGCCGTCCATTGGTCAGTGAAATCCTGGCATCTGATTGGCTTTCAGACTGAGGTGTGAGCCAATAGCGATTCGGGCCGCTCAGATGGCGAACGCCAACGGCACCGGCGCAATGAAATGAGGAGACACGGCCCAACTCAGGCAAAGGTGCCTGGCCATTTCAGACCCAACCTGAAACTGTTGAACACCTTGGTTTTCTTCGTTTCAGGTGTAACTTGAAGTGACCAGACACCCTTTGAACATGCCCTTCGAACAATTCAGTGTTTGACTATTTCAGGTCGCACTTGAAGTGGCCACCCTCCCAATGACTTCCGGTTCGGGGTCTGGCTATTTTCTTGCGCATGCGCGTATGAAGCAGAAACAGGTTGTTTACCCGCAGCACGCTGCACACCAGGAGCTACACGCCTCTCTCCGCAGACAGCAGTACGACACCATGGTTGTCAAGGCGACGAGCGTGTTGGCGCCGAAGAAGGCGTACTCGAAGTAGTAAGAGGGCAGCAGCGGCGGCGTCGGGCGCTCCGCCAGGTAGCCGAGCACCCACGTGACCCCGACCAGCGCCAACAGGACGTACGTGCCGCGAACCTGGAATCACGCGTCACAACCGCTGCTTGCTGAGGATTTCTTTTGTTGTCGAGGGCAGGTCCAGAGCCCCCCTCCCCCCCCCATGGGGGCGAGGCCCCCGTGACCACTGGAAACATTTCACCACTTGTTTGGCGCTGCAGGCGAATTATGTTACTTTGTCCAAGTTGAGATCTTTCAAAGAGGAAGTCCCCTTGACTAGATCCCAGTTCCGCCCATCAACAAGAAACATCGAACTCGACAGAGCGAGAGAACTCTCTGACTCTTTCTTTTCATATGACTGTGCGGGCGATAGGCTGTTGGTCACTGTCCTGCCATGCGCAGTGGCCTGTCACCAGCGGAAGCGACCCGCTGCGCATGCGTCTCCGTGATCAGAAGCGCCCTCTGAGTACCTGTGACAGTCCTATGACGAAGCCCTTCATCTGGTAGGACGGTTTGCGGGACACGTGCACGAGGAGGCAGAAGAGCACCAGGTGGAGCAGCAGCAGCGCGACGCACGGCGTCAGGTACGCGCCGCAGAAGTAGTACTTGTTCGTCTGCGATATCAAGCACCTGCGGCGCAAAGGTCAAGGTCACTCAAACACGTGGGGAATTTCACGTGTTGTTGCGACGGGTTTGGTTGGGAAGTAAATGGACCGGAAGTACAAGCATCAAATTTCAAGAAAAATCCTGAAATTCCAACAATGATTTCCAAACTGAAATGAACAAAGGGCAAGTTGTTTGAGTCATCTGGTTCACTCTCTTCAGTTTGATTGATAGAGAGCGTGGTTCTTCTCAGTGACTGTTGCACTGCCCCCTGGTGGGGGGAGGCGGCCTCACCTGTCGGTGCTGCCCTTGTAGACGCTCATGTCCTTGCCGAGAGGAACGCCCACTGCGATCACCGGCAGACCTGAGAACAGAGGTGCAGACACTAAGGCTGGGCGCACACAGAGCGTCGAAGCGAAAATTCTGACCTTGAATGACGTGTCATTGGGACTCTCATTGAATCTCAACACAAACCACAGAAAGTAAATGTACTTTTCAAACGAAGAAAAGCACAATATATTTTCAAAGTTTTTCATACCATTTGCTTTACAAGTTGGGGTTCGGGTAAACCTCAAAATGGAAACAATGTTTTTGTACCAATCCTAATGGCGCGTTATTCAGGGCTAACCCAGCATCGATACACGCGCTGTGTGTGGCAGGCCTGTGGAGCTTTGCTCCTCTACATGGGGGGATTTGCACACAGAACTGACAACAAAGATTTGGATTCAAGAACAACTTGCTCCTTCTTAGGAACTGCCTGTCCGGTAAGACGACACACTGCGAAGCTTTGCTGCACCTTCATGGACACCTACAATTTCAACTTCCAGCAGACAAGAGTTTGAGAGCCACACCCACTTCTCACTCACCCCAGGCGACGAAGGCCGCCTTCAGCAGGAAGCACTTATCCTTGAGTTGGACCTCCCTCCCCATGAGGCAGTACACGTGCTGCGCGAGCACGCTCATCCACGCCAACGTGCTCAGCGTGAAGTAGTGCGTGAGCACGCCCACCACGAGGCAGATGACGTCATTGTCCACTTCCGCTCTGTGGAAGCCAATCAGGTTGCAGACGCCGCAGAGGAGCAGAGAGATGCTGAACTGCATCACCGCCTGCCCGAAGTTCTCCTTGTTCAGGCACCTGGGGTGGAGACGCGGCGCATGAATGTTTTCGCACGTAAAATATAGTTCCAGAGAAACAAGATCATATTGTTCTCGACACGAAGAAACACAAAGCCATTGTGGCCCACGCGTGCTGGATAGAACTGAGTGCATGAGTTGCTCCTGTCTGAGAACTGCACAAAACGCCACAAGTTCGAAGCAACACAAGTCAGAATGTCGTGGTGGAACACGCGTTCACAGTGCAACTGGACCAGAATGCTCCTCGCTCTGTGCCCAGACCCCGCACTCTTCACATTCAAAACACCACGTGATCCAGAATGCTCCTCCCATGCACACACACGCACACACACGCACACACACACGCCGCACCTGAACATGCTGTAGGTGAGCACACGTGATCCAGAATGTTCCTCCCATGCACACACGCACACACACGCACACACACATGCACACGCACACACACGCACCTGAACATGCTGTAGGTGAGCACTCACGCACACACACACTACACACGCACACACACGCACCTGAACATGCTGTAGGTTAGTGCTCCTCCCACGCACACACACGCACACACACACGCACCTGAACATGCTGTAGGTGAGCAGCACGATGAAGAGGATGAAGATGCTGGCTCCGGTGCAGGCGAACGACACGAGGAAGATGTAGTACTCGTGCTCAGAGACGGTCACCGCCTCAACGTACTCGCCCTGCAACGTAACAGCCAACGGGTCAGCCGGGGTCAAGGTGACCCCATGGTACCCCCTGGGTCCACCATACACCCCTGGGCCCACCACAGGCCCCTGGGTAGGCCTGAGCCCTATGCGTGGCCTGAGTCCCACAGGATTTAGACCTTTGGGCCCCGGTGGTGGGTGACCCAGGAGCTGAGAGTCATGAGGCCTCTTGGCACCGCCACATTAGGTTCGCCCACGCCAGAAGTGAAGCTGCTGAACGTTTCCTTGAAGAGGATCCTCATCCTCATTCTGTGTTCAGCAAGCACAGGAACCTCTTGGTTGATGCAGAAGAAAGTGTGCGTGAGACTGAAGCAGTTTTCACATTGGTGACGCTTGGTCGTTTTTTTGACGTCGGCGTCAATTTTTAACATTGAACCCCATGGTGGATTTTTTGACGTCAGCCCAGAAAACGACTGCGCGTCACCCAATATGAAAACCCCTTGACTCGAGTCTAGTACAGGACACACACACGCACGCACACGCACGCACACTCACGTGGGTGGTGGAGAAGTAGGAGAGGTGGTTGGAGCAGCACGTGATGAGCGGCCCCTGACCCTGCACCGTCAGCACTCCGTCCGACGACCAGCGCTGCGCTGTGACACAATAGGGAGGTTTAGCACATCCTCCGGTCGGTGCACGCGGGCTTTTGGTGATTTGCGCCTGGTTCCCAAAGGGGTACCAGGTAGTGCAGAGCACATAAGGCATCGGGGACAAGATTCTGTGGACAGCACTTTCACCATGAAAGAAATGCACAATTTTGTTCAAACTAGGTCAGTATATTTGGCTTAGTTGCAGCATGTTGCGCGAGGAAGAAATTTGGTTGAATCTCAATGGCCAATAATTGAGCAAATCACGCGACCTCCCTGGAAGTATTTTTACATTGAGTGGCAAAGGCAGACATTTGAAATACGAGCCACCGTGACCCCTATCCTTGAGTGGTGTGCCTGACCACTCAGTTGCGCCTGTCGTTGTGCGCGGGTCAGATTCTGCTGAAACTGCCTCATCTTCAACATTGTGACAATGTTGTCGAAACGCAGCCTACAGAGGCGGCTGGAGAGGAAGATTCTCCTTCACTGGCCAGCGCCCTTGCGAAGACGCTGAACTGACTCACCTTCTCTGTCCCAGTAGATGCATTTTCTTGGTGCGTCCTGCAAAAATATGAAACAGCGGTTCAACAACAATCCATGGGAATTTTTGATTGACGTCGCTTGGTTCTATTTTCCAGACACAGCCAGCAGCTCACGATGTTCGTGTTTCCACGCACCTGAACGTTGCGAACGTCGTAAGAGACGCAGTTGTTGAGCCCCGTCACGCTCGAGTGACGCAGACTGGCGCCCAGCACCACACCCTTGTCTTCCCACACTTCCGGTTCTGTGAGAAAGAGCAAAACACGAACACTGCACAGGGGAAGGAACCAGTCTCGGAGCCACGCAGTGGGTACCCTCCATGGGCTTGAGGCATGAGTGCAGGCTTCCCCAGCACCTTCCGTACACACAAGAAAACCAGCCACTCCCACAAACGCGCCATGGAACCCACGTTATAAGACCCCTGACCCCCCCCCCCCAAAAAAAAAAATAGCCTCCTTTTTTGCGCCGAAATTGCTGACAAAGCAAGGTTGAGGTCAGCACCCGCCCCAAGGGGTTAGGGCCCTGGTCATGCAGGTCCTGGATTCAAAGGGCTTACATATTGAGCCGACGTCAACGTCAAACTGCGACGTCAAGCAGCAAAATAGACGTCAGCCCCTGGATTTTGACGTCAATTCATTTAAAATTGACTTTGACTGCAAAAACCCTTGATGCTGGCCCAATGTGGAAACAACCCGCAGTCAGCATAAAAAAAAGTTGCAGTTGACGTCGTCTTTTGACGTCAGCGTCACCAATATGTAAACCCCTTTAGCCATGTCTCCAAACTTACAATCGCACTCACCGTCCCAGGTATCGGGTCTGGCTCGGAAGAGCCTGGAGCTGGAGAAGTAGATGAAGTGGACGCGCGCCGTGCCGGGCACCGTCAGGAAGATCTCAGGGGGCAGCACGATCTGCGGGAACCCGTCCTCCTCCACCAGCGCCCCCTGCCGGACATCATGCTGAGGTCAGGGCAAGAACGGCTTTGTTTTCTTTCACCAGTGGAGCTTCCGATTGTGTGTGGACAAACACGGATGCTAGTTGTGACTCTGATTGTATCAGCTGACCTTCACCTGGGGTGATGAGTTGTGGCTCTTGATTTCAATCAAAACGCAAGAAAATAGAGTCATGTACAATGCAACGTTCGGCCAACTTTTAGCAACGTACGAAGAATGCGTCCGGTCTTTCAATCATTGTTCCGGAGCGGGATCCAACTTTCGGGAGCTCAGTTGAGTTTGAATGTTGTTCCTTCCCCAGGACTTCGTCTCACTGGTCCAACTCTGAGGATGGGGGTTCCGGTCTGCGAAATGGTGTCCTGTTCTCTTCTCACCTCAGTCCTCTGCTCCAGCGGCTCCGGCCGGAAGTAGACGCCGTGCAGCTCTTCCGGCTCCGTCGTGACCCGGATGTTGAGCAGCAGGTTGCGCAGCCGCACCGTATAGTTCCGGTCCGGAAGTTTGAAGTCGCGCTGGAACGACTCCAGGATCTCCAGGATCCTACAAAACCAAAGACTTCAGCTCCTCTTCCTGATCCTTCAGTCGGTCGTTTTGTATCTGTGTCCCTGACCAGGATCGTGTGCTGCAGTTTTGCCTCAAACTCCAGATTCTACCACAGAATCACAGAGACACGCACCAACGAGAAAACCAGCGCCGAAACAGCCAGGCTCCACAACAAAGGTCTCTCAAAACACGTGTTTCCGGTCCACGTGATGCCGCACGTGCGTGGTCCAAGGCTTTTCTTTCAAACAATCTCACGACACATGGTTCTTCAGCAAAAGCTGAGCTAAAGGACAGGCTTTGTGGTCCTTCTCTGAGAACTGTCTCAAGGGATTGTGTTGTGTGCGGGTAGCCCCAGTTGGCCATTACGGCACTGCAGTTGTACAGCCTCAGGTTCCAGCTTAGCTATGCTGGAGTAAAGAACACAGTTTGAAAGACTTGCATTTATTTTCACCCCAGTAGACAGAAACTCTCCTGGTATTAGGTATTACTCAGCAGGTTTTATAGACCAGCATAGGGTGCTGGTCCAGGAGAGCAGCTTCAGCCTTGCACAGCTCTGCTGAAGCAGCTCCACTGGATACTCAGCCTCCAACCTCAAGCTGGAACGCCCGCGTGGGAAGATACGATATCTTCCACGTGACAACTGGGGAGCTGTGCTGACCTGGAGGACGTGTTGCAGTCGAGCGCGTGCGTGTTCGTCTCGTCCAGGATGTTGTCGATCACAGTCAGCAGATCCAAAGCCACCTGAAAACGAAGAAGGATAAATGTGTGTTGGTTTGCTCCAGACGTTCGCCCTCTGTTCACCAAGTTGCGTTGAAGGACCAGACTTCACATCTGGTTCCATCTGGTGTGAATGGGTGTGGAAATTGGACGTGCTTTCTCTGTTTCACATTCAGACTGCGAGCCTTGACCAACGTGCAAGACAATCAAATTTGCCAGACACCAGCCCAGACCTATTGAACCAAAGCCGAAGTCTACAGATCTATCTCTGTTTACCTGCTGGTCGACCCAGGCGAGGGGGATCACGTGATCCAGCAGCTCGGCGGCAGCCTCGATCTGAGACGAGGAACTTAGCATCGCCAGGGTTCGGTTCCTCAGGGGCGCGAGGGCAGCCAGAGCCTCCGCGGACGTCTTCACCTCCTGCGGTCGAGCAGGTTATCACCGTCAGAACCATCGGGCGTGTTCGGTTTGCGCGTGCGGCTGGCCGCCAGCGCAGTGGAGCTACTTGGCCCACGGGTTGGAGATGGGGCGAAGAGGGCGAAGTCAGCCATTTGGGCTCACTGGGCGAGCCGCACGCGTAAATATAGCATGAGAAACATTGTTGTGTGTGTGTGTATGTGCGTGTGTGATTTCACTTGAACCTTTTTGTACAGTGTGAGAACCCTGTCTGAGACTCACGATGGAGCAGCGCGACGACTCCGGCTCCAGCCATACGACGTTGTCGTCGGCGTCCAGCTCGCAGATCCTGGAACACGTGGAGACGCCCAGTGAGCACGACGGCGAATCGAACGGTGCCACGAGACTTTCAATGGAACACACATCAGACTGAATTCATGGTGCCAGGCAGTCCCATTCGGCTCAAGAAACGGTGTTTTGTGAGAAAGATGGAAGACCGTGGCCTTGACCTTGTGGCGACGGACTTGGGGTTGCGGGGGCACGGCAGCACGGCCTTCACCCCGATGCTCGTGAGCGGCCAAACGAACACGCCCGCCGTGTTGTGGATCAGCTCCTCCGTGCACACCTCTACAAAACGAACAACGGACACGTGCACATCGTGTTCAAAATTTGACAACACAGAACCGCGTGCATTTACTGCATGGCCGCACACGCAAGGAGAACTTGAGGTGCCTGACCACGCATGGAAGCACAGACTGTTTCTTGCAAAGTGTGCCGATTTTGCAAGCTGATGTTTTTCTTTTCCATTCCCTTCAAGGGGCGGCCACACAGGCGCGTTTGTTTTTCTTGACGCGCAGCTATTTTGACGCGCGTCAAAAAATGTCTGATGTTCCAGAGCGACACGTCAAAATTGACGCCGCATGTGTAGCCAGTTTCATTGAAAACAGTGGGAGATTTTTTGACACGCGGCTATTTTGATGCGCATCAAAAATAAACGCGTCCTGTGTGGCCGCCGCTTCTGAGCCAGACGGACGGAGGTCACTCACCCGGCAGCTCACAGAGGGAGCCTCTGAAGCCTCTGAGATACTCACCCGGCAGCTCACAGAGGGAGCCTCTGAGATACTCACCCGGCAGCTCACAGAGGGAGCCTCTGAGATACTCACCCGGCAGCTCACAGAGGGAGC
>JAAUXT010030915.1_pt1 | contig 10298 bp, 9 predicted proteins | sample 7278171 | NCBI WGS metagenome assembly JAAUXT01 (sample SAMN14350112, study PRJNA611818) | marine sediment metagenome | isolation source: surface marine sediment (1.8m) | place: French Polynesia: Moorea | collected 2018-08 | reverse complement strand
TCTCTCCCTTCCTCTCTCTCAACTCTCTCTCCCTCTCTACTCTCTCTCTCTCACTCTCTGCGTGATCATCTCTCTCTCTCTCTCTCTCTCTACCTCTCTCTCTCTCTCTTTCTCTCTCTCTCTTTCTCTCTCTCTCTTTCTCTCTCTCTCTCTCTCCCTTCCTCTCTCTCAACTCTCTCTCCCTCTCTACTCTCTCTCTCTCTTTCACTCTCTGCGTGATCATGGATGTTGGGGGCTTGGGCTCCGCGTGCGTGTGTGCACTTGATGTTTTGAGGTTTTGGGACGGGGTTGCGTTTGGACGGGGTCCTTGCTCGTGGATCTCACTGGGTGGCCGGAGCCCCCCTTCCTGCATGTCCTGAACTCCCTGGATCCCCTCCTCTCCCTGGATCCCCTCCTCTCCCTGGATCCCCTCCTCTCCCCTCCTCTCCCCCTCTCCCTGGATCCTCTCCCTGGATCCCCTCCTCTCCCCTCCTCTCCCTCTCCCTGGATCTCCCCCGCTCCCTGGCTCTCCCCCTCTCCCTGGATCCCCCGGAGTGCTGATGTGGACGGGAGATGCGAGTCGCGCCCAGACAGCCTGGAGTCGGCGGGAGCCGGGGCGTGAAATCGTCGCAGCAGATAAAGGAGCTGGTGGGGCGGCGCTGTTGGTGCTGCCGGAGCCGGGGGGAGAGCGGCCCGAGGGGAGTGTCCAGGGAACTGCAAGGAGAGGGTCCAAGGCCACCTGAAAGGAGGGTCCAAGGTGGCTGATTGGAGGGTCCAGGGCCCTGAGAGGAGGGTCCAGGGTAGCTGAGGGGAGGGTCCAGGTCTCAAGGGAAGGGTCCAGGGCCCCGGGAGAGTTCAGGGGACTTCAAGGAGAAATCCAAGGCGGCCGAGGGGAGGGCGGCCCGGGGGAGGGTCCAGGGCCCCCAGGGGAGGGTCCAGAGTGTTACAGGGGCAGATTTTGGACTCTCATGGGGATGGATCCAGGGTGGCCGAAGGGGCAGATTCAAGGGGCCCAAACCCTGGTGCACCCTTGACCACACAGAAAAGTAATTTGTTCGGCTTTCGTGGCGGAATAATTTCTCTCTACATGCTGAAATCTCGACACAAAATTTGGGTCCTTGGGGTTGCCCCTGACCAGATACTGGTCCCAACCAAGGACTCCATTCCCTTTTTAGGGGGGTGGGTGGCCCCGGGACCCCCTGGATCCAGCCCTGCTGCAGCTACCCGTGTTGTTCTTTCTGCGGAAACACGACCCTGTCCAAACGCGTCGCGGCCAACAGTGCTGCTCCCTGTGGAGGGAGGGGTTGAGTTTCTCTTCCTCACACGTGGTCGCGCCGAATCCGAACTCCCTGTTCCCGTAGACATCATTTCTGGGTGACAGGGTTCCCACTCGGTCTGGACGACACGGAAAGTGTGAGACCTTTACCTGTGAGCGAAAAGTCAGGGAAATTGGGTGCTTCAAATTGGACAATTCCAGAGAAGTCAGGGGGGGGGAATGTCAGAACTGTCGGAATCCTGTGGACGTGACTTTTCTGAAGCGATTTCTCATCAATTCCAAGTACGGATGATTTGAAAATTTCAGGACCAGTTGTTTTGTGCCATTCTGCCAGAGGAAGGTCCAGCGGGAGATTTCTGTCAGCAACAAAGTTTGGTGGGGCCCCCTGGTGGGGACCACCTGCACCGAATCCCTAGTCCACGTCTGACGTCACTGGTTTCAAAGTCACGTGTCTGAGCATCACAAAGAGAACGATGAAACAATGGTCAGGGAAGACAAAGGCCTTTGTTTCTCACCTGAGGGAACTTCGGAGAATACATGACAAGGTTTTGGGAGGTAGATCCAGGAAGGGTTCACGGAGGACTGCTGTTACGTGTTAAAATGGAGAAGAAAAAGATATTGGCTGCGACGTAAAATCTGGGGTATTTTTTCAGAGGGGTGTTGTGTGTGGTGGTGCTGGTGTGTATGTGTGTGAGTGTGTGACGCTGTGTGTGCGTGTGTGTGTTTGTGCGTTTGTACTTCTGTCAGTGTCTATCTCTGTGTCTGTGAGAGACAGAGAGAGACAGATTCCGTGTGTATGTGTGTGTGTGTGTGTGTGTGTGTGTGTGTGTGTGAGTGAGTCCCCCTTCTGGAGACGCTCTGACGCCGTGAAAAAAGAACAACAAAGGAATTTCTGGTTGGGTGCGTCTGATCCACTGATGTGCTTCACGCGATGATTTACACAGAGGGAGATGTTGAGTTGATTCGAGGCGCCGTCCCTATCTGAAGCCGCGCATCTCAACCGCGGATTATCCGGGTCTTTTGCGTCAAACCCGCGTCAGATTGTTGTGCTTGATCCAGGGGGAGGGATCTTGGGAGGACCCTGCGTGGGACCGACTCAAGAAATTTACATTTTTCAGCGTGGCGGGGGAGAGAGGATGAAACTTTTTTTGGGGGGGGGAGGGGGAAAGGAGCGGACCTTCTGGTTAAGGGGGCAGGGGAAAGCTCCTCAGGCAGGGGAGGGCTCTCTGGGGAAGGGGCAGAAAGGACCTGCCAGGGAGGAGGCCGAGGAGGGCTCTTTGGAGATGAAGTCAGGGAAAAATACTCTTGGGGCAGAGGGCAAGGAGGGCTCCTGGAGTTTCTGGAAGGGCTTCCTGGGGAGGGGGTAGGAGAGGCCTTCCTGGAGATGGAAGGTTGGGGGCTCCTTGGGGAGGAGTCAGGGTTGAGGAGGTAGGCAAAGGGTCGGTGGGGAGGGCTTTCTTGAGAATGGGAAAGGGGAAAGGCTTTGTGGGCAGTTGATAGGGGGAGGGTCCCAGGGAAGACCCGGCGGGATGGGCTCCCTGCGGAGGGTATGGAAGGGCTCCCTGGAGGGGGAGGGCTCACAGGAGAGGGACAGGGGGAAAGCTTCTCTTGCCCTGGATGCGCCTCAGTTATCAGTCGTTCACAGATTTGCGGTGAGCTCAGCACTGACAATGACAGAATTCCAACGACTGGGAACAACACGGAGAATCAGGGGTTGGAGCCTCGTTCTGATGTCAGATCTTAAGATTGTCATTGCAAATGGTGAGGACAGAATCCTCGAGGAAAAGGCGACAACGTATATGGGGAACCACGCACACGCACACTCACGCACACACACGCACACACATCAATGCGCAAACACAGACCATGAAACTATACCAGAAGCACAAACACCAAAACACACACACACACACACACACACACTGTTGTGTGCCGCTCTGAAAGAAAGTGGCGTCTGATGACGTCACTTCAGTTTTGAAAAATTCCCAGATGCTGCATATCCAGACAAAAGAAGACAAGTGGCGTCTGTTCATTGTCTGTTGACGCAACGAGTTCCTTCGTCTCGTCTGGTGACAGTGAGGAACGTGGCCCCGCCGCCCCGCCCGGGCCGTTTTAATTGACGCCGCTGTCGCGCTCGCGAGGTGCGGAATCTCAATTGGGCCCAGTTCGTTCTGATCGTCGCGAGGTCATCGCGAGAGGGCGACAGGGGCCGCAAATAATCGCTGAGTCAAAATTGTGAGATTCAAGGGGCCTGCAGGTTGCTTTTGTCTTTGTTGAGTTTTGCTGCGAAGACCAAGATGCGAGGAGCAAGACGAGCACACACACACTGACACACACACACTGACACACACATGCACAGGCACACACACACACTGACGCAGACACACACACAGATACACACACCACCACCACCTGCGCGCGCAGGCATGCGGGCGCATGCAGTGTCACAGACACATGAACACCACACATACACACACACACACACATACAACAACACAAGGAGGTGGTCTGGCTGTTAATATCTTGACGCCCACACGCAAATTGCTATCTCCAACACGTCATGAAAATTTGAAGAGACAATGGCCATTTCAGCCGCTTGGAGAAAGCTAGATCTATCGTGAGATGGTCGGTTTGAGAGAAACAGAATTATGCGTCCACTCAGTCTGCCCCCCAAGCGTCTCGCCCCCTCGCCCCCCCCCCCCCGAGCGTTGTCCCCCTCGTTCTCCGCTTATGGAGTAGAGGTTGACAGATTCTGCTGCCCCCCTTTCTCCACACGTCACCCCCGTGCGGGGCTGTCCCCCCGGGCACGCGCCCTCTCCCTCCCCCCGCTCGTTGCCCCCTGGACCCCGCCCCACACTCCCTCACTAACCACTCCAGTTACGACACGGCACTTCAGATGAGGAGGGAGGAAGGTGCTCTTCCATCTTACTGTCTCCTGCGATATTTTTGGAGACATTTTGAAAGGCAGTGTTGGAGTTTGTCATCGCTCTAATTGGTGTTGGGAAGAACGAATGGTTTGGGCTTTTAAAAATGTGCACCTTGCCTGCAATCGTCGTGCGCAGAGGTTTTTTTTTTATAGGGGGGGGGGAATTGAATGCGATCGTGAACCAGTGAAGTTGCATTGAAATTCTCACACGTCAATTTCACTTTGGTGTCAATGTGACATTTTTGCTGTTTTCCTCTGGCGGGGAACTTCGGGGCTTCAGTGGCGCCCCCAGGAGGGACGCCACATCCTTATCATCCGAGGCGCCACTTTTTCACCTGGTGGTGTGCAACATTTTGAAAAACTGCAAAAAACATTCGTGTTGGATCTTGGGTGGTTCCCAGAGCCCTCTCTCATGGATCCACTGGAGATCGTATTTATTTCTTGGTGGGAGTGTTGAGTGGAAGGGATTCTCCAGGTTGTGTTACTTCGTTGCAACAGGATCGTGCGTCTCTTAGCAACGAGGAAAAGTCGAGTTTGAAACGCTGAACAACGCGTTTTGTCGGAAACTGAGCGCACGTGATGTAAGGGTTCAAAGTTTTCAGGCGAGATGTCAATTGGCAGATCCAGAGTCCTCAGAGACCCTGTGTCTTTAGGGGTGTGGCCGTTTCACGCCAAGCTTCTGTTTTGGCTCCAGAATGCAACGTGTTTTTGACGACAGCCCAACAGAAGAGGATGGTCTTTTTGTGCTTGGTGCAATCACTACTTCTGTGTGTGTGTGTGTGTGTGTGTGTGTGTTGTGCGTGTGTGCGTGCGGGACCAGCAGCTGCAACACATGCAGGTACTCATAACCGTGAACATGACCTGCTGCTGTTAGCCCCCTCCAAATAAAATTGGTTTGGTCCCACCTCGGACCTGAGATGGAGGTCCTGCCGAGCTTGGTCTGGGAGCCTCCCCCCAATTTTAGGGAGCAGTCCCCTGGTTCTCACAGATGACCCTTGGTGCTGCTGACATTTGATAGCGTGGCGTTTTGCATCAAAAGGACCGGTGGGTGGATCTGAGGAAAGTCTTTGGATGACTGAAGAGAAATGTTCGTTTTCGAGTGGGAATCGCTCAACGGCGCTTGATTAAGTCAGAGAAATGATGTGACTTCAGGTTGTGGATCAAAGGCAAGTGTGGATTCAGGGTAGGGCGGATCCAGGGTCCAGCTGTGGGTCCAGGGTCCAACTGTGGGTCCAGGGTCCAGCTGTGGGTCCAGGGTCCAGCTGTGGATCCAGGGTCCAGCTGTGGGTCCAGGATTGGGTGGATCCAGGGTCAGGTGTATCCAGGGTCAGGTGTATTCAGGGTCAGGTGTATCCAGGGTTGCGTGGCTCTGGGGTTGACTAGGTGGGTCCAGGGTGTGGCAGACCCAGGGTTGACCCAGGGTGGGTCCAGGCCAGGGTCCAGGCCAGGGTCCCTTTATGGGTTCTCTGTGGGTGGATCTAGGGTTCCCACTGGTGGACTCCGCACTGGTGGATGCGCTGTCGTCCTGCAGCGACGGAACCAGGGTTTGATGAGGGGTTCACAAATCTGAATTGGGGGGAGGGGGAGTCGCGACTCCCCGCCCGTTCCTCTTCCACAAGGGGGCGGGGTGGGCGAACATATAGTGACTTGAAAATTTCAGCCCCCCTTTCTGACTTGTGCAGGGATGCAGCACCCACTGACTTGTGTAGGGATGCAGCTCCCATTGACTTGTGCAGGGATGCAGCTCCCATTGACTTGTGCAGGGATGCAGCACCCATTGACTTGTACGGGGATGCAGCTCCCATTGAGTTGTGCAGGGATGCAGCACACATTCACTTGTGCAGGGTTGCAGCACCCATTGACTTTTTCAGGTGTGTCGCCTCCTGTGTGAAATGGCCTTGAGTTCCGACTCGGCGTCTCGGATCGCGTGCGCGTGCGCAGTTCCGCTGCGATTGGAACGCGCGGCGAGGTCGTTGAGGTTAATTCGAGCAGTCATGGACACGGCCAGGGAAGCTGAGCACCCGAGGACGTCAGAGTTAATCCCTCCGAACAGTGTGGAGGAGGGTGGTGTTTGTGTGTGTGTGTGTGTGTGTGTGTGTGTGTGTGTGCCTGGGCAGTCGGACGGATTGTGGATTTGGGTCAGTAATGTCATCTGCGCCGCCAAGCCGTGAGCGTGTGTGCGTGCACGAGTGTGTGTGTGTGCGTGGTTCCGGTGTGTGTGTGTTCAGAAACTTTTCCGTCCACTTTTGTTTCCACGTGCAGGCAGCCATTCCGAGGTGCCTGGAACAGGTGGACCTTGGTAGCTTTATCAAAAGCGGTTTTCACATTGAATTCCACATTGAAGAAAGTGCACGTCCGACGCGACCGCCAAAACTCAGCGGAGATGAGCGAAAACCTGACGTGGCCTTTGGTAAAGTGGGTCTCGTGGCGGGACCTTGGGTGCTTGACCGGCCTGGTGTGACCAGTTCTGCAGAGGGGCCTCCTGCAGTTCTGCTGCAGGTGTCAAACGGTTTTCACACAGGGCCAACGTCAACGTCAGTTTGCTTGGTGGCAAAGAACAGGACAATCCATTCCCTGTGTCAAGCACCAAAACCCATGTGAAAAATACAGTGATCAATGTGACACCTGTGTGAAGAATTTTGACAGAGCATCAACTTTTCTTGATGCTGGTGTCTAATTTTTTGGCACTCCCTTTTGTGAAAAGAATCTGACTGCGGCACAAAAGAAACTTGACGCAGCGTCAAAAAAGTTTGGGCGCAAGTTTTCTGCCGGATGCGGCCAAAATTTCCGTGTAGCAACCGCACACGTTTTGAGAAATCGGTAGATCTATCAGAGCTGCAACCACAACGAAGACTTCGATCTGGGACTTCCGCTTTCAAAACTTAAAGTGACTTGACTCCGCCAAAATCGCGTCGGATCGTCACTGTTGCGTCAAACTGACGTCAAACGTGGCGTTCAGAGCGCGTTGGATCCGCTTGAATAACGTCGCGGAGGAGTATTGAAAGATTGATGAAGGTGAAGTTCCCACACTGCGCGACAGAAAAAGTAGTCCCGGCGTCTTTGGTGCCAAACTGGCTGGAGCGGTTCCAGGTCAACCTTGAAATGGAGCTTTTGAAGGACGCGCGTTTGCGCAGTGGAGAAGACTGATCAATGCTGGCGGTTGCAACGCTCAAAACAAGGCACGGTGAATGTTGTGTGAGAATTAACTTGGCTGTAGAGTGAGGCTGTTGGGACACAGGGTCCGGGCTGGTGGTGCCTCGAGTGGATCCAGGGCAGCATCCGGGCACCTCAGAATTCTACAGTTGCCCCCACAGACATCAGCTGTGGTCACTCAAAAGGGGTTTTCACACAGATGACGTGGCGTCAAAATATTGACGCAAAGGCAGAAACAGACTGGACAGTTTTTTTCGTGCTCTCTGTTGGGTGTCATGTTAAATTTGATGCCCGGGTGTCAAAATTTTGACGCTGGCATAAACAAATCTGACGACGCCCTGCCTGTGTGAAAACCCTGAAAGGTTCACAAACCATCAGCCGAGACCGTGGTCGCCACTCCCCCAACCCCGACCCTGGATCCGCCCCTGGTGCCGCCTCCAACACAAGATGGATCTGGTGTCGCACCAATCATTGAAAATACCGAACACATCAACAACTGGTCACCCACACAAAGGGAACTTGTTCCAGATCAATGGGAACCAGACAAGAGGATCCAGGGGGCGCCCTGCTGGTTCCTGATCCCCCACAAGGGTCACGTGGTTCTATCCCCGTGACACAGCCAGCTCACTAAGAACTCGTGGTTCAGCCTTCAGTGTTTGGTCTCCCGGTCACTGCTTGATAACCATGTGGTCAGCCAGTGACCAACCAAGAGACAGAGAACCAACGTGTACGTACACAACACGCACGCACACACACGCGCACACACACACACCAGCAACAGCGCCTCCTTCAAATCTTTTGCCCCATACGGAACATGAGTGTTCTGGAGGCCCTCTCCTCTCCCCTGCCTGTCTGTCTGTCTGTCTGTCTGTCTGTCTGTCTCAGTCGCACACTGGTCACTGCATTCCTTTCAACCATAACATTGCGTTTCCTGTTGTTCAAAGCAGAACTCCCCTCACTCCGCTCCCGGGGGAACCTGACACCCGCGCGCCGCTCATTCCGCCCCCCCCCCCATCCTGAGCCGCTCAACCTGTGGTGAAGCAGGAGAGCCCAGGCAGCGCGTCTGGACGTCGCTGATACCAAATTTTATAAGTTTTCACGCCGCGTCAAATGCAAAACTGACGCCGCGTCAGCAGTTTGATGCGACTTCAAAGTTGACGCGTCATCGCCTGTGCGAAAACCCCTTCAGTGTTTCCAAAGCACCCAAAACCAGACGCACCAAAGATCGCGAAATCGAGCACCAACTGTGGGTCCCCCTCTTCCTGGGCTTGTTTGTTGCTGCAGGTTGTTGGATTCAAGGTTTTCACACAGGCAGGGCGGCGTCAGATTCTTTGACACTGGCGTCAAGATATTGACACGCGGGCATTCAACCCATTCCTGACGTCGCGTCAAAATTTGACGCCGCGTCATCTGTGTGAAAACCCCAATAGGAACCAACACGCGTTCGTCTTGAATCGTGGTGAGGGGCGGTTTCTGTTCGTTTTGGAACGTCTTGGTCTCGGAGACACAAAAGGCTTGTTCAGTGTTCTCTATTGATCAAACAAATTGCATCAGTGACATGACAAAGGTCTCTGCAAAACTGCGAGACCGTGCGTCAACCGACAGGAGAAACACAAAGCACAGTTCCCACACCAGGCCCCACAAGACTTTGCACTCACCGTAAAGAAGGCCGCAAAGAGACGTCTTCCTTTGTTACATCCTTTTGCATTCTTAATGAGGAAACTTGGGGAGAGAAAAGAAAGGCGCTCGAAGCACGAAGCTTCGTGGGGGCGGTAGATCCAGGGGTAGACCAGGGGCACACGCACGGTGGATCAAGTGGTAGATCCAGGGGCACAGCCATGGTGGATCCAGGGGTAGACCAGGGGCACACCCACGGTGGATCCAGGGGTAGACCAGGGGCACAGCCATGGTGGATCCAGGGGTAGACCAGGGGCACACCCACAGTGGATCCAGGGGTAGACCAGGGGCACACCCACAGTGGATCCAGGGGTAGACCAGGGGCACACCCACGGTGGATCCAGGGGTAGACCAGGGGCACACCCATGGTGGATCCAGGGGTAAACCAGGGGCACAGCCACAGTGGATCCAGTGGTAGACCAGGGGCACACCCATGGTGGATCCAGGGGTAGACCAGGGGCACAGCCACGGTGGATCCAGGGGTAGACCAGGGGCACACCCATGGTGGATCCAGGGGTAGACCAAGGACACACCCACGGTGGGTCCAGGGGTAGACCAAGGACACACCCATGGTGGATCCAGGGGAACCCCAGGGGTACACCAGGGACACACCCACGGTGGATCCATGGGAACCCCAGGGGTAGACCCAGGGACACACCCATGGTGGATCCAGGTACCCCAGGCATGGATCAAGGGGTACCCCACCTGCGACCCCTGAGCCCTGGATCCCCCCGCGCCTCCTGGACGCAAAATGTTTCAAGAGCCTATTTCAGGTGTCACCCCTCCCTTGGTAGTTGAGTGTTCCACCCTCCCCCGACAAAATCACGGATCCACCTCCCCTCCCTCCCTCTTCACACAAGACTTTCCGACCAAGATCCGAGATGATGGCAACTTTGGTACCAACAGAGGGTGTCAGTGAACAAATCTTGATCCCCGGTGGCACCACATGGTGGGAGATGGGAAGAAGACCCAGAACTTGGTTCACCTGGGAGACATCGTGATTGAAACGGTCTTCACCATCTGATACAAAGTTGGTCAAGTAACAAAAGGTTCTCAAATTCAACAGACGATTCGCTGAGATAAGTTTCGCAGACATGTTAGCACCGCGCACTTTGTTCGAAGCGCGTCTTGTGACAGACCACGTGGCCTTCCACGTGGTGTGATCTGCCCGCCCAGCTCCTCCACCTGGGTCCCGCCCAGCTCCTCCACCTGGGTCCCGCCCAGCTCCTCCACCTGGGTCCCGCCCAGCTCTACCTGCTTCCCGCCCAGCTCCTCCACCTGGGTCCC
>JAAUXT010145726.1_pt1 | contig 10299 bp, 9 predicted proteins | sample 7278171 | NCBI WGS metagenome assembly JAAUXT01 (sample SAMN14350112, study PRJNA611818) | marine sediment metagenome | isolation source: surface marine sediment (1.8m) | place: French Polynesia: Moorea | collected 2018-08 | reverse complement strand
CGCCTTTAGTGGGTCCTTGATACCATATAGGCATTTGGCCCATGGAACTTTAGGCCATCATCGGGGCGGCGTTGGCGGCCGACGCCCAAAAGAACACCGGGGCGGCCGAAGCCGCCCCGGTGGGACTAAGGAAGGTAATGAAGATTCGGTCGGGCACCCCGCTGAGCACAACGATCAAACGGGATGCCCGACGGTGCCCTTATTCATCTTATCGTCTCCCTCACGGGGGACTTTAGCCTTTTCGAAGGGGCGGCCGTAAGCGGTGTGATAGACCTTTTCAAATGGCAGGCCGGCCGCTGGGTGGGATGCCTTTTCCCGGGCCGGATAACCGACGGCGAGCATGGCGGCCACTTCGAGATGCGCGGGAATCTGCAGGCGATCGGCAATGTGGTCCCGCGCCGGCCGTCCTTCGGCGTGACGGCGCTTACGGATCTGGATCCAGCAGCTGCCGAGTCCCAGGTCGGTGGCCATCAATTGCATGAAGATGAGCGCGATGGCGCAGTCTTCCACCCAGACGTCGCAACGCCGGGGGTCGGCGCACACCACGATGCCCAGTGGGGCTTCGGCCAGGAAGGACGCGCCGTGGGGTTTGGCGCGCGACAGCGCCCGGAGCTTGGCATTGTCGTCCACCAGGATGAATTCCCAGGGGTTGAGGCCGCGGGAGGACGGGGCCCGCAGGGCCGCCTCCACCAGGGCATCCACTTTCTCCGGTTCAATCGGTTGGTTGCGGAACTGCCGCGTGCTGCGCCGGCGTCGGATAAGATCGATAAACATGGTTTCTCCCAACGTTTGGGGATGAATGCTGCGGGATGCGCTGGGCTGCGAGCGTCTCAGGTCGCGCAGCACTTCTTGTGCTTTTTGCCGCTGCCGCAGGGGCAGGGGGCGTTGCGACCGACCTTGGGCGTATCCCTTTTGACGGTCCGGGGTTTGGGGGCTTCGCCGTCGAAAAAAAACCATGTGTCGTCTTCGCGGCGGAACTGGGCGATTTCGTGGTGATTGTGCGCACGGCCCTTTTCGATGTAGCGGGCCATGAATTCGACGACGCCCTCGTCGTCATCGGGCCCGCCGCCTTCGGTGCGAACCACGGTCAGCCCCCGCCACTCGCTGTTGCGGGACCATTTGCGGATGCCCTCGGCCGTGTAGTTGCCGCGCTGTGAGGTGTGGGTGCTGTCGATGATGAAATCCACCGCCGTCTTGACGTAGGCGCTGTAGCGGGCGCGCATGAGCGCTTCGGCCGTTTCCGCCTTGCAGCCGCCCTCGATCAGCGGCTGGCAGCAGTCGGCGTAATCGTGCGCACTGCCGCAGGGGCATGGATCCATGGCGTCCTCCTCGATCGTCTGCTTGTCGTGATGGGCGAAACTAAAGGCGAACAGGCTCTGGGTGCGGGCATGTCAAGACGGGCGGCCGTCGTCACCCCGAGCGAATGGTTTCGACCCGGCCCTCGCGCGCGGCCTCTTCGGGATCGATGCGCCAGGTCACCAGCGGCGACAGGACGTAGAGGATCACGAAAACCAGCCAGACGATGCCGAAATAAGGGGTGACCACGCTCAGCAGAGCGGCCAGCCCCAGGCGTGTGATCCAGGGATTGCGGCTCATATAGCGCCCTATGTGCAGGTAGCGGATAAAATAGCAGTTCATCAGCAGGGCGGTGAACAGCATCAGTCCGAAGGCGAAATAGGCCCAGAACGTGGTCCAGGTCGACCCCTGGGAATGGGCCTGGACCAGGATGATCAGCGGGGCGACCACCAGAAGGGCGGCAGCCGGGGTTGGCAGGCCCTTGAAAAATCCGGGGATCGGCGATTTGTCCACGGTAAAATAGACGAGCCGGGCGATCCCCATGGCGGCGTAGCCCAGGGCCACCATCCCCAGCGGCAAGGAAGTCAAGCGCCCGCTGCTGTAATCGGTCATCACGACGTAGAAGATCCAGCCGGGTACGATACAGAAGCTCACGGCGTCGGCGAAGTCGTCCATCAGGTTGCCCAGGTTGATCTTGCGTGTGGCCGCCTCCTCGGGCAGCGGTTCGGTCAGCCCCAGCCGGCGCGCCACCATGCCGTCGAGTTTGTCGAAGGTGGCCGCGCCCAGCAGCATGAGGTAGGACTCCCGCACGCGCCCCTGGTAGGCGAAAAAGACGGCGATCAGCCCCATCATGGCGTTCATCACCGTAAGGGCGTTGGGGAAAAAGGCCAGAATTCGCCGCCGCAGAACCGCGTTGCCCATGCAGAGCTCATCCAGACAGGCCCGGCCGTATTTGCGGCAGTACCCGGCGATGGAGCCGAAGTTGATCACCAGAAACAGGATTTCGACGAAGAAGAGCCCCCGCAAGGGGAAGTTGGCCAACCAGGAAATTTTGAAATAGACCCACGTGGCGGGTCCTTCGGGCACGTGAAAAGCGTAAGCGTAGAGCAGGGCGCTGACCGGGGCGGCCACAATGGTGCGCATGCGGTTGTATTCACTCATCTCGGGTGCGACGCCCTGCCGGATGGCAAACCCCCGCATGAAGGCCGCGAAATTGTCGCGGATCAGCACGGTGACGCAGAGCAGGAGCACGAACACGGCGTGCAGCAGTTCGCCGCGGGTGGGGTCGGGTTCGATCACGATCAGGCGCCACATCATCCCCACCGCAATCACCGGAAAGATGATCGAGTAGACCAGCTTGTCCATGAGCCGGTCGGCCAGGGGGGCCAGCGGTGCATTGGGCACGAAGCGGGCGGCGAACCATCCGTCCACCAAATCGAACGTCATGGACAGCAGGAGCAGGCAGACCCCGATGGTGTAGATCACCGGATCCTGTTTCCACATGACCGCGATGGCGCAGAGCATGCCGGCGAAAACCAGCAGCGGCCGGCTGAACACGAGGATCGTGGCGAGCCGGGCCGAGAAGTGGTGCGCCTTCGGCGTCCGGAGGTTTTCCGCTGGATTTGACATTGCACTCCCGCAGGACAAGTGTGAAAAGCTTGGAGTAAGTTGTATAAACTATTAAAAAACCGGCATCGGTGTCAAGCTGCGCTTGACGCCGCCAATGCCGGTTGTGGTTGAAATCATTGGACCAAATCCAAAACGCACGGGAAAATGCACGGCCGGCATGCACGCCATGCTGAGAGACATCTTCCAGGCCAACCGACGGGGTGAGGCCAAGGGCGTCTGCGCCGTATGCACGGTCAACCGCCTCGCCCTCCAGGCGGCCCTCGGGCAGGCCCGGCGCGACCGGTGGCCGATTTTGATCGAAGCGACCGCTCAGCAGGTCAACCCCGATGGCGGCTATTCCGGCCTGACCCCCACCGCCTTCGCGGCCATGGTTCGGCGGGAGGCGGCAGCCGTCGGCGCGAACCGCGACAGCGTCGTCCTGGGCGGGGACCATGTCGGGCCCCATCCCTGGGCCTCGCGACCGGCGGTCGGGGCCATGGCCAAGGCGCGGGAGCTGGTCCGGGCGCTTGTGGACAGCGGTTTCGCCAAGTTGCACGTGGACACCACCACCCCCTGCCGGGAGGATCCGCGGGAGGCCGACGGCGCCCTGCCCCTGGACCTGATTGTCGCGCGCACCGTCGACTTGGTCCAAACGGCCGAGCATACCGCCCGCCATGCGGGGACGCCGCCCCCGATCTACGTGGTGGGATCCGAGGTGCCCCTGCCGGGCGGCTCGCCCGGCGCCGCGGGCCGGGAGCGGGTGAGCGCCCCCGGGGAGATCGGCGGTTTTGTCGACACCGTCCGTCGGGCTTTCGGAAAAGCGGGGCTGGAAGACGTCTGGCCGCGGGTGACGGCCGTGGTGGCGCGCACCGGCGCCGATTTTTCAAGCCGGAGCATCCAGCCCTTCGATGCCGCGCTGGCCTCCCCGCTGGTGGCGTTGATCGACACCCTTCCCGACATGGTCTACGAGGCCCACTCCACGGATTATCAGACACCCCGGGCGCTGGAAGCGATGATCGCCAGCCGGATGGCCATCCTCAAGGTGGGTCCCTGCCTGACCTACGCCTTCAGGGAAGGGGCATTCGCGCTGGCCAGGATCGAGAAACTGACCCTGGCGGCACGCCGGGGCGTTCAGCTCTCGCGGCTGCCTGAAATCATGGAGGCGGTCATGGTTGCGGACCCCCAGCACTGGCGGCGGCATTACCAGGGTGACGCGGACGAACTGGCATGGCTGCGCATCCACGCCTTCTCCGACCGCATCCGCTACTACTGGCACTACCCCGGCCCGCAAGCGGCATTGGGGCGGCTGGTGGCCAACCTGCGCCGCAATCCGCCGCCGCCGGCCCTGCTGGCGGAGCATCTTCCGGCCGTTTACGCGGCCGTTGCCGAAGGGGGTCTGGCCCCCGAGCCGGAAGCCCTGATCCGTCATCAGATCGGCGGCGTCATCGCGCACTACGCCGGGGCGTGCGGCGCTATGGGCTGAAACACACCCCGGGCGTCGGATGACACCCTCACCAGCGAGCATTGGCGGTTGTGCCCTCCCGCCGCGGAAACGGTCACGGCTTCGTCCGATAGATCGACCGCACATGGCGGGCGAGCCGTTCGGCCAGAAAGGCCTCGAAGCGGGCTTGATCGACCTCGGTGGCCACCTGAACGGGCGGTCCCACGGGTTCGTGAACGAGCCAGGGCGCCCGCCCGTCCAGGAGCGCGGTGGTGTCGAGGTAAAGGGTTTCCAGACGGCAGAAGGCGGGATCGATCACGGCGGCGACGGTGAGGGGATCGTGCATGTGGGCGCCCGGCAGCTTCCGTTCGGCGATGGACCATTCCACCCAGGGCCGGGCATAGGTGTGAAGAAAGCGGTGAAACGGCGTGTCCGTCGCCCGCAGGCGTTCCAGATGGGAGGGGCGCTGGTAGACCCGACTGGTCACATTGGCCGTGATGAAGGTCAGCGGGGCGCCGGAGCGGAACACCGCTGCCGACGCCTCGGGATCGAAAGCGGTGTTGAATCGCAGGGTGGTCCGCCAGACATCGTCGGGGATGTCGGGGGTCGACCAGACAAAAGCGGGGCCGCTGATCGGCTCGAAGCTGCCGCCCATGTGGATCACACGCTTGATTTTGCGCGCCAGTCCGGGGGATGCTTCCAGGGCCAGGGCAAGATTGGTCAGCGACCCCAGGGCGATATAGACCAGCTCGTTCGGAAACCGGGTCAGCGCTTGCGCGGTGAACGCATGCGCCGGGATCTCCAGAGCCGTCAGTTCGGTCTGCGGCGGCTCCGGAAGATGGTGCCAGAAGCGGGCTTGCGGTCCGGCGCTTTTGTGCGCAAGATAGCGAAAGTGGGCCTCTCGGTCGCGGACCAGTGGCGCGGACCGGCCTTCGGCCACCGGGACGTTCACGGCGCCGGCCGTCTGGAGGAGACGCAGCGTGTTGCGCGTGGACTCGTTCGTGCGGCAGTTGCCCGCACAGGTGGTCACACCCACCAGCTCCAGTTCCGGGGACACCAGCGCCAGCGCCAAGGCCAGCGCGTCGTCGGTGTCCTGGACGGGAATCGTGAGGGCATTGTCGATATCGAGTATGATTTTTTGGGCCATGTCGTAAACGGCGGCATTTGGATTTCAACGGCGGGCCCGATAAGCGGACAGGATTGTCATACCCGCAGGGGCCAGGCGCTTGACCCCGCTATAGAACAGGGGGGCGACAGACGTCAAACAGGAACATGATTCACGCGAATAGCGGGACGGATGGCGCCCCCGCGCGACATGCGGACAAACGGAAACGGCGGGTTCCGGGATCAGTTCCAGGGGGCCGCCGGCAACCCGCTACGCCAACGATACGGATGCACGATGCTGACACCCGAACAAATCAAGGGCCTCAATATCGAGCCCTCATCCCGGTGCAATGCCCGTTGCCCTTTCTGCAGCCGTTTGCAGAAAATCCGCCCCTACGGTGGCCACATCATTACCCTGGCCGATTTCAAGCGGCTGCCCGCGTCGATGCTGGGCCGACTCAAGTGGCTCAACTACGGGGGCAATTTCGGTGATTTGGGCACCAATCCGGATCTTCCCGCAATCGCTGCCCATGTGCGAGCGCTCAATACCGACGTCGTCATGGGCGGCGACACCAACGGCAGCGTGCAATCCGAAGACTGGTGGGCCGCCCTGGGACGCGCCTACGGGCGAGGGTCGATGGGATTCTGTATCGACGGTCTGGCCGACACTCACGCCCGTCACCGGGTGGGGACCGATTTCCGCACCGTGCTGCGCAATGCCGCGGCCTTCATTGCCGCCGGCGGTGCCGCCTATTGGAAATTCATCATTTTCAAGCACAACCAGCACCAGATTGAGGCGGCCTGTCGTCTGGCCCGGGAGTGCGGCTTCAAGGGGTTTTCCGCCATTGTTTCCCGCGACTACGACGATCGGCTCGAGACCCCGGATACCTTCGCGGTCACGGTCAAACGGGAGCTTTTCGAGGCGCTCGGCGCGGACAAGCCGATCGCGCGGTGCAAGCCCTTCCACAAGGGCTCGATCTATATCGCCGCCGACGGGACGGTTCACCCCTGCTGCCAGGCGCACACCATGTTTATCACCGAGCACAACCAGCGCTTCCGCTTCATCGTCCCGCTGGTGGCCAAGCACCTGGAGGAGATCAACTTCAAGACACGCCCGCTGGCGGATATCCTGCAAGGCCCCTATTTTCGCAGCGTATTCGAGCAGGCGGGACCCTGTGAATACTGCCGCCTCAAATGCGGCGGGGCGCTTCAGGCGGTCCGCCGGGAATTGGTCGTTCACCAGGAAAGCTTCGGGCCCTCCGACTGACCGCTGATGGATCATCCCTCAATCAAGGCCGGTGCGGTTGCTTGACCCGTGAAGGCGGCGTGCTGGCATGCCGCTCACGCCGTCCGGCCATTCGGATCGGCCGTTGAAAAAAACGCTAAACTAATTTTAACGACTGTCAACGACGTTGCCAGTTTTTTTCCGACCCTAAAAACAGTTTATGGGAATGTGTATAAAAATATAAATAAAAATAAATAAATTAAGCACTTAGCCTTGACATCCCATGCGGCTTCAGGGAGTAGTTAGGGGAGATCTATCTGGCCACCGCCATGGACAAGCTCATTCTCGGCGCCGTGGTGCCGGCCGCAAAGGGGAGCGAGCAAACAGATGGAAGGCAGGGTACGCGTTTCGATCATGGCGCTTTTGGCCCCCAAAGTCGGTTACAGCGACATTCAATCGTTTATCCGGGAACACCTCGGCCCGGACAGCGACCGGGAATACCGCCAGAAATACCCGGCCGCCGCCTGCGTGGACCAAGACCAGCGGCTTCAGGTCAAATACACGCGGGTCATCGACGCCGAAAAACTGGATGAGGCGGCCATTTTGCGCATCGCCAACGCGTTTCGCGATGCAGGCTACGGAGACGTGGCCTGGAAGATCACGCCCATCATGCCCGGCGACGCCGACCCCGAGGAAACCACGGCATCCTTTCCGGTGGAACTCTTCCAGTCCTGTCTGGCCGAAGACGAAATCGAAGAGGCGGATGAATTCGATATCCCGCCCGAACCCTTTGGTTCCGAAGCCTTCTGGAAATGGTTTGACAAGACCGACGTCTGAAGCGTGGGCCGGGTCGTGATGTCCCCTTCGCCGCGGCCCGCACGATGCCTTAAGCCGTCCCGGGAAAACTCCAAACCTATCCCCTTCATTGCATGCGATCAGCACACGTCGAAAACTGCGCTAACCCGTGCGCTATTTGCGGATCAGGTGATGCTCCAACAGTTCATGGGCCTTCTCGGCCAGGCCGATACCGGTTTCGGTGCGAAAGTCGAAAGCGCCGTCGGCCCCCGCTTCACGCAGCTTGGGAAGCTGGTCTTCATAGTTGGCCGTCGTGACGATGATGTCCTGGTAGTCCCCTTCACGCAGAAATTTGACGGCCGCCAGATTGGCAGCATGCTTGGGCATGGCCAGAATGATCATCTGAATGCGGTCTCGATTATCGTTATTTGGTCTGGCCCGCTCCCAGAAATCCGGGTCGGCGGCATCCCCCAGGACAACCTTGCGTCCGGTGGCTTTCTGCTGCTCGACGATCTCATGACAATAGTCGACCCCGATCACCACGTCCCCGTGGTGTTCCACCATCGTGTCATAGGCGCTCGTGCCGATGCGCCCCATGCCGAAGACGGCAATTTCAGCGTCGCCCGGGTCGATGGGGGTGTCCTCGACATGTCGCTGGCGGGTCTCGAAGCGTTTCAGGAAGGCCGCGTGGCGGTTGTAGATCGCCTGGGCGTGTGTATTCAGGGGGGCGGCCAGAATGAAGGTCAGTGAGAGGGCGATGGCGATCGTGACCAGCCAGGCGCCGTCGATCCAGCCGTTGCCCGCGGCCAGCGCGGCCACGATCAGCCCGAATTCGCTGTAGTTGGCCAGGCTGAAGGATGCCAGCGTGGCCGTGCGGGCCCGCAACTTGAAGCGGGTCAGCAAGAAAAAGAAGAGAACAACCTTCAAGGGCATGACCGCGGCCAGCAGGGCACCCACGCCCAGGGACTCCCAGGAGGGATCGGCGGAAAGGCCGATGCTCAGAAAGAAGCCCACCAGGAACAGGTCCTTGAAGCCCATCAGGTGGTTGGCCAACTCCCCCGCCTTGGGATGGTCGGCGATCATGATACCGATGATCAGCGCCCCCAGGTCCCTTTTGAGGCCCACCAGTTCACAGCCGCCGGCACCGATGACCAGAGCGAGAAACAATCCGAAAAGAATCATCAGCTCGCCGTGGCCGCTTTTCTCCATGAGCCGCATCATGATCGGGCGCAGCATGATGAAGAGCGGTATCAGCGCCAGGGCCCAAATGGAGGGCAGCTTGCCGGTGGAGGCGGTCAGGAAGATCACTGCGAGGATATCCTGCATGATCAGGATGGCGATGGCCACCCGGCCGTGAAAGGCGGACAGCTCGGCCTTGTCCTCCAGGACCTTGACGGCGAAGACCGTGCTGGAGAAGCTCAAGGCAAAGGCGACCAGCAGGGCCAGTTTGATATCGAGCGATGCGAAGAGCGCGATGCCGGTCGATGACAGCAAGGCCAGGCCGCCGCCGAAAAGGAGGACGGTAACGGCCATGTGCAGGCTGGTGCCGGCCCAGATTTCAGCCTGCAACAGACTCTTGACCTTGAATTTGAGCCCAATCGTGAACAGCAGCAGGGTGACGCCCAGGTCGGAGATATCCCGGAGAAACGCCCCCCCTTCGACGCCCAGGGCGTTCAGGGCGAAACCGGCCAAAAGAAAGCCGACGAGCGGCGGGAGTCCGATCTGTCGAACGGCGAAACCGAGCAAAAATGCGCTGCTGATCCATAAAGGGTCCATACCGATGCTCCTCGGATCTCTATTCGGCGGGGATGACGCGTCCGCGGGAGGTGAACGAAATGCCCAGCTGGGAGGCCGTACTGATCATGATCCCCTCGGCCACCGGGGGGCTGACCGGTGCCGCCGCTTCCCAGCGCACGATGAAATTGGCGCCGGACCCGCCGGTTTTATCCGATTCACCGACGATGTAGCGGGTCGAGGCCATGGGACCCAGTTCGATGGGCTGCTCGAGGTAGCGTCGCAGCAGCTGGCCCTCCGAATTGAAGTAATCCACATTTATGATTCGAATCGCGCGGGACGGATCGGTGTTGCGGATGCTGAGGGTGCTCGCCAGATAGACGGGCCGTTCACGGTCGCCGCTGTAGATGTGGGAATACACCGGTACGTATAGGGTCTGCCCCTTGGTTTTCTCTGCGACCGACGCCGCCAATGCGGTCTCGGATAGTATCAGGAGCATGCCCAGCAGCACGGCGACACCATGATACCGCGCCCCTTTGATGACGGTTTGCATAAGCCGTTCCTCCGGTTTTAGATGTTGGGAAGTGCAGGGTTTTGCATTCCGGCGGCCATGCTCGGTCGATCCCCGCTGGTCGGTCGTCTCGATACCACCGGGCGGGAAACATGCCACCCTGGGTGCGGATCTCGCTGTTGAGGAGCATTCCCGGCCGCAGGCACTGCGGGAAGACCCAATTACTCTAAACACATGCGCTGCACATTTCAATCCAAATATCGGCTCCGATTTGACTTGATGGGAAGGGGTGCTAAGTGTTTAAAGCTCATTTTTTTATGCCCTAAGCAAACACCGGCTAAATGCAAACGCCACGGCCCGAAATGCTCAAAGCCGTGAAGATCGTTTCGTGAGCGCATCGTTGGAAAGGAACACGTCATGCCGATCAAATCAAGAGTGATAATTCTTCTGGGGGCGCTGGTCCTGATTGCCGTGCCGGCATCCGCCCAGAAGATGGCGTCCGATGTGATCCGCGCCGAGGTGGAGCAGATTCGTTATGCCAAGGAATACGGCGTAGGCCCCGTGCAGATCACGGGTCGCGAACTG
>JAAUXT010121978.1_pt1 | contig 10299 bp, 4 predicted proteins | sample 7278171 | NCBI WGS metagenome assembly JAAUXT01 (sample SAMN14350112, study PRJNA611818) | marine sediment metagenome | isolation source: surface marine sediment (1.8m) | place: French Polynesia: Moorea | collected 2018-08 | reverse complement strand
TTTAGTTGCATCATCTGTGTTTTGTTTTGGAAAAATTGACTTGCCTGAACTCAAAACTGGGTTAACTCGTTCCAAATATTTGGCCAAATAAAGGTGATACAACATGCAAACGGACGGCAGCATTGCATACATCCTCGTATCTGACACATTTTTGTCAAAGTTTGAAACTCTTTATGGTGAGGGGGTGAAGATCTTCTGGACTTCGCAATCGACAGTTGGTAGGAAAAGACTCTGCCCTTCCCGAAAATTTCATGTGTTCGCAGTCGACGGCAAGATGATGGAAACCCCAAGCGCAAAGCTAAAATCGTAAATATCGTGTTGTGTTTTTCTTTTCCCGAATGTCAATAGCTCTTGTGTCGGCGGAACTTACTTCCGAGACCGAACATCTGTCCGACCACGCCGACGCCGCAGCAGAGTGCGACGAGCAGCAGCTGGTACAGCGGCGTCAGGAAGGCGTCGTGCGGCGGCGCTAGCGGCGGCCTGGCACGGGGAGGGCGTCCCCGTCGACGCGCATCATACTCGCACCTGTAATCACAAGGAAGCCCCTGTAGTCACGACTCCGAGAATGGTCCACATTTGTAACAACCATAGCTCAAGGACAAAACAAATTCCACTCCAGATCTTGAAGTTGCAATTCCATTCCGATGGAACTGCTGATTTTTACTGTTGCTTCCAGGCCAGCGCAACTTTGCTGCGAGTGAACAAGACAAACGTACCTTGGCCAGTGTTGCCTGGGCATTGCCATGCGTATTACTACGAGACGACGCTGCTACATGGCAGATTCCCCATCCAATGCTTCACCACCTGCCACTACAACGAGAACAAGGCAGGAAAATTGCGCATCAATAACAGTTGTTCATGAAAATAACATCTCTTTGCTTCAGGGCGAGCGGCGTGTGTCCGACGAATGACAAGAGAAACATTCCTGCCTTGAACTGACGAAGACAAATAAGTGCCGTTTTTTCAACCACTGATTTTTCAACCACTGATTTTTCAACCACTGTTTTTTCAACCATTACTTCCGTCCAATTTATGCAAAAAATCGTTCGTAGTCTGCAGGCTCAAACTGTTTATTTTCCCTGACCTTCCAAACAATTTTCTTGTCTTTTGCAGAAATGAGCAGAGTCCGTTTTTTCTCTGACTGGAAAAGAATTCCAGACCTGTTCACAAGTGGCTGTCATTTCTGCGAAGCACCTGAAAATTGTACTGCTGCAAGTGACATTCGTGACAGCAGGGACAGTTTGTATAGCCAGGGATAATTGAGATCGTATCCATTGAAAAATACAACAAAATATTGCAGCATATTTGAGAAGCAGCTGGGTCATGTTGATCCCGAAAACATCTTCCAGTACATCACGCACAGCAGAAGCAGTCAGAAAGAAGTCCAGACTGCCAACTATTAACAAATATCCCAGGTAAAACACGATAACTGACCTGGAAAACACTCCACACCTTCGAAGTGTATATTTTGGCTGCAGAATAAGATGCTGCGAACATAACGCAGACCTGGATTATACGGTTTCCTCTGTCTACCCCACTTGGAACTCAACGCCTTTTCAGTCAAGTGTGAAGGACATTCGATCGGTCAAGGCATTGCGATCTCTGCAGGGGATACGGCAGACACAACTTACCAACGAACAAATCAACAAGTTCGTAAAGGTCATGTGTCTCAAATCAGAGGTCACAATCAGAAGTCCACAACTCTGAACTGCTGCAGAGTCACCAAACCACAATCCCAACTCTAAAATCTGCGTGCAAACCTGGCACACCAGAAAGTAGAGCGTTGGCACATGTCCGTCGCGAGCGCAGAAGGACCGACCTGTAAACAAGCTAGGTTCTGGGGAGTGGCACACACCTCCAAATTTTCAGGTGGGCCCTCACACCCCCCAACCCACTTGCCTCCGGGGTTGGGGTTCGACCAACGTGCAATTTTTCAGGTCCGCCCAACACAGTCAAAGACTTGACAGGGGTGAGACCAACCAACATGTGTCAACGGCCTTGGCTTGCAAAAAAGCTTTTGTCTCGGGGTGGCGCACAGGAATTGTCTCCCAAACGACACCGACACGGTGGTACGTAGATGCACTTCTATGCAGCAGCAGAACAAACACACCTCGCAGGTGAAACGCTGTTGCTCAATTCAGACCAATGCTTGGACAAATACTCGTACAATTCGCACACGCAAACACCGTTTTATTCCTGGGAATGCTTTAAATTTTGGCAAATTACAAACCGAACAGACGCAAGCCCAGTTTTTCACCTTCCTAGCACGCGCCCGTCGGGTTCACAAATTGTGTTCCCACTGTGAATGTCCACCAAGCCGAACAACAGCGATTTCACAAATTTAGCAACCCTATTATCCAGTTCACAAACGAAAAATAAAGGCCAGTGAAGCTGAACCTTGGAAATAACTGCTCTGCAGCATTGGCTCAAACATGTGAATGATGGACGACTTGTCTCTTCCATCGATTATTCATCTCTGGAGCGGGAAAAGTTTGTTTCATCTGACGTCCGCAGGAAGGTGGCAAGTTGTACAGGGTGGCTCCGGGTTTCTGTCAGTTCAACTTAGATACTCGCAGTCCGCCAAGAACTCAAACCTCAACCTGGAATTCTAGCCATGCTGTTTGTGTTGACCCAGTTGATCCATTTCTCTTCCAACGGTGTGTTCTGATCGTTTCGAAAATGTTCGTCCTTGCGCCGTGTCGCCTTCCAAACTTGCTCGGCAAACGAGCGTTGAACCGTCAAAATCGGGGGCGCTTGTTGCAGGCGACCTGTAGTATAACATGTGCACTCACATCCATTGACGAGAAGCTTTTGCTCCTCAAGGTTTCATTTTGGTCACTCCTCCATGATGTCCTCGGACAATTTGGAATTTTTCAACCGAACGTACGAAACATCAATTCAGCCGCAATTCCTTGTTTGTTGACGCCTCCTCAGACTGCGCGATCCTGTGCTGCTTCACAGTGGGCGTCGCGGACTGACCACAACTCAGTGTCACCAGGTCGTCTGAGCTGCGACTGTGAAACAAACACTCTGCAGTTAGTGGCAGATCAAATGGTAGACACGTGTCAGCAAGCCCAAATGTCAAGCGGCGATAAGGCAGAGTGGAGTGTCCGTGCGAAGAGGACGCTGTTGCTGCAGTGTCGGCGCTTTTAGTCCAAACCGGAAGTGACGACCACAAGAGTGCCCAGTGCGACGGACCTTGAGACAACGATGAGAAAGCAAGTTTTAACCGTACATGCAAAAAGCAGCTTGACAGCGGCAGCCCATAACGGTGAGGTCTGATTACACGCGTGCTCCATCAAGGCCACTCAGCGCGACAGACTCCTTTCATCTTCCCCATCAGCGACCCAGCGCAGCCAGATTTTAAGGTGATCTTTTCATCAAATGGTGCAGTTGAGCGAAAGCGTACTTCCTCTACTTGTGTCTCACATGAATTCACGCTTCTGTCCAGCAACTTACGGCAATTATCGGCGTCTCCAGGTCCCACGGGCAAAACAGAACAAAGACTGAAACAAATTACCTTTAAACAGCCAAGCTGTGATTGTGGGAACTGGCATCACTGACAGCCAAACCGCAGCCAAAGACTACGGAATGGCTGGTTCTCTTTGCCGTCTTTTTGCCCGACGCCTCACGCCGCATCATCTGCAGGCGCGGCGGATTACACAACGCGTCAATCACTCGCCAATCACAACCAGCGCCTGAGACGACAACTTATTCCATTAGACCGTGCAGAATGGAGGTTAATATGCCTGATGTAGAAGGCCGGGGCGGAAGCGGCTCGGCAGAAGCGGCAACACTCAAACCCTGACAGGTAGAATCAGAAACCTCCGGCCCGTCCAAGGCGACTTCCTGCAAAACGAGGGCGTTTCCGGGCAAGATTCTGAAAAGGTGCCCACGGGTTCGTTTCGATTCGCGCTCAAAAAACGGCAATCGCAAAACCGTTTGAAGTCCCTCCAGTGATTTGTTTCCAAAGACAATGAATCTGGCGCAAAGGAACGAACACTGTACCCTTTACCTACAGCCAGAAGAACCTGAATAGCAAAAGCAACTTGTAATGTCCAAATTCAGCCAACAAAAACCGATGTCGTCTTGAGTCTCAAAACTCGTCCGGCATTGCAGTCTTACGACGGGCCGAAGAGAAGAACTGGTTCTGCGTCCCTCACTGACTGCCCGTTTGGAGGTGAGAAATACCGGTGGGTATCTTGCCATCCAAGACCATCCGATCTAAGAGTTGGGACAAAGACCACAGCTGCACTGAGATACTGATGCTTGTTACACGTCACGGAGACTCCCCAGAGATCCGTCTCGACTGAAGCAATCGTATTGCTGCTTATGGGATTATCAGCCGAGCAATCGCGAATCACTCCCGCTGCTTTCAGCATCTCCGAAAGGGGATTTACAAGAATCTCGTAGCCTGAGAAGCACTGATACTTTTTTTCCTGCAACAAAGCAGAGAGCAAGTCAACAAAAGCTTATTAATTTGTGTCACTGATGCTGATGCTGAAGACAAGAAAATCCAGGCCAGAGAACTGCAGACAATGTTCTGGGGATGACGTCTGCAGGAGGCAACATTTGCAAACTGCACAAAATCCGAGCAATCAGGCACGAACATCCTCCAATTAAAGATTCTGCAATAAAACAAGACATGGAGATGGAGACTGCATGATCAAAGAAAGTCACTGGGGAACAATGCAAAGCTGCAACAATCAACCCCAGCAATGTATGCAAATGGTATGCAAGCAATTTAAACCATCTGAGAACCTGCTTGCTGTTGCTGGGTCTTCTGGTAACGCTGGCCACGAATGTTTCTCAAATTAGTTCCTCAAACAGTTTAGCCTCCTTTTTCTGCCTCTTTCTGAGCTGGAACCTGCCAGTTCGTCGTGTCTTTCTTTCTTTTTCGTTGTGAGTTGAAATCAAATCAGTTTTGCGTGCTGCAATCACTTTCAAGTGATTTTCGAAGGGTCATCAAGAAGCAAGTATCGCTCGTGTGCAGTGGCCAATGTCAGTTGCAATGAAGGCAAGTTGCGCCTTCAGAATCTTTCCACCCATTTTTTTCGGAAAAGCAATTCTGTGGATTGAACCCTGCAAAGGAGCTTTTGGACATTTCTTCATTTTCTCACCTCCAACTGTGCTGAAGCCCGTTTGGGTGACTGATCGAAATCACAAAAACAAACTTGAGTGCTTCTTGAACACCCTCCTGCGTTCTTTTGCACAACGTTCGCTTGTGGAAGCCTTTTTCGACGAAACAGAGACAATCTCAGCACAGTCCGCCTTTCAATGTTGCAGTGAAGCCTGCGAAACACAAAACAGGGAGTGCACTCTGGATCTCCATTGCCTTGCTCCATCTTCGAAGTTTCCTGCGACAAGGAGGTTCTCAGCCCGAACGCCACAGCCAAGGTACGACTATGACCAACACGAAAGGAATAAATGTGGTGGAAACTCAGGTGAATGAAGCACGAAAACATTGCTTTTCCAAACACCGTCGTCTCAATGGGTTTACTCGTTCAAATGGACCCGTGGAATGCAAATTGTGCCTCATGTGGACAAAACCACAAATATTCTCACCGCTGTACACACAAACATTGAACGAGAGGGGCAATTTTAAAAGTCTCTTGCAAAGTAGTTGGTACATACGAGCCCGTACGTACGTACGACTGCAGAATGGTTACGGCTTCCTTTCTTTTCTCGGCAGGGCTTCATTTCGTGAACCGAGTCCAGTTTTCAATACGGAGAACCTTCTTTCGTTGCCAGGACAACGTGGACAGTGTGACGAGAAAGTGAATTTCAACAAATCTTCGTCGTGGTCAACGAGTCTCACAAAGTTCTGTCTCCAACCTGTTCTTCAACTTTGTTCTGCACGAAGAATGTTTCACAGTGAGTTCTGACTTCATCCTGATTTCGAAGATGCTTGTGGTAGTTGCTTGAATTGAATTCATGTGACAAAGTGGTGGAATGTGATGTTTAACATGGATACTGTCATTACTCCTTCAGTGTGTCACAAGACTTTTTGAACTATCGTTCTCAACCGTTGGTGTCTTGTTCGGGAAGAGTCCTCACAACTTCAATGAACGCGCAAAGCGCTTGCAGCGACCTGGTGCAAGTTGGTGAAAGAGTCACAACTTGCGGACACGCCTGTTGATCGGAGTGGCGACGGGAATGTCAGGTGGTTTCCAAACATGGCGCGTTCGGTTTGGAAAGTCTTCCCGCATGGTCTGCAGCCATGGGACCATCACAGTCCTGGCATCTTCCTGTCTTTGAAGTGTTTCTTTGCGCTCCATCGAAAGCGTTGACACGCTCAGTCGTTGCACACAACGGAAGTCCTGCATCGACCAACACTTGCAGATCGGCGAAGCATCAACGAAATAAGTTTCCCACAGCCCGTGCAGACCCGCTCGCCAGCTGCAGCCCATTCATTATCCACTCATTGCCTCCCAATATTCAGCCCCTCAAAATGCTGCCTTTTCTACCGTTTTCACAAAAGACCCGCACAAGTTTCGCTCACCTTGCTTCTTGCAGGGTTCTTGTCGTTCGCACCATTCAACTTGAAGGACATCTGTGATGCCAGACACATGGCTAAACATGACCGGCTCCCGACAAACTGGAAGCGTCCCCACATGACTGTCAACCAGGAATATTTTTTTCGCGACCGCTGTGTCTGGCGTTATACTTGACAACGGGACCACATCACGGAAAGAAAGCTTGTCACGGGAATGTGTGCACGTACAGCAAGCAACCTTCGCTGGACGCGTCCCAAGTGAGACGGGCCGTTGGCGCTCAACAAGCGAACCACTGAGAGTGTGTCGGCGCAGAGACAGTCCGCGAGCACTCCAGATCAATTGTGAAGGTCCTGGTCCAATTGTTTTAGTTTATGAAGGACAAAAGCGCACAATGCGCCATAAAGCACACAGGAAATCTATTCGAACGCATGCCGGACTCCTGCAGAGGAGCACATGGGTTTCCTGAGTGCCACTGCTCTTGCTGGGAGAGTCCTCTTGCTGGAAAAGAACACTGGCGGTGGCAGCCTCCTTCCCGCAGTGACATCCACTCTGTCTGACAACCTGAACTATATACGAACTACACCGGCCAGGTTGTGCAAGAAAGGGTGATGTGTTTTCTTTCAATCAAGTTCTCTCTCCTGCGTGTCCGTACGGTTTTCCCGTCCCTGCGACAATGAAGTGGCAAATCACAGCACCTACCTCGCAGACTCCACCTGTGCAATGCGAGGCCAAAGCTCGTCTCCTTCCCAAAAATGGCTCATTTGGTAACGCGCAATATTCCAGCATCTTCAACAATTTTATGACTCTCTGCTTCTTTGTTCTCCATGCGCGTAATTACGCTGAACGTCATAGATCGAAAAGTCTGGCCAACAAACAGAAACGCCAAAAGCGCTCCTAAATAGATCACTTAACGTGTGTCTAAAAATACAGCAGCGACTCAGCGAGGCAGGCAAGGCAATAGGCGGCAGCAGGGTGGGGAGAGGCTGCAGCGCTGCAGCCAGACAGCCGGAACCTGTAAAAAACGTCTCGTACGGTAAAGGGGCCAGTTAGCGCGGTCAGGTGGAAGAGCAGCCCTCGGCTTGCCCGTCCGGCCTGTTCCACAGACCATCTCTGCCTGACCTCACCTCGCCTCTCTGGTGTCCGTCCGTCTAGCGTTGCCTGGCGGACGCGCAGAGTCGAAGCTCCAAGTTTAATGCCGCAATCAACCTCACCACGCACCCTCGGGTGCGGAAATTCGAGCATTTCGGAAAGGAATGAAGGAAGTTTTCTTCGTTCGCAAGCTTCCCATAAAGTTGCAGTTCCGAAATGGCACAACAACGTCTGTCTGCACACATCCAACAGCGGCGGCGCTTGTTTTCCACTGTTCTCTGCTGTGAGTGATGACGGCTTCAGTCGCCATTAGTGGCAGCGCTAATAAGAAAAGTCTCGTGGCTCCAGACAAGTCCTATATCACTCACCGTTCCCTTCGATTTTCAACAACAGAGCGGGTGGACGTTTCAGATTTGAGCTGTTGAGGCGAATCAAATCACCGACTGAATTTTGTGGTTTTGAAAGAGAAGCAACCTCAACACTCGTACAAACTCGACACGTCGCTACACAAAGCCAACATTTCCTCTGCCCAAATGGAGCTGAAGCAGACGAATAGAGCAGACACAGAATTCCCACAAATGGGGAAATGACGAGTCACACAGGTGAGCGGATGAGCGCTGATCCCAGGCGTGATGCGAGCCGCAGCTCGGCTCGTCCCTACAGTCCCCGTAACTCGGCGCCTGATGCCGTCAAATTACAGCCGCTTGCTGTGGAGGACATAACCATCTCATAACACTGACCGCCAGACAAACGACACGCAGATAAAACAAAATTGAGCCGACGCTTCTGCCTGTAGTCGCACAAACAAGCGCTATATGACAGACGGCTTTTCAACAATACCTTCATGATCCTAACGAAAATTATGCGTCCAGAAGTGGAGAAAAACCTGCAGCGTGAGGATATCTTGGCGACAGAAAACAATGTCGCTGGTAATGACATTGTTGTCCAGAAGAAGATTCGCAAAAGGATTTCTGACTTGATCTTTTGCACGAGAAACTTTTACCAGTCCAAACTCAAAAATCCCCCCCCCCCCCCAAAAAAAAGAAACTCATTTCGATTTTGAAACCCACAACATTGCAACAATTTGTTTTCATTTTTCCAATAATTTGACAGAAGATGAAAAATATTTGTATTCAAAAACAGACAAATGCTCAAAAGAGGTTTCAGTCATTGAAAAAAAAAAGTTTGAGGTGTGTGGCACAAAACGAACAACAACGAAGAGAAACAAGCTATCAAGGATCAATGAGCCCACGGCTCGTTACATTGTGCTCACAATTGCACAAACCCAACAGTTGCTTCACACCCAGAACCACTGGTTGGTTTCATTACCAAGGGGTGGTGGGGTGGGGAAAAATAGGAACCATTGGTTCAAAGAACAACAGTTGCATTTTGATTCCCATTCAGACGTCTGCGCCGACCTGAGTCTCGTCGGGTGCTGGACGCGCAGTCTGTGTGGAGCAGCGCAGTCACTCTCACCTCCACCCAGAGTCCGACATCACGATTACATCGCCTTATCCGGCGAAAACCTTTTACGTCTTCTTCTCTGCATAGAAAACGTCCCATGGCGAGTTTCCCCACTAAAGCTCCTTGGAAGTTGCCTACCCTGTCAAAAGCTTGGCGCTCGAGAGGGTTTTGAAGCACCCAACAGAAACCTTTCTGGCCGCAGCTTGTTTGAGGATTTCAATCACCTGGCGACTATTTGCCAAACACAGAAAGGGCCTGGTTATCAAAAGTCTGTTTTGCAATGGGCACAAAAAGAAAAACAAGGAAACAGAAGAAATGGTTATCAGGAGTGCCACTCACACGTGGGCAAAGTACAAATGCAGGAACAAGAAAACTGCATCACAGTTAGCAACATCTACAACCGGCCACACAGCGCACCGAGGACATTTAGTCTTATGTATTGACACATTTCGGAAGCTTTTTATTTCCGCCTGATTGCAGTCTGGCCTTCTTGTATTAAAAAGAACCCAGCCTCGTCTGATCACCACCAAAAAAGACCCAATGAATGTTCCCCGGGCAGAGGTGAAAATATTACAGCCATTCGTTCAGGCTTTCCCCTTGGCCGTAACCACTTGGTGTTTTGTACGTCCAATGACCCTCTACATATTGCAGCCAGGCTGGTCGGGAATATAAAAGACTTTGAGAACAAATTCCTGGTGATATAGTGGCCACTGCAGGAGCAGGGGACTTGCCCCATCCATATAGAAACCTCACTGGGTTCCTGTAGTTTACTTCTCCCGGATCGCTGGAGAACTTATGGACCCTTTGCATCGGAATGCGGGTTTGTATCCGGCAAGCTGCAGGCCAGGTCTGCTTCACTGGCGTCCACTCCAAACGTAGGAACGACTCAACCTCACCAACATTGGTGTACGAAGGTTCCATGAGACCAGTCCTGCATTGATTGCAACAGACCAAGCAGCACAACGAGGTTGATTCCATTTCCATCAACCAATGTTAAATTGACCGCAATGACGCGATTGGCGTTGATGTTTTGTTGTTATTGGCCGAATTTTCGGACAATATTGTTTTCAGATGTGTCGGTTTATTATTGGCCGAATTTTCGGACAATATTGTTTTCAGACGTGTCGGTTTATTTTTTTTTTTTTTGTTTGTTTGTTTGTTTGTAGGCGCTAAGGCTTTTGAACCAGACATCACAGACCAATGCCCTTTGCACCATAGACCCCTAGTGGCCCCCCCTCAGCGCTGACCA
>JAAUXT010108553.1_pt1 | contig 10299 bp, 13 predicted proteins | sample 7278171 | NCBI WGS metagenome assembly JAAUXT01 (sample SAMN14350112, study PRJNA611818) | marine sediment metagenome | isolation source: surface marine sediment (1.8m) | place: French Polynesia: Moorea | collected 2018-08 | reverse complement strand
CCCACAGTGTCCCACAGTGCCCCACAGTGCCCCACAGTGCCCCACAGTGCCCCACAGTGTCCCACAGTGCTCCACAGTGCCCCACAGTGTCCCACAGTGCCCCACAGTGTCCCACAGTGTCCCACAGTGCCCCACAGTGCCCCACAGTGTCCCACAGTGTCCCACAGTGTCCCACAGTGCCCCACAGTGTCCCACAGTGTCCCACAGTGCCCCACAGTGCCCCACAGTGCCCCACAGTGCCCCACAGTGCCCCACAGTGTCCCACAGTGCCCCACAGTGCCCCACACTGTGCTCCTGTTGCAAGTCAATGGGTCCCACATCGTTGTTGCAGCAGATGGCACGTTGAACCAAAGGAAGCACGTGGTTACTGTTCACTTGTGCAGGGATACAGATTTGTTCTGGAAGGCAGCACCCATTGACAGTAACAGTTTGAGTACAGATCTACCCCTTTGACCATTGCGCCATTGCGCCTTTTTCACTTGCATTTACTTGGCTTGCATGATCAGGGTCACAATGCCCACAGACTCACACAGAGACGCAGTGCAGGACGCACCCAGTGTAAGACGAGGCCCGCAGTGCTGCGGGGTTCGTGCGGCCGGGTCCACCCCCGTCCCCTGGGGCCCACCCCCGTCCCCGGCCGGGTCCACCCCCGTCCCCTGGGGCCCATCGCGTCTCCGTCGCCCGACAGCCTTTTTGTTGCGGTATGATTGAGTCTTCAGCGGCGTGTGTGTGAAGGAACCGGGGCCGAGGCTGTCCGTCTTGCCAGGGGAACACGTGCCGTATCCACCCGTGTGTGAGACGCACCTTTTTGCCCCAAAAGGAGCATCAAAAGTGGGGGTTCGTTTTTGTACATGGGTACGCGAAAATGTTGTTCTACTAACACCTGAATATCTCGAAACAATGGTTATGCTTGGGGTGTATCCCACACACGGATGCGATTTATACAAGGGGGGATACGGTAGATGCGGCAGATGCAGGGTCTGGTGGAGGAGAGACCCGATCTCGAGGGGGGAGGGGACCCGATCCTCAGGGCATAACGGGACCCAGTCTCCAGGGAGAAAGGGAGGGGGACCAGGGAGGACCAGGGACGAGAGCTCGGTAAAACTTTGGGAACATGGAACGTGGGGAAAAGCACAGAACGGCGCAAAATTGGCGAGTGTGTGAAAAAAAAATGTCCGGCGTCAGAGGAAGGGGTGGACTCCATGAACTTCTGGATTCCTTCACACTTACGATCAGTGCACATACCCCTATGTGCCCCAAATGGACATAGCACAGTGATCCCTTTGAGCAAGGCAAACATGTAGGCGAGGTAAATTTGGTCGGGGCCAGGTGTATCCGTTCAGCAGGAGTGAGAAGCGGCGTTGTCGTCCTCGGTTCCGACCGACGCCTCCGTGCGCGGAGATGAGGCTTCCCTCCCGCTGCCGCCACCACCACTGCCACTGCCACCACTACCACTGCTGCTGCCACCACTGCTACCACTACTACTGCTGCCACTGCTACTGCCACTGCCACCACTGCCACTGCTACTGTTACTGCCACTACCACTGCTATTGCCACTACCACTACCACTGCCACCACCACCACTACCACTGCCACTGCCACCACTGCCACCATCACCACTGCCACTGCCGCCGCCGCTGCCACTCCTTCAAACGCCGAGGCTCGGGCCGGGTTCATTCTACCGGTGCGGTGTTTCGTGCATTGCGCCATGCAGCGTGTCATGGGGCGTGTCGTGCGTTGCGACATGCAGTGCAATCGAAAAGTGCATCATGACGTGCATCATGCGGTGCAATTTGTGGTGCATCCTGCAGTGCATCGTGTGGTGCTTTGTAAAGTGCGTCGTGCTGTGCACCGTGGCAGTGCATCAAGCACGTGGGGCGTCGTGGGGTGCGCCACGGTTCAGGTCAAACTGACCTTCTGTTGTCGCAGGAAGGTCACTCAGGTGCATCACGAATTTTGTCCCTGGTTGCGTCACAAGTGAGTCTGACGACGTCGCACTTGACGCAATATTTGACGCATCCGGCGTGTAGCATCTGCAGGTCAATGGGCGTTGCAGTCGCTGCAGGTTGCGACGCGTCGCCTCTCGTGACGCACATCGCGTGCAGTGTGCGCCCGGCTCCATCGCTGCCGGCAGCTCTCAGCGCGAGGAGGCAATATGGATTATGGACAATAGGCTCGAACAATGCAAGTACATGCGCTCGTAAAGATAAGAGAAGTGCCCCACTTGTCCACGTGCTCAAGGCCCGGCCCACACCAGGAACGTGTCGTCAACGAGCAAGAACCCATCGCAGAGACGTGCCGGATGACGCATCACGCATTCTCAAAAAAGAACAAATAACCACGTGTATTTGTGGCACGCAACTCAGAGTGTAACAAGCAGAGGCCCTGGCTACATGTCTGTTCCTTTGCGGTTTGCACATTGGTGACGCGTGATCGTAGTTTTGACGTCGGCGTCAAAATTTAGGAGTAGGGCAGATTAAGCACGACGTTTGAAATCACCTGTTGGAGCCCCGTCGCGTCAACGTCGCGTCAAAATTGCTGTTTTGACGTTCAAGCATTGCATCGACGACGCGACGTTCAGCGCTTTCAAACGTCGTGCTTAATCTGCCTATTGACGCAGTTTTGACGTCGGCGTCAAAATTTAACATTGAACCCAATGGTGGATTTTTTGACGTCAGCCCATAAATGACCGCGTTACCCAATGTGAAAACCCCCATTGTCAGATCTATGCGGCACGGGTTTTCCTGTGCAAGCGTGAAACGTGCTCTACGTTGCCACGACTTCCGTCGGGACGCGTGGCGCGTGGTGGCGCGTCCGGCGTGAACAGGGCGTGGGCGACTTACCGCTGAGGAGTCCGACGCGATCGTCATGGAAACAAAGCACAAAGCCTCATTTGCTAAGTGCCCACGAGAGAGCCCCGTTAAAAACATACAATCGGCGTCCGCGGTCGTTTGCGAGAGGAAGACGTGGGACGAGCGGGGTGGATCTGGGGTTGGGTCTCGAGATGGGGGGGAGGGGGAGGGGAAGGGGGAGGGTAGGGGAGGGGAGGGGAGGGGAGGGGGAGGGGGAGGGGGTGTGGAACCGGATTTCAGATTTGACCAAACTGACCAGAGAAAAAGAATTTTGGGAGAGACTGGCAATTTGGGGTTTGGGTGGGAGAGGCTTTCGTCCTCTGAATCCACCCAGGGAAGACAGACCGAATCCGTGTTGCCATGGGGACGAGTCCAGAACCAGAGGATGTATGTGTGTGTGTGTGTGTGTGTGTGTGTGTGACGGGGGTTAAACTGGGAGGCGTCAGGGACTGTGGTGAGAGGAAACTAACTTCATCAGAACCAAATATGCACCTGGTTTACAGACGCAAAAGACGGTGTTGAATTAGAACCTCACGTTTTTGGGAGGCGGATGTCTTTGTTCTCTTCCGGAGGCCCCATGGGCCCCATGGACCTGAGCTCCACACGAACCAATTCACATTATTTGTACGCCAGAGGCACAAAACCTTTCATCACGAAAACACGCCAGGTGACGAAACCTGCGTTGGGTCGTCCGTGGTCGGACCCCAGTCAGGACCGTTGGGTCTCACCCGACCCTGGATCCGTCAGAGGTCCTCTAGCGTCCTCTGAACGCCGTCTTGACAGGGGATTTGGACGCTTGTCGTGTCGCTGCATCCGTGTCCATCGAGACATCTTGACAACACACACGGCTGTTTCTCCAGGGAGCTTGGGGAAATCAGGTCTGGGATGGTGGGTACAGAGGCCAGGAGACACGCGAGCTCGAGGGGCTGGGGCCTGAGGCCCGGGGCCCGGGGGCCAGGGGCTGGGGGCTTGGGGCTGGCCCAATATCGTATTTTTTGTGGACTGAGGTGGACGTTTTCTCCCTTCTTTTTGCCTTGATGCCCAATGTTCAGTCATGCTTGGCGTTCTGACGTCGGACCTTCCCCAGCGTTGAGGGTCAGTAGGGAGGGGTTCACAGCCCAGGTCCAACTGGAGTCACCGCCGACTTCATGCATTGCACACCGCATCCTCCTCCAGGACCCGACGTCACTGAACCATCCTGAGGCGAGGTTCACACTGCGCGCGTCGTTCGTCGCTTCCGTGAGAAGGTCAATGTACGCTGTGTTTCCGGTACACCCACGCAAAGGAAGGTCCGGCCCCAGGTTTGGGTCCCTTTGCAAGGGACTACTGCTGGAACCAGGAGCGTTTACAGGCAGTAATGTGTGGCTCATGCAATATGGCGTGCGACGCAACTCTTTGGAGGACGCATCACACAACCAGTTGGACAATTCTCGCGACGTTGACGTCAAAAGGGACGCACGACGGACGCCTTTCAGTGAGGACCTTTGGTTGCAACACGTGTGACGCCTCTGTGTCACGAGCAACGTGGCATTTCACCCTGGAAAATCTGTGCTGAATTTACTATCCTCTGCAGTGGTCACTTGTCCTTATTTCTATATTGTTTTTCTGCAGTGACAGATTTGTTGTGTGAACGAAATACTCTTTTTGAAAGGAAGTTAATGTCTGAGAAAGAGAATGCCATTTTCAAAATTTCCAAAAGAGTGAAACTGATTTCCAGCCTGTTATGCCACGTCGCACATGGCACGGGGCATCGCATGTGTTGCAACATTAGGTCCCTAGTATGCGACCCAGTGCCCGCTGACTTGCACGCAACGCAACACAAGTTTCCAGTGCGCCCATTGCGCCTTGCACAGCGACGCGTGACGCTTGTCTCACGCAGCGTGCACCCAGCCTGAGCCTGTGGATGAGACACGTGGTTGTAAATTTAGATCAGGAAGCTGGCAGGACAGCAGATTGGGAGAACGGGACGTCCCTCCATTACAGATGCACCGGCCTCAGTCGCGAATTAGTCGTCGCTCGCGCAGACCCGTTTCACGCTAGGGACGTCACATGATGTCTTCATCTGCAGGTGTGTTCTTTGGTGGGCGCTGCCTTTTCGTGCCTGGGTACCGTGTTCGTGTTAGTTTCTGCGTCTCTGTTCAAGTCAATGGGTGCTGCGTCTCTGTACAAGTCAATGGGTGGTGCTTCCCTGTGCAAGCTAACAGGTGGTGCATCCCTGCACAAGTCAATGGATGCTGCGTCTCTGCACAAGTCAATGGGAGCTGCATCCCTGTACAAGTCAATGGGTGCTGCATCCCTGCACAAGTCAATGGGTGCTGCATCCCTGCACAAGTCAATGGGTGCTGCATCCCTGCACAAGTCAACGGGTGCTGTTTCTCTGTACAAGTCAATGGGTGCTGTGTCCTGGTGGAAGTCAATGGGTGCAGATGCAGTGTCTTCGTGCACGTCAATGGGTGTTGTATCAATGAGTGGTGCGTCCCTGCACTTGAAAATTTAACGTGCTGAAATGTTCAATGGATGCTGTATCCCAGAACAAGAAGTTGGAACTTGCAGCGCCGTGCTCACAGCGTGCATGAGGCACGTTGCAAACAGCACCATCTTCAGACGCAGATTCCTGTGCGATTGAGATCACGGGGACTCCATCTTCAAAACACAATCAACATGTTGCTCAAGAATTTTTGCAGGCATTGCGCTGCGATGTCCCTGGATGCGCTGAAGCTTGCGCCCCCGTCCTTGCGTGGCGTGGACGGCGCTGCGGTGTCAGTCTCGACCCACTCTGTATGCGACCTGTTGCTGGACTCCTGCAGGTCCCGATTACGTAACAACCAGCCGGGGATGTAACGGGATATGTTGGACACGAGCTGGATGCGTGACGCGTTGCGTCCCTGCGCACGCTCACAGATTCGCCCTGGGGATGCAGCGCGCGTGTGTTTCTTCCGGTGCAAACACAGGAACTGCTATTGAAGGACAGAATCGACAGGCAGCGCACAACACGTGTTCAGTACAAATGGGCCACATGCACTCTTCCATTGGGGAGGCTCAAAACGCATGACGTGAGGCCTCGTTCTCACAGACTGCGTGTTGCGTGAGGAACTTGACCTGCAATGTTGTGGATGTGTTCACACAGACTGCAAGGTTGCAACCATGTTTGCAACACTTAACACCAGCATGGGTTTGATATCTATTTGCTTACGTCATTCACACAGAATGTGCATTGTGCAGTCTGTCTGAACGAGGCCTAAAACCAACGTGAGCCCGACCCACTGGCTGGTGCATCTCTGACGCACGCAGCGTGACCCAGCCGTGAGCAGTGAGGATTCCGCGCGGGGCGTCGGGACTTTCCGTCGGGTGGAGGTGACACGACCCGTCCGCACTGCCCGGTCGCCAGGAGACGTGCGTGACGTGTGTTGTGTGCGACATGTACAATGTGTGTGATGTGTGTGATGTGTGTGACACGCGTGATGTGTGTGATATGTGTGACATGTGTGATGTGTGTGACATGTGCGATGTGTGTGTTGTGTGCGATGTGTGTGGTGTGTGCGATGTGTGTGTGATGTGTGTGATTTGTGTGATGTGTGTAATGTGTGCGTTGTGTGTGCGATGTGTGTGATTTGTGTGATGTGTGTAATGTGTGCATTGTGTGTGCTGTGTGCGACATGTGTGATGTGTGTAACGTGTGTGACATGTGCGATGTGTGTGATGTGTGCGATGTGTGTTATGTGTGTGATGTGTGTGACGTGCGTGACATGTGTGATGTGTGTGATGTGCGTGATGTGTGTGATGTGTGTGATGTGTGTGACATGTGTGATGTGTGTGATGTGTGTGCTGTGTGTGTTGTGTGCGACATGTTTGATGTGTGATGTGTGTGATGTGTGTGACATGTGTGATGTGTGCGATGTGTGATGTGTGTGATGTGTGTGACTTGTGTGACTTGTGTGAGCGGCTGCAGTGAATGGAGCCGAGTGTCCACAAGGGCGGATCCAGAGGAGCCCGATGTCCGACCCGTGAGATCCAGGTTCACACTGGCTGCGCCTTCTGGTTGCGTGATCATCCGAGTCTGGGTGCTGCGTCACCGCCTGGGACACAGCGCCTGTGGGCGTGTTCGCTTTGCTATTCTCAGCACACAAGGGGCAATAAGGGTTTTCACATAGGCTGGGCGGCGTCAGACTTTTTGACCCGCGCGTCAAAATTTTGATGCGCGGGTGTCAAAGTCAACATGACGCCCAATGGAGAGTGTCAAATTATCGGTCCAGACCGATCACAAATTTTTGACGCGGGTGTCAATTTTTTATCGCTGCGTCACCCTTCCCTTATTCCCGATCAAGGCCGGGTTCACACGAGACGCGTCAGCAGTTTCGTCACTGCACGAGTCTGGGTGCTGCGTTCGTCACGTTGCGTCCTGTGCTTCTCCATGAGTGCGTCCAAAGTTACAACGCAAAGCCCAAGCACGTCCCAGAGCGGACACGGAACGTCTCACGGTGCTCGATTTCAACGCCTCGAGTTGCACCGACAGTCGCAAAACGCTTGGTGCACGACGCGTGAAGCTGATTCACACAGACGTGGCTTTGGCGACCAGATCCACAGATTCTCACGGTCTTCTTGCAGTCTTCAGCTGATCCACACTGGGTGCGACCCGCGACGCGGTCTGAGTGCGACTCAATGAGCGCTGCGTGAATCTTCGCAGCACGAGGTACCAGAGCCTCTTCTTCAGGCTGCGTTCACACCACCACGGACGGGCCAGCAGCACGGCTTGTTCCTGGAAGGCGCGACTTTAATTTTTGACAACAGACACACAAGAAAAAAATACTGCTGTTCTGTGTTTTTGCCGTACGAGGACCGACAAAGAAATGTTTGCTTGCAAGTTTTGGGATGTTTCTTATTTTGGTCACCGGGGTTTGTCACGCCCCCCCACCGTGCCCCGATCCTACACAGGCCAGAGACCAGTCGTGCTTCCAACGTGATGGCAGATCCACTGACAGGCACAATGATACAGGACCCGCTTGAAGCAAAACGTGGAGACACCGTGAGACGCTTCCAGCGCAAACGGCGCGTTGCGCGACGCGACGCGACACACGGCGCATGCGCTGTAAAACAGGCCCCTGGATTCCTCCTCCCTTTGTTTTCTCGAGTCGAAACAAGTCTATTGCATTTCCCACGGCAAACCTCCCCCCATCAGGGAGTTGATGAAACGCTCCCTGGCTGATTATCCCCAACAATACGTACGCGCTAAGGCCCGCTCCACACTGGGTGCGTCACGGGCTGCGTTCGTGGTGTGCAGAGTCGACCCGGCTCCCACTGACGTATGAAGGTGTGCAGCACCATCTGCATGGATTTGTTCAGAGGACACAACACCCGTGAAACAGGACCTGTTGACTTGAGCAGAGATACAAAATGAATGACTCAGATATCCACTGCTGTGTGGGCTTTTGGCACACCAGATGCAGCAGCCATTGACCAGTTTTCACCCAGGGTTGACGTCAGCGTCAAAAGGGGCGCGTCAGCGTCGATTGCTTGACGCCAGTGTGTGATGCAATTCATTCCTTACGTCGAGTGTCAAAACCAATGGGAAAACTCTTGAGAGAAATACAGCAGTTCACGTGACACCGGCGGTGTCAAGAATTTTGACACAGCATCAAATTTTCTTGACACCAGCATCAAAGAGGAGAAACTCTCAATGTGAAAAAAATTGACAGCAGGAGCTAAAGAAAAATTTATGCGGCGTCAAAAGCGTTGGCGCCCGGATGTCGAAGGAAAACCGCTGTTGACATGGCGACGCGACGCCCGCGGGACGCACCACGTGACGCACCACGTGACGCACCACGTGACGTGACGCACCACGTGACGCACCCAATAGAAAGCAGGCCTGAGGAAGCTGATTAAGCGAAACAAAAGGAATTGAATTGGCGGAGGAACGAGAGCGATTGGCTCGGTCCTCCTGGGCATCTGCGATCGTGTGTACACACAAGGAGGACTGGGGCCTGTTCCGCACTGGATGCGTCGTTCTCGTGGTGTCTGTAGACGTTGCATCGTGGGCAGCGTGGTGAAGGCCAATGCAGCGAACCTTGAATTGCGCAAGCAAAACAGTGGTCATTCACTTGCGGTGTCATTGGGTGAGGTGCCCACTCGCCTGTGATTTGCACAGGGATTCGGTGCCCACAGACTTGTGCAGGGAAGTAAACACCCATTTCCATGGATGATACCCACGCATTTGTGCAGGAACTCTGTACCCGTTGCACCTACTTTTCAGTAAGAGGTAACACCCCCCACACTGCCTTGTAACTCGAGTGGAGAAGGTGCCCATTGACTTGTGTGAGAACACAACCCAAGTACTTGCAGGTTTGTGCACGTACATGCACAAGGACTCCAGATTGACACACGTGGGAACTTACCACCCACTGGCTCCTGTTGGGAAGCAGTCTCTGGTGCGTATCGCATGATTCGTCCAGTGTGAACCAGGCCTCAGAAAGAGAACTGAGAGGAGAGGAGTGGGGACTGGAGGCGGTGGATTGGTCTGGCAGTTGTGTCTGCGCGTGTTCAGCCTCTCCGAGCCTTGTGGTCGAGACGCGGGGACAGAGATAGGATTTCATGTTCGTGCTGCACTCGGGGCGGGCTCACACTGGAGAGGATGACATGTCGCGCGGGAGGAGACAGGGAGACAGGCTTGGAGTGGTCACTGTGTGCCTGCAGGTGTCTAGATGGGTGGGTGAGTGGGTGGATGACTCTGTGTGTGTGTGTGTGTGTGTGTGTGTGTGTGTGCAGTGGTGTGTGTGTGTGTGTGTGAAGTGTGCGGTCAGGGCGCAAGTGCCTCCCTGTTCTGGGGCGTATTCGATTGACTCAAACCTGAGAGCAAATTTGCGGTTGGTGTGCAACCAATCGAAGAGATTTGACCACCCCAACACAAAGTTTCCACCGCAAACAAGGGCTCACTTTTGATGGTTCATTCAGTTTCGGGTGGGTGCGGTCCAATCGAATACGCCCCTGGTGATAGACTTGTTTACACAGCGTCAAGAGACTCATGCAGAGACGTAGCCCTGGCGCAGCGCATGACGCGTCCTGTGTGAACCGGGGTCGGCTACTTCCAGTCTGCGGTCTGAACTCCGTGGAGCCTGAGAGTCCGAACAGAATCGCACGTTCGGTGTGACGGCGGCTGGCGAAATCCTATGCAGTGTCGAGTGACAGCATCGCGCACGAAATCTGAAAAAGAGGCATGACGGTCTTGTATTCGCACAAAGGCTCGAGAAAGACACGACAGAAGAGTGAGACATCAAGCAAATGTGATCTGTCAAAGAACAAAGACGATTTCCAACAACAAACGCTTCTGGTGGATCAAAACGAGTGTGTGATGAACGGATCTGGGGCTGGGGCGGGGGCTGGGGGCTGGGGCTGGGGGTGGGCGAGCGGACGGGCGGGGGCTCGGGCTGGGGTGGGGAGGGGGGGGGGGGGGTGG
>JAAUXT010056242.1_pt1 | contig 10300 bp, 9 predicted proteins | sample 7278171 | NCBI WGS metagenome assembly JAAUXT01 (sample SAMN14350112, study PRJNA611818) | marine sediment metagenome | isolation source: surface marine sediment (1.8m) | place: French Polynesia: Moorea | collected 2018-08 | reverse complement strand
GGGGCACTTGGCCTCTGGACCAATCAGAGGGCTGGATTTTGAATTCTAGACCAATCAGAGGCCTTCCCGCCCTCATTATCTCTGCCCCATAGTGGGGGGCTCTTCTCTCTTACCTCGCAAAATTTACCTCGCACAAAAGCGCGTATTTCGCGCAGCCTGGAGCTCTGCTCGTCGAGGTGGCGCGAACGAGGCTCGGTACCTCCGGCCGCGTGATAAGCATCACTTCACTTGACTGGCAAATACAATCAACACTGCCGAGTTGTTATCAAACAAACACCACCTTCCTTCCAACTCCTGAAAAATATCAACGTGTGAAACAAGCATGGCGAAGCACTAATCCCTGGCATAGTCCCTGTACTTTTCTTCAGGTTTTTTTTCAGAAAACTCTTTCAGACTGTGACTCCCGATTCCCTCCCATGGGGTCTAAACCCTTAGTTGGTGGTAGAATCTCAGTTTGAGACCGAACCAAACAGTTCCCTTTATTCTTTCAAAAACCTTGGCCTGTATCTTGTGAACCTCAGTTCTGCTTGCAAATCAAGTATTCTCGGGTGAGAATCAAGCAACCCACTGATTAAGCCTGGTGCCGAAATGTTTAGAATCTAATCAGACTTTGTCAGTCTCTGAAACATGTTCCAGCCTGATACTGGTTTCCGTGTACATTGCACGAGTTGAATTTTCCGCGTCAGACCATACGTGCTTTGCAACACGAATTCTTTCTTTCAGTTGACAGATCTGAGTGGAGAATTCTTTGGTTGTTTTGCAATGATTTCCGTGTCTGGCCTGCTGCCTTCATGTGCTGTTTGCTGTGAGCATTTCTTGGCGTGGTTTTCTCTATGCGTGGTACTTGCAGGGTACGTGAAGTTCATGCACCGCCCGGAGAACCAGGTCATCTGCCTCCACTGCCCAGAGTTCGATGTTGACAAAGCGCGTGAGTGTCTCAGTCTTCGGCTCATAGAATCAGGAGTTCGAGAAATACAGAGAACCCAGAACCATCAACGACTCAGAGCAACCATTCTGACCCGATGTCTGAATTCCTCATCGCAGTTGTTCGGCTGAAATTTGAACAGAGTGAAGCAGTGTGTCCAAACACAAACATATTTGCACAAATCTTGCGCACTTGACTTTCAGAGAAGGAGATGGCGAAAGGGGGCGGAGCGATGAAGACTGGGCTCGAGCGTCAGTACTCACAGATCACCGAGCTTGAACAGAAGTACCAACAGAGACTCTCCAAGAACGGGGTGGGTGACCTTGACATGACGTGAAAATCTTGTTGGTGTTCTGATTCTCTTTGCTGAATGCAGACAGCTGTGGAACTGAGGAAAGGAGGCTCAGGGGACTCTCCAACAAGTGCGCAGGGCCCCTGATAGACTTTCCATGTCTTTTTAGTGTTTGCAAAACCAACATTCACCAACAACTGCGCTTGCGGCGAACCACAAGTAACAAACCTCTAAAATACCGTCAACGCCTGAATTACGTTCTGGCACAAAACTCACTCGTTATTTACATTGTCACAACGAAGGTAAACGTTGTTGTTATCCAACGTTCAGATCCACGGACGTGTGTTGTCGGTGCCGTCCAAAAACCCGGGCAACACGCTGATCGAGACCGCCAAGGAGGAGAAGGTGTTCGCCATCGTGATGGGCACGCGCGGCCTGTCCAAGATCAAGAAGGCTCTGATGGGCAGCACGAGCGACCACGTGCTCCAGCACTGCGATATTCCCGTCATTGTGGTCAGGAAAAAGGAGTGAGTGTTGACCGAAAGAGAGGAGAGGCAGTCAGCCTCCAGCGACAATCACCTCAGTCTGAGAAAACAAGAAATGGTAACATTTTATAAATTTGATATCAAATGGCTCTGTCAGTCACTTTGGGGCGCATTGCTGAAAACTATAAAACCTAAAAAGAACAATGTTTTGTCAGGTTTCACATTTATTTTGTTTGCAAGATTAGATCTATTCCTTCACTGAAATCGCATTGAATGTGCAGAAACAGCTGTGTTCTGGCGCATAGTATCCTGGAGCACAGAGTCCATCTGCTAACCTCAGTCTGAAGTGATTTTCGGTTGGGATTTGTGAGGTTCAGCTGCGTCAAACCCCAAGTTTGGCGAAAAGCGCTCAAACTCGAAATGGATCTTTTCAAACTTTTGGGAGACAGACGACACAAAATTGTCCAAATGCTCCAACTCGGAAGCAAAATTTCAGGTAAAAATGGAAGCAATGCGAACGTGTGGTGTTGGTTAGTTCAGCATTGCGGAGGTTTCTTCTCAGGTTCAAGTGAACGTGCGACTCAATGTCATCAACATTGTATATTCATTGAAATTACATGGGATTTCACCTCATTGTCACTGCACAAGGCTGTCATGATCTGCTCGCAAACACAGGGAGTCATTGGCATTGTCCTTCAAAAAACTGCTCGAACATTAACATGATCTGGTCCAAGGCTTCAGCCCTTCATCCACCGCGTTCACCTCAACCTGACCTGTGGCCCGGTCAGCGCTCGGAATCTGAGTGAAGCACTGCAGCGGAGAATGTGTCAAAAACACGTGCAAATGCGAACAGTTTACTGAACTTGCAGAAACATGCGTACACGAGTCCTTGTTGTTTGATTCTGTCGGTTGAAGTTTCTGTCTGAAGTGTCCGTCATTTTCTTGAATTTTTGGTTGAAAAATGGAGTCTCCCTCGTGACTGCCTCACAGGGCTCTTTGTTGTTGGCCGTGTGAGTCCAACTTCCTCGAATGTTGCAGAAATCGAACAGCAATTGTATACTTCATGCGCGTATTGTAGCATTTGGTTTGTCACGTTTGGATCAATAAATTTATTGTTAGGTTTCGCTCTGTTGACATGCAAAATCTTACGATTGTGCTGTGTTCAGAATGCAAGTCGACACCTGGAGGTTTCCCAGCTCGTTCAACCCAAGATCTTTGGTTTGTGCCAGGACTTCGCCAGAGTTTCGGTTGTTCTGTGTTCTGCAGACAGCTTCAGTTGTGGTGTGTTCATCTTCTCCAGCAAGTCCGACCTTTCGCCAGAAAAGCGTGGGCAGCAGATGCAAATGAACCAAGAGAAACTACAATCCCACGGACCAGAGACGCATATTCAAAGTATCACAACACATCAGTTCAGTCGCTTGTTGACTGCACGCAAGTTTGGAGCTGGTTTCACTGAGCCCATCTCTACTTGTAGTCGAGTCGTCTTCGATGAAACTACAATTCAACGCTTGAACCAAATGATAACGACTGAAAGAAAACCAAACGGGCATCATGGGCAGATTCTATTTCGAGACAGACAGGACAGTGGCAGTTCACACGAGTGACGCGATTACCCGATTCCAACCCTCTCAGACGTCATCAAAGAAAACTCGATCCGGCCGTCTTTCCGTCGGCGCAGGAAGGAAGGCGCTCACGAAGCGGCTCGGGCGCTGTGAAAACACGCGGGAAGGTCTCCCCGCGCAGCGGTCGCAGTCTCAGTCCCAACCCTTCGGTGTTCACCAACTTTGAAGCGTTGTGCACGTGCACAAGGACATCCTGGCAGCAGCCAATCCCACAAACCATTGACCCGACCTGCCGTCACTTCAGCTCCGAAGAAAGTTATCATCGGGCGTGGAAGACTGAACAAATGGAACGGTTGCACTTTTCACAGGACCTTCATTCAGAGATGTAATAATTACCACGACGGATCTTCTTACACGAGCACCTCCCTGTTTGAGGATACCGGGCGACAGAGAAGCTTTCTCATGCATGGCGAATTCCTCTTCTCCTATGACGTCAGCGGACAACGCTTTCTCTGTAGAACTTTTTGCACAACATAGCACAAATGATACAGAGAAGTGAATTTCCTGAGATGCATTGATTGCCACAGTTTTCGAGTGAATCGTCACACAAACTCGTCTGCGTTTTCCTGGCTAAAAATCACACTGGAGACAAATTGGTTGGGGTCTGCAGACGCGTCCTGCCGCGAAGTCACTGTGCAGGAGCCTGTCTGGAGACCAGTGACAGACCAAGGGAAACTGGGCATGATCGGCTCGACTTGAATCTTGCCAAAGGAAAGGCACCCGACACTGGAGCCACCAACTGGAAGTCAAGTGTGGTTTGAAGACGCTGGATTTGCTCATATCATTCTCCGTGGCCCGACGGACGGAGCAGAACTTTGTGGAATGCAGTGCCTTTGCGAACAGTGGAGAAAATGATTGAGTTTACGAAATGTTTTTGTGGCGCAGAGTACAGAAATTTATCTGTCGAGCAGCAGGTACAGACACGAACTAGAGTTGTTTGGACTCATCCCTGAAACAGGAACTGAGCAATACTAAATTCCATGTCGGACTCCAGCAGACTGCAGCCTGAGGGAATCTCCGCTATCTCGTACTTCATCCCGAACAGGGAACTCCCCGGGAGACAGGCTGGTGCACCTCGATAAAATGGGCCGACGGAAGAAGAAAAGCTTTGTTACACGCAAATACATCCTTTGGTTGTCATCGCATGAAATACTTTGTTTTCAGACTGATAAGAAGTCCGAATCTCCACTGTGAGCAAATTGCATGCTTGCTTCCGAAGTTTCTTCGAAGTTTTGTGCCGTTCGTTTTCCAAGCTAGGGTGCTGCTTCGGCACAATTGAACGCGGGGGGATGGAAGCCCGATGGGCAACAGACGCTTTCAGCCAGAGTAAAATTTCCAGCGTGACGAGTCTCACAACCCGCAACGTGAGTCGTGGACGACAGTGGGGCTGAGTAACCAGTCCCAAACGGAGCAGGAGGGAACGGGGACTTCGTCTTCACAAAATATGACGCGTGTTGAAAGTGAACCAATTTTGTGCCTGTGGCTGTGCCAAATCAAGGGGGCGGAATTTCGGAGGTTTCGGAAGCCCCTTCGAATCCGCCCAAAAACGTCATGGAGGCAAAAGCGCCCCATGAAAAATAACAAAAGGCGCAGTCAACAGGGAAAACTCATTCAACTCTGTCCAAGGGCACATGAACATTCAGTTTGACCAGGCACAACCAAAACTGCTCCAGGCACACGAGCTGCCCAAAAAACTTCCACAAATTCCTCCAGCTTTGTCAACAAAATGAAGAAGGGGCAATTCGACCGCAAACAAATGAGCAGAAAACTTTTCAGAGAACATCTGTGCGCCGCATGTGAGCATGGATTGGCCATCTTGGAGTGGATTGGATTTTGAAGGACGAAGATCAAAGGGAGGCGGGCAAAGAATCCTATCGATCGTGCACAGTGCAAACTTGAAATTTTCAGTGCGCACGTGGTCGTGAAAAGACGTGCGTTGGTTGTGCAGACTGACGGCAGAAACGCTCCTCAACTTTGCTGCGACTTGTCAACAGCCCATTGAACTTGAAGTGTTGAATCGGAAGTGTTGAACCTGGCTGAACCTGAAAAGACAATTTCATTTTGCCTGAATACTTTGACAAACAGCAGTTCTGTTTGTTGCTTTCGAAACAGACCAAGTTCTGGGGTTCTGACGAGTGCCAAGGAAGTTGAAAACAGATCTTGAAACCCTCGCCCACATGTCTGCTTTGCGAGAATTATATAATTCTTGAGAATCATGGAAATTTTTGATAGATCTGACGTCATCTTCGGCCCTTTGATTTCCTACAACGTCTGCGAACCTATGAATCTTTTTATTGAAGGCCGCGGAACATATGTTATATTGACATTTGCAGAGTAACATGTCGCAAAAATGATTGATTCAATTCCTGCAGTACGAGGCACAACCCCTTTGATGTCATCACCTCGCTTCTCGACAGGCCTTTATTTCAATTCTCTGTGCAGAGGCCGGACGAGGAGGTTTGACAATCACCTTCACGGCTGGCGTGTTTTTCGACATTGTTCCACGAAAGAAGGGATGAATATGATTGTGGCAATGAAATTGACTCTCAAAATTTTGAGAAAATATCACACCAACTTGTCGATCACTCCGAGTTTGCGTTGCATCTCTGTCTTGAGTTGAGCAGCACTGAAACTTACGTGGCCTCCGGTGCCGCAATTGCGAGAGCAGCGACGGTCCTCGTGCAGATTGCAGAGTCACACACACCAGTGCCGTAACTCCTGGTTCCCCCAGTTTCACCTCTGAGCATTTCCCGCTGACTGGTCCGATTTCTGTTCGAGGCGGTGTGTCGTCAGTGCGGCAATCTGACTCCCTCGAGTCAGGAGGAAGACTTGAGTACGGATACCGACCAAATAAAGACGAATGCGCATCTAATAGAGAAGGAGTAGATGGCCAAAATCCTGGTTCGCACTGTCAAAACACGAGCGCAAAACGAGGCCAAGAGACGTTGAAGACACCAGCGTTTGTTCCGGGTGCCGCACGTGGTTCGTGCATTTTGTGCGTCTCTGCACGTTTCCGCACGTGTACGGTCCGCATCGTGAACTCTGCTTCGGCTCTGACCATTTTTCGTGGCGCATTAGTTTGGAAAAGAGAAGCCCTCCACAAGATTCGTCACAGACGAGATTCTGTGTGCTTTTCTCTGGTCAACTGATCGGCTGAACGACGGAACTACGCCACGAAAACGAGCGCGTTTCCTCTGGTGTTTCAGTTTTGACGGTGTACATGTGGAACCCTTGGTCGACGGCGCTGTGTATGTTCCGTCCACTGAGTACCATCATTCACATCCGGGGAAGAAAACTGTAGCGGAAGCTTGGGAAGTAGGAAAGTTCATGTGTGCACCCTTGATGCACCCTTGGAGTTTGGACAAACGCGGCCAAGGATCACGCGATGCAGAATACACAGGGACCACGTGCGCAATTCCAAACAGAAACTGTGATTCGACAAAGCCATGCAGGAGGAAGCAAATGGCAGCAAGCGTGTTGATGTGGGGTTGTCGGACAAAGAGCGACACGACCTTGTCCTTGGGACTGACACAATAGGAATTGTCTGCGCCGTCCCGATCTGACACAAGTCTAACCTCGGCTCACGAGCCGAGAACAGCTGGATCGCACCACCGTTGATCGCTGCGCGGTTCTGACAGCGCCCGAGTCCTGCCGCGGCGGTCCGATTGAGTTACGGGGCTGGGTGTATTGACCGCCTGGTGTCGGTCTGGCCCGGCTGACCCGCAGACTGACCCTCGGTCCCGCGCGGAGTCGAGTAATCTCCCGTCCAGTCAGCCTCACACGGCCATGTCGACAATCGTCTGGGATGAGAACCAAACGCGAAAACAGATTTTTTTCGTGTTTTTAGAACTGCAGGGGTGGACGTCTCATCGCAGTGCCGTTTGTTCAGAAACCTTGAAACATGTTCATTGCATCCAGACTGGGCCGGACCGAAGGGGTTGACAGGGCCTGCGGAAGGACAGCGGAGTGCGTGGAGGCAGAACACACGCGCAGGAGCAGTGGTGTTCAGTGCTGCATGTCTGCTGCAGCTGTGACACCGAACTCTTGCAGCCTCCCGAACCACGAGAAGCAGTTTCTGCATCCAATTCCAAATCTTCCACAGACCAGGAAACGCATTTTTATGCAACTGTTGTGTGAGGGACAAATCAAAAGATCCACTGCACGAAACACAGAAGAAACAAAACTCTGAAACCCTCGCAAACTTCACTTGTAGTGACAAGGACCAGATTTCTCATTGTGTCCTCACAAAGAGACTGATATTTTTCTGCACCTGCGTTGTACTTAACCAGCAACAACGGGAAAGAATTCCGGTCTGCACGGAGATTGGTGGTTTGTTCCCTGAAATGAGGTCCGACCGCATAGATCTGACCCCCACGTACCAGAGGTCCGCTGGACCTTCAGACAGCTTGATTCTGGGCTCAGACCATGTTCGGCCAAACAAGGACCCAGTCAGTGGGAAATCCCCCAACAAATTACGCACCTCAGACCGAAAGCAAAGTTCTGATTCAGTTGATGTGGAGTGCCTATTTTTGTTCGAGACGCAGGAAGTGGCACGCCAATTGTGCGATGTCCCTTCAGGGCGGAGCACCTGGTGGTGGTGTGCGTTTGGCAAGGTGGGCCTGTTGTCCCACCAACCCCCTCCCCTTTACCCCTACCCCTTTTCGTCAAAGGCCCCCACACCTACCCCCCTGCCCAAGCCTCCCCCACATTTTGTAGTTCTCCCCTTTTTCTTTCTTTCTCTCTTTCCCCCTTTCTTTCTTTCTTTCTTTCTCTGACAATGAGATTAAATGTGCGACATCACACCCGCAGATCGCAGATGCCTTCAGCACTGCTTCTTGTTCGAGCTTCGGTCGAAACCGAGTTTTGGTTTTGGCACAAGCCTGAACGTGAAAGATCTTTGCAAGAACCTTCCGAAGGGATAATATGCACTGCGGAGCTTTCCGCGCTTCTGCTGTGTTATGAAGCAAGAATGGATTTTAAAGCAATTTGGGATGCGACTCTGTCAGGCCAGTGGAGTTCAGTGCCCGAGGCAAATTGTGAAAACCTCCAACCAAGGTCAGTGTTCACTGTCAGAACGTCCCACGCTTGAGCGCTCCAACTGTCAAATATCTCTTCTGGGGTCACACCCTCCGACTCCGGCGTAACTGATTTGAAACCTCTCCGCAGAAGATCTATTTTCGAGAGCCACGCAGGAAGGCAGCACCTTGACGGTTTATTTTTATTGAAAGACCTTCTATATCTTCCACCTCTTGCTGGAGTGTAAGGCTCTGAAAATCGTGTGTTGAGAGTGTCATGATAAAACATCAAACTCCAACAGCTGGCCAAGCAGCCTCCAGAAGATTCGATAAAATCCCAACCGTTAAAAGGCCGCAACACTCTGTCTCTTAGTTGTCTTATTTCAAACACTTTCCATTGAGAATGAAGTTTCTCACGAACAAAGAACTCTGTTGCCCTGCAATTACCTTGACGTGTCCTTCTTGAAGTCTGGAGGTGTTTTGGTCAGGTTCAGACACGCCATTCGGATACAACACGCAGATCTTGCTTCAAAACTCTCTCACAAACACTGGCCTTTTCTAGTGCCAATGCGGAAAATTGGAGCGTGTTCAATTTGAAAACAACTGTTTTTCAGGAACTGGTTTCAAGTGCCACTTTCCCCCGGGTGCGTCTGTTTGTACGGAGGAGAACACGCGTCGTGCGATGAAGTCCTTTCAGCTGCGTGAGCACAACCTTGGCAACTGGTGTGACTATCCTGCATTCAAATGTAAATTGTGGCTGGTTGAACCTCACTCCACGAGCACAAAGCGGAGCCTCAGTCTCGACCGACACCAATCACAATCTGTACAGCTGAAGCAGGAGGCTTTACAACCCGAGGACGCTTCTGGTCCAGTCAGCGTCCAGCCCGGGCCGAGTAACACAATTTAACCTGAGTTATTTACATCGGCGCCGACTGCCTCCGAGGCATTGAAGATGCAGCGGCACACAGAAAAACATTCTCCCTTTGTTTCTAAAGAGACACTTGGCAGAATGTTGCGATTCAGTGGAAGAGAATAATTTGCGGCCCTGATGTTGGATTCGGAGCACAAATAGCACGGCCGTGAAAACCAGAACAACGCTTCAGGTTCGACAAACACAAATAAGGTTGTTCGGCAAATGATCCAAAAAGCTCCGTCTCCACCATCGCTGTTTTCACAGTGCACTAAGAGCTTCGCTGCTTCAATGCGAGGCTTTCCTCCTCACACTTAGGTGAAGCACCCGTCTGAAAGGCTCGGATTTCTGCAATTTCGCCTGCGAAGCGCAGGTCCACACCTTTCTCTGCGAAGAAATCGAGACAGGCGCAGGAAGCGCGTGTGAACATGACCAGTCCAGTTCAGACCCACGCGTGCAGAGTTGTGTTGAAGAAGTCAAAGATGAATGACCAATCTGGAGCACGACAACACTGTGCGCTTTTTGTACTCGGGATGTTTTCTGAACTGGGACCCAAAGGCTGTGTTTTTGTCGTCGTGCCGTCATGCATTGACATCAACTGGTTGGATATTTATCTGGTGCGCGTCAGATTGGAGAAAGAAGCCAACACATGAACGAAGAAATCGCACCGCCCGATCAAACCCTGGATTCCCACAGGTCCACCCTGTGTGTCAGAATGCCACCTGGACCTCTGCCCAAGTGAAGGCTTCATTCTGCATCCCTCCTGGTCACGTGCAAAACACACTTTGAGATTTGCGGTACAGGAGCAGCTTTTCAAAAGCAAAACAAAACAAAGGGGAAAAAATATACAAAAGAAACAAGAATGCTACGCATAAAAAGCGTGTGGTCACATAAACCACTTTCAGCCAAAGTGGGTCTAACTGGGGGGGGGGGTTGGACCCACTTTGGGAAAAATGCCCAGAAATGATCAGTGATGCTCACTGACCATTTTTCCAAAAGTGGGTCTAACCATATATGGACGGACAGATGGATGGACATACAGACTGATGGT
>JAAUXT010030165.1_pt1 | contig 10300 bp, 10 predicted proteins | sample 7278171 | NCBI WGS metagenome assembly JAAUXT01 (sample SAMN14350112, study PRJNA611818) | marine sediment metagenome | isolation source: surface marine sediment (1.8m) | place: French Polynesia: Moorea | collected 2018-08 | reverse complement strand
TATTCGATTGCACCGCAAACAACCGCAAATTTGCGGTTGGTGTGGGTTGGTGTGCAAGCAATCGAACAGAAACATCCGAAACAGACCGCAAATTTCCACTGCAAACAGTGTAGGCTCACTTTTGATGGTTCAGTCAGTTTCGGGTGGGTGAAAACTCGACCCGAAATTTGCGGTGCAATCGAATACGCCCTTGGCATCAGCCCCGATGTTATGGCCCTCCAACCAAAAGAGCCACCAAGTGCTTTCAGCCACAAGCTTTTGAATCAAAAGATTGTTCGGTTCTCGAATCACACTTTATGTCTTGGCCGAAATTTTCATTTGGTTTCAGGAGGCGTGATTGGCCGAGTGTGTGTGTGTGTGTGTGTGTGTGTGTGTGTGTGTGTTTGTGTGTGCGGGCACGTGCGTGTGTTGCAGGAAGAGAAAGTGAGAGAGACAGAGATAGAGAGAGAAGACCAAGTGGAGCTATTTTTGATGCACAACTCACAATCCCAGACATTTTTCTACACAAGTCAGCGCCACCTGGAATTGGACTTTTGCCAAAATGAAACACGCAGCGAAAAAAAAGGAAAGTCAGGGGCATGTCTCAAGGTTGGTCACATCCACAGAAGATGTGCTGGCTGCAAAGCTCCTCTCGGCTCCACTCTTCCCGAACCTACATCTGGCTTTTGCTTTGCTCCAAACAATAACAAGAAACTGCTCCCGAAAAGACTTGGTGAAAGCCACATACAATAGAAAATTAATTGCAAAATTGGTGTAGTGAATACAATCCAAGATAAGATAGTAAGGATTAGCTTGGTTGTTGAATATTTCCTCTGGCAACACTGAATGGCCAACTGCCCAGTAAAGTTGCATTGGAACAGCTGACAATGTAAAACAGGCAGACACAGAGATTGTTGTCATTAATAATCTGGATTCTGTACTTTGTGATGCATTTCTACCTGTTATTGCTGATCTGGTCCTCATATGCCTGCAAACAGAAACACTTATTACAATGTTTCCAGTCACCACAATCAGAACTGGAATGGCTGTGTCAACTATTGAAGATACATACTGGAGAGCTTCAAAGTATTTCATGGTATCACATGAGACACCCAAAATAGTCCCATTTTCATTTGAGGTAGTGTGCAGGTCATAATCTTCTGTCAGGAAACTGACCCATATTAATTGAGCACATGCCAACACAACAATGACAACCGCCAACCTTTTGGGAGAAAATAATATTTTTGAATGTAAAGGCAGAACTACTGCTAAGCATCTGTCAATTGTCAGTAAGGCTACCATGTAATAACTTATAAAACCAAGAAATATACCTACAGATATTCCCAACCTGCATGTTTCAGCTGTGTAGTCATAGAAAGATATTTTCTCAAATTTGGGAAAGACAAGAGCAGGAAAATCAAAAAGCAGGTACAATAGATCAGAAACTGCCAGGATAGTGATGATTATTCTGGTTGTTGTGTGCATTTGTGTGTATTTGATTACAATAATGTTTGTTATGTTGCCAAAACAGCCAAGCAAGCAAATTAGTAGCTTGTAATAGAATGCAATTTCAGCTGCTGCAGATGCAATATTCTCTGTATAACCTGAAGAACTTTCATCTGAGATGTGCATTTCTGCTGTTGTGGCATCCATCTTTAACCACAAGAGTTTTGTGCTGGAAAGATCAAACCAAACTGTGAAGATCTGCTTCTCCACTTTCAAATCACGTGTCAAATCTAGCTTTCTCAAAAGAAAACATTTTGGAAAGAAACATCTTTGAAAAAGAGCTTGAAGAACAAAACTGCTTCAAACTGCGTAGACTTGATGCGAAAACGACAAACTTAAACCCTCAAAGCAAAAGGCCTGGGGAGCAGATGAAAGAAGCACTGCGCATGCGCAGGTTGACAGGAGCGCGGGAATCTCCACCTGGGACTCCTTTCATGGCTTCTTCTGGCAGCGCAGAACTTTTCTGCTTGAATAAGACGCAGGTGTCAATGAAAACTCAGCGGTGTTTGCAGAATGACAAAGACTAGTTTTGGTCACGTGGGTCGGTGAAGCAGCTGTCAGACCTATGGAGGGAGACTTCAGAAACCCGTCAACAACACAACAGCAGATGGGCTCAGAAAGGAGATTTTTGGAGCAGATGGTAAAAAGAGGCCACGTCCGGGAACTGTGTCTCTGACACGTACCGTGTCCACCCAAGAACGCAAAGGAGAAATTGATCACGTGAAAGAAAAGCACCCAAGAAAAGACGTGCCTTTTTGTCCTGAAATCGAGCACCAAAAAGGTTGGGGTGCCTCTATGTACAAGGGCAATTGATTTATGTTGTGTCAATGGGACCCAATACCAGGGAACCTGGGCTGTAAAGGCGCCTCTTTTACAAGGGTCCGACTTCTGTACGGGTGAATACGGTGATGAAAAGAGATGTAACAAGGTTTTCTTCACAGGGGCTGATCACTTCGGAGAGGTTTGTGTTTTTTGTGCACACCCCTACAATACTCTGCAGGGTGCTTCATCGGTGGTCCATTGGTGAAAAGGGCCTGCTCGATTTTTGAAGCAAAGTGAATTTTATTTCAGATCAGAAAGATTAAATGCAAGAACAAAACAATATTTGCAACACTGCCTTCAAAACATGTACCAAGTTATGTGTTCAACAAAGTTTTCAATGGTGTCACACTTCTGTTCAAAAGAACCCTGCCTGTCTTGGTCACTGCTGTTGGCACCTTTCTGCTGGTGATCTTTCTCCCAAGAAGGAAACACACCAGAAGAACCATCCTGACTGAGGGAGCATCACACACCACACCAAATGGGGCAAATTTGGATCATCTCACAATCTGCCTTGTTGCTGTTGCTATGTCATTCTTCATCTTCATTACCCCAGTCTCTGTGACTGGCTCAATTTACTACATTTTTCGTTTCTATGACACAACTTTCACCATTGAACTGTGCACCTTCTACAGAATCTCTGGTTTGCTCTTTCTCATTGCACTTTCCAATTCCTCTGCGGTGTTTCTGATTTACTTTTGGAAACTGCCTTCTTTCAGGGAAGCAGTGAAGTTTTTGTTCACCAACTACTGTTATAAATAAGAGACACAAGAAAAAGATTTTGTCCCTTTTGGAACTGGCCACCAATGCATCATCACCAGTCGTTGAGCTTGGCACAAGACTGATCAGATTGTGGAGCAGCATTTGGACTTGAGTACAATGTTGAAGAGACAAGCTGAGAATGCTCTGTCCTCCTCTGGGTAATTGGACCAACAGAAACAGGGCACAAAACTCTGCACTGAAAAGCCTCTTTGTGACGCTGCACACGTGCTGGACCAACCAACACCTCGCAAAAACGCCCTCTGCTGTGCTTTGTGTGTGGGCTTGTGCCCTTGTAGATCTAAGGCAAATCTCCAATTGACGCGTGCGTCAGCCCAGCCCAGCCCAGATCCTCGGTCCACCATCCCTGATCCAGAATCCTCCATCCCTGATCCAGAATCCTCCATCCCTGATCCAGAATCCTCCATCCCAGATCCAGAATTCTCCTTCCATGATCCAGAATCCTCCATCCCAGATCCAGAATCCTCTATCCCAGATCCAGAATCCTCCATCCCAGATCCAGAATCCTACATCCCTGATCCATAATTCTCTATCCCTGATCCAGAATCCTCCATCCCTGATGCTGGATCCACCAACTGCACCTGTGAATTTCGGAGTTTCGTCGCCCCGAGCGGTCAATCAGCTGATGCAGTCACCATGCCGTGAAGCAAAGGGGATCCTACGATAGCACCAACTTTGAAAAATACATTCTGATGGACCATGAGTCGGGGGCTTGGTGGGAGCTTGGGTTCCCGTCATAAACACACACAGACACACAGACGCACAAACACACACACACACACACACACACACACACACACACACACACACACTGAGGTCGGATCCAAACCCCAACTGCACATCCAGGGGGAACAGAAAATCGGACAACAGCAACAAAATTTGTGCTGTTTGTAACTTGGAACTCAGTGGCCACTGACCAGATTCTGGATCCCTCTGCACAACCCACCGGAAAAAAACTCGGAATAATGTCCTTTTTATGAGGAAAGCCAATTGGATGGTTCCATTAGCCAGCGGAGTTCTGGTCAGACATTGTGATACGCACCCGGATGCACTCAGCGCTGTTTGCACATTGACGTAAATTGGTTGTGAATGCAGTTCACGTTTCACGCACAACTTGCGTACTTTGGATGCCTGACGAAGCCCTGATGTCTTCACCGTCTCAGCGAAAGCGACGCTGTTTCCGGTTCACGTGACCGGAAGTGGTCACTTTGTGCACCTGTTCACAGTGGGACGGACCGCACGAGAGAAAACAAGGAGTGTGGGATACTAGTGACCAGATCTTGCTGACTTTATTGACATTGCTGACTGTTTGCTGGAGAATCAAAGATGACTCATGCCAGAATGACATCTGTCAATGAGACAGATCAGAGAATGGAAGGTGACAATGAAACTGCCATAACTGAAGCACTTTGTTCAAACCAGTTCCCATTTCCGAAGTACCTGGATCCTTGTGCAGGAGGAGTATTTTGTACCGAGAATTTCACAAGTCCATTTTCAGATCCATGTGATGGGAAGTTCAGAATCATTGCACAAGGAGTTTCTTCCTTTCTTATTCCTTGTGGAATAGTGATGAATTCTATCACTTTTGTTGTATTTGGCAAGATGAAAATGAATGAAGAATTCCAGTTTCTTATGAAAAGTTTGGCTGTTTATGATTCCATGACATTGTTTGGAACTGCATTTGCATTTGGACCTGAATACTTTAGGTGGATCCTGGGGTTTGGGTATGATAGAAATACAGCCTATCTGTACATTGAAAGAGCCTCATACTATGGTTTGTACAGACTGGGAGGTTCCATGTCTTTCTGGACAATTGCAGTTCTCACAGTTCAAAAGTGAGTGTTTCTGTGTGTCGAAAATGGAATGTTTGTTTTTGAAACAAAATGTAAACCTGTGACTTGACTGTGTCTGTATATATCATTTGAAGGTATAGAAGGCTGACATCTCTTCTTCCTTCAAGCAGCAAACAATCAACAAACACCAAAATTTGTGTTTTACTGCTCAACTGTGTTTTGATACTTTTGGAAATTCCTACATGGATGACATTCAAGGTGAAAAAAGTCCAGTTGTGTGGCAAATTGCAAAATGAATGATTCTATACATGTTCCTCAAGGCTGTATCTCTGTTTTTCAGGTTTTAAAAGTTTCATGTGAAGAAACAATCAGATACTTTCTGGTTCCAACGAAGTATACAGGATCTCTGTTTTTCAGAACCATTTACTTTGGCATTTCACTTCTGCTCAGGAACATCTCTCCCATTTTTATAACGTGTGTGGCAACTGGTATTTTGGTACACTTTATTCAGCAGAGAAAGAGAATTAGAAAAATTTCATTGAGTGAGGGGACAAGTACACAACAGGCTCAGCTGAGGGAAGACCAGCTGGAAGATCTTACCGTCTGTCTGATACTTCTTGCTGTATCTTTTGCAATATTTGTTTTCCCAATTTCATTTTTAAGTTTTCTACTGTATATCAACATCACAAATTGTACTATACACATTGCCTTCAGATGGGCAGTTCCCTTTGCTCTATTGAACAATTCTGTAAATTTCATAATTTATTATTGGAAACTACCACTGTTCAGAAAAAGCACAAATGCGCTTCTCAGGTGTTGTGGTGGGAAAGAACTACGGTCACCTGAAAACGAACAACACGCCCCCTAACCGTGTTTGCCATACGGCAAAAAATGTATTTTCATTTGTCAATGATGTCAGGTCAGCAAATTTGTCATGCACATTGGATCACTGATTCTCCCAGCGAGTTTTGACACGCTACTGCAGTGAATCACGCACCAGAGTCCTGGTTTGATGAACAAAGTATCGCCAATCACTGAGCGCTCAGCATAAATGTATTTTTTCACGCACTGGGACCCAAACATGCGAGCGAGTTCTTACTGGTGTTTCAGCTGATGGCAGACTGATGGAAGGATGGGCATAGATGCACATAGATTCAGAAGCGCGGACTAACACACGAACATACACACGTGCACATGCGCACACGCACGGAACACACACACACACACACACACACACACACACACACACACCTTGGCTGGTGAAGAGACTCGGATAGACCCCCAGGATAACGACTGTCTCAGCGCGTTTGTGTATTTCGTCCACTGCATCAGCGAGTTTGGAAGTGCTTCTACCTTTGCAAAGCATTGTTGAACAACATTGACCAAGAACCAGGGTTTCTCAATCAGAATTTTCAGTGAAGTTGACGCGACGGTGAAGATTCCTCTCCAAACGTCGCTGTTTGGACTCCCTGTTGAGTTGAGAACTGTGGCTCTAAGTGACGCCAAGCCCCGGTATGGTGAGCCTCAGCCTGGTGAGCCTCGGAGGGTCGAATGGTGGTTGGTGCCGAGCATCCCCACCCTGTCCTGGATCTCAGAGAGGGGACTTTTTCTCACCCTGAGAAGATTTTTGTCCGCGCCTAAATACACAATAAAAGCGTCAAAGTTGAAATCTGAGCAAAATTTTTCTCTTGCAGGAGAGTTCAACCAGGCAAATCAAAAACGCGCGCACACACAAGCACACACACGCGCACACACTTTTGTCATTCGAACAACAAAACACGAAGTAAACATTCATTGCGTTCACAAATCACGTTTTTCATCCATTCTCTTGCGGAATGGCACATTCTAACGGTCGTCTGTTCAAACAGACGAAATCAGATAGTACTTGTCTGTCAAAAAATAAATTTTGTGTTTTGTAAAGAGGCTGTCAAATTAAACATTTTAATGTTGCCACTGAAATTCAATGAGGTGTTCAACTAGAAACGTCAAACCCCATGATTCTAGAGGGACAAGACCACATCCGGCGACTTCCGGGTCGGAGGTTGGGATCCAGGGTCAGTGAAGAGTGTCCTCCAGCAAATCCAGTGTGAGGATGGAGAGCTCCCGTCAGTGGCTCAAGGCTCCGGGAGGGAGACCACCTCCGTTTAGGGTTTTCACACAGTCTGGGCGGCGTCAGAATTTTTGACGCGCGCGTCAACATTTTGATGCGTAGGCGTCAAATATAACACGACGCCCAATGGAGAGCCTCACAGAAACGGTCCAGTCTGTTCCTGGCCTTGCATCAAAATGTTGGCGCCACGGCATCTGTGTGAAAACCCCTATTGGACCCAGGATCAGACTCTCCGCAAGGGGATCCTGGATCGGGTGGGAAAACGTCCCTTCGTCGGATCTGGGGTTAGGGCGGGCAGACCACACCCATTTACCCACACCCACTGGGTCCAGGGTCAGGGTGGGGATACCACACCCACTGGGTCCAGGGTCAGGGTGAGGGGACCATATTCACTGGGTCCAGAGTCAGGGTGGGGATACCATATCCACTGGGTCCAGGGTCAGGGTGGGGAGACCATCCCTCCACTGGCGCGAGGATTGGGTGTCAATATTTATGGGGGGATGAGTGATGTGGGGGGGGGGTTGTAAGTATCCAAACTCGAGACAAACAAAACCTCCTTCAACCCACACTGGACCGACCTGGTCTGGTGCGATTCTCTTTAATTTTGGGTGGCTGTTTGGGTGGCTCTTTGGGTGGAGATTTTTTTGTTTGAAAACGGACACACGGACTCTGGCCACCACCATTCTCTGCTCTCACCCCAATTACTGTGTATTGCTGCACGAGCCGAGTATGCAGTGGCCTGCTCAAACAGACAGCGCAACCAGCTTGCTCACGGCCAGCGAGGTGTGGTCTCCAGTCGCGTCTGTCTCCTTGGTGATGTTTGTGTGCTTGTCTCAGGAAACTGGGCTGAGGCAGGGGCGTTGTGCCGGGGGGGGGGGGGGAGTCCGGCCTCAAGTTTTCAAAAAAAAATTGCACGCAAAAATGTGAAACAAACGTGAACCTGCGACACAAAAATTCAGGGTAAATTTTTTGCCTGCCAGTCAGGGGGACCCTGGAGCAAGATGTGCGGCAGACTTCTTGCTTCTTTGCGAAAAAGCCACGACCACGCCCAAGCGTGCAGGAAAATCTCCTTTTTTCAGTCAAAGCAACAAGTTTTGGATAACAAACCAGAATGATATTTTTGCTTTGATGCATTTGAGAAACACGCCTTGCCAGAACTTTCTTGTGGTCACTGGAACGTCAAACCCCCAATGTTTACTTTCTCAGCAGATCTTCACCATCAGGGGTCATACACGTTGCGGGTGCTTTCCTGGACGCGCACCCCCAACAGACAGACCACGCCCAGGAGAAAACTTTGACAGGGTGTATGTTTGTCACAGCATGGCTGCTCGAATAAGCAGCAGAAGTGTCTGTTCCTGAAGCGAATCTCTGCAAAAAGTTATCCCATTCTTCCCTCAGTCGAGGAGTCCCTCGGTGGTACCACCTGCACACAGGTGCAGCTCTAGTTTCATCTTTACAAAGCAAAGACCTATTGTTCAAATGTTTGAATGCAGCACCTGCCCTCAAATCAAATTTTTTTGAGTCTATTGGCTACTGAATGGGAGGGTGAGGCGAGGCCGCACTCTGGACGCTGCACACGACGCGCCGAGACGACGACACAACTTCCGGCGACGCCACGTTGCAGATTCTTGTTCCGGTAAGACTGGCGTCTCTGTCGGACTCAGGTTCCCCTGTTCCCCCCAAGTAAATGATTTTCCAGGCAGGCGCAAATCTTCTGAACGCTTTGCAGGTTGAAAAATTCCACGCTTGGTTTTGACCAACGTTGAGGCTGCATCACAAAAGGAGAGCCCCGGGCAGGTGGACAGAACCTCCCCCCCCCCGCCCGAGGTGGCAACCAACTGACACAAAAATCAATTGTTTTGGCAAAAAAGCTTTACAGCGTGGAGCAGAAGCCCAGGCCCCGTTTTTCTTCGTGGACAAGGTTCTCACACTGCGCAAAAATGGTTCCTGTGAAATCAAACAATGACTTTTCGAGACCTTTGGTCGAGAAAGGAGATGTGTGATTGAACAGGAACCCTGTGGTGAGAACCCATTTCTGCCACGATGCGAGCACATATGACAGGTTCTGTGATCGCAGATTTGTAGAATGGTGAATCTGGCCCTCCGGTTCGTGTGGCAGATCTGGTCCCACCAATTGGTGGCAGGTCACACCAAACTACTGCCCCTGGACGTCCCGTTGGAACCATCTGTGAGTCGTTTCCCCGGAAAAAGAATTGCAACGGATGAGAAGGGAAGGAAATGCCCAGACACCCGGAACACAAAATCACGTTTCCACACCAGTTTTCCAAAAATGCGTCCTCTGTTCAGCTGCTCAGTGTCATCGCACGCGTGACGCGTTCAGCGCTTTTCCTTGCAGGTCGCAGCAGCAGGCTGCAGGAGCCATGGCGTGGAAGGGGCACAACACCCTGCAGCTGCTGGTCGTCCTGGCAACGCTCTGTTGCCTGGCAACCGCCGAGGGTGGGTGAGACTTCTTCCACCCCTGTTCTTCAGCTTGCTGCCATGTCGTGTGAAATATTCTCGGGGGGAGGGGGTATCGTTTTTGACAACCAAGTTGAAGAACAACAGGTGGCTCCATCTGCTCCACCGGGGAACTGGTCGGGTGTGGAGCCCCTGGGGAAATAACATATGAGTCGCCTCAGGAGGGGGTGGAGACTTGAAATGACAAGTTTATGAATCCAGGGACGTTTTGGGCCTGGGTGAATGTTTTCTTGGCATGTCAAGGCACGACCTTGGGATTCCGGACACCTAGTACAAAGCACGGACCCAAAGCTGCCAGCGTCCCTCACCCAGCACGCTGCAGTCACCCATGAGGGTTCCACGCTCTCTTGGCATTGGCTAATGAGAAAGGCTCATATATTTTTGAGCAGATTTTGAGTTCTACAGCGGCAAGAAGTGCAAAGGACGCAAGCTCGCCGATGGTATCTATGATGGAGAGAACAACCAGAAGGCCTGTACAGGTGAGGACCAAGCAAAACACACACACACACACACACACGCACACCCTCACACACACACACACACACACACACACACACACACACACACAGAGGTGAGCATTGCCCAGCGTGTGCACAGGTGAGGGCCGCACAACAAGTGACGACCTTTTAGAACACTGCACAAGTGAGGACCGAACAAAAACACACGCCCAAGCACGCATTACACAACATGTGTACAGGTGAGAACCGAAAAAAATAGCTCCATGGAGCTCACGGTGATTTGAGGAAATTCTGATTTCGGTCACTCTGATTTTGCTCACTCTGATTTCACTCACTCTGATTTCAGTTACTTTTTTTATCAAAAATTCTTACTTTAT
>JAAUXT010014482.1_pt1 | contig 10300 bp, 11 predicted proteins | sample 7278171 | NCBI WGS metagenome assembly JAAUXT01 (sample SAMN14350112, study PRJNA611818) | marine sediment metagenome | isolation source: surface marine sediment (1.8m) | place: French Polynesia: Moorea | collected 2018-08 | reverse complement strand
CGTGTGTGTGCGTGTGTGTGACATGGTGTGAGTGTGCGTGTGTGTACGTGTGTGTGCGTGTGTGTGACATGGTGTGAGTGTGCGTGTGTGTACGTGTGTGTGCGTGTGTGACATGGTGTGAGTGTGTGTGTGTGTGCTTGTGTGTATGTGTGTGTGACATGGTGTGAGTGTGCGTGTGTGTACGTGTGTGTGCGTGTGTGTGACATGGTGTGAGTGTGTGTGTGTGTGCTTGTGTGTACGTGTTTGTGTATGTGTGTGTGTGTGCGTGTGTGTGTGTGCGTTGGGGGAACACCAGTCGATCAGTGATTTCGTAATCTGCGAAGTTGTCTCAGACTTGTTTTGTGAGACTATCTACAGCAGGCGTGTTGCAACTGTTCCGGCGTGTATCCTTGAGTTCTATATCCCACCGTGAGCTCAATATTGGTGTCTTTGGGTCAGACTTTCTGCCCCATCCGCACCCGCTGGCCTGTCCACTCACACTCACCACCCTCCCTCCCTCACTCCCTCCACTCTGTTCACTTTGACCCTTCCTCCTTTGACCTCAATGTGGGACGCAAGGTATGACGCGCCCAGTGAGACACAATTTGGACGTGTGAACAGAACCACCCCACCGCCTTTCCTCCCTCCCTATCTCTTGCCTGTCCTTTGTCCTCCACTTCACTCACGACCCGCCCCACTTCACAATGTCTGTCCTCCTCACCCTGCCCCGCCATTCCCTGGACCCTGTCCTCCCTCTCACCCCCATTCCCTGGACCCTGTCCTCTCCCCCATTCCCAGGACCCTGTCCTCGCCCCCATTCCCTGGACCCTGTGCCCTGTCCTCGCCCCCATTCCCTGGACCCTGTGCTCCTCACCCCCCCCCCTTCCTCACCCGTCCTACTGACCCACCGGCCGCCTCGGTCTCTCGGTCTCCGGTTCTGCACTCTGTTCTGTGGCGATGACTGAACCAAACGACTTGAACGTAACATTCCTGTTATTGAAGACACTTGTTGTGACAGACAATAAAACTCAAGAAAAAGACACTGTCAGAATTCTTGTGTGCTGGAGCGATATTCTTTTCCGTGGTTGTATCATTGGCGTGTGGGATTTCTGTATTTGCTTCAACAATTGATGTAGTGGATCCAGCCGCACACACACACACACACACACACCAGTTGGTGTGGTGAATCTGGTCCCACCAGTTGGTGTGGTGGACCTGGCCCCTCCAGATAATGTGGTGAATCTGGCCCCACCAGTTAGTGTGGTGGGTCTGGCATCACTAGTTGGTGTGGTGGATCTGGCCCCACCAGTTGTGGATCTGGCTCCACCAGTTGGGTGTGTGAATTTGGCCTCACCAGTTGGTGAGGTGGGTCTGGCCTCAGCAGTTGGTGAGGTGGGTCTGGCCTCAGCAGTTGGTGTGGTGGATCTGGCTCCACCAGTTGGTGTGGTGGGTCTGGCATCACCAGTTGGTCTGCTGAATCTGGCCCCACCAGTTGGTAGGTGAATCTGGCCACACCAGTTGGTGTGGTGAGTTCTTGATTGTTCTCACTGATGAAAGCACCTCGTATTTGTTGGGAATTTGCGTTTGGAATTCGAACGCGCTGGCGTTCGGGAGAATGTTCGACACAGGTGCTCGCCACCGTCGTGCGCTTTTGCTGCCATTTGTTCTGCAGATCAGGGGTTGGGTGGGGCCCTGCCGGCTCCTGAATCCGCCCCTGGACAAGCTGCATTGATCTGAAAAGGTGTACCGTTGGACATGGCAACAACAATGATTGTTTGCTCAGCCAAATCCTCAAAGCATCCATTTTCAACCTCTCCTTTGGTCAAACTTTTGAAGTTAAAGGACTGACTGCTGTTTGCATAAAATTTAAATTGCTGGGTTTGTAGATTTGCAGAAACACCATCATGACAGATTGACAAGTGAATCGCATGATGTCCAGCTTTACATGCAGTTGTTAGTTCAAACAAAACATTTTCTTTTCCAGCTCAAAAGGCATGTTGCCTTCAAGAATTCTTTCACCTCCAACACCATCATCACTAAAATAAGAACAAGAACAAAAGTCCTTTCTTGGAACTGCAGCAGAGTAAGGAAAGGAACCATTGGTCCTTCTGGTGAAAAGTGAGTGTTGCTGAACATAAAATGGGTCTTCACAAGATTTATGGTTGCAACCATGCACAGAAAAAACAAAGAAAGTGATTCGACACTGTTTGTTGATTTGTGGCTGAATGGTTGTTTGCAGCTGTGATGGAGAAGAAAAAGAATACTGAGAACCAGACAGAGAGTGAACTGAATGAACTTGTTTGGAATGAGAGCTGTGGAACTCAAGAGAAGCCTTCTCCATATCATGACAGACTCCCAATATTCTGCAACTCCATCTGTCTCTCTGTATGGTCCTTGCAGGTTGGATGTGATCAGCTTGCTTGTCACCTCACAAAGACTTTTTGAGCACAGTTTTTCAGGAAAACTAACATCTAAACCTGGGGATGTTTTGCTGAGGCTGCTTTGCTTTGTCAAAAGCCTGGTCCAAACACAAAGGTATGGCAGTGGGACAAGACATCCCAGCAAAAACTGTGTGTTTGATATTGTCCTCAGCTTCAAAAGCTTCAAACCAAACACCAATGCAGTGGGAAAAGGCACAACATACACTATGCAGGAGAGTGTCATCAGCAATTGCCAATTGCTGAAACAGGTGACAGTCCCATCATACCACCACAGAAGGTCATCCCCAACAAACACACATGTTACAGATATGAAAACAACACTGCAAATACCTGAATATGAGTACTTGATAATTTCTAACAGTCCATGTATAATCTTGAGTTTGAAGTTTACCAACAGATTTTCACAGTTTTTGAGCAAGCTTTTCAGACAAAGATTAGCAATGCCATAACCTGTCAAACACAGAGACCACAAGGCAAAAATTCCAAGGTAAAAGATGAAATGCATGGTCATTTTGGAGGTCATGTCAACTCCTTTCAGAAAGCAGATATCTTTTGTAAAATACATGACATCTACATTCAGCAACAAAATCAGAAAGTTTTGAATTTCTTCAAGAAACCCTGAACCAAGTGCATTAACTCCCATGTCATATGGCAGGTACATCAAAGTTGCTGCCTGAATAAAATACATCAAAACACCAAAGTACCCTTTGTCTCCTTTTGATCTTTGCACAGCAGTTCCCTTGCGACATTGCCAGAGTTTTACAGCTTTTTGAGGGACACTCAAAATGTCATCTTTCAGTGTGTACCACAACATGTATATGGCAACAACAACAATAAAAATCAGCCAATACCAGGAGTCACTGGTGCACTGGTGTTCAACAAAGCACTCATTAGACAACAGAGAAAGACTAAATCCTTTTTCACATGCCCCACACAGGACACCTGTTCTGTGCACAGAGCAGGTGTTGAAAGAACTGCATGTACCTACACAGCAATATTCCAGCACACATTGGTAAAATTGAATGTTTTGCTTTTGCATTTGACCCCAAAAGTTAGGCCTTGATTTCAACTTGACACCAGAGCAGTCACCTCCTTGAGGGCAATCCAAGCAGTCCAGTATGTGACCCTCCTCACCATGATTGTGCACCACAACATAGCTTTGATTGAAAGAATACACAATGTCATAGTTCCCATCTGTAGGCAAGTAGAATGAGGGTGGACAGGGAAAGCACACCAGTTCGTACCTTGTCAGCATGTTCTCTCCAGTTGAAGGAGACAACATGTTTCTTGTTTTGTTCAACATTTTGTACCCTTCAGGACATCTCATTGTGAACTCAAGAGAGCCAACACACATTTCAGTTGATAGCATTTCCAAGTTGATCATAACTTGATCACCATGACTTTCTGTGGAAGCAAAGATTGAAGAGTAAATTGATATGTTGGAGTGGGTGATCACAAAAACACCTGCTTTAGGGGCAAAAATGAGGTTGCTGTTGTCAAATGTGCAATTTGAGAAAACTGTAGCAGTTCCTGAACCAGACACAAATACACTTCCAGCTCCATCTTCAGCAAAATTATTTGAAAAGACACTGTTGTCCACAAACACAACCAGTTTATGAGAGCTGAAAGGAATTTCTTGGTCACTCTCCACACAGATGGCGCCTCCATATGAAGCTGCAAATGTTTTTCTGTACACAATATTGGAACCAAAAATTGTGGTGGTCACTGAGAGGTAGTTGTTGTCAGACTTGTATGGAACACTAAATTGAACATAAATGGCTGCACCTGGTCCCTTTTTTGAGTTTCTGATGAATTTTGAAAATGAAATTTTCACCCAAAACCATGATTGCAGTAAACCAGAGTATACCTTGTGAAATGAAACAGCACCCCTTGTGGAAGATGCAACAATTTCTGTCATTGTGACTGACAACACAGGTGAAGAAAAAGACAAAGCAGCTGCAGGAAAGTTTTCCCAACCCAGCATGTCATCATTGTCAATCCTGAGGTCAGCAATATGAGCATCCAGGACAAAATATGAAGTCAGAGAAAAACAGCTTTTATTCATCTGAGAGTGTTCAATCTGAAACCACAAGTTGTTGGACACCAAAACCATCACAAACCCGTCACCCATGGAATTTTGTGTTTTGATCTTGACACTACCACTGTGGGTGAGAGACAAATTGGACCCACCATCAAATTGTACAAGTGAAAATGAAAGCCAAATTTGTGTTTGTCTGCTTGACCACATTTGGGGAACATCAGTAATGGTTGTGTTGTTGAAAGCGACATTGTTGAAGTGGACATTAATGTTGAACAAATTGATTCTTGTGTCACTGAAATTCACATTTTCTATCCTTATTTGTGATGTTGAAGAGTATTGTCTGAAAGAAAATGTCAAACCCATCATCATGATACAGTGACTGGTGCACTTGATGAGGATGTTGAAAGGAGTGTGTTTCATCTTTCCCATGACAATTTTGATGGGCTTTTCCTGAGAAGACAGGTGTGTCCAGTTGCTGTGAATTTCCACAACATGTATCCGGTGCAGGTTGTTTTGAAAGAGGCTTGTCAACACATATTCCAATGTCCTGCACTTGAACTTTTCTGGACAAAAAAGGCACATTTCGTCATCACTGTCTCCAGCAACAATAACATGGGAGCTTTTTGTTCCTTGATGACCTGCAAAAGTACCACTTTCACTTGTAAATCTTGACCATTTCTCAAGGCACATATTGTCTGTTGACAAAAGACAGGCACATACCAGTACAATTGGCTTCATCTTCTCCTCCATTACAGTCAATCGTGCCATCACAGATTTTGTCAGCTGCCAGGCAAGTTTCATTCAATACACACCACATGTCTGTACCCTCACAAAAATTATCTGACTCTTCCACTGTCAGGTTACAAGAAAGGTTGTGGTGGGATCCACACAAATGAAAACCAGCACATGCCCAGGAGAGAGGAACACAGAGAGATGTTCCACATTCAACCAATCCATATTCCACACAAGCACAGCCAGCTTCATCAGACCCCTGTGGGCAATCTATTTTCCCATCACAATAATAAAACAGTGGAATACATTTGTTGGAGTCTTCACTGCATAACTGCACAAACAAAAGGAACAAAAGCTGTGTGAGAAGAACCAATGCTCTTATGCATTCAAATGGGAACATTGCCAAACCAAATGAACCAGATCAAGTGGTCAGTCTGTCCATACCTTCATTGTGTATCTTCCTTTAAAATTGTCAGGAGCACATTGGTGGCTACACATTTCATCAGATCTATCATGGCAATGAGCCACGATACCATCACATACTGTTTCTGCCTTCAAAAGAAACAAGTCTTGAGGACAAAGGCTGTGGGAACACAACACAGTACGAGTAGGCATGGTTTGTGACAAGAATGTCAGCACAAACCTGCACACAAGATTTTTTGTCTCCACATTTGATGTAGCCATCCTGACAAGTGTGTGCTTCACAATTCCATTCATCTGAGCCATCTCCACAGCCATTTGATTCATCACCATCACAAATGTGTGTTGCTTTTATGCATCTTGTATTTGAACATCTGATATAAGTTTCCAGGAGAACATTACTGTGACATGGTCTCAGGTCACACTCTGAAACATTTCAGTGAGAATTTGTTTGGCTGGAAGGTGGTCTTGTCATGCAATTTTTGAAGAGCTGGTGGATGCTCCAAAAGAAATGGCAAAGAAAACAGACAAATTTCTGGTTGTGAAAGGCAACATGGCCTGTTTTCAATGAAAAATACATTCAATCACACAGGAAGTTGAAGACTGGTGACAATGTTGTGAACAATTTTCACAGACACAAAGATGAGGAATTAGTTTTCTCAATAAAACTGTCACCTTGTTCATCTGATTCATCATGGCATGTTGACCAACCATCACAGATTTCGCTTTTGTGAATGCATTGGAGCCCATCATCACAGGAAACACGATGGAGGGAATCTGCACAACTCCATTCCCTACACATCTCTGGGATTTCATCAGACTCATCTGAACAGTCATTGGAGCCATCACACACCCATTGAACCACAATGCAACGCAAGTCTCTGCATTTCCAAAACCCTTCTGGGCAGGTCCACTCAGCACAAACCTCTTCATCCTCATCTGAACCATCATCACAAGTTTGTCTTCCATCACAAACCAATCTGTCTTCCACACACTGAAAGCCATTGTGACATTTCCACATTATCTTGGAGCAAGTCCAGTTGAGACAGAATGCCATGTCCTGATCTGAACCATCAGAACATGAGGCATCTCTGAAACCAAAAGGCCTGTCCCCCCTGCAGACATCAACCTCCAGGACACACCTCAATCCATCTGCACATTTCCAAAAATCTTTCGGACAAGTCAGCTTTCTGCACAAATCCTCATCCTCATCGGATCCATCTCCACATCGTGTCCTGCCATCACAAAGCATCGAGTTTGGAACACACAAGTTGTCTGTGCTGCATTTCCATGTTCCAGGTGGGCATTGCCATGTGGCACAAATATCATTTTCATCTGTCTTGTCATTGCAGTGGTGTCTGTTATCACAAACTTGCTGAATGTCAATGCACTGATCACCACTCTGACACTTCCATTGATCTGAAGGACACACACATGTCTCCTCAAATGACCCATCAGAACACTTGACCTCACCACAATAGACCCCCTCTGCAGGAATGCACTGCACATTATCAGCACACTTTCTGAAACCCAAAGGACACCTTCTGTCTGCAAAGAAAAGACTCTGACATCAACAAAACTATCTGGGGCTCAAATCAACATTGTTCTGGTTCACCAAACAGTTCCTCAGAAAACATTTTTGAAAGTTCTCTGACAAGCTGTTCTCTTCCACAAAATCCCCCACAGTCAAGGAAGTACCTGTGGTGCAGTCCTCAGGTCGTTCATCGGATCCGTCCCTCATGCAGTCCACCCAGCCATCACAAGAAGCGTTGAATGGGATGCAGCCATCCTGCACTGAGTGACATTGAAACTGGTCCTGTTGACAGTCAGGTTCTGACAGAATAATCCCTGAAAAGAATCAAGACTTGTTGTAAATTAACCAACCACAAGTTGGTTTGTTTTGAAAATTATTGCGTAGAGAAGAAGCAATGTTTGAACTCAAAATCTTTCAGCACAAATTGGCACAGAACATCAGCTGGCTCATTTGGCATTGTGATCCAGCTGAAGTTTACCCGGTGAGAACTTTGCTTTTCAATTAACCCACAAATGACAAGGCTGCTGCATAAAACTACCAGGTCCCTGTGTCTCCATGGGGACAACAACACCATGTTTATGCATTTGGTCTCGAGACTCATCGTGGAACGTTCAAGCTGATGCCTGGGGTGCCAACGTGGCATTCGCTGCAGGGTGCTTATTGCCTTGAGTCCCACAGCCTGCAGGCATGAGCAAGACTCAGCACACTCCAACACAAACTCACCCATCAAGGCATAGAATGTGAGAATTATCTGGATCTCCTCCATTCTCCCTGCTGAGTGGAAACTCATCCTTCCATGCGCGATAACTGACAATGCTGCTTTTCTGGTCAATTCAACCTGAAGGTTCCCTCTTTTTGTACAGCAAGGCTCTTTGACTGTACAAGCAGCAACGTTGAAACCAACTGGAGAGGATAAAAGTAATTGACGGATTTTTTTGCGGAGAGTATAGATCCAGGGATCGTTGTGGTGCATCCAGGATATGGCATGGCAGCGCGAAGCAAGGTCCACTCAACTGGCGAACGTCAGTGTTCGGGTCACGGGTCCCGCCTGTTTCGAATTCAGGAGAGAATCCAGAGGGAACCACGGTGGGTCTCACCAAGGGAACCAGGGCAGGACTCACCAAGGGAACCAGGGCAGGACTCACCAAGGGAACCAGGGCAGGACTCACCAGGGGAACCAGGGCAGGACTCACCAGGGGAACCAGGGCAGGACTCACCAGGGGAACCAGGGCAGGACTCACCAGTGGAACCAGGGCAGGATTCACCAGGGGAACCAGGGCAGGACTCACCAGGGGAACCAGGGCAGGACTCACCAGGGGAACCAGGGTAGGACTCACCTGGGGAACCACCAGGTGCATCAAGTGGTGGGGCCAAAACTACTCTACCAACTGGTGAGGGCAGATCTATGGTACCGTGGGTGGAGCCAGATACCAACTGGTGGGGTGTGGCTCAATCCCAGATCTGCAGAGGATTCAGGCAGCACCGGGTTGTTCCTCTGGATCCTGAACCCACCCGAGCACTGCAGAGATCTTTCCTATTCTGTGCACGTTTCCTTTCGGGCGCTGGATGTTGTCTTGGTCCCTGCAGGTAGAGGATCGTGTGTGACGCACCGACCGAAATCCTTTCAACACGGCAAACAACAGGAAATGTGTGTGCAGCAGCATCCTAATTGACATGGCGAGGAGTGGATCTGCTGTATGGAAGGGCAGGGTGGTTGTGCAGGGTGGTGTGACGCCAGCGTCAAAGAAACGGTACAGTCCATTCCCTGCGTCAAGTGTCAAAACCAATGTGGAAACTCTCACAAGAATGGCAGTTTTCACATTGGGTACCGCGCGGTCGTTTTCTTGACGTCGGCGTCAAAATTTGATATCAGGCTCTTTCAGCAGCATGCTCCGTAGAAAATGGGAGTTGCGTCTACAAGCTACGTGTTACGTGTGCGTTTTGCGGCTACCAAGCGTGCTGCTAAAACTCCCCATTGCATCCAACGGAGTAATTTTGTGACGTCAGCGTAATAAAAGGCTGCGCGTCAATGTGAAAACCTCCAATGGCAGTGATCAAAGTGACCTGAGCATTCAAACTTTTTTCAACGCTGGCACTGGGTCAAACCCCTTGATGTATGCATGCGAGAAGAATTTTTGCCGCTGCCGTCAAAACTGTGACGCCGCGTCACCCAACCCACGCGATGCATGCTGGACTGGTCACAGACGAGGGAGAGGTTAGGGTTCACAAATAGCGCGCGTGAACAAACTCTCTTCACGGTTTGAACCGCGCTCCAAGCCTCAAACCAAAGGCAGCGGAAAATGAAAACTACATGCATTCAATTTGCACAAAAGCTGCCACACATACACACAAAGAACAGAGCAAATTGACTTGATTGTTCGTTCTAAACGCCGAGCAGATGTTTCTGTGTGGTGGGGCGGATCTAGAGGCGACATGACGCCTGCTCCGTCCCTCGCCCCACGGACCGCACTGAAACAACCACATTTTCAGTCCTATTTCTGCTCAAAGAACAAATAAATATCCTATATTTTCCCCAAGAGGGTCGTCCCCTTTCCAAGGTTGTAGCTCCCACTCCCCCTGCACAAGTCTGTGTGAAATCTTGATCAGAATCTGCCACGCACAGATTCGCCAAAAATACGTCCAAAATGGACGTCGCGGTGATTTGAATTGAGGGCTTTCACCAAATATTTGTATTTCCTGAGACAGGAACAATTTTTGCAACTACGCCCCAAATTTTCAGCCCCTCCTAAATTGAACTTTTCAACCTGAAGAACCCAAAAATTTGAACTTCACAAATCCTCAAGCATTATCCTCAACTGAAATATAACAACCCAAGAAGCCCAAAAGATCTTCTAATTTCATCCTTTTCTTCACCATGAATCTGGTGTACACATACTTTTCAGAGATGCTGCCTGCAGGTTGCACTGCTTGCAGAGGTCGCTTTTTGCGACCTTCAACAGTGCAACCTGTTCAAATCACCTAAAAATCGCGCCATGTGTTTTTACAACAGTTCTGTGGCATTTCGTCTTACATTTCGATGTACATACGAGGGAACATCAGGAACTAAGTTTCTTTTTGCGATAGCGAGGATACCGAATGAATGAAGATAATGAAATGTTCTGCTAAACTTTAATAACATTCAAAGCAATAAAT
>JAAUXT010128791.1_pt1 | contig 10301 bp, 10 predicted proteins | sample 7278171 | NCBI WGS metagenome assembly JAAUXT01 (sample SAMN14350112, study PRJNA611818) | marine sediment metagenome | isolation source: surface marine sediment (1.8m) | place: French Polynesia: Moorea | collected 2018-08 | reverse complement strand
CATTTCTATTGTAATTTCATATGTCATTTTTTCATCATCAGAGCAGAAGAAAAAAATGATACCATATGCAACGTGTAAAGCACCCCTAAGGGTGTCTGCACCCACTGTGAGTCCAGTCTGTGATCACTGGAACAGGGGTAAAACAGAGGTTTTGTCCGCCCAAGACGGACGGATGTGGATACAGGGGCAAACCAATATCAGACCGCTACCGCGGCTGATAACCAGCTCGCTACAGCGGCTGATAAATATTTCGGTACCAGACAGGCCGAGGACCGGGAAGGTCTGTTGTCGAGGCTCAGCGGTTCAATGTGAGTGAAAGTGATCTTCACGTCAACCACATATATCTACAATAGACTGCGTGCGCCCAGAAATTAACAAATTTTCCCTCCGTGTCAGCAATTTTCAGTCACGGAATCGAAATAGTGACGGGTCACGTGAAACTTGCAGCCTCCCACGAGGGTATCCACATTGGGTGCATGAAAACCCTGTCGTATTCAAGGTACACTTGTTCCTGGTCAAAGTGATGGCAATTTGCAGCACTGGTACGTCTGGCAATTGCCACTCCACTTGGTCACCCAAAATTTTTGAAGCAATTCAAACATTGTATGAACAAATTTTATTTCACTACAGCCGCACCAGAAACACAAGGTGTCCACTTTTGAAGATTGTTTCGCTAAGTTCTCATGATTTTGTTCAAATGCAAACAGCACGATCGTGTTCGTATTTCCACCACTTTCTCACGCTTGGTGTGATGAGTGCAAGTTCTTGTTGTGTGAGTGTCCGAGTCACATTTATCCCGTGAATTTCGCACTTCTAACTCGCATCATCGTCCTCGATCTTCGGAGCCAAGTAGTAGCGCACATAGCCCATCTCGGCGATCTTGTACTCGACAACTGAAACCAGTAAACCGCATGATCAGACAGCAGTAATGCCTTCATTCAGACATGTGACAGTCTCGCGACATTTGTTCGTCTTCTGTTCAACACGTTTGATTGTGGTCGGGCACACAGAAAGCGAAATCAGAAACTTGTACAATTGACACATCCCTCGTTGTTGATGGAACATTCAGGAATCCCACCCTCCATCCTCCGGAGCATTCAGCGTGTGAGTGTGCGTGATTGCTTCCCAGTACATGTCAGCAGAGGCGACTCCTCACAATAGCTGCACTGCGCCAATAGTTCTTACCGAGAGGAACGTCGGGCGACATGGACAAAGACACGCGAGGTGACAGGGGTGTCGCCTTGGTGAAGAAGTTGAGATACTGCAGAGCGAACGTCAGCGTAACGGCCTCCTGCATCTCAATGGTGATTGCCTCGTCTTCTTTATCCACGTTGGCATTCTGAGCGAGCTTGATGTTTCCTGAAAAGGTTCGTGCAATCGCCTGTCAAGTACCGCCCCCCCCCCCAAAATGTGAATCCGCCTGGCATGTGACCAGCCCAGTCGACACAAAGGAGTTCGAGAAATTGGCAGGAAAGAAAAGTGAGAAGGCCACTTCCAAGTTGCTGACGAATGTGACATCCCGTACCTGTGCCCAAATCTCCGCTCGCCGAAAACTTGACCCCCTCCTTTGTGCAGCAGATGGCGACTGACTCTCCAATTTGACTCAAATCGCGACAGATCCTTTGAAATTCGGCTGCAGGCATCTTCACAACACAGCTGTAGTCAGTTTCCTGTCAACAGAATCAGCTGGCTCAGTTCAGAGTTTTATCACGTCAGTCAAGTGATAGCCTTGTGCTTGTTTACCCCTGGTCACGTACCGGAATGCCCAAATGTTCAGTGTCCAGATCCATTAGCTTCATTTCGTAATCAGACACTTTGTCTCCATCTGGCAAAGAATAATTCGTGTTGAATTGTTGATCAGAGGCGACTTTCTTCAGAACACACAATGGATGGATAAAAACCTACTGGGCGACTCGAACATAAATGTCACAGAGTCTTCGTTGTCTCCAGCCTTGACAGTGATCGCATCATCGTTGCTGGCGCATTTGAGGATCTTCGACATGCTGAAAAAGAGTTGCAACATTGGGAGACTGGATCTCGTGTCCCGTCCCCCCCCCCCCATTTCTCGATCCCGCAATCTTTTTTAAAACTCGGAAAATTTCCGGAATCGGAACTGTGCGAGATACATGTTCCTTCTACCCACAAAACTGTCTTGCTTTTCTCGCCAGATTCCAGTGACTCCAAAGGCAAGGTTGATCCGGAAAGTAGGAGAATCGTCCTGGAGGATCAAGACTCGCATGACTTGGCGATTGCTTCCGTGTCGAGCAGCTCTCCGAACTTGACAGCTGTTGCTGCAGGTTCCGACAACTCACCTTCCCAACTTGATGCCCATTGACAGGTTCCTGTCACACCTGTAAGTGTCAAAGCCATCGCTTCTCAGCTGCAGGGATACGAGTGACACGTGGGAATTGTCCATGGCCTGCAGACTCATGCCAGTCGAGTTGCAGTCGAAGGTTGCTTCGTTCAACAGATCCTTGATGGCCTCCAACACCTTCTTGAACAGCGAACCTTGGACCAAACGTGCCTCGAACATGTTGACTTTTGTTTTGTCTGGGACCCTGCAATGAAAGAAACATTGAATGTCGTAAGACCCTGCTCTTTCGTAGATTTTTACACATCTTCGAAACAGCTCTAACTCCCCGTTCTGGCGGCGGGTTCGGATTCTGTGCAGATCTTTTCTCCTTTTAAGAGTTGAGATCTCTGTGTTGGATGGCAGTAAACATCAACCTACCGACGTGTGTGTGCAATCACAAAGTTCTTTGGATCCGAACTTTCTTCTCTTGCTGACTTCGCGGGAAATACTATTTCGCGGGAAAAATGTTTGCTGTCATTGGTTCAAAGCGATGACGTCAGGCGCCGCCATCATGACGGCTCGTTCGTTATCTCTCTCTCGCGTTTTGAAGGAATCAACACACAACTCAATTGAACATCGAGGGAATGACCTACAGATATGTTATTGGCAATGATTTATTTTGGCCACAGATTTTTTGGAATTCTATCTGAGAAACTGAAATATTCCAGCCAGGGGTCACGTTCGTTTGTGATATCTTTCAATGCTGCCCTCTAGACTCTAGTCGACAGAGATCACCAGAGCCGTTTTGCGGCAGTGGGATCGAAAAATTTAGTTGGATATTGAAAAATAGAGTGAATTGTTGAAACTGGAGGACCAATGTGTGTTTGCTCCATTGCATATCCTTCATACAACTTCAACAAATGTTGTTGCGATCTCTTGCTTTGAACAGAAGTTTGAGTGAACAAAAATAAGGTGAGGGCCGACCACTTATTTTGCATCCATCACCTTGATCACTGCTTGCTGTTGTCGAATGAAAAGCGAAAGTAAAATCAGAGTGGCTCTAGATCTACCTCGGATGGGCGATTGATCACTGGTGTTCTTACAAATCTGAAGTCCTTGGTTCTTTTCGTTGCAGTGCCATGTCTCTGAACCTGGTCAGGCTGCTGACACGTCCTCACAACTTCGGTGCATTGCAGAGACAGACGCGCTTCTTCAGCATATTGTCCAGGAATGGCAACGGGACGGCTCTGCCCTGTTCGAGTTTCCTGAAGCTCAGAGAGCAATGGCGAGTCCAGTCGAGAGAGAAAAATATTTATCACAAATACGTCAACAAGAATTGGAGGGAGCCGACTTCAACATTTCAAAAATGCTACTACGCTTTCTTCGTGTTCGTGTTTGTGAACATCACCTTCGATCCGTTGTAAGTTCCAAGTGTGCTCTCATCTCAACCTTCACACCTCCAGATTGTGTAATTGTGCGTTTGGGATCCTTCAGAAAGTATTTATCAAATATTCGGAAACGCTCCAACCTTTTGGTTGAGTGGTGATCACCCGGTGGCATGTTCAAAACCGTACTTTCTGGTTCGTTTGTTTGGTTTGATGTTTACGTGCGCGGACCGCTTGACCGACGCGTACACCGACCCCGACCCTTGTGTGGGCATTTGTTCGGCAGCAGTTGTTTTCAGGTGTCCCAGTCAACAGTTGGGACACCATACATTTGAATATTTTGTGGTTACCGCAGCGGAGCGACGAGCTGTTGTTGTGTTGCTTGCGTGTGGACTCGGGTTCCTTGGGGTGCGTCCTCGTTGTGATGTGGCCGGGTAGTTCTCGCCCCCTGGATCCCAATCGAACATCGGCAGTCCAGTGTATCATTCGCAGGGGTTGAAGTTCGCAATGGTGTCGGTGAGTTGTTTTACTGTACTTGGGTTTGTCTTTTCAGTTACTTTTTCCGAGACATGGCTGGGATTGCATCAACACAGGCAGAACCTGTGGAATCTGGTGAAAACGGTGAAGAGGATGCTGAGGCGAGAAAGAAAAAGAAGAAAGTTGGATTTCGAGATAGAAAGGTAAAGTTGGAAACCTTGTCGTTTGGTTGGTGTGTGGTTGCTATTGTGCATGCTGGTCAACGAAATTAGTTCACAAACACAGGAATGAACATTGTCGACCCTTGTTCTGTCGTGTAGTTTGAGTTTGATGGTTCTTACGACACAAGATTCCAAATTCCGACGCCGTCATGAGTGACATCCTCCAGTCAAATCCAGAAGAGTAAGTCAAACCGTTCCACAGTCCCACTGCAGATCTGTGTTCGTGTGGCAAAACATGCTTGTGTACACATGTGAATTTTGCGGCACTGCAGATCATTGAGTACGAGAACAGAATCCGAGATTACTCGACGCCAGACAAAATCTTTCGCTACTTCGCCACGCTGAAGATCGTCGGTCCAGATGGAGGCAATGAAGTGTACATGACACCCGATGACTTCGTCAGATCCATCACGCCCGGAATGAAGCAGCCAGAAGGTAATTCTCATCGTCGAGTGTTGTTGCTGTCGCATTGGCAATCAATTTTCACATGCCTCTCCCGAAGGCTTGGAAGACGTGGTCAACTGGTTCTTTTTGTTTGCCCGATGCACAAGTTTTGCACTTCGTCAGTCTCTTGAGTGACAGTTTTTGAATTGTTATGAATGTCTGTTGCAGGTCTCGGATTGGACTCGTTTCGAAAGTTTGACCCAAGTGTAAGTAAAAACAAAAGCACCACGTAGACAACGTACCAGTAACTTATTGTCACATTTGCTTGCGAGACAACAAATTACAAGAGCGATGTTGTGGGCACTTTTCCAACCACAACATTTTCACCATTTCATTTGCATTCGAGCTGTTTGGGCAAATTACTGGGCTGCTGTAGAACTGCAACACGAAGAAAAATGCTGTGTGGTGTTATTATTTTTGTTTGTGTGTGTGATTTTTCTTTTCTTTTTCGAAAAATGAAAGGACTTGTATGTAATCACTTTGTTGTTTAGAGTGAGACGAAACCTTTCACAAAAGTGTCAAAGGTAAAAATCCCCGGTGCGGCTCCTTGCAGCTAGATGGATAATATTCCTTTTCAGACTGCATTCTGAAGACACTTCCAACATAACATTTTCAATCACAACTCTGGCATTCTTCTTACTCGGTTTATACACATTCACTAACATACCAAATCAAGCAAACGCAATGGATATGTTTGCATGGCCACGGCGTAACACTGCTCAGATAATTGGGTAACATGACATGCTTTGGTGCTGATTGCAGACAATAATCCCCCAAACGGGACATTCGTTTGTCAGGTGCTCAATCCTTGAAGGCGGTCCAGTGATAGCCGACGGGGTGGGTCTCCATTTCAAAAAATTGTCAGAGTCCTGTTTTTGAAAAAGAACGGGACCGACCCATTCAAGAAACCACCCCAAGGAATGCGACAATATATTTATTTACTTTATTTATTTGTTCGGACTGTTTATTTCTTTGTGTCTTTTTTTCTCAAATTCATAGTTACCGGAATTCTCACGAACCAACACTGACTGGCCTTGCAAATGTGTGTAAATCTCCACTTTGAACAAAGATCACGTTTGTCACTGGACTGCTGTTTGACAGGAGCATCCCTTAGACTTAAAATTTAGTAAATTTTTGGTTTGTACTTACGATGGGATAGGTTGAATCGTCCAGGGTGAGTGTATGATGCATGATCTTCATGTGACTTTGACTTCGACATTCACCACGCATTACCTTCAAGAGTCATTTTTTCTCAACACTACTCATGTTTTAAGCTGGTGCTGAAGTAGAGGTCGCTTGACTGTTTCCCGTTTTATTCTGAACAGTTGAATTTTGACGCATTCCTTTCGTAAAAACAAACGTGATTTCTTGGTACATCGGGCATCTCCTTGTTTACTGTCGGACTTCTAATGATATCCCGTTTTGAAGGATAAATGGTGTAAGGGTTGACGCATTGACTAAAGTTCATTTCATTTCAGTCACTTTTTTCTGTCGCGAGTATTGGCGTGAGAAAAGCAGTGCTTTAGGCTTGGAAATTGAATGGTGAACGCCAGATGATGACTTACGGAGGGTTCATCCGCAAACGCGCGTCACTTTGAAGTAGTCTACCCGATTCCCCCTGTATTCACGATCGCGTTCATCCCTGAAATTGTGTGTTGTGTGATTTGACCTGTGCATTTGAAGAAACATGCAACTAAAACCGTTTTCGTCACATAGCGAGTAAAATACAAACAATTCTCGTAGACTGACATGTATTTTGTGGCTGTGAGAGTATCGATGACGAAGTTTATCGTGTCATGCATGACAGTTTCATAGACTTGTAGTGGAAACAGCTTTCCGGTCTTGTGTTTCTTCGAAATCATTTCATCTGTGCTGATCGCCGGACCGTGCGCGTTGCACAATGAGCTGCGCGCCGCTTACTCTGTTCTGGACGCACTTGCAGAGAGACAAAATGGAGTGCGGGTTGTCCGAAGACAGCATTTTCTACAAACTGGGACAGAGCGGGCTCATATCGTTCTCGGACTACATGTTCCTCCTGGTGCTTCTCTCAAGTACGTCAGTCTGACAATTCAGGATGATTTCTTCGTGTTTATTCGACAGGAACGGACACACACCGGGTGATCCTTTCCATGCTGTGTTTCACGTATGCGCACTGCGAACAAAACCTGTGCCCTGTCTACGTTTCAGCACCGCCCCGCATGTTCGAAATCGCCTTCAAGATGTTCGATCTCAACGGGGATGGAGATGTGGAGTACGAAGAATTTGAAAAGGTTGGTGCTGTGTGTAAACGTTACTCTTGAAAGCATCTTTCAAATTACTGTGCGCACAGTCAATTTGGCAACGCGATTTCACGTTGGGGCCCAGTGTGAAGGAACACCAGCTGCATCCTTGGGCCCGTCTCAACACTGAAAGACTGCAAGTTGTTCGTGGATTTCCTGTTGCACCAAAGACCCGGCTTGCACCAAAAAGCGTTGACTGGAGTTTTCCTACATTCTTGGCGAAATTTTTACCGCCCGCGTCCACAACGGCAGCGGGCTGTGTACTGATCACCATTTGTGTTGTGGCAGAAGAAACTGCTACATGATGCGGTGGTGTGCATGACTGGCGGATGCGCGCTGTTCAATGCGCTGGCATTAATGTTGAGAAAAGGAGAGTGGTGTCAAGTGTTTGTAACAGTGTGACTCACAAATCTTCTCCGATGATTCGCAGGTTCGAGATGTGCTGCGCTCCCAGACGAGCATCGGAATGAGGCATCGAGACCACGCGGTAACGGGCAACACCCTGAAGGGTCTCAACACTGCGCTGACCACCTACTTCTTTGGTCCAAACCTGGACCAAACGCTTGACGTGGAGAAGTTCCTTCACTTTCAAAGAGAGCTGCAGAAGGAAATTCTGTGGCTAGAGGTACGCACTGAGGGGAGAGGGTTGTCAGGTCGCCTCAGCTTGGCTCTTCATGTTAAAAAAGACCCAGTGTTGGTTGCTGTTGTGTCAAGGCAGCAGCACAGAAATAACTCCGGGAATCAAACAGCAGTTTACTCTCCAGTTCAATCGGTACAATCCTGACGAGAAGGGTCGAATCGCCGAAAAAGACTTCGCCGCCATCCTGCTCCTGTACGCCGGACTCTCGGAAGTGAAACGAGTCAGGATGTTGAAGAGGGTGAAGCGCGTTTTCAACGATGATCCCGTTGTAAGTCTATTGTCCACTCGCTTCAGTGTTTCCACTGGTCGTTGCTCGTTGGAACCTGGCACACAACTCTGCCTCACCCTTTCAGGGCATTTCCTTCAAAGAATACCTGGATTTCTACCAAGTGCTGAAGTACATCAATGACATCGACACGGCTCTGATGTTCTACCATGTCGCGGGCGCTTCGATCGACAAAGGTACGAGCTTCAAAACGCATACTGTATCTCTCACAAAGAAGATCCACAAACTGTGGACCTTGATTCCCAAGGTCAGCTGCCTGACGGAAACGTGCGACTGCAGTGAAGAACTTGGCGAATATTTTGGGTTCGATTGTGATCGACGCATTTGGCGTGATGTGACGTTCAGTGCCAGTCTTCCTTTTTGTGGCTGAACAAGTGTGTTGAAGAGCAGGTTGCTTTCGCGGAGAAACAAAGTTGCGAGCCACTGTTTGGACGAAAATCAACTGATCTGTCAGGTACATTTTGCAGTTTTTGACCGCAAATGAACAGAATGAGCATCAAGAGAATAGAATCTAAAAGGCAGACTACTGCAGACCAAATCTTTGTTTTTGATGTCACAATTTTGTCAGAATGTGACATCTGAATTACAGTTCCGTTGAACTCTGGACAATACCTGAGAAGTTTCACAAAACACTCAGTTGAGATTCCAGGTGCCGTTTGCCTTGCGTACCTTTCCATTGTGTCGTGTTCCAAGGAACAATTTGCAGGTTGAACTGACAGTCGTTCTCTTTCAGAAACTCTGGTCCACGTTGCTAAGACAGTAGCACATGTAACTCTGACTCGACACTTAGTTGACGTTGTCTTCGTGCTGTTTGATGAGGATGGTCAGTTGAAAAAACGAAACAAGCAGCCTCTCTCCAAGCAGCATCACGCTCACACTGTTCACTGTTAAGTTGTCCAGAGGACGCAGTGCAAGCAGTGAACATGTTTTTGGAGCAAGGTTTCTTGTTCTTTTCATTAGTACATTGCATTATTAATTTGTATTTTTGACTATATCATTTCAGAGACCTTGATCCATGTAGCTAGAACAGTAGCAAATGTGACGTTAAGCGATCACATTGTGGAAGTGGTCTTCCTTATCTTTGACGAAGACGGTTTGTTGTTCAAAGAAACATTGCTGTATAGCACAAGGCTTTGTTCCTGTACTTACCCCAAGCTTTCTGTTTGGTGGGTGTCTTAGAGACTTAACTTCTCAAACGAGAGCAGAAAAGTCAAAAGTGTCTGACGCACTTGGCATTGCAGTGCATTGTTGTACTCGTCGTGTTCTAGCACAGGCATGTGTGGTGCAAAACAAAGTAGAAACTCTGTCCAATCATCCGGGGTCAGCGCTTGCCTTCCTCCAACTAACCTTGCCAAAACTTTGTCAAAATTGCACCAAACCATTCTTCATTCTGCTCTTCCTCGTGCAGAGATTTCTTTCTCATCCAGAATGGTGCAATTTCTATTCCAGCCAACCCGATGCAAATCTTTGTTTGTGTTTAGTCCTTCGAAAAATCGTGCTGTATCCACCCGTGTATGACGCAACCTTTTCGCCCCAAAAAGAAGGGATACGTTTTTCTTGGTCTGATACTGGCATGCTAGAAAATCAAGGCAGAAGTAGCTTGCGTGCGACTCATACACAGTTGAATACGGTACTCTCTGTCGGCGCAAGGAGTGGACCTGCACGCGGTCGTGCCAAACCCCGAGTTTTCTGTTCAGATACCGTACTGTCTCGTGTACATGACGCACTTTTTTGCCCAAAATTGAACATCAAAAGAAGGGTTGCGTCCAATACATGAGTGTGAGTATGAGTTTTCACTGTGTGAGACCTTGGTGGGCAAAATTTCAAGGTGCGTCCTGTGCACGAGACGGTACGGTACTAGTCTTGGTGATCAGTGAAATATAGGATATGAGCCCAAGAGGCGTTTGGGAAAGGCAAAATTGCGACGCAGTGGTGCGGGGACATAAAATAAACCACCTTCATTCACACGTGAAACTCGTTCGAATTTTGCCCAAAGCAGCAGCTGAGGTGAAAACTCCGGTGTAAATGCTCGTTTGTGCGCTTCTTGTGCCGCTGCGTCGCATTTTGGCATCGTTTGTGTTTTTGTTGGCGTGCGTGCGAGCATCGACTTTCTGAGGTCAAAGAATTTGTTGAAAACAATCTGAAGTGTTCAGAGTTTTTGCACCTTTTTAGGTGATTTGAACCTTGAAGCATACATTATGTATAATGTATGGTGGTGAGAATCACCTGTAGGCATCAAAAGGCTAAATCTGTGAACGCAAGTTTGAAAGTGTTCT
>JAAUXT010096317.1_pt1 | contig 10301 bp, 7 predicted proteins | sample 7278171 | NCBI WGS metagenome assembly JAAUXT01 (sample SAMN14350112, study PRJNA611818) | marine sediment metagenome | isolation source: surface marine sediment (1.8m) | place: French Polynesia: Moorea | collected 2018-08 | reverse complement strand
CGGTGCCCAACGGTTTGCTCGCATCCGCCGCTACATCTCCACGGCCCGTAAGCAAGGCCAACGCGTTCTGGAGGTCCTGCGCTCCGTCTTCACCGGTCACCCTTGGATACCGGGCACTAAGTTGGTGGTTGAATAGTTACCACAATTAATAATTGGCTCGATTTTTGCTTTCCAAATGCGCCTGCGTTCACCAAAAAAAGAATTACTGCTGAGTACCGATAAGGCCAACCCCGAAACTAAGTCGGTTTGCGGGTTTCTGAAAGGAATTTTTGGAAACAGGTTCTAAGGGGTCAAAGGTCCTCAAGGATGTGAGACTGCTATACTCAATCCAACCTTCTTGTCTGATTCTTAGATTTAAGATGGCTTGGTTTCAGTTTTGGCTTGTGCCCCTGTCGTACTTTCCACTGATTAGAGTATTTACAAATGAGATGTCCAGGGACTCACACTTTTTTCTCAATTGTACGAGATTTTTTCCTGATCATTCCCTTTAGTACCATCATTGCTAACAGTGCGGTCGCCGCGAATTTGACCCTAGCCTGGGACGCCAACACTGACCCCGTAGGTGGATACAAGCTCTACCGCGGATCAAGCAGCGGCAATTACAGTTCGTCCGTTGATGTGGGTAAAAAAACAACCCATACTGTCACCGGCCTTAAGGATGGAAAAGCCTATTATTTTGCGGTCACTGCCTATGATTCCACCAGAACCAGCGAGAGCGATTATTCGACTGAGATCAGTGCCACGGTCTCCCCAGCAGCTTCAGCGCCGGTAGCGAGCTTCAACGCCACACCGACCTCGGGTGAGGCGCCTTTGATAGTGACCTTCAAGGATACCTCTTCGGGCAATATCACCAGCCGCGTTTGGGATTTCGGCGACGGGAGTACGAGCACCGCCCAGACAGCAATCTATACTTATCAAACGCCCGGTACCTATAAGGTTAGTTTGAAGGTAACAGGCCCAAGGGGTACAGACACTGAAACGAAAACTGATCATATCGTCGTTACTTCCTCAGCACCAGTAGCCGATTTCAGCGCTAGCTCGACTAAAGGAACAGCGCCTTTGGCGGTAAGCTTCAGTGACGCCTCGCGCGGCGATGTCACTACCTGGAGCTGGAAGTTCGGCGACGGCCGGACCAGCACGGCCCGTAACCCTAAGCATACCTACAAAAGTGCTGGCACTTATAATGTGACGCTGACGGTGACAGGCTCTGGAGGAACGGACAGCGAGACTAAGAGCGGTTACATTAAGGTTTCGGCCAATACCGATGGTAGCAGTGGCTCCAATGGTGTTTACCAACAGGGCAGTGGGTTTCAAGGGTTGTTGGCTATGGAGGCGGAAAACTATGAATCCCGTGTGGCTCAGGGAGGTCATGATTGGGTAGAAACAAAGAGTCCAAAAGGCTTTTCCGGCAACGTGGCGATGCAGGCAACACCCAACAAGGGAACGAACAACAACAAGGGTTACCTGAGCAATAGCCCTCGACTGGATTTTCCAGTCAACTTCGTCAAAACGGGAATCCACTACGTGTGGCTTCGAGGTCAGAGTAACAATGGAGGTGACAACTCGGCCCATGTGGGCCTGAATGGCCAAGCAAATAACAGTGCGGATCGCATAAATTTCACCACTGGGCAAAATTGGGTTTGGACCAACAACACCATGGACGCGACGCGAGCTACGCTCAATGTTACGACCCCGGGCGAATACATGCTCAATGTATGGATGCGTGAGGATGGGATTCGTTTGGACAAGATTGTGGTGACGACTGACCCAGATTTTTCTCCCGGCGGTAAAGGGCCGAACGAAAGTCCAGTGAGCGGTAGTTCGCCGAGTGGTGGTACGGTCGGTGACGACGGCAGCAGCGGTACGGGAGGTGGTGCCGCATCCTGCGCGGAGTTGGACGGCTGGACTAATAAGACCATACGGACTGACACCCTCCTGGGAAGTGTGACCTGTGATGGCGGTGTCCTCACGGTTGAAGGCTCGGGTAGGGATATATGGTCCTACTCTGATGGATTCGAGTTCTTTTACAAGGAACAGAATAGCAACGTGGAGATTGTGACTAAGGTGTATTCGTTGGTGGAAACCAATGCATGGGCGAAAGCCGGAGTGATGATCCGCGACAGCCTGAATCCCCGTTCGGCACACGCGCTAGTGGCGTTGACGGGTAGCAAGGGCGTGGCGTTTCAGTACCGTGCGGCTACCAACGGCAACTCGAAAAGCTTGCGCAGTGTGTTTGATGATGTTGACTTTCGTTGGGTGAGGTTGGTCCGTAATGGCGACCTGTTTATCGCCTACGAATCGGTGGATGGCAAGAACTGGAATGAAATGGGGAGACAGATGATTGCCATGTCAGGTTCAATGTATGTGGGCTTGGCGGTGACTAGCCACGACAACTCTGTACGGACGACGGCCAAGTTCAGCAACATAGGTCCCTAACGATCGCGTTAACCCGGGTGTTAATAATGAAAACCAATCGCAGGCGCACAACGTGCGCGCGGTGGTTCTTTCAACGCAGTTCGGGTGGTAAATCCATCCGCTACTTCCTGGGTTGATGTCTCGACCAGGGATGGTTGAAAGTCCTCCGCCCTCCGGGGCGGAGATAGAATGATTGTCGCCGATTAGCGTGCTGCTCGGTGTAGTGCTTCAGAAATTCTACGGCGAATGCAATTATACAATCAAACCGTGGACGTAAAAACGTTCAACTTGTTTTGGCTCGATACCCAAGGTTTATGGTTAAACCAACCTTCCGGAGCCTGATACTACCTTCTTTTCCCCTTGCAACCGCCTCAAGAAGTCTTGTAACTGTTTGATCTCCTCTTCCAACACACATCGCGCCTCTTCCGCCTGAGCCAGTCTATTCTCAAGTTCGCTTTTGTCAACCTGAGCCTGAGCCAATTGTGTTTGCAGTTCCTTCATCTTCCGCTTCCAAGAGGTGGCGCGACCCTCTTCCAAGATCCCTGATGAGACCATTGCTTGTTCCATCGAAGTCAGCCGCTTGTCGAAGTCTAGGAGTCTTCTTTCCAGGGAGAGGCAGTTGTTGATATCGCTTGGTAACACCAATTGCTCTTGACTTGCTCCAAGTTCCATTATTTGTCGGTTCTTGAGTTCTTGCTGGGCAGGGTTCGTACCGATAAATTCTTCATTCAATTCCTGCGTTACTCTGGTAACCAGTTGCTCGTCGACTTCATGACTCTCTTCCAGGTAACCGACCAACAATATTCGATCGCAGAGCTTGTTGATGCGCCGAGGTACGCCATCGGTATAATCGTAGATCCTCCTGTAAGCTACCGGCGTAAACGCAGGGTCCTTGTTCCAACCAACAATACCTAGGCGATGCTCGATGTACTGTCGGGTTTCTTCGAGATTCATCGGACCCAGGTGGCATGAGGCGATGACACGTTGCCGCAACTGCTCAAGTGGTCCCATTTGCAGCATGCCGCTAAACTCAGCCTGACCCACTAGGAAGCCCTGTAGGAGCGCTTTAGGACCAATCTGATAGTTGGTCAGCAAGCGCAGAGCTTCGAGCGCTTCTACGGAAAGGTTCTGTGCCTCATCCACGATCAACAGCACGCGCTTGCCTTGACGGGCCTGCTCAAGCAGAAATTTTTCCAACCGCTCAAGAATTGCCGCCTTCGACAACCCCTCGTGGCTAAGCCCGAAAGCCATGGCGACCAGGGGTAGCAGTTCATCGGCTTGCCGTTGAGTTGTTGCAAGATGTGCTGCTATGACTTCTTTTTGTTCGGCCAGCTCTTCCAATAGCGTATAAATCAGAGTTGTTTTGCCGGTTCCCACATCGCCTGTGACAACGATGAAGCCTTCGCTCTGATAGACCCCATAGCGGAGAAAAGCGCGAACGCGGTTATGTCCGGCGCTACTAAAGAAGAAGCGTGAATCAGGAACCAAGTGAAAAGGTTTTTCCTGGAGGTGATAAAAAGTTTCATACATGGCAAAATTCAAAATTGAATGCGCGGACTAGCATTGCTGCGCCGCAATTGTGATCGGCCGAATTGAATACGGAAGCCGACCTGAATTTGGTTTTGCTCATAATTGTTTTCCGCTATGTTGGAATCCCGATTACCATGCCGAAGCTCCAAAAAACCATCGGCATTGAGACTGAATTGTCGCGTAAGCCGTAGACTAACCTGCCATAAATCTTCGTTGTTTCCATCGCGCAGCTCTTGCCGAAACCAGTCACCGACCAAACGAGAAGTCATCCGCTGGGTAATTTTCCAATCCCAGGATGCATCTACGCCATAATCCTGTTCGTCGTCACCCACTGACCGATAGTCACGTTCCTCATTGAACGCGCCAATGCGGAAAATACTCTTAGCGGTTACTCTGGAAATATCGGCCGTAAATCGCTTGCGTACAAATACGTCCGTGCTAACGTCTGGTAGTGGTACTCTACCGGATTGATCCCCTCCCGGGGTAGTCGGAGCCGGAGTACTTGATTGATTCAGAGAGGATGGATCTTCTGTTATTGTTATCGAAGTATTCGTAGGCTTTTCATCATAAGAGATATTCATGGTCATCCTGCGGGTACGATAGCGGAGATTTAATTTATAGGTCTGGCCGAAAAAGCGGTCACCCGTCCTCGCCTCCAGTGAGGTTCGAATGCTTGGATTCCACGCTGCCCCCACCTCCCAGAAAAAGCCTCCCGGCCGATCGTCATCGGACTCATCTTCGAACCTGTTGTTCTCACGGCCCAGAGTTGCCAACAGCGCGATCCTGCTGCCGACCCGGTATCCCAAGTCCAAAGCCGCTTGCTCGATTTTTGTATCCGTGTCATCGGCAGCCTGGCTATCACGGCGATCATAGATCAAACTCCAGTCAAAGAGCCCTGAGTATCGGCTGGCGGAAGACTCTTCTACCCGGTAATAATCGAGGGCGAGACGCTGATTCGCTGGATTATTGCCAAGCCACGCGAAAATACGCTGGTTGTTCGAATCGCTGGAGGATGCATCCGAGAAATTCACCTCGCCGTAGGAATAACGCAGTTCGGTTGAAACGAATCTGCCAAATCTTTTGCGCAAATAAGGGCTAATGGTGTAGCGCCAGACATCAGTAGTATTGTCATTAATGGAGACATTATTATCTAATCCGATCTTACCTGTTCGAGAAATGAGTGCTTGGTCGAAAGAGGCGTCGGCATCGACAAAGAACAAATCTCTTACGATTTTGGCCTTTGTACCGGCTTCCAGCTGATTGAATACGGTGCTTGAGTCGCTATTGCGGGCGTAAAGGACATTCTGCATGCGATAGGCCAGATCCAGTTCGAGTCGACTCCCCTTAGCGTCAAGTAAGAGCTCGGGGTTGATCTGGGTGATAAAATCCGATTCCTCTTCTCCGGATGGGTCTAAAAAAACATTGTCTAGATACGTCTCGGAGATTTCCAAGCCCGGGGTAAATATCCATTCGGCTGCCGTGCTATACCGCCCTAAGTGAACGGATACTAGACCGGAAAAGAGCGCCAGCAGGGACAAGGAAATTCTGTTGTTTTTCCTGATACCGCCGGGGTGTCTTTGGCGGCAATGATTAGGAAACTCCATAATAAGGATAGTACTTGCTGCTGGATAGACCAAGACTCTTGTTGAGAACCATGCCAATGACCTTCCGTTGGTCTAACAGCGCTATCGCATCCTGGATAACGTGCTGGGAGGTCTTGCCTTCTTCTACCACAACAAGAATTTGTCCCACCAGATAAGTCAATACGGTCGCTTGGCTAGTTGCAAGAATTGGAGAGGTATCGAATAATATGATGCGGTCGTTGTAACGCGCTGACAGTTCCTGAACGACATCACGCATCCGCTCGCTCGCTAACAATTCCGTAGCATTAGCATGGCTGTGACCCGCCGGTAGTAATCTTAAGTGGGGAACATTCGTTAAGAAAATAACATCCTGTAAGCTGATTTGGGGATCAAGCAGTATGTCAGTCAGACCCAAAGCATCGTCCAGGCCGACCAAGCAAGTAAGCGAGCGAGCTATGAGATCGCTGTCTAAGAGCAGTACCGTTGTATCCCTTTCTATGGCGATGCTCATGGCCAGGTTAAGGGCCGTGAAAGTCTTACCCTCACCGAGCAGAGCGCTTGTTACGGCAATGAGGTTGCCGGATTCGAGCCGGTCTTCATGTCGGCTATTGGCGTTCCTGAGCAGTGGTCTTTTGAGAAGTCGGTACTGCTCGGCCAGAGATCCCTGCATCGTATCAGACGTCAGATGACCTGCCTTCGCCAATGCTTTAAGGTTCAGTTGCAATTCCGGCTTTGGCTTGACGTCGGCGACTTGCTGTTGGCCGATGTTGGTTTCGCTAACCAACGGAGGGGGATGCGTTGCCGCCTCTTTCTGTTTTGGCTTTTGATTGAGCCGCTCGATTGCCTTTTCGATGCTGTTCATCTACCGCCACCCCCCAATGAACTCAGTATCCCTGCTAGCATGGATTTATCAACTATGTCAGGGCTACTCAGTTGTATAAACAACGTGACCCCGTATGCAAGTAGCATCGTCACGCCAACAACTGCAAAGCCTAACAGCCCCAGTATTCCACGCAAGTGCGTTGAACGAGTCGATACTCGAGGAATTACGCCGAATACGGGAAGCCCTGTAAGTTCGCTAAGAGCCCGCTGGCTGTAAACCGCCGGGCGGAACTGGGATAACAAAAAAGCCAATCCCAGGCCGCCGCCAAGGCCTGCTACCAGAACGCCGGTTGTTAATAACAGCTGCTGTCGCCGGATGGCACTTCGTGTAGATTCCACAGCCACATTGGGGGGATCAATAACCCGGAATTTCTCTCCCTCAGTGCTCTGCTCGACATTTTTCGATATATCCATAGATTGTTTTCGGCTCAATAGATTTTGGTAATTGTTTTTGGTGATCTCATGATGCCGGTTCAGGCGCCCCAGTTCGTCTTCCACCACGGGCAGCGTCGCTACTTGCTGTTGAAGTTCCTGAACACGATTCTGATATGCCTGTCGCTTTGTTTGCAATCCGGCCAGTTCCCTTTCAATCTCTCCTAGAGCCAGCTCAAGCTGCTGATATACGGGGTTGCTTGCGACTGCTGACCTGGGAGCACCAGATCTTAGCTCTATCTGCTTTTGCCTCTCAAGTTCAGCAATACTGGCCCTCGCCTCAATCACGTCCGGATGAGCCTCAGTGAATCGAAGTAGCAACTCGTCGAGCTTTTTCTGCATATCAAAAAGCCTCGTCTCAACTAGCGTTAGAACCGGCGTTCCATCCGTCGAAGCCGCCCTTTGCACTGCAGGGGTCATCTCAAGCTGGCGTTGCAGCTCACTACGGCGGGTTTGAGCCTCTTCAATCTGCAGATCAACATCTCTGACTGTTGACGTAGCCGCTTGCAAACGCTCGAAAAAGCTTCCCCCTCTTTCCGGCAATACTGCGACATGCTTGCGCTTGAATTCCCTGAGATTGTTTTCGGCTGCTGTCAATTGTTCCTGATATTCTTGGATCTGCTTTGCGATAAAAACATTCGCTCTTTCGGCGTCCCTTTGGATTTCCGCCCGCGTATTTTCAGTGAAAGCGGTTATGAGCGATTCGACAACTTGTTTAGCTAGGCCAGGATTTACGTTCGAATAAGAAATAGTGTAAACGTTAGAGTACTTTGCCTCTTTACTCGGTTTTTCGGACTCCAGCGAAATATTCGATCTCAACTTATCCAGTACGATTCCTGATGGTTGGAACGACTGTCCCTGGTGATCGGAACCTACTTGCTCTAGCACCTGCTCCAGGTTGGGCCGGCTAAGCAGCTTGCGCGTCATCAGACCCAGTTGCTCATTGTGGTCTACTTCGAGGGCCAGTCCTTTCAACAGGGGCCTGAGAACAGTTTCAGTATCAACATAAATCTGGGCCCTTGCCGTGTAATAGGGGCTGACCGTAAGAAACACCCCTATCCAACCTAACAACACAATCACCCAAGCCACGCCCATCGCTGCCCAGCGGTAACGCCAAACGCCTCTCGCATGGGCAATCATCTGATCAACGGTTTCCTTCATCGGGATTTACCAGTAACGTGTGAGAAACGTTAATCTTAGAACCAGGCTTCCGGAATAATCAGGATATCCCCCGGCAGCATATCGACGTTCGCTGAAATATCGCCATCATTAACGATGTCATCCAAACGTACTCGAAACGTCGTTTGTTCACCGTCGATGTCGCGCACAATCATGGCCCTGTTGGCAGCCGCGAATTCCGTTAATCCACCCACAGCAATCACCACGTCAAGAACCGTCATCTTTTCGCGATAAGGAATTGACCGAGGTGAGGCGGCTTCACCAATGACTCTGATCTGCTCGCTGTACCGTCCCACGAATTCAATGACTGTTATGGACACTTCCGGGTTTCTAACAAAAAGAGCAAGCTGCTCTTCTATTTCTCGTGCTAGCTGAGTGGGCGTTTTCCCGCTTGCCTTGACGTCTTCGACCAAGGGGGTTGTAATTTTGCCGTCAGGCCGCACCGGCACCATGACCGAGAGCTCGGGGTTGTTCCAAACAAATACATTAAGCTCATCGCCTGGTGCGATAATATAGTCTGGTATTTCGCTCTCATAGGATGCAGGTGGTAGAGCATCATTTGGGCCTACTGCACAGCCCTCAAGGAAAGAAATAATCAGATTAGCAGTAATCAAATAAGCAAATTTATTGCAGATCAGCAATTGCAACGTATGCATTGTGTTCATGAATTTTATTTCTAATTCAGCATCTTGTATATAAAAAGTCAATCGACACTGATGCACTATACTCGGGCGTCGGTAATATTAGGTACTATGGGGGATCTCCTAAGATAGTCCTCTGTTGGTATAAATCGGGCACAACTCAGACCATCTGATACTGTAACTCCTCAGTCATAAGTTCCGTTCCTGAAAAACCTTGCCCCCTTGCCCGAAAAGCGGTATGAACTCCCCTGAGCTAACAACGCTTGAGCACCTAAGTAGTCCAAGCGTAATCCATGCTATGGTACATATATCATGCTCTGGAGAGCTTTCAAAGTGTCTTCTGCGCCGGGTAGCAAGGAGGATTCGCATCCTCCCCGACCGGGTCGCCGGAGGCGGTCACCCGCCTCCGGCTCCCACAGAACGAAGCGTGCGGATTTCCCGCACTGCGCTCTTGAGAGGATGGGTCACAGCACAGCATACTGCCTGATCCGCGCATACGGCAAACTGAGCTTTGGAAGCTGTAACGGATAGGTACGCTTGATGGCCAAGAATACCCCCCAGCGCACTCGCCCCTTTTGACTACGGCTGCTCAGCATCTTAGGTGTAACCGTTTATCCCCCTCGGCTAAGATTAGGCGAAATTAGCTGGCAGCCGGGAGAGGAGGTGCGGAATTGCCCTTGCGCCGCTCAGCAACGACCCGGGCCAGGTACGGGCCAAGGCAGAATGTTGCGTTTGCGGCAGGTGTCGATGACGCTGGCCAGCAGGGCAACCACCCGGCTGCCTTGTTCGGTGCGGGTCCCTTGGCTGATGCGTCGGGCAATGGGCGCATTCCCATTTTCCCGGTCATTCTGATGTTGGCCCAACAAGAGGGTTCGTAAAATCTGGGGCCAAACTCTAAGAAAGTGCTATAATTTCCGCTTTTTGTCTCGATCACAAGCGGGAGTTAGTCATGCAACAACAGTGGTTGCCCCATGAATTGGAAGAAATTTGGTCTCTAAGTTTGGAAGAACAGGGTTTGTTGTTAGGCCTGTCGGACGTTAATCGCCTTGGCTTTTCTGTTTGCCTGAAATTTTTTCAGAACGAGGGCTACTTTCCTGTTAACCGTGCGGAGGTACCACAGGCTATTGTGGAATATCTGGCTGAATTGCTGGGTCTCTCTCCTGCGCTTTTTAACACTTATACCCTTACTTGGCCGCTCCAATAAGCGCCATCGTTCGCAGATCCGCGCATTTCTTGGCGTTCGTGTTTTTCATAGCCATGATCTAGAGGCTGCCGAACGACATCTGGTTCAGTGTGCGTCGTCGGGAGAGCACACGGAGCAGACGCTTACCGACGTACTACGGAAATGGTTTCGTGCCCACAAGATCGAACCTCCTGTAGTTCAACAACAAAAGCGTATGATCCGGAATGCTAAGCATCGTGCCGAAAGAGACTTTTTTGACAGAATACATAGGGCATTGCCGGAGAGCACGAAGCAGCATATCGACACCCTCCTATCTCCGAAAGAAGAAACAGAAGACCCGCGCATCGGCTTTCAGACATTAAAGTCCGATCCGGCACGGCCGAGCTTGGAGACGGTTCTGAAGGAACTGGAGAAACTGGCTACGATTAACCGGCTTGCGTTACCGTCTGGTTTGTT